>JGI24113J20146_1000549_pt1 | contig 9797 bp, 9 predicted proteins | sample SubbioAug_CSWold_FD_20146 | JGI IMG/M metagenome (IMG submission 20146) | reverse complement strand
AAGTGGCGGGATGCGTATATATCGGGATCCGCCGATCCTTTTAGCCAGGCTGTGCAGCCACACGGCGAAAGGTCCATCGATCAACAATCGTAGGGCTTTCGCACGTGTTAAATTTTGCTTTCCTCAACCTTTTTCCTACGTCGGATCCGAGCACCTGCATGGTTGATCCGGAGCGTCACCAGACGCCGCCCTTAGCATTTCTCGCGATGTCTTTTTCACGCACGGCATGTCTCCCGCGTGTGCAGTTCCCAGTCTATCCGCCATGCAGACTGGGTCGAAAAAAAGATAGCCTAAGAAAATTCCAGATTTACAATAAAAATCAATGCGTTGACTCGAATCGTTCTGTCTGCACAGTCAATTTGAACTTGCCGGAAACCAGCAAAAACCGCGCGTCTACGAGCGCGCGGACTGGAAGCACATGCCCGGGCGAAAAGGAGGACCCATGACGTAATCTTAAAACACAAAAGCCGAACCTGGCCGGGTCCGGACTTTGCACCTCAACTCTGGCTGAGAAAACTTCGTTTACAAGGTATCCAATACCGGAAGTCCTCAGTCCAGTCAAACAACAATTGCCGGGGCATCCGCCACCGGGCTTGAAAACTATGACATGTGACAATGATACCTGACAAAAAGACCCATGCATGCTGCCGAACTCGCTTAATGAGCGCGCACCGGAATCTACCGCACGAACGAAGTGACCAATTCAGGATCCCAGACATTGATCGAAATCCAGAACTTCGAGCAGTTGCACTCCACAATGAGTGGAGTCTCGGGCAATGATAAGCGCGGAGAAACATTTTCGGCAGACACCAGCAAAGAGCCGCGCCGTGCTTCCAATCCCCAAATCCTCAAAGGGGCATTTTGTTGGAGAGTTGGAATACAACAGGGGCAATCAGCGTCAGCGTCTCGGTTTCGGCAGTCTCACCGAGCATGATGCATCTCTCTGCCTGATCTATCAACCGAACTTTCTTGATATCGAAGAGCAACTTGCTGCTCTTCCGTTTGTCCTACCAAATGGAGACGCGAGCCGCCATTTCTTCGACTATCGCGTTACCAATACAAGCCTTCGGCGAACCTGCATCTCAGTGAAGCGTGAATGTGAGGCTAAAACCTACGAGTATCGGGCAATGATTGCCAAGGTGAAGAAGGCAGCAATCGGCAATATCTGCGACGACGTAAAAACTATCACAGAGCGCAACATTCATCCCATCACATTGCATAATGCGAAGCTCTTCCATGCCGCGAGGGATCCACAGCCCGGTATCGATGAAGTCGTATTCAGGGAACTGCAGAATATCTCCTCGCCAGTGCAAATCAGTGAATTTCTTGAAAGGTCAGGCATTGGTGGAGATGGGTTTCGTAGTGTCGCGCGCGCGATCCGCTTTAGCTATATCCACCTACTTGAGAAAGAAAGAATAACGGGTAGGGCATTTATCTTTAATAGGGCTGCGGATTAATGGCAGCGCCCTTCAAAAGACAAGTCAAAATCCTGCTAGAGAAGGATTGTGAATTCCAGATCGGCCCCCGCAAGGGGCAGGTGCTGGAACTGCGAGCAGAAGGCTATTTGGTTTCTTGGGATGCATGGACTGATCAATCAACTGGTGAAATCCATGGGTCAGATTTTAATATCACTTCCTACGATTCGATCTGTATCGAAAACGACTATGGAACCCTAAAGATACTCAAGCGTCCTATGGCAAAGCCGGTGGACCCGGATAGGGTGCGCCGAAGCGCACGAGTTTCGGTTGAGATCGCACGGATGCGTTTCCGGAAGCAGTATGTCTTGGCGATTCAGGATATGCTGGACGAGGGGGATTTGAAACCAGTTCGTGATGACTTCGACGCAAAGGTCGTTGATATCATCACGAATGGAAGAAATCGTTACGACAAGTATATATCCGCTAAGCTCATTCGCCAGCCGAGGCGCGGTGGTTCAATTGTCAAGCAAACAGAGGCGGAACTTCAACAGGCTGCAAAGTTTCATCAGGGTTTCAAAAGCGGTCATACCATGTGGAAGTGGTATTGGGCGTGGCGCATCGATGGCGATGACGGACTTTTCGACAAGTATAGTAATTGCGGTAAATACGATCGATACAACAACGCAACTGAAGCGTTCGCATGCGGAATCCTGAATATACTTTGGGATCAAGAGCGTCCCACTATTAAATCTTTCGCCGAGAGCGTTCAGGCGGCGATCAAGGCGGAGAATGAGCGTCGGGAACGGATGCCCGTTCCTGCAGAAAAACTCAAGATGGTCGGCTATGACTATGTGTTGGGCCTCATCAAAAAGCACGCGCCGATCGACCATGCCATTCGGATGCATGGCTGGGACAAAGCTTACAAGGACATGCATGCACTTGGTATAGGAATTGAAACCTTTCGTGCTCTGGAGCGCGTGGAAGTCGATGAATATACAATTGATTTGTTCGTCCTTATGCAAAACACGGGCCTCTTTGACCACCTACCGCCATCAATCCGGAAGCTGATCGGCCTTGACGGCTCGGCGGTCCGGGTAACGCTGTCCGCGGCTATCGATGTTCACACCCGGTGTCTGCTGGCACTTCAGATTGTGCCTCAGGCTCTGGAAAGACCTCTCCAGCATACCCTCGAGATGATTTATACGGATAAATCTCCAATCGCCGATGCCGCGGGTGCGAAATTCGGCTGGCCTATGGCTGGGGCACCCGAAGAGATCGTGCTCGATCGGGGCGCGGCCTACGTTACCGACGATGCCTACGACATTCTTGCCTATCTGGGCATAACCAACATCGGAGCACCTGCTGGAAAACCGTGGCTGAAGCCCTTTATTGAGCGCATTTTTCGCACGATTCATTCCGACCTTCTTCTTCGGTTTTCCGGTCGAGCGTTCAGCAACGTCGTCGAGCGGGGAGAGAATGAAGCGGGAAAACGCGCGACTCTCACTCTGGAAGCCTTCCTGGGCTGGCTCGTGCGTTGGACTGTCGATGCTTATCACACCAGGCCCCACTCCGCACTGGGGATGTCTCCGGCGCAGGCATGGATCAAGGCACTCAAAGAATGTCCGCCGCGGTCTTTGACCAGCGCAGAAATGCGCGAGGCTTTTGGAGTGCGCAAGAAGCGCAAGCTCGGCCGGAGTGGGGTTCGGGTCGACTACATCGATTACCAAACTGATGAATTGATGAATCTCTACCTGAATTCGAACGTCGAGGATGTGGAGATACTGAGGTGGGACGGCGATATCGGCGCAATCAGTGTAAGGGCAGACGACGGCCCATGGTCCACCGTCACGGCATGCGACCCGATGTGGATCGGGAAGACTGACGCCGACCTGCGGGTCTGGCTGAGCGAACGTGCCGCTGATGACAAAGATGAAAGTGCCGCACGTCGGAATTTCATCAATAACGTCAATTCAGAGTCCTACCGCCTCAAACGCCTTGCGGGCTTGATATCCCTCCCAAAGACCGCTGCCGACCTTGCCGGCGAGGTGGCCCGTTTTTCAAAGTTCGCTGACACGGCAGAACGACGCCGTGCCGCAGGAGAATACCGCGAACTGTTGGGTGACCTTGAGGGTGATCTGGAATTTGGTCCCGAGCTTGCTGACACCGCAAGCGCCCATAAGGACGACGAATTTCCCACCAGCCTGAACATCTCAGATGAAAATTCAATGGAGTAAACCATGCACGAAACGACCATCATCACGCCCGTAACGATACCAGAGAAGCTCAAATGGCTCGAAAAGCGCTATTGGCGTTTCGGTCAGGATGAAGCGCTTTCGGACTACCTGCAGGATTTGTTTGAGGTCGATGATGAGGGGCAAATGACGGCACAGCCCCGTCTTGACCCACTTACTGGCGAAACCAAAGGACTGATGGTTCTTGGGGCGTCCGGAAGCGGCAAGACGGCTCAGCTCATGCGCCTGCTCCGGGGTAGTCCTGTGCTGTCGGAATTCAAAGGCGAAAATACCGGAAATACGCTTGTCGTCACGGTGCCCCCTGAAGCATCAATCAAGAAGCTTGCAGAAATCTTCCTCGAAAGAACCGGTTACACCAAGTTTGACCCCAAGATCCGTGCTTCAGACGCCTGGGATATCGCGCGCGTTCGTTTCCCTCTGGTCGGAATCAAGACTGTCATCATTGATGAATGCCAGCACATGTTGCAGCCTGGCCCGGGTAAGGATGTTCGCACCGCGATCCAGTCCTTGAAACACATGATGCAGTCAAATCATGGCGTGGCATTGATCATCGCCGGAGTGCCGGAGCTCCGCGATGCCATTCTGTCGGAAAAGTCTGGTGAGACTCTTCGCCGGTGCAGGGTCTACCAGCTTTCCAAGATTCGCGCCCAGACGAATTCTGCACGACTCTTCGAAACCAGCTTTTTGAGGTCTGCGGAAACGCTGGGTGTGAAAGTGCGTGCGGACGAAGCGTTTGCAGAACGAATACTCCTCGCAGAGCATGGGCAGGTTGGTCGCAGTATCACGCTGGCAAAAGAAATTCTGCGTGACGCGGTGATCCGCAAGCATGATGAACTGTCTTTGGAACATGCCGGACGTGTTTTCAGAAAGATCAATCAGAACGTGGAGATGACGCCATTCCACCCAGCGGCCTGGGACACTGTAAAGGGCGAGATGGAAGCCATTGGGTGGTTGAAATGACGGTTCTATACCCGCAGCTTCCCCTCGATCCCGAAGAGACGCTGTTGTCTTTCGCCGACCGGCTGTCTTTGTTGCATACCGGTCGTGGTATGGAGCGCCTGCTCGCTGACCGTGGCATTCACAGGGAGCATTTCATTTCGGGGCGGGTGGACGCAGTTGCCATGTTGGCAGCGGCCACCGGTCATGACGTCGAGGAAATGCAGCGCAGCGTCATTCGGGTGTTTCCGCGGGGCGCACTGTTTCGCGGCGAGGAGATGTCAAAGACCTTTCTATCGCCACGCACCGCCCGCTATTGCCCTGCATGCCTAATCGAGGATGGTCCGAAGGTGGAACGCCGCCATCGGATCCTTTGGGGCTTCCGGCATGTCAGTCGCTGCGACAACCACGGCACGTGGCTTTCACACGCACCTGTCAAGAACGCGACCAGTGTCCGCGCCGCGCTTGGCGCATCACCTATTGCAAAAGCCGACGATGCCGACGGGCCGACGCCGGAATACCTTGGCTGGCTGCAAGAGCGGATGCACGGCGAGTCCAGCTTCGGCGATCCTTGGCTGGATGTGCAAACCACTGAACAGGTCCTTGCCGCATCGGAAATGCTTGGAGGCGTTCTTGAGCATGGCCACCGGGTCAAGTTGACAAAGATGACGGCGGCTGAAGCCGAAGAAGCCACCGACATCGGTTTTTCAATCTATCGGGAAGGCGCCGAGGCGATCGAAGAAGCGCTGAACACGATCCGCCAGACTTCCTCGGCGTCGGCTGTCCAAGCGGGTCCTCTGGCCTATTATGGCACGCTGTTCGACTGGCTGGATCGCCGGGCCAACGCCATCGATCCTGGGCCGATCCGGGATATCTTGCGCGATCACATTGTAAAGCACTCCGCTGTAGAACCGGGCACTAAGGTTTTGGGTGTCGAGATTGTGGAGCGGCGGTTCCATACGATTGCCAGCTTGTCTGCCGAGGTCCGGATTGATCGCCCGCGCCTATGTCGGTTTCTCAAGAAGCTTGGTGAAGTCCCTCTGGATGCGACCGACATCGAAAGTGGCAACATGATTTTTGAGGCGGCCAATACAGTGCCCCTGATCAGAGATTTCAACACTGCTGTGCCCCTTGAAGAGCTGCCTGAATATCTTGGCGCGAGTAAACGCCAAGTCGAAATTCTATATCGAGAAGGCATCGTAAAACCTCTTGTTCCCAGAACCGGTCGCGGTTCTGTCCGTCATGTTGTCTTTTCCCGGCGACACCTTGACGATCTTCTTGAAATCTTGCACGCGCTCCCGGAGGTTGACGAGGAACTAAGCGGAAAATATCACGCCCTTGCATATGCATGCCAGCGTGGTGTCGGCCATTTCGAAAAGGTGTTCTTAGCGATCTTGGTCGGGCGCATCCCAGCTCACCGCCAACCCGGAAAATCGGGGATTGCGGCCATCTGCATAGATGTCAATTCTGCTCTTCTTATGAAGATTTAGGTCTGATCTAAACCAACCCTTCCACATGAACCGGCCCGCTTCAGCGGGATTTTTTATTGTCTTCGGCCCGGTTTCGCGGCATCTTGCCCCTGTTCTCGCGGGATCTTTGCCCCTAGCCGGAATCCGCAAGAACTAAAGCGCTGTTATTGTTGGAAATTCTGAACTATGTCGAGGCAACTTTGGCCAGATTTTCAGCAACTTCAGAAAAAGTTGATAGACTTTTTCTGTTCGAAATTGCGCCAATTCAGAGGGTTAAAGCGTTTTGGCGTTTCAGCGAAATTTCGAAACGATTTAAGCAGTCAGCCCCGGCACAGAACGCGAAACGCCCCGGAAATCTTCCGGGGCGTTTTCGTTTTCTGCGTTGATCCTGAACTCAAGCGGCGCGGAACAGGTCCGAGCGCGCCGCAAGATCAGCCACCAATGTGTCGCGCTTGAGACCCAGGGCTGCAAGCCGCTGATCGCTCGCCATTGACAGCGTTTCAACCTCATGGGCGAACCGGTTGGCGGCAACGACCGACTTGAAGAAACCGTCGATCAGGCGCAGCGGCGCCAATACAAAGCGCCCGACATTCCCAAACCCCGGTGCCGGAACATTACTGTGGGACGAATAGGCCATAACTGTGCTCTCCTGAGAATGCCGCATCTGCAACATAATCTATGTTGCGGCGCAGCATTTTTCCATACCACAGTATGCAAACCCGCTCTGCGTGGGCGGCATGGCTGGCGGGGTTTAAACCTCTCCAACCCGTGCCGCGCGCCCACCGCGGCGCTTGCGCAGCAGGGAGGCACGGTCGGGCAGCGCCTCCATGATCGCGCGCCGCTCGTCCGGGGCCATTTTGGTCCAGCGGGTGATCTCGTCAATCGAGCGGAGACATCCCGTGCAAATCCGCGCCTGCGGATGCACCACACAGATTTTCACGCAAGGGCTCTCGACTTCATTGCGTGCCCATGGGCTTTCATCTGTCATGCTCTGCCCTCATATGCCCCATCCGGTCCAACACCCCTTGCAGGATATAGGCCGCCGCGATGTTGTCGATAACCTGCATACGACGCTTTCGTGTCGCATCCGCCTCCAAAAGCGCCCTTTCCGCGGCAACAGTCGACAGCCGTTCATCCCAATAGCCAATCGGCACCTCTGTCAGGCGCGCCAGATTGCGGGCAAAAGCGCGGGTGGATTGCGCGCGCGGCCCCTCGCTGCCGTCCATATTGCGCGGCAGGCCAAGGATGATCCCACCCACCTCGCGCCCCGCCACGATCTGCAACAGACGCGCGGCATCCTCGGTAAACTTCACCCGCTTCACGGTCTCATGCGGGCTTGCCACTGACCAGAGCCGGTCCGACAGCGCCACGCCAATCGTCTTGGTGCCCAGATCAAGACCCATCACCGCGTGGCCACGGGGCAGGGCACCTGCAAACGCTGCGATCTCCTCAAAGATCATTCCGCGACGCCCGCGCTTGCCGCAGCAGCACGCACAACAGCCAAACGCTCTGGCTCTGCGGCAAAGACCGCCTGCGCCTCGGTCCAGACCTCTTGCGCCTTGTCCTGTTCCCCCAACACGCCATAGGCATTGATCAGCCGCGCCCAATCCTGCTCGGTGCCGCCGTCGGTGGCCAGCCGCTGCGCAAGGCCCGCCACCATGCCGCGGATCATCTCTTGCTGCGCTTCGGGGTCCATACCTTCGGCTGCGGCGATATCCGCCGCCGATGGCCCCGTTGCATTGGGCACGTCCTGCTCGGGCGGCAGCGTATACCGCACCCCGGCGCGCCCCGCCAATTCCTCGATCTGCGCCCGGATGGTGGGCACCCAAGGGGCCTCTGGCGTGCTCTCGTTCAGCAGCGCCTCCCACAGGCGGAACGCCGCATCGGGCCGATCCACCTGCATCATGTAGAGCCCAAGGTAAAACCGCGATGACGGCTCTCGCCCATCCCGCTCCAAGGCCGCGCGGAACGCGGTCTCCGCCTCCGACGACACATAGCCGCCGCTGGCATTGATCATCAGATCCGCCAGCATGGCATAATCCGCCGCACTCGCCGCCTCACCCTTGACCGCAATCAACTGCGCTTGCGCTTGCCGCGCCGCCACCAGATTGCCCAGCGCCGCCTCGCTGCGCACCAAGAACCGCAACCCTTGCTGATCCTCGGGCCGCTCGGCCACGGTCTTGCGCAACTGCTCGATCAGCCTGATGTAATCCTCGTTCGTGCCCTCGGGCACCCCGGTCTCGCCGGGGCCAAATCGCTCCTCTGCCGCCGCCTGATCCAGCCGCGCCGCCCTCGCCGCATCCGATGCTGCAATCCGCGCCGCCATCGGCAAATCCTGATAGCCCGGCGCGCCGATCCTGTCATAGATCAGAACACCGCCGCCCGCGATCACCGTCACGATCACCCCGGCCATGATCACGCCCGCGCCACGCGGCTGCCCCCCGCTTTCGCCGCCCTGACGCAATTGCGCATCCGCCGCCAGCACCTTGCGCGAAATCTCGGCCCGCAGCCGCTCGGCATCCTCTGCCGCGATCACGCCGCGCGCGGTGTCGCGCTCGATCTCTTTCAGCTGATCCCGGTAGACCTGCAAATCATAGGCGGCAGGCGGCGCTTCGCCGACACGCCCGCGCAGCAGCACAAGGCCCAGAACGGCACCCACGCCAATCGCCAAACCCGCAACGATGATCCAGAAACCCATGTCTTTTCCTTCTGTGTTGCTCTCATGTAACCGCCCAAGCGCCCGGAAAAAAGGGCCAAGCCGTCGCATCCGCGCGCCCAGCCCGCGCCCCGATGTCGCAATGTCGCTATTGATACCGTTTCCGCCGCCCGGAGTATCCTTTCAACCGGCCAGCTGACGCATTACGGTGCCAGTCGCATCCAAGCCCGAATCCCGCCAACTCCAGAGAGCGCGCATGAAACACTATTCCGCCTTTGCCGTCGCCCGAGAGGCCCTCCGCTACCACATGGGATGGGAGCGCGCTTGGGCCTCGCCCGAGCCGAAAAAGAAATACGATGTCATCATCGTGGGCGCGGGCGGTCATGGCCTCGCCACCGCCTATTACCTGGGCAAGAATTTCGGCATCACCAATGTCGCGGTGCTGGAAAAGGGCTGGCTTGGGGGCGGCAACACGGGCCGCAACACCACCATCATCCGCTCGAATTACCTGCAAGACCCCTCTGCCGCGATCTACGAAAAATCGCGCAGCCTGTATGAGACCCTGTCGCAGGACTTCAACTATAACATCATGTTCAGCCCCCGTGGCCTGATCATGCTGGCCCAGACCGAACACGAGGTGCGCGGCTACCTGCGCACGGCCCATGCCAACGCCCTGCAAGGCGTCTCGACCGAATTCATATCAGCGGCCCGCGTCAAAGAGATTGTCCCGATCATCAATCTCGACGGGCCGCGCTATCCGGTGCTCGGCGGCCTCTATCAGGCGCGCGGCGGCACGGCGCGCCACGATGCGGTGGCATGGGGCTATGCCCGCGCCTGCTCCGCCATGGGCATGCATATCCTGCAAAAATGCGAAGTCACCGGCATCTCGCGCGAGAATGGCCGCGTGACGGGCGTGACCACCAATCGTGGCGACATCGGCTGCGATAAACTCGGCATCGTCGTCGCGGGCCACTCTGGCCACCTTGCCGATATGGCCGGCTTCCGCCTGCCCATCGAATCCGTCGCCCTTCAGGCGCTGGTGTCGGAACCGATCAAACCCTGCATG
>JGI24113J20146_1000545_pt1 | contig 9867 bp, 11 predicted proteins | sample SubbioAug_CSWold_FD_20146 | JGI IMG/M metagenome (IMG submission 20146) | reverse complement strand
GCAGGTGAGCCTCGGGTTCGGGCCCCTGGCCGACCGGTCGGACGTCCTCGGGAGCGCCCGGATCGGCGCGCGCCTCCTTGACAAGCGCCTGACGCCCGTGTCAACTCGCCCAGAACCTGAATCTGACGTCGGCGTCAAGTTACGCTACCGTCACCTGTGCATCCCTCCGCTCCACGTCGAAGCAGCGGCGCCCCACATCGTCTGCCCAAGGAGTCGCCCGTGCGTCTCGCGTTCCTGTTCCCCGGCCAGGGTTCGTTCCGGGCCGGCTGCCTCGACCCCTGGGAGGGGCACCCGGCCGCGAGCCTGGTGGACGAGGTCAGCGAGGCGACGGGACGTGACATCCGGGCGCTCGCCGCAGACGGCGGCACGGGTGCACGCACCGCCGACGCCCAGCCGACGATCATGACCGCATCGCTGGTCGCGTGGCGTGCCCTGCTCGACGCCGGCATCACGCCGGACGTCGTCGCGGGTCACAGCCTCGGCGAGGCCACCGCCGCCATCGCCGCCGGTGCGCTGTCGATCGTCGACGGTGCCCGGGTCGTCGCGGCCCGCGGCGCGGCCATGGGCGAGGCCTGCGCGGCCAACCCCGGCGCGATGGCCGCCCTCGTCAAGCTCGGCCCCGACGCGGTCCAGGTGCTGGTCGACGAGGACGACGACATCGTCGTCGCCAACGACAACGCACCCGGACAGGTCGTGCTGGCCGGCACCCCGGACGCCATCGAGCGCATCCGCGAACGGGCCCGCGAGGCCGGCGGCCGTGCGCTGCCCCTCGACGTCGAGGGCGCCTTCCACTCGCCGGCCATGGCGCCGGCCGTCCCGCACCTCTCGGCCGCCCTGGCGGCGTGCAGCCTGACGGCCCCGGTCGTGCCGCTCGTCACCGGCACCACCACCGAGGTGCTGCGCGACGGCGACGCGATCGCGCAGGCACTGGTCCAGGGCGTACTCGCCCCCGTCCGCTGGCGTGACCTCCAGGTGACGCTCGCGTCGCTCGGCGTGCGCGATCTCGTCGAGGTCGGGCCCGGCGGTGTCCTCGCCGGTCTCGCCAAGCGCACCGTCCCCGACCTGCGCGTCCACACGGTCGCCTCGCCCGACGACATCGCGTCCCTGATCGACGACCTCGGCGACGTCATCGACCTCGCCGGCCGGTTCGCCGACACCCGCGCCTAGCCCTCGCCCCCATCGATTCGACCCTCCCGCCGGAGCGCGCACATGATCCCCATCCCTGCCATGACCCTGGTCACCTCACCCGTCGACGGGCGCGTCCGCAGCCTGGTCGCCCCCGAGACCCTCGTGCGTCACGGTGACGTCGTCGCCACCGTCGAGGGTGCCTACGGCCCGTCCGAGATCCGCGCGCACTGCAACGGCCGCGTCGGCGGCGCGCTCGCCGGCGCGAGCCAGGCCGTGTCGGCCGGCGAGGGCGTGCTCTGGGTGCGCCGCTGATGTCGTCCGCGAAACGTCGGATGCGGCCGTCCCCGGTCTCGATCGCGGGGTTGGGTGCCTACCTGCCCGAGAAGGTCGTCACCAACGACGACCTCGCGGCGACGCTCGACACCTCCGACGAGTGGATCCGCTCGCGCACCGGCATCGCGCAGCGCCACTACGCCGCGCCCGAGCAGGCCACCTCCGATCTCGCGATCGCCGCAGGGAAGGCGGCGCTGGCCGACGCGGGCCTCGCCACCGACGACGTCGCCGCGATCCTGGTCGCCACGACCACGCCCGACCATGCCGTGCCCGGGACCGCACCGCTGGTGGCTGCCGCACTCGGAACCGAGGTCGCCGCCCTCGACGTCAACGCCGCGTGCAGTGGGTTCCTGTACGGCCTGCGCATGGGCACCGCCCTGGCCATCGCCGAGGACGCGCCCGTCCTGCTCATCGGCGCCGAGACCATGACCCGCATCGTCGACCCGACCGACCGCAATGTCGCGATCCTGTTCGGTGACGGCGCCGGCGCGGTCGTGCTCGTCCCCGACGCCGCGGGCAGCATGGGCCCGTTCTCGTTGGGGGCCGATGGCCGCGACCCGTCGATGCTGTGGACCGAGACCGGTGGGACGCGCACGCCGGTCAGTTCCGCCGTCCTCGAGGCGCGCACCCACTACATGACCATGCGCGGCGGGGACGTCTACCGCAACGCCGTGACCCGCATGACCGCTGCCGGCCTCGAGGTACTCGAGGCCGCCGGCAGGACCAGCGCCGACGTCGACCTGTTCATCGGACACCAGGCCAACCTGCGCATCCTCGACGCGGTCGGGCAACGCCTCGGTATCGACGCGGCCCACACGCACGTCACCGTCGACCAGCACGGCAACACCTCGGGGGCCTCCGTGCCGCTGGCGTTGGCCGACGCCCGCGACCGCGGGCGGCTCGCGCCGGGCGACACCGTCCTGCTGACCGCCTTCGGGGCGGGCCTGACCTGGGGCGCCTGCCTGCTGACCTGGGACCCCACCGGCGCCGGGAGTGCGGGGAGCGGCGGCGGTCGAGTGGACCGAAGGGCGAGACCGGCGGTCTCGGAGGTGCAGCAGTGACCCGCGTCGCGCTCGTGACCGGCGGCAGCGGCGGTATCGGCGCCGCCACCTGTCGCGCCCTGTCCGCCGACGGCTACCACGTGCTGGTCGGCTACGGAGGCAATGCCGAAACGGCCGCCAAGGTCGCGGCCGACTGCGCCGGTGACGCCGAGGCGGTCCACGTCGACGTCACCGACGAGGACTCGGTCACCGCCGCCGTCGCCCGAGCGGGCGAGATCGGCACCCTCGCCGTCGTGGTCAACAATGCGGGCGTCGCGGACGACGACCTGCTGCTGCGCCTCGACCCGGCCCGCTTCGACCGCACCATCGAGGTCAACCTCCGTGGCGCCTACCTCGTCTCGCGGGCCGCACTGCGGCCGATGCTGCGGGCGCGGTTCGGGCGCATCGTCAACATCGCCTCCGTCGTTGCCCTCCGCGGCAACGTGGGTCAGACCGCCTACGCCGCGTCCAAGGCGGGCCTGATCGGGTTCAGCAAGTCGCTCGCCCGCGAGATCGGCCGCAAGGGCGTCACCGTCAACGTCGTGGCCCCCGGCTTCGTCGCCACCGCGATGACCGACGCGCTCGGCGACGACGCCCGCGAGGCGCTGCTCGCCCAGGCGCCCACCGGCCGCGCCGTCGAGGCCGACGAGGTCGCCGCCACGATCGCCTTCCTCGCCTCCGAGCACGCCGGATCGACCACCGGCGCCGTGATCCCCGTCGACGGCGGGGCCGGCATCTAGACCAGACAGCTTCCGGCCCGCACCTCGCGGTCCGGTCCGTCACCTCACCGAGGTGGCCTGTGCACGATCGAGCCAGACCGCACGACCCACCCAAGGAGCACCACCCATGAGCCAGGACCTGTACGCCACCTTCCAGACCATCCTCGTCGACACCTTCGGCGTCCCCGCCGACGACATCGCCCCCGACGCCACGTTCGAGGCGCTCGGCCTCGACTCGCTCGACGTCGTCGAGCTGACCCTGGTCCTCGAGGAGGAGACCGGCGTCAAGCTCGAGGACGAGGAGCTCGAGGACGTCCGCACCGTCCAGGACGCGATCAACAAGATCAGCGAGAAGCAGTCGGCCGCCGCCTGACGGTCGGCCCGCCCGGGTTCGAACGCACCGCACCAACACAGGAGGTTCCGCGTATGTCCGCGAACCGCAACGTCGTGGTCACCGGCATGGGGATCGTGTCCCCGGCCGGCCGTGGCCTGACCGACGCCTGGAACGGGGTCCTGTCCGGCAAGTCGGCCGCAGCGGTCGACGAGGACCTGGCCGCCTATGGCACGCCGGTCACCATCGCGTGCCGTGTGCCGGCGTTCGACCCCGACGTCGAGGCCGGCCGGGGCGCCAAGCGGCGGCTCGACCGCTTCACCCACCTCGGCGTGATGGCCGCGTCCGATGCGGTCGCCCACGCCGGGCTCGGTGACCCGGACGGTGACGAGCCGGACCGGATCGTGGCGACCGACCCGGACCGGGTCGGGGTGATGCTCGGCTCGGGCATCGGCGGCGCGGAGACCTGGTCGGACGAGTACCCGCGATTCCTCGAGAAGGGTCCGGGCCGTGCCAGTCCGATGTTCATCCCGAAGATGCTGTCGAACACGGCCGCCGGGACCATCGCGATCCGCACCGGCGCCCGTGGGCCCAACATGACCGTGAACACGGCGTGCGCGGCGGGCGCGTCGGCGATCCATCTCGCCCGCGACCTGATCCGCGCCGGCTCGGCCGACGTCGTACTCGCCGGTGGCGTCGAGGCCGGTATCACGCCCCTGTCGATCAGTGCCTTCGCCCAGATGGGTGCGTTGTCGCGCAACGCCGACGCTGCTTCGGCCTCGCGCCCGTTCGACGTCGACCGCGACGGGTTCGTGATGGGGGAGGGCGCCGGGGTCCTGGTGCTCGAGTCCGAGGAACACGCCCGCCGTCGGGGGGCGACCATCTACGCCGTCGTCGCCGGCGCCGGCGCATCGGCCGACGCCTTCCACGCGACCGCACCGCCCGACGACGGCGGCGGGGCCGTGCTGGCGATCCAGCGCGCCCTCGACGACGCCGGGATCGACCCGACCTCCATCGGTCATCTCAACGCCCACGGCACGTCGACGCCGCTCAACGACGCCGCCGAGGCCCGCGCGATGCGCAAGGTGTTCGGCGACCACACCGACGCGATCGCGGTCACCTCGACCAAGGGCGTGACCGGCCACCTGCTGGGTGCTGCCGGCGCCGTCGAGGCGATCTTCGCCATCCAGGCGCTTCGGGAAGGGTTGATCCCGCCCACCGCCAACCTGACCACCCAGGACCCCGACATCGCGCTCGACGTCGTCGCCGGCGAAGCCCGCCGCGTCGACCTCGAGGCCGTCCTGTCGACCTCGATGGGCTTCGGGGGCCAGAACGCCGCCCTCATCCTCACCCGCGCCTGACTTCGGCCGCACACCACCAGCGGCCCAACCGGCCGCGTCTGCGAGGAATCCCTTGTCCGAGACCATGCACGTCGACTCTCCTGCGCTCGACCCGATCTCGCTGCAGCCCGGCGACGGTGCGCGCGTGCGCCTGTCCCGCCTGCTCGACCGCGACAGCTTCGTCGAGCTCGGCTCGCAGCGGCAGCACCGCGCCAACCAGTTCGGCCTCGACCGGCGTCGACCCGACAGCGACGGCGTCGTCGCCGGTACCGCCTCGATCGGTGGGCGGCCGGTCAACGTCTACGCCCAGGACCGCCGCGTCCTCGGCGGCTCGTTGGGTGAGGCGCACGCGGACAAGATCGCGCGCACCATCGAACAGGCGGGACGCGGTGGCGTGCCGGTCGTCGGCATCAACGACTCCGGTGGGGCGCGCATCCAGGAGGGGGTCGCGGCGCTCGACGGCTACGGNCAGGTGTTCCGCGCCAACGTCGGCGCGTCCGGTCGCGTGCCGCAGATCGCGCTNATCCTCGGCCCCTGTGCGGGCGGGGCGGTGTACTCGCCGGCGCTGATGGACTTCACGATCATGNNCGACGAGGCCTACATGTTCCTCACCGGCCCGCGGGTCGTGAAGGCCGTGACCGGCGAGGACGTCGACGCGCGCTCACTCGGCGGACCCGAGGTCCACGGCGAGCGCTCCGGATGTGCCTCCTTCGTCGTCGACGACGACGAGGCCGCCTTCGAACTGACCCGAGAACTGCTCAGCTACCTGCCGTCCTCGTCGTCGTCGCCGCTGCCCGAGGTCGCACCCGAACCGCCGCCGGGNGTGGACCTGCGTGCCCTGGTGCCCACCGACGGGCGTGAGCCCTACGACGTACGCGACGTCATCCGCGGCATCGTCGACGGCGGCAAGTTCCTCGAGGTGCAGGAGCGCTGGGCCCGCAACCTCGTGGTCGGCTTCGCCCGCATCGACGGGCGCACCGTCGGGGTCGTCGCCAACCAGGCCAAGTGGCTGGCCGGCGTCCTCGACCTGACCGCCAGCGAGAAGGGCGCCCGCTTCGTGCGGTTCTGCGACGCGTTCGGGATCCCGTTGGTCGTCGGCGTCGACGTGCCCGGCTTCCTGCCCGGCACCGCACAGGAGAGCGGCGGCGTGATCCGCAAGGGCGCGAAGTTGCTCCACGCCTTCGCATCGGCCACCGTCCCGCGCGTCACCGTCGTACTGCGCAAGGCCTTCGGCGGCGCCTACATCGTGATGAACTCGCGCAGTCTCGGCGCCGACGCGGTGCTGGCCTGGCCGAACGCCGAACTCGCCGTCATGGGCGCCGAGGGGGCCGCCGACATCATCTTCCGGCGCCAACTCGACGCCGAACCNCACCGGCGGGACGAGATGGTCGAGTCCTATCGCGAGGAGGCGATGCACGTCGACCTTGCCGCCCGTCGCGGCAGCGTCGACGAGATCATCGAGCCCCACGAGACCCGCGACGCCCTGGTCGGCATCCTGCGTTCGCTGCGCGGGGCACGACAGCCCGCGTTCGTCCACGACAACCTGCCGCAGTGACCGCGGCGCTGCCGGCCCCCGAGCCGTCCCGGCGCCCGTCGGACGCCGGGCGTTCCGCGGCCGTCGCCGACGTGCAACCGATGGTGCCCGGCGCGAACTCGCTGGTCCGCCTCGGCCTGCGCCCGGTGCTGCGNCTGTGGCTGCGGCTGCGGGTCGAGGGTGCCCACCACGTGCCCGAGNCCGGTCCGGTACTGATCGCATCCGCCCACCAGTCNCACGCCGACTCCATGGCGCTGGCGGTNGCGATCCGACGNCCCATCCACTTCCTCGGCGACGTCCGGCTGACCGAGTGGCCCGTCATCGGCCGGCTGNTGCCGAAGCTGGGGATGGTGCCGNTGCGGCGCGGCGAGGCCGATGCCAGCGCGATGGACGTGATCNCCCGGTTGCTCGACGAGGGCAAGGGCGTGGCCGTCTATCCCGAGGGCTCCCGCAGTCGCGACGGCANGGTGCACCGNCTNCGNAGTGGCCTGGCGCGGCTGGCCGCCGACGCGCAGGTNACGGTCGTGCCGGCAGCGGTCGACGGCATCTACGACGTNTGGCCGATCGGTGCGCGGCCGAGGCCGCTGGGTGGCCCGGTCACGGTCCGGTTCGGTCCGCCGCTCGCCCCGCCCGACGCCAACCCGCGGTCCCGGCGCGAGTTCAACGACCGGCTACAGCAGATCCTGGCCGACCTCGGCCGGACCGAGATGGCGATGGACTTCTCTCCCTTCGGTGGGGGCGAGCTGTGACCGCCACCGGTTTCGCGATCGCGGCCGGCTGCGACGTCGTCGAGATCGCCCGTCTGTCGGCCGTCATCGACCGCCGCGACGGTTTCCTCGACCGGGTGTTCACCGCGCGCGAGCAGGCCGACGCCTGCCGCGGCGGGCTCGAATCCGACGACGAGGTTGTACGCGCCCGCCTCGCCGCCCGCTTCGCTGCCAAGGAGGCGACCCGCAAGGCGCTCGGCGACCTGCGGCTGCCGTTCCACGCCACCGAGGTTCGCACGGCGGCGTCCGGCGCGCCCGAGTTGTTCCTCCACGGCGAACGCAGCGGGCTGACCTGCTCGCTGTCCCACGACGGCGGCGTGGCGATGGCCGTGGTCGTCGGCCCCCGCCCCGCCTGACCACCGATCGATCCGAGGATTCCCATGCTGCTCGACGGCAAGAAGCTGCTGATCACCGGCGTGCTCGACCCACGCTCGATCGCATTCGCCGTGGCCGAAACCGCCCTCGCCGAGGGCGCCGAGATCGTGCTGACCGGTTTCGGCCGCGGTAAGCGCCTGACGGAACGATCCGCGGCACGGCTCGGTGACGGGATCGACGTGCTCGAGCTCGACGTCACCAAGGCCGAGGACATCACGGCCGTCGCCGCCGAGGTGGGAGAGCGCTGGGGTCGCCTCGACGGGCTGCTGCACGCGATCGGTTTCGCGCCGGCGAGCTGCCTCGGCGGCGGGTTCCTCGATGCGCCGTGGGAGGATGTCGCAACCGCGTTGCAGGTGTCGACCTACTCCTACGCCTCGCTGGCCAGCGGTTTCGCCGACCTGCTCGCCGTCGGGGAGAACGCGTCGGTGGTCGGGCTCGACTTCGACGCCCAGATCGCGTGGCCGGGCTACGACTGGATGGGCGTGGCCAAGGCCGGGCTCGAGTCCGCCAACCGCTACCTCGCCCGCGACCTCGGTCCGCGCGGGATCCGGGTGAACCTGGTCGCTGCCGGCCCGCTCAGCACGATGGCGGCGCGTTCGATCGACGGTTTCGGCCAGTTCGAGGCGGTGTGGAAGGAGCGTGCGCCGCTCGGCTGGGACCTCACCGACCCCGGGCCGGTCGCCAGGTGCGTGTGTGCGCTGCTGTCGGACTGGATGCCGGGCGTGACCGGCGAGATCGTGCACGTCGACGGCGGCGTCCACGCCATCGGTGCCGGCGGTGCCGCTCCCGTGGCCGAGCCCTCGGCCGAGGCCCCGCCGGCCTGACCCCGGAGTGCTTCCGCGGAAGCGCTCCCGTCCAGGCGTGGTCAGCCCGTGCGGTGCGGTCGTTGTGTGCATCCTGGACCGGGCTGGTGCACGCCAGGATGCACACATCCGTGCGTCCTCGGTCAGCCGGAGGTGCGTACGGCCTGGATCTGGCGGACCACGATGTCCTGCGAGGTCGGCGGGCCGTCGAGCTCACCGAGATCGAACGTGCCGTTGAGCTCCGCCAACGGCGACATGACCGTGAACGACGCCCCGTACACGATGTGGGCCGCCACCGGATAGCTCCCGTCGGGATCGTCCAACGTCGACGCGACCGCATACGTGTAGGTGCAATCGGTCGACTGCGACTCGTACGGACGTGAGGTGTCATACACCGTCCCCGGCCCCTCACACGAGGTCTCGCCCCCGTCACCGAGCGTCCACATCACCCGCCGCGGCTCGAGCGTCGCGGTCACCGTGATCGTGCCGGCCGTCACGCTCGCGGTACGGGTGGTGAAGTCCTCGGGCTCGATCGCCAACCACGACGGCAACCCGGTGATGTGCGGTGCCGGATCGACCGGCGCCAACCGCAACCGTCCGACCCCCGCGTCCACCTGCCCGAACGCCGCCTGCACCACCTCACGCAACAACGCCTCGGGACCAGCCCCGTCGTCCTCGCCCGGCACGAACCAGCGGTAGACCATCCCATCGCCGGTGCAGTCGACCTGATACCACCGTGCACCCGAATCGAAGTAGTCCGCTACGACCTGGTCCACGTACGGATCCCACGACTCCTCCGCCGCCGCGTACCGGCACGGGTTCGCAACCGTGCTCACCTCCGCCCCCCGACCAGTGCCCGAGTTGTCGTACAAAGACCCGTCCGTGACTTCGGCGGACAACCCCTTTGATGTCTTGTCCACGACTCGGCAGGCGTACCCCGAACACTTCTTCGGTGTCGAATCGGTCGATGCAAATACAGGATCGGACGCGCTGAGTACTAGCAGAGCCGCAATCAGAGCCAAGGCTCGGCCAGCGAGGGTCTTGCGGCTACTCAGCATGATTCGTTGCCCGCCTGGGCGGCCGCTGTCACGCGGTACGTCGGCTCTTCCTCCTCGGGCAGACGCACGAGTTCGAGGCGCCTGTCCATCGCGAACACCCCCGTCGGCCCAGTCTCCTGCAATTCGCTTGTCAACGCCGAGTAGCGGCCGGTTCGCTCGCCCACCGCAGCGCACTCCCGAAGGACGGCAACTCCAGCGGCAAAGTCGTGAATCCAGACCCGTTCGATGCGCGTGTCCGGCGACCATTCGACCTGGTCTTGCTCCTTCAGGTGCTCGATGTACTCGACCACCTCATCAAAGGCGTCACCGAAGTGGGTAGCTCGGAGATGCTCCTCGTTGAGCTCGCCGGTGGCGTAGGCGGTGAACTCGGTGTTGTAGGCGTCGGTGTAGGCGTCGAGGATGAGTTGTTCTATGTCGTCGGGGATGTCGTTGTCGGGGT
>JGI24113J20146_1000542_pt1 | contig 9886 bp, 9 predicted proteins | sample SubbioAug_CSWold_FD_20146 | JGI IMG/M metagenome (IMG submission 20146) | reverse complement strand
CCTCCGTTGCGGCGGTGTGGTTGGCGTAGGAACCGCCATTCTGACCGCTTCGGAGGCACTTTCGCGTCAAGGGCGACCGGTCACATCGGTGGATTCAGGCTTAGACACCTCGAGCATCGAGGCCGTACGTGTCTTCACCAAGCATCCGAGACTCGGTCACCCACTACCGAGGGGAAGACCCCTCATGAGTGACTGCGTATGCACTTCGACCGAAGCTGGCGCGGGCACTCGGCTACAGAGCCTGGCCGGTTGAGGCACGCGCGACCAGATGCACGGCCTCAAGATGGTTGCCGCGGGCGGCGCCGCTCAGGCGGTCGAACATGGCGCGGCCGATAGCGCGGCGATCAAGCGACAGCGTGGTCAGCGGAGGATCCAGGAGTTCGGAGGTGGGTAGATCGTCGTGTCCCACAACGGACAGATCCGAGCCGATCTGGAGGCCGAGGCTTTTTGCTGCTCTGTAGACCGCTGACGCGGTGTGGTCAGAGTTGGTGATCACTGCGCTTGGAGGGTGCTCGCTGCTCAACAGGGAGACCGTGGATTCCTCGACGGCGTCGAGGCTCAGACGCGACTCGACGGGAACCGGTTCAAGTCCCAGCGCCGGCGCGGCCGCCAGGAATGTCGTCAGGCGGTCGTGATCTGCCATCAACTTCGCGGGTGCGGTAAGGAATGCCACTCGGCGGTGGCCGAGTGCCGCAAGGTGTTCGACCGCTTGGGCGACCGCGGACTCGTTGTCGGGCGACACCCGCATCACGTTCTCGAGCCCCGCTGTCGCTGCGTTGAGGACCACGATGGGTGTCCCTGGCCGCAGCCTCTGCCACTGCAGCACCGCTGCTCCCATGCCGATCGGCGCAATCGCAAGGCCGTCCACGTTGGCGTCTGCGAGACGTTCGACGTGCTCGCGCTCGGACGCGTAGCCCGAGTCGACCACCAGCATGGTCGCCGCGCTCTGGTGCGCCTCACCCTGTGCCGCGGAGATGACGTCGAGGAAGTACGGGTTCGAGAGATTGCGAATAAGGAGGGCGTAGCTGCCTGAACGCCCCGAGCGCAGGGCCTTGGCCAGGGGATTGGCTCGGTAGCCAAGGTCGTGCGCGACTTGGAGGATGACGGCGCGTGTCTCGTCGGACACCCCCTTGTGTCCGTTCAACGCCAGACTGACTGCGGACGTCGACACCCCGGCCTGTGCTGCTACGTCAGCGAGCGTGGTTCGTGTGGGCCGTGACATCGTGCACTCCGCGGGTTCGCCTGGGGCGGTCGATGTGCAGTGCCGACCACGAACGGCATCATAGCTAAAACTATCCAGTGATCAACTAAAACCTTGAGTGACGCAGCGCGCCCAGTCGCGCATCTCTCGGGTATCAGTGCGTCAAGCGCCCAAATTTGCAAAAACGCTGGACCGCTCAAAGGTTCCAGTGAAGGCTGCGGCCGCCCGCTCGGGAGGACGACCATCTCGGTCGTTGCACAGCGGACGGCGCCGAGGGCGCCCCGAACTCAAACGTTCTTGTATGGGAGAGGACCACATGAGCATGTCGAATCGAAAGGTCCGGGCGCGGCTCTCTGCAGCGCTGGCCGCCGTCGCGGTGTTGCTCGCCGCGTGTGGTGGAGAGCAAGACCCTGACCAGGCGGGCGCGACTGGCGAGGGAACCGAAGACGGCGAGACAGCAGAGGCCGAGATCACCGACACGCTCGTGGTGTCGTACAACTCGCCTGTCGAGTGGGCCAACTGGGGACAGGTCCTCAAGGCCTTCACTGAACAGACCGGCGTCGAGGCGCCTTCTGACCCGAAGAACTCGGGGCAGACCATTGCTGCGCTCGAAGCTGAAGCGGCCAACCCCCAGGCGGACACCGCCTACTACGGCATCGTGTTCGGCATCCAGGCCGCCGAACGCGGACTCGTGGAGCCCTATCAGGGGCCGAACTTCGACGAGATCCCTGCTGAGCTCAAGGCCGAGGACGGTTCATGGTTCACCGTCCACCAAGGTGCGATCGCCTTCCTCGTCAACACCGACGAGCTCGGCGGCGCACCGGTGCCGGAGTGCTGGGAGGACCTCACCGACCCGCAGTACGACGGCCTGGTCGGATTCCTCGACCCGACCCAAGCAGCTGTGGGCTACTCGGTCATGACCGCCGCCAACCTTGCGCTCGGCGGCAGCCTCGACGACTGGTCGCCGGGCCTTGAGTGGGCGTCGACGATGCGCGGGAATGGCTTGGCGCTGCCGGCTCAGACCGCCACCGCCGCTGTGCAGCAGGGGGAGATCCCCATCCTGATCGATGCCGACTTCAACGGCTACAAGCTCGCGAACGACGAAGGAGCGCCGATCGAGGTCGTCCTGCCGTGCGAGGGCACCATCGCCATCCCCTACGTCATGAGCCTGATCAAGGACGCGCCCCACCCCGACGGCGGCAAGGCACTGCTCGACTTCGCGCTCTCCGACGAAGGACAGGCCCTGTTCGCCGAGTCGTACCTGCGGCCGGTACGAGACGTCGAGGTGCCAAGCGAGATCGCCGACGCGATGCTGCCGGCCGATCAGTACGCCGAGCGGGTCCAATCGCCAGACTTCGCCGAGATGAACGCCACGCAGGAAGCGTTCAATGAGCGCTGGAACGCCGAGGTGGCCGGCTGATGACTGCCCTTCGCGCCAGACCAGCAGCCTCGCCCTCGACCGGACCAGCAAAGCGCCGCACAGGGGCGCCACTGCCCCTCGCACTGCCGCTGCTCGTCGTCGTGGCCGGGCTGTTGGTCTGGCCGATGGGCACCCTCGCCATCCGAAGCTTCGTCGGCGACGACGGCGGCTTCACCATCCAGCGATACGCCGACGTCCTCACCAGCGCCCGCTACCTGCGGTCCTTTGCGGTCACGTCAGTACTGGCCGTCATCTCCACGCTGCTCGCCCTGCTGCTCTGCATCCCCGCAGCGGTCTACCTCGAACGTGCAGGCACCCGATTCGCCCGCACCGTCGCGGTCGCGATGACGATCCCGCTGTCGCTGCCAGGCATCGTGATCGGATTCTTCGTCATACTCGTGTTCGGCACCACCGGTGTCGTGCCCGTCGCCATCCAGCAGATGACCGGCTCGCGTGCGTTGCAGATCGCCTACACGTTCAGCGGGCTGCTCCTGGGGTATCTGTACTTCAACATTCCGCGTGTCGTGCTGGTCATCCGCGGGGCCGTCGCCGGAACCTCAGTCGAGGCGATCGACGCGGCACGGACCCTGGGAGCATCGCCGCTACGGGTGTACTGGTCGGTCGTGCTGCCATCGCTCCGGCCCGCGATCGCCAGCGCAACGGCGCTCAGCCTCGCCACCGCCTTCGGAGCATTCGGGACGGCAGCAACCCTCTCGCGCGGGTATCGCGTCGTGCCGCTCGACATCGCGGCCGCCTTCACCGAGCGGTTCCAGCCAGAACTGGCAGCGACGCTCAGCCTGCTCCTCGCGATCGTCACCACGACCGTCCTTGTCGGCATCGGCCGACTCGGGGAGGGCAAGCACCGATGAGCACCAACATCCTCGAACCGGATGCGACTCCGCTCGAGCAAGGCGATGTCGTCGCGGTCGCAGCGACCGCGGCGCCCAACGACCCCATCCTGCGTATCGGACGCTGGTTGGCGGCCGTCACGGCACTCATCTGCCTGGCGCCCATCCCGCTCGTCTTGGCGGTCGCGACCACCCGCGTCTGGCAGCAGGGATTCTGGGCAGGAGGGTTCACGCTCGAGTGGCTCGCGAACGGATGGCAGAGGATCGCGCCCAACTTCGCGTTCAGTCTTCGCATCGCCGTTCTCGTCCTCATCATCGACCTGCTCATCGGTCTGCCAGCCGCCTGGCTGATCGCCCGACGACGGTTCCCTGGACGGCGTGCCCTGCAGGCGCTCAGCACCGTCCCGATCGCGATCCCTGGCATCGCCTTGGCGCTCGGCCTCATCCTGGCCTATCCGACCTGGAAGGCAGGTGGCTGGCTGCTCATCGCCGGCCATGTCCTGTACACGCTTCCGTTCATGCTCGGGGCACTGACCCCGACGCTCGGTCGCCGCGACCTCATCGAACTCGAAGCCGTCGCCGCCACGCTCGGTGCCAGTTTCCCGGCCCGGCTTCTGACGGTCACGCTGCCGCAGATCCGTACCTCGCTGCTCGCCGCGACCATCATGGTGGTCACGCTTTCGCTCGGCGAGTTCAACGTCTCGTTCTTCCTCTACACCGTGATGGATACGCCGCTGCCGGTCGAGCTGTACTCCGGCTACATCACGATGCGGCTCGAGGTCGCTGCGGCCACGACCGTGTGGTTCCTCGCCCTCGTGGTCCCGGCGGCCATCGCGCTCGAACGGCTCGGTGGAGCCAAGGTGGGTCAAGCATGAGCATGTCTCGAACCGAAGCCACATCATCGAGTCGGGCCGCCCAACGGCGAGCCGACCGGCGCGGCCAGGCAGACGGCGAAGCGGCATCCATCGAGTTCCGGGACCTCACCTTCACCTACCCCGGAACCACCACCCCGGCCGTCAACGGCATCTCGTTCGATGTCAGCGCAAGCAGCGTCGTCGCCCTCGTCGGTCCATCAGGCTGTGGGAAATCCACCATGTTGCGCCTGGTCGCAGGACTGCTCGACCCCACCGGTGGGCAGCTGCTCATCGACGGCAACGATGCGACCCACATCCGTCCCGAACACCGACACATCGGGTGGGTTCCGCAGAGCTATGCCCTGTTCGATCACCTGGATGTGACCGGCAACATCAGCTTCGGGCTCCGGATGCGCAAGGTCCCGGCCGACCAGCGTGCTGAGCGTGTCCGCGAGGTGCTTGAACTCTGTCGCATCACCGAACTCGCCGGCAGATCCGTCGGCGATCTCTCCGGCGGTCAACGGCAGCGCGTCGCCATCGCCCGTGCGCTGGCCACCAAGCCCAGGCTGCTGTTGCTCGACGAACCGCTGGCCGCTCTCGACCCACAGCTGCGGCGAACACTTCGGTCCGAACTGGCCCGGCTGCTCCGCGCAAGCGGCGTCACCTCGCTGCTGGTCACCCATGACCAGACCGAGGCGCTGGCGATGGCCGACCGCGTGGCGGTGCTGCAGAGGGGAACGCTCGAACAGTTCGGCAGCCCCGAACAGCTGTGGAACACGCCAGCGAATCCGTTCGTGGCCGAGTTCGTCGGCTCAGCAACCGTCGTCGAGGGCACCCACCTGGGCAACGGGGTCGTGCAGGTCGCGCCGGGTCTCGAGGTGCTCGCCGACGGGCAGCTCGAGGGGGTACGTCGTGTGCAGCTCGCGCTGCGCAACACCGACCTGATCGTGGATCCCGACGGCGTGCCGTTCGAGGTCCAAAGCCGCGAGTTCATCGGTGAGAGCTGGCTGGCAACAGGAGAACTCGAAACCGGGGCGTTCGTCACGCTGGCGACCGACGCCACCGCCCGTCCCGGCGACACCGTCAAGATTGCCGCCCGCCCGGGCGTGCAGGTCACCGTCGTGGAGTCCGAATGAACTGGGAACTGGAGATCATCGGAGCCCGTGCAGGATCGCCGGACCGGTTCGGCCCCGCATCGGGCTATCTGCTCAAGACCGATGCCGCCACCATCCTGGTCGACTGCGGCCCCGGCGTCATTGGCCAGCTCGCCGCACGAGACAGGCTCGACGACGTGGACGCCGTCATCATCTCGCACCGCCACCTCGACCACTCCGGCGACCTCATGGCCTACGCCTACCACCTCGCATTTCCAGATTTACGCACGCCGATCCCGATGTTCGGCCCGACCGGATTCTCCGGCTACGTCGCACAACTCGACGACGTCCACGGCATCCCGACCCTGCCTACGCTCCAACGCCCCGTCACACAGATGCTGCCGCTCACCGAAGTCACGCCAGGCGACACCTTCGAGGTGCACGGTCTACGGGTCGACACCGTCGCCGCACTGCACCCGGTGCCCACGATGTCGATGTCCTTTCCCGACCTCGGCCTGGTCTACACCGCCGATACCGCACTCACCCCTGAACTCACCAAGCTGGCCAGCAACACCGACCTGCTGCTCTCCGAAGCGACCTACGTCGACAGCGCCGGCCGCGACATCCTCACGCACGGCCACATGAGCGGCGTCGAAGCCGGCCAACTCGCAGCCGACAGCGGGGCATCACGGCTGGTACTCACCCACCTGTCCCGCGCCGAGGACGCCGAAGCCACACGTGAGACAGCGACCCGCCACTTCGACGGTGACCTCAGCCTCGCCAGCGCCGGCAAACGGTTCCTCGTACGCGACGGTGAGATCACCGCCGTGGCGGCTGCACCTGCACACGCGGGCGCCGGAACCGACCGCGGCGACCACTGATGCTGCAGGTACGCCTCGACGACGACTATCGGACGGCGGCACTACAGCGTGCCCAAGGCAAGCCTGCCGTTCTGATCGTCGTCGGCGGCGGTGTCACCGGCGCCGGCATCGCGCTCGACGCCGCCACGCGCGGACTGTCGGTCACATTGGTCGAAGCCACCGATTTCGCCGCAGGCACGTCGAGCAGGTCCAGCAAGCTGCTCCACGGCGGACTCCGCTATCTCGAGCAACTCGACCTGCGTCTGGTCACCGACGCCCTGCGGGAACGAAACCTGCAGTTGCGCACCATCGCGCCACACCTTGCGCGTCCCATGCCGTTCCTGCTCCCGCTGCAGCACGCCGGACGTGACCGGGCCTACCTCGGTCTCGGCGTTGCGGCCTACGGCACGCTCGCACGCATAGGGGATGACCGGCTGTTGCCCGGCCACAGACACCTGGGTCGCGCCGGTGCGGCACGTATCGCACCGTCCATCGACTGGACCCGCTACCACGGCGCCGTGCGCTATTACGACGCACAGGTCGACGATGCACGGCACACACTCGAGCTGGTGAGAACCGCTGCGACCTACGGCGCCACGGTCCTCAACCGCATGCGGGTCACGTCGCTCCTACGAGACGGTGATCGAGTCGTCGGCGTCGCCGCCCAGGACACCGAGACCGGCAACACCCACTCTCTGCGGAGCGACGTCGTGATCAACGCCGCAGGCCCATGGGCCCCAAGCGTCGACAACGAGACCGGCCAACCGATGGCGCTACGCCCGTCGAAGGGGGTCCACCTGATGGTGCCCCGCCACCTCATCGACCTCGACGGCGGCCTCATCTCCAGAACCGCCAAGAGTGTTCTGTTCGTCATCCCGTGGGGTCCGTGCTGGCTGATCGGCACGACGGACACACCGTGGGATGGCGTCGACCGCGAGGTCACCGCCGACCCCGACGACGTCACCTACCTACTCGACGAACTCAACGCGCTGCTGCGACAACCGATCCGCGCCGCCGACGTCATCGCCACGTTCGCCGGCCTCCGACCCCTGGCCGGCGCCGAAACCTCCGACACCACCCGGATCTCACGCGATCACACCGTCACGACCCGGCCAGGCATGGTCACGATCCTCGGGGGTAAGTACACGACCTACCGACGCATGGCCTCGGATGCCGTCGACGCCGCTGCCGCACAACTTCCAGGCAACGTCCCCCCATCGTGCACCAAGACCGTGCCGCTGATCGGTGCCCAAGGGTTCACCGCTGCCTGGCAAGCCCGGCACGCCCTTGCCGAACGTTGGGACGTCGACGTCGCGACGGCCGAACGTCTCCTGCGCCGCTACGGCGCCCTCACCGGCGAAGTCCTCGCCCCGGCACAGCGTGACCGCACGCTGCTGGAGCCCGCAGAACCGGGATCCCGCTACCTGCGTGCCGAAGTGCTCTACGCAGCCACCCACGAAGGCGCGCGAAGCCTCCAGGATGTGCTCGCACGCAGAACCCGCATCAGCCTCGAAACGGCCTCCGGCGGACTCGACAACCTGACCGACACCGGCCACCTCATTGGCGAGGCGCTCGGCTGGGACCAGCCACGCATCCACACCGAACAGGAGCTCTACCGCGCCTGGCTGCGAAACGAGCGGCACGCCCTGCACGCACTGGACGGCCCCCGCGGCCATGCGCTCGCATCGCGGGCGGGAGCCTGACATGCCAGACCTCCTCGCGGTCACCCTGCTGACCGCCACCGCCCTCTTCGCCCTCGCCAACGGCGCCAACGACGGCGGCGCGCTGATCGCCGTCGGACTCAAGCTCCCGGTCTTCCGTCCCTGGCAGGCCATCGTGATCATGGCGACCGCACTCGGAGCCGGCCCCTACCTGTTCGGCACCGCCGTCGCGACCACGCTCGCCACCCGCATGGTCTCCTTCAACGGACCCCGAGGCGACATCGCGCTGCTCGCGGCACTGCTCGCAACGGCAGGTGTCGTGCTCACCCTGACACGACGAGGCATCCCCACCAGCCTCACCCTCGCCATCGTCGGCGGCATCGTCGGCGCCGGCCTCGGCAGCGACCTACCCGTCGCCTGGCCACTCATCGGCACCGTGCTGATCGTTGCCGCCATCGCACCGCTGGCAGGAACGCTGCTGTCGTACACCGTGACCCGACTGCTCGGCCTGCTGCGCCCATCGGCAAACAACGTACGCACGATCGGCGCTCTCCACGCCGCAGCCTTCCTCCTGCTGTGCCTCGCCTACGGCGCAAACGACGGGCAGAAGATGCTGGCCGTGTTCGCCATCGGCGGCGGCATCACCGGAGCAGTGACCACCCAGGCCTACGAAATGCTGGTCATCGTGGCGCTGTTCGCCGTCGGCGCCATCTTCGGACTGCGCCGGCTCGGCGTCCGATTCGGTTCTGGGGTTCTCGCCGCCCGACCGATCCACGCGGTATCGGCAGAGCTGTCCGCAGCAAGCGCCGTGCTCGGCAGTGCGGCCGTCGGCTCACCAGTCAGCATGACCCAGGCGCTCGTCGGCGGCCTCGTCGGCACCGGCATCAGCGACGGCATGCGTCGGGTCCGTTGGCGTACCGCCGGCGGCATCGTCGCGGCATGGTTCATCACACTGCCCGCGGCAATCGGCGCATCCGCAGCCCTCGCCCTGCTCGGGCAGGCAGCCCTGTGAGCCGGGCCGTCAGCCGGCTACTGCGGGATCTGACCGGCCGATCCGAACACGACCTCATCGACCTGCTTCACGATCAGATCGCAACGGCGCTGCGAGGTGGAGAGTACGCCCGCCATGCGTTGCTCCAAGACGTACCCGCACCCGAACTGCGCGAACGAATGAGCGAGATCGAACACGACGGGGACAAGGGACGTGGCCTGCTCGTCACGCAACTGACTCGGGCGCTGACAACCCCCGTCGACCGTGAAGACCTCTTTCGGCTGTCCCGCTCCATCGACGACGTGCTCGACCACTTGCGCGACTTCACCCGCGAACTGGACCTCTACGACGTCGAGGAACGAGACATCTTCCTTCCGCTGGTGGACGCACTCATCTCGGGCCTGAGCGAACTCAAGATCGCCGTCACCGCGATCGTGACGGACAGGTCAGCGACTGCCCGCCTGTGCCTGGCGGCCAAGAAATCCGGCAACCGCGTCCGACGCATGTACCAAGAGCAACTCGCCGCCGTGTTTGCCGGAGAGTTCTCCATGGCCGCCATGAAGCACAAGGAACTGCTCCGACGGCTCGACATCGCCGGCCTACGCCTGGGTGAAGCGGCGGATGCGCTTGCAGATGGCGCCATGAAACGAAGCAGATGAAGGCGGCTGCGGCGGAGCGCGTCGTCATGCTCGATGCCGGAGGGGTCCTTCTCACCGAGCCCATGGACGACGTCCTGTCCCACCTCGCAGCTGTGTCCGGCACGCCCCGACAGCTCCTCGAGGATCGCTACCGGCGATGGCTCTACGCCCCATTCTGGGCAGGTGAGCTCAGCGAACCTGCCTTCTGGGGGCTACTCAGCCTGAATCCACCGTTCTTCTGGCGGCGGCCCTTGAGATGGGCTTCGTCGGTCGGGGTGGTGCTCTTGGGAGCTCGGCGCTGCGTCTTCGACCGTCGAAG
>JGI24113J20146_1000537_pt1 | contig 9961 bp, 8 predicted proteins | sample SubbioAug_CSWold_FD_20146 | JGI IMG/M metagenome (IMG submission 20146) | reverse complement strand
CCGCGGACCGCGACAACTGCAACCCCTCGGCCAACGCGGTCACCGATGCACGACCGTCGTCGCGCAGCGCCGCGAGCAGTTCGATGTCCTTGGTGTCGGCCGTGAACGACATCTGCTGCCTCGATACCAGTGGACGGGCGACATCTTGAAGCCATTGAGGACCCTGTGGCAACGATATGTCGCGCAGAGCCATGATGCAGATGTCGACGTGCGCGGGGCAACTATCATTGCGCGATCCCGTCGTCGAGGTTGCGTCGTGCCCGAGTACGCCTATGAACCGGGTCGTGGGCTGCCCCTCGACCCGGCCCCCGACCAGGCTGCCGACCTGCTCGCGCATGCGTCACGCCTGGTCGTCGACTCGTTGTCGGATGTCGGCGACCGCCCGTACGGGGCGCCACCGCTCGACGACGCCTTCGTCGCGGCACTGCTCGACGACCGCCCCGGTGCGGCCCAGCCCGCCGACCAGGCGCTCGCAACCCTGATGCGCGCCGCGGCGCAGGGCCAGGAGAGCCGCAGCGGCGGCCACCTCGCCTACATCCCCGGCAGTGGCCTGCTGNCCGCCGCGGTCGGCGACCTGCTCGCCACCGTCGCCAACCGCTACACGGGCGTGTCGGAGGCCTCGCCGGGGGCGGTCGCGCTCGAGGCGGGCGTGCTGCGGTGGCTGTGCGAGCTGTTCGGCCTGCCCGAGGGAGCCCAGGCCGTGTTCCTGTCGGGCGGATCGATGGCCAACCTGACGGCGCTGGTCGCAGCCCGGGAACACCACGCGCCCGGCCAGCCGCAGCGGGCGACGGTCTACGTCGGTGAGCAGGCGCACGCCTCGGTGCGCAAGGCGGCGCGCACGATCGGCATCCTCCCGGCCCACGTCCGGGTCTGCCCGTCCCTCGACGGGGTCCGGCTCGACACCGCCGCCCTGCGCGTGCTGATCAAGCAGGACCGTCACGACGGACTGCTGCCGACCGCCGTCGTCGCGGCTGCCGGCACGACCAACACCGGTGCCGTGGACGACCTCGCCGTCCTCGCCGACCTCGCGGCCGACCTCGGCGTCTGGTTGCACGTCGACGGCGCCTACGGCGGATTCTTCCAGTTGACCGAGCGCGGTCGTCGACGCCTGGCCGGGATCGAGCGGGCCGACTCGATCACGTTGGACCCTCACAAGTCGCTGTTCCTGCCCTTCGGTACCGGCGCCCTCGTCGTGCGTGACCGGCAGACCCTCATAGACGCCTTCGGGGAGGAGGCGGACTACCTGCGTGACCTGACCGGGTCGGCCGCTCTACCGGACTTCGCCGAGTTGACCCCCGAGTTGACCCGGGACTGGCGCGGCGCCAGGGTCTGGTTCGCGCTCAAGACCCATGGGCTGCAGCCGTTCATCGACGCCCTCGATGGTGCACTCGACCTCGCCGCCTGGGCTCACGACGAGCTCGCGGCGATCCCTGGCGTCACCACCTGCGGCACACCGGATCTGTCCATCGTCGGCTTCCGCATCGCCGGTGACGATGCCGCCCAGGACGCCGTGCTCGCCCACGTCAACGGCGGCGGTCGCGCCTGGCTGTCGAGCACCCAACTCGACGGGCAGGTCGTGATCCGGTTGGCCGTGCTCTCGCACCGCACCCGTCGGGATCACGTGGCGCACGTGATCGATCGCGTGCGGGAGTTCGTGGCAGGTTCGGGCTAAGCGCAGGCCACCTCGCGCAGGAACCCGTCGACCAGGGTGGCGACGTCGCGCTCGCACCGCGACCGCTGGGCACGGGCTTCGGCCAGCAGCGTGTCGAGATCGGCACCGCTCGCCGCAGCGAGGTCGGCCCGCGCCGCGGCGCCGCCGAGTTCGACCCAGCTCGCGACGATGTCGGCGTCGACCTCGGGGTGGAACTGCAGCCCGAGGTTGCGTCGCAGCCGGAAGGCCTGGGGTCCGACGGCGTTGCGGGCGACCTCGACCCCGCCGTCCGGCACGGTGAACACGTCGCTGTGCCACTGCATCCACGGACCCGTGGGGACCAGGTATGGCACGTCCGACTCGATGGTGGTGAACCCGATCTCGGGGGTCGCCGCCGCGCGCACCTCGCCACCGTGGGCGGCCGCCAGGGCCTGGCCTCCGAAACAGATGCCGAGCACGGGCACGCCCGCCCGGTCGGCCTCGCGCAGCAGGTCGAGTTCGCGGTCGATCCAGGTGCCGACGGCCCGACGGTCGTAGACCGACCAGATGGCACCGAGCGGCACGAGCAGGTCGAACTCGTCGGCCCGCGGGAAATCACCATCCCACGTGGCGTCATCGATCGAGCGGCCGACGGTCAGCAGTTCGAGGTCGTAGCCGCGTTCGGCGAGGGCGTCGCCGACCAGCCCCGGTCGGGACGCGGGGTCGTGCTGGATGAACAGTGCGCGCACCGAAGCGATCTCCTCTCGGGCGGGCGCAGTCTAACTGTTCGGACCCGAACGGTTCTGCTACGGTCCGCCGCCGACGCGCGCCTGAGGGAGGGCGGGCAGGGGAGCATGCTCGTGACGACGACGCCGCCGGAAGTGACCGCGCCCGCCATGGTCCTCGGCGACCGCTGGCTCGACATCACCGACCCGGACGTTTACCGCTCCGGCGTGCCCCACGGGACCTTCGACCGGTTGCGCCGCGAGGACCCCGTCAGTTGGTGGGACGAACACGACGGTGGCCGTGGCTTCTGGTCGATCACGCGCTACCGCGACATCATCGACCTCAACCGGGACTTCAAGACCTTCACCTCACGGCAGGGCATCCGGCTCGAGGAGATGGACGACGAGGCGCTCGAGGCGCGCAAGACGATGATGGAGATGGACCCGCCCGAACACACCCGGCTGCGGCGCCTGCTCCAGGGCGGGTTCACCCGCCGCATGGTCGCCAGCTACGAGACCGCGATCCGTGCCCTTGCCACCGAACTGCTCGACGACGTCCTGCGGCGCGGCCGCATCGACTTCACCGTCGACGTCGCCCGTCAGTTGCCGCTGCGGATGCTCGGTCGTCTGCTCGGGGCGCCGCAGGAGGACTACGACTGGCTGGTCGCCCACGGCGACGCGATGATCGGCAATGCCGACCCCGAGTTCACCACGCACGTCGTCGACCAGTCCGACACCGAGCAGTTCCGGTTGATGCCGTTCCGCAGCCCGTCGGGCATCGAGTTGTTCGAGTACGCCCAGCGCCTCGCCGACGCACGTCGGGCCGCCCCCACCGACGACGTCGTCAGTCAGATGCTCGCGCCGACCATGGACGGCGAACCGCTCACCGACCTCGAGTTCAACAACTTCTTCACCCTGATGGTGGCGGCCGGCAACGACACCACCCGCTACTCGATGGCGGCCGGACTGCTCGCCCTGCTCGACCACCCGGACCAACTCGAGCGGTTGCAGGAGCACCCGGAGATGATGGGCAGCGCGGTCGAGGAGATGCTGCGCTGGTCGTCGGTGACGATGCACTTCCGGCGCACCGCCACCCACGACGTCGACCTGCACGGACGCACGATCAAGGCCGGCGACAAGGTCGTGCTGTGGTGGATCTCGGGCGACTTCGACGAGGCCCAGTTCCCCGACCCGTTCCGCTTCGACATCGCCCGCGAGCCCAACGAACACCTCGCCTTCGGCCGCGGCGGGCCGCACCGGTGCATCGGCGAATGGTTGGCACGGCTCGAGATGCGGGTGACGATGGAGGAACTGCTGCCGAGGCTGACGTCGGCGCGTGTCGTCGGTCCGGTCGAGCGGCTGCGGTCCAACTTCATCAGCGGGATCAAGCACCTCCCGATCGAGGTCTCGCTGCGCTGAGACCGTCGGGGCACGAACGACGAGGCCGCAGGCGGAGGAGAGCCGCCGCCCGGCCAGGAGAGAGAGCATGGACACCTACGACCGCATCCGGGTGCTGTGGCCCGACCACCTCGGGCTCGCCCGCGGCAAGTACCTGCCGATCCGCTACGCCGACCGCGGCGCCTACCACTGCATGGCGCTGTTCGCGCTCGGCTACGACCGCGGGATGACCCCGGCGCCCGGGACCCGGATGCTCGAAGGCCTACCGGACCTGCACGCCACCTTCGACCTCGACCAGGTCCGAAAGGGTTGGGAACCCAACACCGCCGTGGCCGTCGCCGACATCTGGTTCCGTGACGAGCCGGTCGAGATGTCGTCCCGGCACGCGCTGCGCCGCGCCGTCGAGGCCTGGGAGGCCCTCGGCTACCGGCCCAAGGTCGGGATCGAACTCGAGGCGTACATCCTCCAGCCCGACGGTGCGGGCGGGTGGACGCCATGGGAGACGCCGGGCGGCTACGTCTACGGCACCGGTACCGCCGTCGACCCGATCGGCCTGCTCGACGAGATCATGCGCGAGGCGGCCGACGCCGACCTGCCGATCGAGTCGATCAACTCCGAGTACGACATCCCGCAGTTCGAGTTGACCCTCCACTACGACGACGCGATGAAGGCCTGCGACGAGGCCTTCCTGTTCAAGGTGCTCGCCCGCGAGGTCGCACACCGCCACGGCCTGCTGCTGACCTTCCTCGGCAAGCCGCTCGGCGACCGCGGTGGCTCCGGTCTGCACGTCAACATCTCCTTCGAGGACGTCAACGGCGTCAACGCGCTCAACGACGAGACCGCCGAGGACGGCCTGTCCGAGCTCGCCCACCGGGCGATCGGTGGCCTGATGGCGCACCACCGGGGGATGACCGCACTGCTCGCCCCCACGGTGAACGCCTACAAGCGGCTGCGCCCCGGCCAACTGTCGGGTTACTGGAACAACTGGGGCTACGACCACCGCGGCACCACCGTGCGGATCTCGCCCGAACGCGGTGCCGGGCTGCGGCTCGAGCACCGGATGGCCGACGGTGCGGCCAACCTCCACCTCGCCGCTGCCACGGTCCTGCAGGCCGCCCGACTCGGCGTCGAGCAGCAACTGTCCGCACCGGCGGCCGAGACCCAGGACTGCCTCGAGTCCACCGATGCGACCGAGCACTGCCCCGACTCGTTGCGGCTCGCCCTCGACGCGCTCGAGGGCGACACCGAACTCGTCGAGGCCATCGGCCAGGGGCTCGTCGACCACTTCGTCGCCATCAAGCGCGCCGAGTGGGACCGCTTCGCCTCCGCTGTCACCGACTGGGAACTCAACGAGTACCTGCCGTTCCACTAGACAGGTCCGGGTCCCCCATCTCGGCTTCGCCTCGTTGCCCCCAGACCAGACCCGCCCGTTTCGGCTTCGCCTCGTTGCCCCCCAGACCAGACCCGCCCGTTTCGGCTTCGCCTCGTTGCCCCCCGACCCCACCTCGGAGGTGGACATGACCGACACGCGTGTGGACGTGGCCGGCACCCCGGTGTCGACGCAGCACTACATCGGCGGGCAGCGGGTCGGTAGCCCGAGGACGTTCGAGGTGCGCTCGCCGCTGGACTGGGACTGGAAACTGGCCGATGTCGCGCGAGGTGACGCCGACACCGCGGCCGCGGCCGTGGCGGCCGCCAGCGACGCGTTCCCGGCCTGGGCAGCGCTCTCTCCCGAGGAGCGCGCCGATCACCTCCACCGTCTCGCGGACACCATCGATGCCAACGTCGAACGTGTCGCGCAGGTAGAGACCGTCGACATGGCCATGCGTCTGCAGAGCCTGCGGGAGCGGCTCGTCCACCGCGGCGCGGAGAACTTCCGCAACTACGCCGACCTCGCCGCCGCCCACGAGGAGCGGGTCTGGTCGTCCAAGGGCACCCAGAACCGGGTGATCCGCATGCCCGCGGGTCCGGCCGTGATCATCACGCCCTGGAACGCACCGTGGATGCTCTCGACCTGGAAGATCGCGCCGGCGCTGGCGGCAGGCAACACGGTCGTGCTCAAGCCCGCCGAGTGGTCACCGCTGTCCGCCTCGATCCTGGCCGACCTGTGGGACGAGGCCGGCCTGCCGTCGGGCGTGCTCAACGTCGTGCAGGGCATCGGCGAGGAGGTCGGCGCGGCGCTGGTCGCCGACCCGCGGGTGCGTCGCATCTCGTTCACCGGCTCGCCGGAAGCGGCGCGTCACATCGGCCGGGCCGCGGCGGAGAACATCGTGCCGTTCACGGCCGAACTCGGCGGCAAGGGCCCGCTGATCGTGTTCGACGACGCCGATCTCGACGCGGCAGCGAAGAAGGCGGCCTGGCAGTACGACGACTCCGGCCAGGTCTGCCTCGCGGGTACGCGCCTGCTGGTGCAGGCATCGATCCGCGACGACTTCCTCGACCGCTTCCATGCCCACGCCGACACCCATGTGCTCGGCGACAGTCGCGATGACGACACCACCATCACCCCCATGATCCATCCCGACCACCTCGCCAGCGTCGACGGGTTCGTGCGGCGCGCCCGCGAGGCCGGCGACCGCATCGTCCGTGGAGGTCACGTCCACGACGGTGGCGGACTGTTCTACGAGCCGACCCTGATCGAGCCGGCCTCCAACGACAGCGAGATCGTCCAGCGCGAGGTGTTCGGGCCGGTGCTGACCTTCCAGACCTTCACCGACGAGGACGAAGCGGTGCGGCTGGCCAATTCGACCGACTACGGGCTGTCCGGCATCGTCTACACCACTTCGCGCGAGCGGGCCGAGAGGGTCGGACGGGCCATCCGCGCCGGCACCGTGTGGGTCAACACCTTCCTGGTCCGCGACCTGACCGCCCCGTTCGGCGGCTGCCGGATCTCGGGCATCGGCCGCGAGGGCGGCGACTTCGCGCTCGAGTTCCACGCGGACCTCAAGACCCTGCAGATCCTCGACGACTCCACCGCGTAAGGCTCACCGAACAGCGGACGGCCCGGTGGTCTCCCACCGGTCTCCAACCTCGTACACCGAGGTTTGCCGGTCGGGGGTCAGTAGCGGCGCGGCACCAGGTGCTGCTCGCTCAGCGGCAGCCGGCCGTCGTTGGCTGCGTCCGGGCGGGACGGCAGGTCGACCTGTTCGTGTCCGAGATCCTCGTAGGGAACCTGGTCGAGCAGGTGCGCGATGCAGTTGAGCCGGGCGTGCCGCTTGACCTCGGCGTCCACCACCCACCACGGGCAGTCGTCGGTATCGGTCCGTTCGAACATCTCGTCCTTGGCGCGCGAGTAGTCCTCCCACCGCTGCCACGAGGCGATGTCCATCTCCGACAGCTTCCACTGCTTGGTCGGGTCGGTCGCCCGGGACCGGAACCGCCGTTCCTGTTCCTCGTCGCTGATCGAGAACCAGTACTTGACGACCTTGATGCCCGAGCGCTGCAGCATGTGTTCGAACTCGGGGACGGTGGCGAAGAACTCCTCGACCTGGTCCTCGGTCGCGAACCCCATGACCCGTTCGACGCCCGCCCGGTTTGTACCAGGAGCGGTCGAACAGCACGACCTCGCCTGCTGCCGGCAGTTGCTCGACGTAGCGCTGGAAGTACCACTGGCTCTTCTGGCGGTCGGACGGGACGCCGAGTGCGACCGTGCGCAGGATGCGTGGGCTGGCCTTGGCGGTGATCCGGTCGATGGCGCCGCCCTTGCCCGCGGCGTCACGACCCTCGAACAGCACGACGGCGCGGTAGCCCGTGTCCTTGACCCAGGCCTGCAGCCTGACCAGCTCGACCTGCAGACGGAGCAACTCCGCCTCGTAGGGTTTCTTCTTCAGGCGCCCGTCGTCCTTGTACGCCTCCGGCCCCAGCACCCGCTGCTCTGAACTGCTCACGTCGTGTCCTGTTCACTTCTGAGGGGCACGGATCCCGCGGAACTCCCAGTCTCCACCCAGCGCGGTCGAGCGCACTTCCTCGGACTCGGTCGGTTGGGCCCCGACGTCGTCGCGGATGGCCGTCGGACCGGTGACGATCGTGTTGCGCAGGGTCCCGAGGCCCTCGACCTCGACCTCGACGACGTCGCCGGGTACGACCGGACGTGAGTTCGCCGGCGTGCCGGACAGGATCACGTCACCGGGCTCGAGGGTGATGGTGCGGGCGAGGTCGGCCACGAGGTAGGCCATGTCCCACTCCATGTCCGCGGTGTTGCCGTCCTGCTTGACCTCGCCGTTGACGAGGGTGCGGATGCGCATCCCGTCGCGGGGGTCCCACTCGTCGGCCGTGACCAGGCCCGGTCCGAGCGGACACAGCGTGTCCGAACCCTTCACGCGCAGCATCGACCCCGCATCGGTGTCGCGGAAGTCGTGCAGGCCGTAGTCGTTGGCCACCGTGTAGCCGGCGATCGCGTCCCAGGCGTCGGCCTGGGAGACGTTGCGGGTGGTGCGTCCGATCACGATCGCGATCTCGCCCTCGTAGTTGAGCCACTCGCACCGCTGCGGCCGGACGACGTGGCCCTCGTGGCCGTTGAGCGAGGAGACCGGCTTGTGGAAGAACGTCGGTGCGGCCGGGAGCGTGGTGCCGAACTCCTCGACCCGCGAGCGGTAGTTGAGGTGGACGCACAGGATCTTGCTCGGCACGACGGGCGGCAGGTGGGTCGCGTCGGCGATGGTGACCCGCCGGCCGTCACCGGCCACCAGGTCGTCGCCGTCGCGCACGACCGTGGTCGCGACGCCTTCCAGCAGGATCCTGCGGGTCTCCATCGGTGGTGCCTCCGTCGTCGTCTCGTTCGGTTCCGAACGGTAGTCGTGTCGCCGCCCGTCGGGCTACGGTCTCCGGCTCGGCACGGCGACCCAAGCCCCGGGCGGAGGTGCCGTGATGGAGGATCCGACCGCCGACCCGGCGTTCGTGGCGCGTGTCCGCGCATGCTGGCAGGACGGTTTCGGCGGTGTCGCCGGCGACCTCGACCGGCCGGGCACGACCCTGATCGAGGTCGACGGCCGCGACCCCGACGCGTGGGTCGTGCTGTGGCCGGCCGGGCGTCGGGTGGTGACCGAGGTCGGGTCTCGGGGCGCCGACCGGTTGCGCACGCTGCTGGCAGGCCGCCCGACGGATCACCTGCTGACCGCGGACGAGGTGGCCGGTGGTTGGCCGGATCGGCCGCTCGAACGGCAACGCCAGCACCTGTACGGCCTCGACGTCCGCCGACTCGCTCCGGTCGAACCGCGGCACGGGCTGCGCGTCGTCCTGCTCGACGAGGCAGACCGTCCGATGTTCGATGCGTTCCTCGCCGCCTGTCCCGACGACGACCGCGAGGAAGGCGACGTGGACATCGGTGGCGAACACGAGGTCACGGTCGGGATCGCCGAGGGCACCCGTCTGCTTGCGGTGGCCAGCATGTATGCCTGGCGCGGCTTCAGCGACCTCGGCGTGCTGACCGATCCCGTGGCGCGCCGTCAGGGAGCGGGCCGGGCGGTGGTCGCCGCGCTGTGCCGGCACCTGGCCGATCACGACCGTGTCGTGGTCTACCGCCACCGGTCGGAGAACCTCGGGTCGCGCGGCATCGCCCGCTCGCTCGGGCTCGTGCCCATCGGGACCGCCGATGCACTCCGGCCCCTCGACGTCGCGGGGTGAGTGCCGCACCGCAGGGTCGGTGGCGGGTGTCCGCGTGCCCGACTACCGTTCGGGGCCGAACGGTCTAGCATGACCATCGACGACGTGAGGGAGAGCACGTGGCCGAGTTGCAGGGTTTCGTCTTCCCGCGCACGGCGTCGGGCCGGTCCTCGATCCTGCCGCCGCCGCCCTGGCACTACAGCGGCGAGTTGCTCACGATCGAGTACCGCACCGACCCCGAACGGGTCATCGAGTTGCTGCCCGACCCGATCGAGCCGGCCGACGATCCCGGTGCGGTCGCGCTGGTGTGGGCGGACTGGCAGTCGTGCTCGGACACGTTCGACGAACTGCTCGACCCGGTGCGTTCGCAGTACAAGGAGGTGTTCTTCGTCGTGCGTGGCAAGCACCGCGGCGAACACGTCTCGCGCTGCGTCTACATCTGGGTCGACAAGGACTACGCGCTCGTGCGCGGTCACTTCCAGGGCTATCCGAAGAAGCTCGGCTCGATCCACCTCACCCGGCCGGCCGCCTACGGCAAGGCGGGGCCGAAGCTCGCGGCCGGCGGCCGCTTCGGTGCCACCCTGGCGGCCTACGACCGCCGCCTCGC
>JGI24113J20146_1000536_pt1 | contig 9981 bp, 6 predicted proteins | sample SubbioAug_CSWold_FD_20146 | JGI IMG/M metagenome (IMG submission 20146) | reverse complement strand
CCTGACGGCATGCTGGAGGCGACAGAAGCGCTGCGCGGCTTGCTCGAGCGGACCGTGCTGCAGCCAGCCCTCAACACCGGGCGCCTGTCAGCCCACCTGCAAGGCGCACTTGCAGGCATTCTGTAGTTGAGCCTTGGTGGGGAGGGGAGGTCTGTACAGCAAAAAACCTCCTGCGAAGAGGAGGTTATGCAAAGTATAGTAATTTTGGTTGCGGGAGCTCGATTTCAGAAATACTTGCCTTTGTATATTATGCCAACCCCAGGTTACTTTCACCAAATCAATACTTAGCGAAGGCCAGCCACCACAGCACTTGCCGTCAAAGAGGGCGGGGAGCAGACCTTCGCTGCGTCCTCAACGACCGGCAGCGATGCGTAGGTCGCGTATTTGAATTCGGTGAATTCCGAACTCAGCCTGCCCCCTGTGCCCGGCCCTCCGTTGACGTAAATCCAAGAAGATCGCAAACGATCAGAACCGTGGCCTAGACGAAATATCACATCGCCTGAACCGCGACCCGAGGGTGAATTGCAGAGAAGTGCCTCTGCTTCTGTGTCATTCTGTGTTTGTAGGTGGCTGAACCTCAACGTCAATTCGCTCTTGACTCAAATGAGGTTGCGCGTGGACGGTAGATAAGCCTTGCAAAACCCGGTGAACCGGGAGCGCCGGCTTAACCTTGGGTCATAACAGGAGAGCATTCATGGCGCTCAAGCCAGGACCAAAACCGATCGCCAAATCAACAGGCAAGCCGGATCAGCGACGCCGCGACAATAAAAGCACGCCAGGGAATACTCCCTCGCTCAAGCCGAGCAAATCTAGCAAGCCCCCCAAAAAGAAATGAACAGGGCTCTCGCTTATCGGCCCTTCTAGCTAAGCGGACTGATCGTTTCGGCGCTGGGTGACAGCGTTAGAAAAAGTAAGTCCGGAGGGGCTTGCCTAATGCGGACCTTGGGCGGCTGCGGGCTGTGCTTCTTGTCGGTTGTGGCATCACACTAGGCTAGACCTAATGGTGGAAGAGCTGCCGTTCGATCCGCAGTGAACGAACGACAGTGATGCGAAGTGAAACAGACCTTAGTCGTCGTAGCGGACCGGCATAAGCACTGGCGTGGCCTGGTAAGTCATCCAGCATTCATAGCGGGGGGCGAATTGTCGAGGTAGGCCCACGGGTCATCAAGGAAAGCTTCGCAGGCCGCAAGTCCCCGACAGAGTGCAGCCCGCCAATGATTCAACCCTAGGTCCTGGTCAAGTGTTTCGGCGCAATCGAGTAAAAATTGTCGAAGCAGCTCGCGTTCTTCTGGCCGACCCCGAAACTGCCGAAATGCGACTTTCAAGCTGAAGAGAAAGATGTTGATGGCGCCAGGGTGTCGCTCGGTCAGGCTCATACGATTGAGCTGGAATGTAAGCCGTTCGTATAGTGCTAGTGCCAGGACTGTGGGGTCGATCGAGAACACAACTTCGAGTGAACCTGCCACATAAGTTACGTTCGCCTTGAGGAAAGTCACGGCGGGTATGTCTTGGAAGTAAGCGTGGATCATTCCTTGACCAGCAAGCGCCGCCAGTGTTCCTTTCGCTCTGTTACAAGTTTGGCAGCTCGGCACGAGGTTGCGAGGATTGATTGCGAGTGCTTGGTACTCGTTCTTCGGCAAGTGGTGGTCCAATGTCGTGGCGTCGCCTGATCCGCACAGCGGGCATTCCATGACAGCACTGAGAAGCCGATTGCGCAGTGACTCGAGTCGCTGGCCCTTTTGCACCTGATTGTATGCGTCGTGCAGAGCATCGGCGCAGTCAGCGAGCGCTATGGGCTGTAGCGCCGGATCTGGCTCGCCAAGTCGCTGATCATAGGCGGCATAGAGGCCGTGTATGGCGGCGCGTTCTTCAGGGTTCAGGTCGTAGACCTTGTTGCCATTCTTAAGCGTAAGCGCTGTATCCAGCTGTTCGTCGATGTTGCCAACTTCCGGCAATCTTACTTTCCACATCGTCAGGTATCTCGCGTCGCGATAAGGCTCATAACATACGCGCGTGCCTGAAGGCTGAGACCGCGGTCGAAGCGTCCGTTGATCTGCTCTGCTGTAAGACCCGCATCGACCATGGATTTGAGAGTTGCGTGGAAATCTGTGGCTCCGGGATGGAGTCGGAACACCTCGTCCGTGATCTCGCCGATACTCTCGCCGTAAGTCTCGATGCGTGGTGGGAGGATTGTGATTACGTCGCCGACCCGGTTCACGACAGATACATGCCGTCCGAGTGTCTCTTGCACGACGACCGGAGAATGCGTGGCGACCACAGCGAAAGCATCGTTTGCATCCAGCACCAGCCGCACCGAATGCATGAACGCTGCGAGGAGCGGCGGATGCAGGTGACCTTCAGGCTCATCGATAAGGACGATCGACTTACGCTCTGTTCGCGCCACGATGGTCGTTATCGCGTGCATCACGATCTTTAAGCCAGTGCTCCATCCCATAAAGGTGGACTCCGGCTCCAGCGACAGCAGTTCCCCGGGGGACTGGTCAGGGATGTCCGAAAAGGACGGGTCCGCGAGCAAAGGGAGGAGGGCACTATGGAGTAGCGAGGATCGGCCCGCATCTCCGATTGCCTGAATAGTTCGGGCATACTCTTTGGCGAGTTGCTCAGCAGACTTAAGTTGGGTCCGCGCCTGCCGATCGAGGGCTATATGGTCGTCGAGTGCGCCGGATTGGGCGTCGAGCAGGTCGTTAGTATTTTCGAGACTGTCTTCGAGCTCGGCCGCAATGTCACGCAACCCAGCAAATGCATAGCGTCCGGCACCCGCCCGAAGGTCCTTGGCGATCTGCCGACGCTCCTCAATTCCGACGCCGGGCACTTGAAAGGTATCAAACGCGCTGTAAGCAACCGTTACGACCCTGCTAAATCCGATGCCGACCGGCTCTATGGTACCTAGCCTGGATATTGCCTCGGAGCGACGGTCGCTCTGCGATGCGTGGAGAACACGTGCGAGCCTAGAGATCAGAGTACTTTTGCCGGAACCATTTCGCCCTGTCAGGACCGCCACCCGTTCCGGGAGCTTGGCTATCGGTTTTCCGAAGATTAAGGGCAAGACTAGCCCTTGCGTCGGGGCAGAGAAGTTCAGATTTAGCGGGCTCTGCCAGCCTGTGATCCTAAAGGTCATATTGAGGCGCATCGATGGCAGTGAGTCGTAGTCACGCTCGAGCAACGTCCGTCCGAGGAGCACGTGACTATCAAAGTCGAGATCGCGTATCACAGAGACACGCCAACCTTTTTCCTGCATGAAGGTCTCTGAATGAAGTGGATCAGCCACTGCATCTCGAAAAAACGACAGGATGAATTGGCGAAGCTCTACGGAAAAAGCCGATAGGCGCTCGTAGTAATCTAAGGACTGACCAAGCGAGCAAAAATCCTCGCCTAGCTGTTCCAATGGTCCCTCGGGCAGCACACTGACCGTTGTCTCCACCTGACCACGCTGTAGTATCTTAATACTACCGACGAAAGCCTCCTGCTCTCCAGCAAAGCAATAGACTTGGTATTGTGTCTTAAATCCAAAATCGTCCCAGCGATCTTGCTGCAGAACTATGTCCGCCACGGCCAGAGGCGTTCCCTTGGACGGACTGACTACAACGACCTTCATGACTAGTTCTCTATGCTAAGGAGTTAGGCTTTGATACGACTAATACGGGTGCTGTTGATTTCTGCGAGAATCTGACCCACTTTTCCGTAATGCCGTGACCCACTGGTTTCAATATTTCCGCTGACTTTTCATGAGACTAACAAATTTAAGACGGGTCAGCGCCAAATGGAAAAGTGGGTCAATCTGAGACGGAAATCAACACCGTATGCGCTTATAACTCTGCGGCGCGCAAAACGACGGCAAGCACCACTATGTGCAAAGCGGTGTCAGCATATTCCACCGCTTCTGTCACAGTCTCAGCCGTCATGCGCAACTTCCTCCGAACCTCGGACGCAGCCGTCGCCCGAACCGTCAGCGCACTTTCCCCATAGGTCAATCCAAGACCCCCGCGGCTTCCTCCTTCCGAGGTTTGTCAACGTGGGCCGCCAGCTCTTGGCCGCCAATGTCACGCCGCGGCCCACATCGAAAAACCTTCAGGAAACCGGACCTTCGCTGCAGAAGATAAAACAAGCGGTGGACTCATCGAAAGCGGACATTGAGGTGGTCGTCTCGCGACATGGTTTTGAAACCTGAGCCTCAAGCATCAAACTGTGTCCTTGCAGATAGGAACTTTCGTGCAATCTCCCTGATCGAACGGTATTCTCATCGAGTTCTACCCTAAGTCCCGGCAATATCCATTCGCACCGCCAACGAAATACGGTCTGGACGATCATCAATGCCACTTCGCACCATGAGCCTGCGAACATTGTTGTGATAGATGCCTCCCGCGGGAGCCAAGTATTGAAAGTGACCTGCCAAGCCCGCACTTGCATTGGCACCAAACTGGCGCTCCGCATCGCCGGTGGCGCGATTAAACTCATGGATCAGCTTGTCCTCTGGAAGTGGTGCATCTGTCGCTGACAGGTCATCATTTAGCCTCTCGATCCATTTACGATGCTTTTGCAACCTGCCATCGCCCAGCATCGCATCGGCACCCAATAGTTCCTCGCAAACTGGCAGCGGAGTTTCAGAGACGTGTCCCATCAACTTGGGTGCGCGTGATCGTAGGATGCCTGCATCACGGTGACTTGAAAGCTGAAGCTCTCCCCACCGATGATGGCTATCGGTCACAATAAATGCTCCCGTTGCCTGAGCTATCATCAGCATCAGCTCGAAGTTCGGTGCCATCTGAAAAGGCGTAAGTTGCCCCTCGCCTTCGCCGCCTTCAAAAACATCGTCCCTCTGCAGCACGAGCGGGTTGTCTTCGCGCATTTGTTCCAGATGTCTCAGATAAGACTGCACATATTCTTCCGGCGCGTTCGGGTCGGCCCGCCGCACCATGCTTTCCTGCGAAGCTTTAGGCAGCATGCACAGCGTCTGCTGAAAATCCTGCTCATGGAGGGTCTTCATCATCTCCGCGTCGCGCTCGAAAGTTCGTATACCTTCAGAGCGTAGCTGCGCAAGTTCCATGACTTCGCGCTGAAGAATGGGGTCGACCGATGACGGATCAGGAAATAGGTTGATGCGCCCGCTTTCGATCAGTGGAAAGAGCTGAAAAAAGAAGAGCAAATTCTTCAGAGTTTGAAGAAGATAAGTATGCGGGTTCTCGACAGGCGAGAATTCAGGGTTGACCTGATTTGGATTGATGAATGGATTCTGCACCATAACATCACCGAAATACAGGCAGGCATTCGAGACTATGAACGGCGTCGTTCGTGGATCGAGAATGCCCGCGTAGAGTGCCCGCGTGTTCCCATCCGGTTTCGGCAATAGCTCGAAGAGATCAGTATCCAACGGCCATGTGTAACCGTAGAGTTCATGAATTCTCTTTACTTTGTCCTCGTCAAGCTCGCGGCGGACATCGTCCCAGTCCTTGCCTGCGTCAAGTCCCAAGATCGCGTTGATCGCTCGGAAAAATCCAAGATTACGCTCGCGAATACTCAGAACCTTCCAACTTGTCCGCTTGGATTTCGGCTTATCCTTGCAGCATTTCTTGTACTTCTTGCCCGATCCGCACCCGCACGGATCGTTCACTCTCAGATCGGACTCCTTGACGTCCTTTTTCAGAAAATCTGCGGATTTGGTCTTGCGGCCATACGCATCCTGATAGTCAACGCTTCCGTCCTTGTAGCGAACGTATGTCTCCCCTCCGAAGCTCCAAAGCTCGTCCTTGGGCGGCAGTAGCATTTGCCGGATATCCTGCCACGTCCCTTCCAGCGCCTTTTCCGGCCAGAGCCAATCCCGATTGCCTGCCGCGATAAACCTTTTCGCGCGGGACTTTAGGACATGGTTGATCGCTATGACTTCCGCATCACCAAGTTCGCGTGTCTTGATGAATTTGTCCGTGCGGACCAAGGACTGGCGTACCTGACGCGCATGGGTGCGCTTTTCCAGCGGATCGGCCAAATCCGGTTCTTGCGCGTATTCCAGGTTTGTCAGGATCAAACACTGATCTTGATCCAGTGGGAAAATTGTCTGGCTGGCTTTCAGCGTAATCGACGGATCATTAGGATATGCGCAACGCGAGTCATTCGGTGGACAGGCATAGTTGTAGATCGTGACCGGATGATCGGTCAGGATGAATTTGACTCCTGCCTGTCGCGCGGAGACGATTTCGCGCACACCCTCGCTCCAAAGTGTGCAGTTGATCGCACGGACGCCCTGCATCTCCATCATTAGGGCATTCTGATCTAAGGACGGATACCTTGAGTTTATCCACTCTAGGCCCTTGGGAGTGCGGAACTTTTGAGCATCAAGGTATATGAAGAGGTTCTGGAAGTTTTCGTGCCACGCCGAGATGTCGTCTCCAAGAAACGCTCGAACAGCATTTGATCCACCGGTATCGATATCGCCAAAGAGCTTTCGCTCAATCTCATCATTCACCTGTGCGCCAAAAAACGTGCTGTAGAGATCGGTCTGGTAAAAGCACTGGGAAGGGTAGCTTTCGAAGAGGTTGCGATGATGCTTGATGCTCCCGTCGGGGAGATGGATTTCATCGGGCGACATGTTTAAATAGTGGAGCTTTGCCTTACCGCTCGAAACAAAGCCTTTTTGGTGCCAGATCGGCACGTAGTGATTGTCTCTTGTGATATCCTCTCTACTCATAGAAAAATTAATTCTCCCGTCGACGGCGCAATCTGCTTGGGACAAGCTGAATATCTACTGATTGGAAAGCAAGGAATTCGTAGCATGATAGTAACGGTTGCCTTTGACGTGAAGAACCATGTCGAAGTCATGGAAGGTTGGCCACTCAAGCAGGAGGATATGACCTTTTCATTGGAGCGGGAAGGTAACGTTCTCAAGAGAGTGTGCCTCTCTTTTTCTGGTGTGAGTATCGAGCACGCGCCAACTTTTATGCAGCCTGGTGAAACAAGCGGGAGAACGGAGCTGAAAATTGCCGATGGCGGCTTTGCAAACCTAGCTAGAAAGAGGATCATGAACTGGCAAGCCGTTGTCAGTGGCATTCAAATCATCAACTTGGACTACGATAGCCCCGAGATACGGTACCATGCAGAGAGTATCGAAGAAGAACCTCGCATTGGCTTGAAGTCTTTCAAGTCTAGCTTTGACCACGCACTTAACTCCTCCTGCGACTTCGAACAGATCGGTAGGGCGTTTTGCGCCAATCCGATCCCAGACGACCGAATTGAATCGACATCTCACTATCGTGAAGGTCGGCTCGCCTTTGAAGCCGGGAGGTATGTGGATGCCTACAACAATATGTTCTTGTTTTTGGAGACGCGATACTGCGATGGAAAAACTAAGACAGCGCAGCAGGTTGGATTGCTGTCAAACGAACAAGTTTTGCGCTCCAGCATCGAGGAAGCTACAAAAGAGCTTACTGTTTCAAACCAAACCGAAAGAAATGAGAAGTTTGATCTGTTCGAAGCTGATGCAAGTCTTCAAGATAAGATAAAATCGCTCGTCCTCTTACGAGGAAAACTTAGGCACCATTCTCTCAAGAGCCCTCATCGCTGGGACCCGAACCAACAAGACGAGTACAAGGACGAAGCACGGTTCTTGATGGCCGTTGTACACGACATCGTCATTAAGGAATCACTTGCAGATATTTACGCACCAGAACCACTTGAGGAATTCAGGCAGCAATCAGTTAGTAGCGGGAATGAAATCAAAATAAGGCTCACAACTCATAGAGTGAAAAAAGATCGGTCGCTGGTGTTGGACATGAGCTACCCAACTACGGTTTTTTCTAGCTTGCTGTGTTTGAACACGGTCCGGCATGCTATTCAGGCCTGTGACAGGGACGGGCAACTCGCTGACACAGCTGGGTTTGAAGCCGTCCACATAAAACGCGCGCTAGAGCTTTTTTCGATAGACTTTGATGTTTGGGCGTACACGGCGAAAAGAGAAATAGAAACACTGAAGCCGATCAAATTCATCCGCTGCAGTTTTGAGCAATTTCGCACTGATCTGATTACTAGAAACGAATTTTCTATTCCTTATCATGGAAACAAGCTCTCCATTTTGGATGTCTGGAAGTTGTTAAGCCGCAGCTTTGATCATATCGAGCAAAGAGACCCTACTGCGCGAATAATGAATTTGAAGCTCTTCGTGAACGATGGCACTAAGTCGCTTGTAGCTTATCGCGTAGGAGCGCTGGTGCGATATTAACGGTCGCTCGAGAATGCGGCCTATCTACGCGCTCTACTTCTTGCGACATTTTTTCTGTAAATATCGCGGCTCCGCTAGGGGCTGTTGACGTTCATCTGAGTTGAATGATTGATGCGGCCAGTGAAATGAAGGCCTTGAAGCTCTGGTCGGTCTTGCACGAGCGCATGGCGATGCCTCTGTTTTCCTTGAACTTTCCGAAATGGTTTTCGATCAGATGCCGCCATTTGTAGGTTTCCTTGTCGAACTCGGCAGGAAAGCGGCGGTTGGATTTCGGCGGGCTGACTGGTGTAATGCTCCGTTCGGACAGCGCGGTTCGGAGCCAATCGGCATCGAAGGCGCGATCCGCTAGCAGGTGATCTGCGGCGAGCGTGTCGATCAGCTCCGGGACGCCGCGCAGGTCATGCGCTTGCCCCGGCAACAGGCGGAAGTCGACAAGGTTGCCAAGCGCGTCGGTCAGGGCAACGATCTTAGTCGTCATGCCGCCGCGCGAGGCCCCTATGGCCTGGCTCTGAGTCCCCCTTTCCGAATGCGGGGCGGTGCAGCAGGCATGCCCAACCTGTCAGGACGGCTAGCTGGTTGAGCGACGGGGGCGGTATGGAGCATTTCTCAGCTGTGTTCGCTTTCCGGACTGCGATGGCAAGGCGAAGCTGCGGAAAACAGCGTAGAGTGCAGCATAGGCCGCATGTTGGGCAACAGGGTAAAAAGGTAGGCCGTTCAGGCCGTGCAAGATGAAAAACAAAGAATAAACTGGTCGCAGGCTGAGTGGTTCGCCGCTAAGTTGATGAAAACAAACTTGGGGCGCGCATGACAGCCATTGACCGAATCCTGCAATCTTACCGCGAAGCCGCTGTCACAGAACGAGAAAAAGGCACATATTTCGAGCGTCTTGGGCTGGCCTTTTTCAGCAATGACCCCATCCAGGCTGAGGAATATGAGAGGGTCTGGACATGGTCCGACTGGGCCAAGTCCAATGGTTGGGACGGCAAGGACGTCGGCATAGATCTGGTGGCCAAGCTTCGCAATGAAGAGGGTTTCGCCGCCATTCAGGCCAAGTTCTTTTCAGCTGAAACACGTATACAAAAAGCGAATATCGACAGTTTCATCTCGGCATCCGGGAAAGAACCGTTCCGCAGGCGGGTCGTGCTCGACACGACCGAGCAGGAATGGGGTGCAAACGCCGAAGAGATGATCAGGGGCCAGACGATCCCTGTGGTGCGGATTGGCCTGACGGACCTGCGCGAAAGCAGGATTGATTGGTCGATCTTCGAGGCGCGTGGCGAAATCGTCTTGGCCGACAAGAAGTCCCTTCGGCAGCATCAGCGCGATGCGCTGGAGGATGTCAGGACCGGCCTAGCCGTGGCGGACCGTGGCAAGATGATCATGGCCTGCGGCACAGGCAAGACATTCACCGCCCTCAAGATCGCCGAAGATCTGGCCGGCAAGGGCAAGCGCGTGCTGTTCATGGTGCCGTCCCTCGCTCTGATGTCCCAGACAGTGCGCGAATGGACCAACGACACCGAAACGCCAATCCGCGCCTTTGCCGTCTGTTCCGATGCCCATGTCGGGAAACGGCGCAAGAATACTGACGACATCGCCGAGATTGAGATCCATGATTTGGCATTTCCCGCCACCACTGATCCGCAGAAGGTGGCGGAGAAAGCCGGGACCGACGACCCTGAACGCATGACGGTCATCTTCTCGACCTACCAGTCCATCGTCACCCTGTCCCGCGCGCAGGAAGCAGGGCTTCCAGA
>JGI24113J20146_1000535_pt1 | contig 10010 bp, 7 predicted proteins | sample SubbioAug_CSWold_FD_20146 | JGI IMG/M metagenome (IMG submission 20146) | reverse complement strand
CGGCCCGAAGGTTCTCGTCGCGGAAGCAGCGCGCGATCTGGAAGTAGCGCTCGATGCCCGACACCATCAGCAACTGCTTGAACAGCTGCGGCGACTGGGGCAGCGCATAGGTGCTCCCCGGCTGCAGGCGGGACGGCACCAGGAAGTCGCGGGCCCCCTCGGGCGTCGGTCGGGTCAGCTGCGGGGTCTCGACGTCGATGAAGCCGTTGCGTTCCATGACCCGCCGGATGATCGAGACCACCTGGGCGCGGACCTCGAGGTTGCGCAGCATCTTCGGGCGACGCAGGTCGACGTAGCGGTGGAACAGGCGGCGTTCCTCGGCCACCTCGACGTCGTCCTCGACCGGGAACGGTGGCGTCTGGGCCTCGGAGAGCACCTCGATCGAGGTGGCGGCGAGTTCGACGTCGCCGGTGTCGAGGCGGTCGTTACGCATCCCGTCGGGGCGGGCACGCACGGTGCCGGTCACCTTGACGACCCACTCGGTACGGACCCGGTGGGCGGCCTCGAGGGCATCGGACGACTCGGGGTCGGCCACGACTTGGAGAATGCCACTGCGGTCACGCAGGTCGAGGAAGGCGACACCGCCGTGGTCGCGACGGGTGTCGACCCAGCCGGCGACGGTGACGGTCTCGCCGGCGTGCTCGGCACGCAGGGTGCCGGCACCGTGGGTGCGCATGGCGCCGAAGGGGGTGATGCTCACGTGGTCGTCCTCGTGTCTGGTGGAAGCGTCGTGGCCGCGCGGCCGGGGGCCGGCGCGTGGGCTCAGCGGCCGAGCAGCCGGCCCACGTGGTCGGCCAGGTCCGCCTCGGCGACGGTGGTCTGCTCGCCGGAAGCGAGTTCCTTGACCGCGACGGTACCGGCGGCTCGCTCCTCGGCCCCGCGGATCAGGGCCACGCGGGCGGCACGCCGGTCGGCGTGCTTGAACTGTTTTCCGAGCTTGCCGCTGCCGGCGTAGACGTCGGCACTGAACCCGTGGCCCCGCAGCCGCTGCGCCAACGCGAGCGCATCCGCGGCGGCGGCGTCGTCCATGACGGTGACCATGACGTCCGGTCCGTGCGACGCCGACTGCTGCTGTTGCTCGAGCAGCAGCAGGATCCGCTCGATGCCGAGGGACCCGCCGGTCGCGGGGACGTCCTGGCCCTGGAACATGCCGATGAGCCCGTCGTAGCGACCGCCGGCGGCGATGGTCGCGCGCAGCCCGTCGTGGACCACCTCGAAGACCGGGCCGGTGTAGTAGGTCAGGCCGCGCGCGAGCACGGGCGCGAAGCCCACCGCGCCCCCGGGCACGTCACCGACGAGTTCGAGGACGCGGTCGACCTCGGCGAGTCCGTCACGGCCACGCTCGGTCCCCGCCAGCCGTTCGCGAACACGGTCGGTGAGGTCGGCGGCGCCGAGGTCGGCGGCGAGCGTCTCGACGGCGGACGACGGCACGCCGCGCTCGACGAGTTCGGCGGCGACCTTGTCGGCCCCAATCTTGTCGAGCTTGTCGAGCGCAACCAGTGCCGACGCCTCGAGTTCGTCGGGGACCCCGTAGGCCTCGATCAGCCCGTGCAGTGCCTTGCGCGAGTTGAGCTGGATCCGGAAACCGGCCAGCCCGAGGCGGTCGAGCACGTCGGCGACCGCCTGCAGCGTCGCGGCGTCGGCGACCAGGGAGTCCGAACCGACCGTGTCGACGTCGCACTGGAAGAACTCGCGGTAGCGGCCCTTGCCCGGTCGGTCGGCGCGCCACACCGGGGCGATGTGGTAGCGCTTGAACGGCATGGCCAGTTGCGAGCCGTAGCGGGCCACCACGCGCGCCAACGGCACGGTCAGGTCGTAGCGCAGCGCGAGGTCGGCCTCACCGGTGGCCTCGTGTTCGCCTCGCCGCAGGATCTTGAAGATGAGCTGGTCGCCCTCCTCGCCGTACTTGCCGGTGAGGACCTCCAGCCGTTCGAAGGCGGGCGTGTCCAGCGGCTCGAAGCCGTGGGCGTCGAAGGCGGCCCGGATCGTGGCGAAGGCACGCTCACGGCGCGACACCTCGGCGGGGAGGAAGTCGCGCGTGCCCGAGGGCGGGTTGGCGTCGATCGTGGCCATGGCAGCAGCCGGCTTTCGAAGGTGGAGGCAGCTTCTCCGCCGGGACCCGACGGGGCGATCCGCGAGGCTAGCGCTGCGACCCGGGGGCTTCCGCCGACGCGGCCGCGGCGGGGTCGCCCACGTGGGTCCCGTCCGGCCGAACCGTCACGCCGTGCAGGTGGCAGGCCACGCGACGGCCGGCGACCTGCTGCTCGTCGGGTTCGGGGCCGGGGCGGAACCGGACGGTGACCCCGTCGCTGCCCGTCTCGACGTCCTCGACGGCACTGAACACACTCGTCGGCAGCCGCTCGCCCTCGGCGCGCAGCCACGCGGCCAGCTCGGACGGTGCCGCGGACGGGAAGCGGACGACGTCGTCGCCCACCACGGCGTCACCGAGGTTGCCGACCATGCCGAGTTCGCGTTCGAACGTGTCCTCGTCGACGTCGGTCCAGCGTTCCTCGAGCGCGTCGACGAGGTCGCGCCCTTCCCAGCCGCAGTCCGCGAAGGCGACCGGGCAGCGCGGGTGGAACCGGCAGCCGAGCGGCGGCTGCAGCGCGTCGGGGATCTCGCCGCGCGGCAGCGACTTGTCACGGCCGCGACGATCGGGGTCGGGCAGCGGGATGGCATCGAGCAGCGCCCGCGTGTAGGGGTGCTGTGGGTCGTCGAACAACCGCTCCGTGTCGCCCCACTCGGCGAACCGGCCGAGGTAGAGGATCCCGATCCGATCACACAGGAAGCGCGCCGTGGCCAGGTCGTGGGTGATGAACACGTAGGTCAGGTCGAGTTCACGTTTCAGTTCGAGCATCAACTCGAGCACCTTCGCGCGCACCGACATGTCCAGTGCGGCGACCGGTTCGTCGGCGACGACGAAGGTGGGCCGGGTGATCAGGGCGCGGGCGATGACCAGCCGCTGCTTCTGGCCGCCCGACACGTCCTCGGGATACTTGTCGAGGAACGACTCGCCGGGGTGCAGACCGACGCGTTCGAGCATCTCGGCGACCGCGGTCCGCGCCTCGCTGCGCGACGAGACCAGCCCGTGGATGCGCAGCGGATGACCGACGCCCTGCCCGATCGTCATGGCCGGGTTGAGCGAGGCGTTGGGGTCCTGGAACACGAACGCGAGCTCGCGCCGCAGTGGGCGCATGTCCCGCTCGGACAACGGCACGAGGTCGCGGCCCTTGTAGCGGACGCTGCCCCCGGTCGGTTCGACCAGCTTGAGCAGGGATCGGCCGAGCGTGGTCTTGCCCGACCCGGACTCGCCGACGAGGCCGAACACCTCGCCGGGGTACACGTCGAACGACACGCCGTCGACGGCGCGGACGGCCGCGCTGCTGCCCCGCCCGAACAGCGAGCCGCGCACCGGGAAGTGGGTCGCGAGGTCACGGACCTCGATCAACGGGGTGCGCGTGGTGGCGGCCGTGCCGGTGCCGGAGATGGGAGACGGTTCGGTCACAGCGAGTCCCCTTCGGCACGCTCGGCGGACTCTGCGGGCCTCGACCCGTCCGCACCCGGGTACAGCAGGCACGCGGCCTGGTGGGCGCCGGGGGCGAATCCGGCCTGGTGGGCGCCGGGGGCGAATCCGGCCTGGTGGGCGCCGGTGGCTGCCACCGGGGTCAGCACGGGATCGATCTGCGTGCAGTGCGGCATCCGATCGGGACAGCGGGGGTTGAACCGGCAGCCGGGGGGCGGGTCGATCAGGTCGGGCGGGTAGCCCTCGATGGTGTGCAGTTCGGTCGTCTCGAGCGAGATCGTCGAGGCGAGCAGGCCACGCGTGTACGGGTGCTTCGGGTCGCGGAAGATCTCCTCGACCGGCCCGACCTCGACGATCCGGCCGGCGTACATGACCGCGACGCGGTCGCAGGTCTCGGCCACGATGCCGAGGTTGTGGGTGATCAGCACCAGGCCGACCGACTCGTCGCGCCGCAGGCGGTCGAGGATGTCGAGGATCTGCGACTCGACGATCACGTCCAGTGCGGTGGTCGGTTCGTCGGCCACGATGAGCTTGGGCTGCAGCACGATGGCCAGGGCGATCATGATCCGCTGCCGCATGCCGCCGGAGAACTCGTGGGGGTAGTCGTCCACGCGGGTCGGCGGGATCCCCATCTGGGCCAGCGCCGTGCGGGCCATGTGGTGCGCCTCGTCCTTCGAGACCCCCGGTCGGTGGGCGCGGATGGTCTCGATGAAGTGGGAGCTGACCTTCATCAGCGGGTCCAGCCGGGTCATCGGCTCCTGGAACACCAGGGCGATGTCGTCGCCACGCTTCCTCCGCAGCGCCGACGCGCTCGCGCCGACCAGTTCCTCGCCGTCGAGTTCGACCGAGCCGCGCACCCCGGCGCCCGGCGGGAGCAGTTGCACCAACCCACGCCCGAGCGACGACTTGCCGCAGCCCGACTCGCCGACCAGGCCGACCGACTCCCCCGGCGCGATCTGGAGGTCGATCCCGTCGACCGCCCACAGCGGGCCGCGGGGTGTGCGGTAGCCGACCCGCAACCCGCGGATGTCGGCGACCGGTGCCGTCCGGGTGGGCGTGTCGCCCACGAAGGTGGGTCCGTCACTCATGGCCCACCTCCGGGAGCGTCGTCGCCGTGGTCGCCGTCGGCGGTCGGGGCGAGGGTGCCCTCGCCGTCGCGGGCGGCGCCGCCCGCCGTGCTGACCGCGTCGTCGTCGAGCTTGGCGCCTGACATGCCCCGGGCGCGGAGCAATGGGTTGATGACGTCGTTGAGTCCTTCGCCGACCAGCGTCAGCGCGGTCACGAGCGTCACGATCGCCAGGCCCGGCCACAGCGCGGTCCACCACACACCCGAGGTGATGTCGATGACCGCCTGCGAGATGTCGTAGCCCCATTCGGGGGTCGGTGGCTGGACGCCGAGTCCGAGGAAGCCCAGCGAGGCGAGCGTGAGCACCGCGTCGGCCGCGTTGAGGGTGAAGATGACGGGTACGGACTGGATCACGTTGAATGCCACATAGCGCGAGATGATGGTGTGTTGCTTGGCGCCCAGCGAGCGTGCCGCCTCGACGTAGGGTTCCTGCTTGACCGACAGGGTGTGGTTTCGGACCACCCTGAAGTACTGCGGGATGTAGACCACGCCGACCGCTGCGGCCGCGGACGGCACGCCCTGCGCCAGGTAGGCCTGCAGCAGGAACGCCACGATGATGGCCAGCAGCAGCGGCGGGAACACGTACAGCGCGTCCATCACGGTCACCAGCGCCCGGTCGAGCTTGCCGCCCCGGTAGCCCGACAGCAGGCCGAGCGGGACGCCGATCAGCATCGCGATGAGCGTCGAGAACAGCACCACCGCCAGGGCGAGTCGCCCGCCGTCGAGGATGCGGGCGAAGACGTCGTAGCGGTCGCGCGTGGTACCGAGCAGGTGCTCGGACGACGGCGGCGCCAGCCGCGGCAACTGCTCGTACGAGCCGTCCTCCTGTTCGACGCGGTACTGGATCCCGTCGTACTCGTGGAACTCGGGGCCGACGAAGGCCGCCAGGGTGAACACGAGCGTGATCAGCAGACCGACCGCGACCAGCACCTTGGCCGTGCGGCTGGCCTGCCGGAAGGGGCGGGCGGCATGTTCGAGGCGGACGCGCAACTGGGAGGGCATCAGTACCGGATCCTCGGGTCGACGAGTCCGTTGACGAGGTCGATGATCAGGCTGATGACCACCACGACGATCGCGAAGAAGGTCACGATCCCCTGGACGCCCACGTAGTCGCGGGCCTCGAGGAACCGCAGGATCGCGGTGCCCATCCCGGGCCAGGAGAACACGCGCTCGGTCAGGATCGCGCCGCCGAGCAGCAACGCGAACTGCAGCCCGACGATCGTGACGACGGGGACCAGGGCGTTCTTGAACGCGTGTCGGAACAGCACGGCGCGCTCGCCGACCCCACGGGCGTGGGCGGCCTCGACGTAGTCGGAGCGCAGCGTCTGCAGCATGTTGACGCGGACGAGGCGGATGAAGATGCCGCCGATGACCAGCCCGAGGGTGGTGCCGGGCAGGATCAGGTGGTGCACGGCGGTGACGAGCGCCGACGGATCGAGCGCGATCACGGCGTCGACGGTCTGCAACCCGGTGACCCGGGGCGGCGCGTCGAACCCGGTCATGCGGCTGCCCGTCGGGAACCAACCCAACCGCAGGCTGAACACCAGTTGGGCGAGCAGGCCGAGCCAGAAGATGGGGGCCGCGTAGATCACGATGCCGAACAGGCGACCCCCGACGTCGAAGGGGGTGTCGCGCAGACGTCCCGACACCGCGCCGATCAGGACGCCGACCGTGATCGCCACCAACATCGCGAACAGCGTCAGCTCGAGCGTGGCCGGGAAGGTGTCGCGGATCACCCCGGCCGTGGTGCGTCGGTCGGTGATCGGGTTGCCGAGGTCACCCGTCAGGGCGCCGCCGAGGTAGCGGCCGTACTGCACGATCAACGGGTCGTTGAACCCCAGCGCCTCCGAACGGGCCTCGATCTCGGCCGACGACAGTCGGTCGCCGAGGGTGGCCCGGATCGGGTCACCGGGGGCGACCCGCAGCAGCAGGAACACGATCGTGAGCAGGATCAGCAACATCGGCAGGGTCAGCGCGATGCGCGTGAGCAGGTAGCGCCGTAGCGACCCGCTGGTCTTGGTTGCGCTCATCCACCACCCCACCGTCCGTGCACGCCCGACGGGGCGGCACCGCGGGCCGGGACGTGGAGCCCGGTCGCGGTACCGCCCGTCGGTGGGACCTCGACGTTAGTTCTTGCTCACCAGCCAGTAGCGCATGATGAGCGTCTGGTCCATCGTGTCCTCGAGCCCGCTGACGCCCTGGCGTGCGAACACGTAGGGCACCTCCTGGAACAGCGGGATGTTCACGACGTCCTCGGCCGCCTTCTGCTGGATCTGGTCGAAGATGTCGGTGCGGACGTCGGCGTCGAGTTCGGCCTGCTCTCCCAGGACCAACTCGTCCATCTCGGCGTCGTTGTACATCGAGCCCACGAAGCCCTCGGACCAGTAGAACTGCTCCACGTAGGTGTCGGGGTCGATGTAGTCGGGGTTCCATCCGAGCATGAACACCGGGTACTGGCCGTCGGCACCGGGCCACGCCTCGGTGGTGAACTGCGCCCAGTCGGTCGAGACGAGTTCGACCTCGAACAGGCCGCTCTCCTCGAGCATGCGCTCGAGCACCTGGACCAGCGACGGTTCGGTCGGACCGTAACGCTCGCCGCCGTAGTGGAGGCTGAACGAGACCGTCTCGTCGATGAAGTCGCCCGGCTCCGCGTCGTCGTACTGGTCGAAGTACGGCCTCGACTCGGGGTAGCCCGGCGGGATCATCGAGTAGATCGGCTCGACCTTGCCGTTGAACACGTCCTCATTGATGCGGTCACGGTCGATGGCGGCCGCGATCGCACGTCGCACGTCGGGGTCACTGACCTCGTCGTGGAACGGGTTGAGGACGATGTAGCGGGTGCGACCGCCCTCGCCCTCGATGACCTGGACGTCGTCGTTGCCCTCGAGGTCAGCCTGCTCGTCCGGGCTGAAGTCGCGGTGGGCCACGTCGATCTCGCCGCTCTCGAGCGCGAGCTTCATCTGGCTCGAGGTCTGGAAGAAACGGATCATGACCCGGTCGTTGGCCGGTGCATCGCCCCAGTAGTCGGGGTTGGCCTCGAGCGTGATGGACTCGCCCTCACGGAACTCGGCCACCGTGTAGCGACCGGTCCCGATGAGCTCCTCCTGGACGAACTCGTCGGCGGCCGTCTCGGCCTCCTCCGCGTCGTCCTCGTTGATGGCGGCGTCCGGTGCCGGGTAGCTGCCGTCGCTGGGCACGATCGTCGCGACCGTGTAGGCCAGGCGCGCGAGGAAGGTGCTGTTTGGCGCCGAGAGGTTGACGACGGCCGTGCGCTCGTCGGGTGTCTCGACCGAGTCGATGACGAAGAGCATCGACGCCGCACCCGCCGGGTGGGCCATCTGGACCACGCGGTCGAGCGAGAACTTGACGTCCTCGCTGGTGAGTTCATGACCGTTGGAGAAGGTCACGCCCTCACGGATGGTGAACGTGTAGGTCAGCCCGTCGTCGGAGACCTCCCAGCTCTCCGCGAGCAGCGGGGCAGGCTCGGTCTCACCCGGCGGGAAGCCCACCAGGGTCTCGGCCACGTTCTGCAGGATGTTGGACGAGGCGAAGTCGTAGGCCTTCGCCGGGTCGAGGGTGACGACCGTGTCGGTCGTACCGAAGATGATGTCGCCACCTCCGCCGGTGGCCTCCCCGTTGCCCCCTTCTTCCGTGGTGTCGGTGCCCTCGGCACCGTCGTCCCCGTTGCCGCCGCAGGCGGTCAGCGCCAGTGCCACCGCGAGTGTTCCCGCGAAGGCCCGGCCGCGAAACTTCGAACGCACAGCTTGCTCCTCTCCCAGAGGGTCTACGACCGCAGTCGTACGATCGTTCTTACTCCGGCGTAGGTTCCAGAGCACGCCGGGTGCGCGCTGCGCCCGAACACGGCCCGAGGCGCACCTATAGCCGGCCTCGGAGAGCCCCGGCGGCTAGGCGCCGTGACGGGCGGCTTCGCGCAGGAACGGGTTGCTGACCCGTTCGTGGCCGACCGTGGTGTCGGGTCCGTGCCCGGACAGGATCAGCGTCGCGTCGGGCAGTGGCAGGACCGTGTCGACCAGCGAGCGCATCATCTGCTCGGTCGAGCCGCGGGGAAAGTCGGTGCGGCCGATCGAACCGGCGAAGACGAGGTCGCCGGAGAACAGCACGTCCTCGCTGGCCGACTCGGCGTCGCCGAGGGCGAACGTCACGGCGACGTCGGCCAGCCGGCGTCCGAGGAAGGTGACATGGCCGGGCGTGTGGCCCGGGTTGTGCCGGACGTCGAACTCCACGCCGGCGTAGGCGAGCCGCTGCCCGTCGGTAATCTCGCGCAGGCGCTCCGTCGGCGGGTCCCAGCGCAGGCCGAACTGCTGCTCGAGCAGTTCCGAGGGCATCCCGAAGGCCGCGGCCGGGTCGTCCCACAGCCACCGGTCGTCGGCGTGCAGCAGCACCTCGACGTCGAGCGAGCGCGCCAGGTCCGGGACGGCCCAGGCGTGGTCGAGGTGGCCGTGGGTGAGCAGGATCGCGGCGCAGGTCACCCCGGCGCGCGCGAGCAGCGGGGGCACCTCGGTCGCGCCGTGCTCGCCGGGATCGACGACGACGGCGGTGCCGAGGTCGCGGTCGCCCACGATCCAGCAGTTGGTCTGCCAGCGACCGAGCGGCATGCCGATCACGAACCGGTCGGACATCAGCGCGCCCCCGCGGTCTGCGGCACGACCCGGTAGGCGTCGTAGACGCCGTCGACGCTGCGCACGCTGCGCAGCGCGTACTCGAGGTGGGTCGGGTCGCCGAGTTCGAACTGGAAGCGCAGGACGGCGACGCGGTCCTTGCGGGTGGCGACCTGGGCGGAGGTGATGTTGATGTGCAGGTCCCCGAGCACCGCGGTGATGTCGCGCAACAGGTGCTTGCGGTCGAGCGCCTCGATCTGGACCGAGACCAGGAAGTTGGTGGTGACCTCCCCGGTCCAGTCGACGGGTACGAACCGCTCGGGCTCGTTCTGCAGGTCGGTGACGTTGGAACAGTCCGCGCGGTGCACCGACACGCCGCGGCCGCGGGTGACGAAGCCGATGATCTCGTCGCCCGGCACCGGGGTGCAGCAGCGGGCGAGCTTGACCAGCATGCCGCCGTCGCCCTCGACCTCGACGTCGTCGCCACTCCCCCGGGTCAGGCGGATCGGCGCCGAGGTCGGTGGGACGACCTCCTCGGCGTCCTCCTCGACCTCGGTGAGTTCGTTGAGGACCTGCTGCGCCACCGTCGCCGCTCCGACGTGGCTCTCGCCGACGGCACGGAACAGCGCTTCGGCGTTCTTGTACGACAGGCTGCGTGCGACGTCGGTGAGGTCGCCGGCCGCCATGGCGCGCGCGTAGCTGATGCCCTTGCGCCGCAGCGCCCGGGTGATCGCGTCGCGGC
>JGI24113J20146_1000533_pt1 | contig 10019 bp, 10 predicted proteins | sample SubbioAug_CSWold_FD_20146 | JGI IMG/M metagenome (IMG submission 20146) | reverse complement strand
TGGAGCGCGTGCTCATGAACCTTGTGCAGAACGCAATTGATCACGGCGGGACCAATGTTGTCGTCCGCGTTCTTGGGACGGCCTTCGAGGTGGAGGATGACGGCCCGGGAATACCGCCCACCGAGCGTGAGCGCGTGTTCGAGCCCTTTCACCGCCTTCGGCCACGCGCCACCGGGAGTGGCCTCGGCCTTAACCTCGTACGGGAGGTCATGGATCAACATGGCGGACGCGTGGAGATCCGAGATGCGCCCGGTGGCGGCACAGTCTTTCGCATTGATCTGGGCGCCGTTTAAGGCATGGACGGGTGCTATCCGTCCAGGCCATGACCATCCGCTTTCGAATGTCGGGGAAAGGGCGCTTTTGACAGAGAGCGGCAATACAAGAAAACGCCTCGCGCTGCGCATTATTGCGCCTGAATGGAACGCAGTAATTCCGTCTCGCACCAGGTCCAGAACGTCGTCGGCGTCGCGGAGCGATCCTTGGGGCACGCCGCGTTGTCCATCCCCTCATTCTTGGCGGTCATCATCTCGACATAGCCTTGCGCCATGCCCTCCGTCGCCCCCATACTGCGCATCATGTCGCCGAAATCCCTCACCGACATCTCGTGAAAGGCGATCTCGCGGCCGAGCACATCGGACAGGACCCTCGCCATCTCTTCAAAGCTCAGGTCCTCTGGTCCGCAAAGCGCAAGCTCCGCGGCGCTGTCCCAGTCTTGTCCGATCAGCAGCCGAGAGGCGATCGCGGCAACGTCGGCCTTCGCGACATGCGGAAGTTTCAGATCGCCCGGCGTTGGCTGGTAAAATGCGCCCTGCTCGCGGATCAGACCAATTTGACGCGCGAGATTGTCCATGAGTGAGGCACAGGCAAGCGAGCGATAGGCTACGCCGGTGGCCGTGATCATATCGTCCATGGCGATGCTTGCGGCGGCGAGGCCTGCGGGCTTGGGCCATCCCCGCCCGAGTGCTGAGACGCCAACGACGTGGTTCACCGACGAGCCGGGCAGCGCGGTGCAAAACGCACGGGAGAAGTTGACATAGGCGTCTTCGGGGGTCTTCGCACGGAGTGATCCCGGCGGCAGCCAGAACACCGCCGAGACTCCATCGAGTGCCCGTGCAATCGCGCCACCGTCAGCGTGGGAGCCTTCAACGATATCGACCCGGCCTCGCGTGTCCGCGTCGAGCTTTGAGGCATCGCGCAAGATAACACGGACCTTTTCCCCTGATTCCAGAACGCTTGACAGAACGCGGGCACCGATATCGCCAGTGGGGGTAGTGATCAGGATCATGGTATTTCCTTTTTCATTTGATACTTGACCATCTACGCAAACCGCGCGGACTTTCTATGCTTGTAAGTCCGCATTTTTGTCGCCATCGTCCGGATCGTCATGGATACATTGTCCGCAATTGTCGCTCTGCTTCAGCCTCACGATTGCGTCGCGGCCGGACTAGATGCGGCGGGCGATTGGTCCATCCAGTTCGAGCGCCATGTCGGGCTGAAGTGTAATTCTGTCCTCAAGGGTGGATGCTGGATCACCGTAGACGGCGGTAAGCCGGTGTGGCTGGATGCCGGGGATTGCGCGATCCTGCCGCATGGATTGCCGTTCATCATGTCAGCGCGCTCCGTCAGCCATGGAACCGATGCCCATGAAATTTATGCGCCCGTCGCACATGGCGGCACGGCCAGCTATGGCGGCGGTGGAGAGTTTTTCATGGCCGGAAGCCGTTTCCTGCTCTCGGGGCCAGCCGCCGAGATGCTTCTTCCGTCCCTGCCCCCTATTCTGGTCGTCAAAGGGGGCGAAAGGGGAGAGGTGCTGGCGTGGGCACTCAACCAAATCGCGCGCGCGTTGCGCGTGTCGGAACCGGGCAGCGCATTGACCATCGCACATTTGTCCCACCTCATTCTTGTGCAGGCGTTTCGCGCGTTTCTCGCTCAGGAGCATCGCGGCGTTACCGGTTGGCTTGCCGCACTTTCTGACCTCAAGATCTCGCGTGCGGTTGCTGCCATCCATGCCGAGCCTGCGCAATCCTGGACGGTGGCCAGTCTGGCCGCCGAGGCCGGGCTTTCTCGCACAATATTCGCGGAACGCTTCCGCCAGATCACCGGGCGAACGCCGCTTGGATACCTGACCCAGTGGCGCATGTTGCTGGCCATGGACCGGCTCTTGGCACCAGACGCTGTTTTGGTGAGGATTGCATCGGATGTTGGTTACAGTTCGGAAAGCGCCTTCGCGGCTGCGTTCAAACGCGAGACGGGTCATTCCCCAAGACGCTACGCACGCGAGGCGCGACGCCAAACATCTGGCTCGACCATGCGCCTTTGTAGAGCATCAAACGATTGAGATGACGACGGGAACTGTCTACTCGCCCGCGAGACGCTTCCACGCTCACGGTTCGATGGGCGCAGGTGTTGTCGTGGAGTCACGTGGAATTTGGCCCTTGTGCAAAAACTCATGGGTTCGGTCACAGGTGAAGAACGGTTTCTGTCCTGCTGCTCAAGAAAGGGCCAGTGGAGCGGTAGAACGTGCGGTCAGCCTGAGGGGTTATTCGCGGTCTCACAGGGCCGCCGGTGCCGGGCGATCCCCTTGGTTCCGGCGCCCAAAATGACCCCTCCAAAATGGCGGCCGACCGTGACCGTGCCACCAGCATGTCACCGGCGCACCGCCGCTTCCAGCGCTTCGCCCAGGATATCCAGCCCCTGCGTGATCTCCGCATCCGTCGCCGTCAACGGTGGCGCGATCCGGAAGACCGAGCCCATGGCGGGTACCTTGACGATGTTCATGCTCAAACCGCGTTCCATCGCCGCCTCGGCAATCCGGTCGCCCATCTCGAGGTCAGGTACGCGGCTATTTCGGTCGGTCACGATCTCCAGCCCAAGCAGCAAGCCGCGTCCGCGTACGTCTCCGATGCAGTCATGGCGTTGCTGCAACGCCAGCAACCCGTCGCGCAACAAGGCCCCGGCCTGCGTCGCCCGCGCAATCAGTGCTTCGCGCTCCACCACATCCAGCACGGCCAGCCCCACGGCGGCCGGCAGAGGGTCGGACACATGTGTGGTCAGGAAGATGTACCCGCGCTCGTACGCTTTCTCTTCGATCTCCCGGCTGGTCATCACCGCCGACAGCGGCAGCCCCGCGCCTAATGTCTTTGACAGGGTCAGGATATCCGGCACAACACCGTCCCGCTCGAACGCGAACATGGTGCCGGTACGCCCTACCCCGGTCTGCGCCTCGTCGAGGATCAGCAGCATCTCGCGCTCCTCGCACTTGCGCTTCAACGCGGCAAGGTAGCCCTCCGGCAACTCGATGATCCCGCCCGACGACAGAATCGGCTCTGCGATGAAGGCCGCAAGGCTGCCCGTCGATTGCGCATCGATCAGCGCAAAGGCGTCGTCCAGCTCTGTCTGCCAGTCAAGGCTGCCATCGTCATGGGTGAAGCGCGGCCGATAGGCATGCGGTGCGGGGATCGCGAAGGAGCCGACCGTCACCGGGCCGTACCCCTTGCGCGCGGCACTGTAGGTGGCCGAGGCCGCAGCCCCCGTCATGCCATGCCAACTTTTGGTAAATGCCACGATCTCGTGCTTGCCGGTGACGCATTTCGCCAGCCGGATCGCCGCCTCGTTGGCTTCACCACCCGTCGACAGGAGCATTGTCTTCTCCAGCCCAGGCACCATGCGGCCCAGGCGGCTGCACAGGTTCACGACCGGCTGCGAAAGCATGCCGCTGAACAGGTGATCCAGCCGTCCTGCCTGCTCGCGGATTACACGTACGACCTCCGGGTGCGAATGCCCCAGCAAGGCACTCATCTGCCCCGAGGTGAAATCGAGGATAGCCTTGCCGTCCGTGTCATAGACGAAACACCCCTCGGCGCGGTCGATGATCCGCCGTTCAAACACCGGGCCGTAGCGCATCACGTGGCTGTCCACATCGGACCAGAAAGCGGAGTGTCGGTTCGCGTCGGGCATTTCGTCGTCCCTTCTATGAAATGAGTCTCGACGAGACCTAACGTAGATCGACTATTGAGTATAATTCATTTCATTGCACTCCGAATCAAGAAAGCCTCATGTGCCCGATCTCGACATCGCCCTTTTGCGCAGCTTCGTCACCGTCTCCCGGTCCGGCTCCATGCGCGCCGCGGCCTTACGCATCGGACGAACGCAATCAGCGGTCAGCCTGCAGATCAAACGGTTGGAGGCCCTCGTGGGCGAGGAACTCTTTCACCGCACCGGGTCCGGCGTCGCTCTCACAGTGGCGGGGGAGCGCTTCTTTCCCGGAGCCGAACGTGTCCTTGCCGCCCATGACGAAACGCTCGGATCGATCAGGCAGGACGACCTCTGCGGTTCAATCGTCTTCGGCTGCCCCGAGGATTACCTGACTGCCTTCTTCCCCGACCTGCTGCGGCGCTACGGTGCCGCGCATCCCGGTATCGAGATCGAGGTGATCAGCGCTCCCACTGTCGAACTGCGGCCTCTCCTGCAACGCCGCCGCATCGACCTCGCGCTTGTGTCCCTGCCAGGCACGGCGGACCCGTCTGACGTCATCCGCTATGAACCGCTGGTCTGGATCGCGTCAACCGACGCGCCAGCCTTGCTGCAGGAGCCGATATTGCCGCTTGCCCTCGCCGCACCCGACTCCCTCGACCATATCGAGGCCCGCCGCGCGATGGATTCAAGTTCCCGCCCCTATCGCGTGGCCCACGCCAGCAACGGGCTTGCGGGCCTGCTGGCCATCGCCCGCTCGGGCCTCGCGGTCAGCGTGGCGACCCGCGCCGCCGTCCCCAGCGACCTTTCCATTGTCACCACGGGATTGCCGCCTCTGCCCAAACTCGGCATCTCGCTCGCTTACGCCTCCGCGCGCTTGTCCCCTGCGATCCGCTCCTTCGGCCACTTTGTCGCGTTGAACCTGAAGTAGACAAATTCTGGCTTCTTTCGCGCAAAGAAATCGGTGACGTCGAAGATCGCTGTGGCCTTGAGACCCCGTTCGACCATCCATGGTGGAAAGAGATGAGCTCACCCCGCGAACTGAGGCGACGTGGATCTCGGCAGAATTCCCCGTCGAGGTGGACCGAACCCATCCGGAAAACAGCCCTTGCAGATAGCGGAACGGGCGCATTCGGGCTATAGGCGCCGTCGCCCGTTCCACGCGTTCAGTCTGATATGATCCAGCCCTGACTGGCGCATGACCCGCTTCGCTGGGCGACGTCCAGTTCTTCAGTTGGCGTCACAAGCGCCGTCAACGTGGTGGATCACGCCCAAGAGCCTGACGACGTCAGCACTCGCTTCGGGTTGGATCGCGGTCGCAGCGTTGCTCGCGCGCCCGATCGGACATGATCTGGGCATTGAGCGCGGTCTCGCTGGTCAGGTTCTGCAGATGGGCCCTCTTTAACCTTTCTGACGAAGAGCTGTCATCCTGCATACACCCGGCCACCAAGACCGTGACTGCTGCCACGACCAAGAGGCGCGTCGTCGTTCGATGACACTGTGACAATGAGATATCTCGCATCTTAATTCCTTCCGGAGTTCTGTGTACCTGTTTGCGGCGACGGTCCGCACCGCTGCGAACCCCCGTCGCCGCGCAAGATGCCGACAAAGATTGCGTGAACATGGCGCAGCTCAGAAAATGGCTGCCGTCGCCGAGTTCTCCTTGCGTCAATTGGCGGTCAGGAGGCTGGCGTCGACCTGCTGGGCGTGCGGTCAGTCCTTGGGATCGCTTGTCTTTGATGGCTGGTATGGTGATGCCAGCCGCATGTACGCCGTGGGCAAACCCAAGAGAGCCGCCGAGCGGCTGATCCGTATCGCGCATGAGGCAATGATGCGGGGCATCCGGGCAGTTCGTTCCGGCGCGCGGCTGGGGGACATCGGGCATGCCATCCAGAGTTACGCGGCCTCTCAGCGGTGTTCCGTCGTCCCCGACTTCTGCGGGCACGGGATCGGGCAGGTCTTTCACGACTCGCCGAACATCCTGAATGTCGGCAGACGGAGCACGGGACCGGAACTTCGGGAAGGGATGATCTTTACCGTGGAACCGATGATCAACCTCGGACGGCCTGACGTGAAGATGCTTGCCGACGACTGGACCGCCGTGACGCGCGACAGGTCCTTGTCGGCGCAATTCGAGCACTCGATCGGCGTAACGGCGGACGGGTTCGAGATATTCACGCTTTCGCCTGAGGGGCTGCACGCGCCGGGCGTTGAACTGAAGGCGGCACACAGCTGAGCGATCCAGGCCCACCAAAGACTCCGTGGAGCGTCATCCCCATGCAACCTTTGCGCATTATCATCGCCAACCTGAGTGCGATGTCTCTTGGATTTACAATGACATCGCCTGCGAACGCTCAAACAGTCGGCGATTTGGACATAGGAGACGGCATGCCGATAGAGGAAGACATCACCGCATCGGGCCCGATTGGCCCCCTGAGGGGAACCTTGACCCTACCGACCGAGCATGGGCCGCTTCCGGCGGACGTGCCGGTGTTTCTGGTCGTGCCCGGTTCCGGGCCTACGGATCGCGACGGCAATTCACCTCTCGGCATCGCGGCAGCGCCCTACAGGCTGCTGGCTGAAGCGCTGGCCGTGCGGGGCCACCCCTCGGTGCGCATCGACAAGCGCGGCATGTTCGGATCCGAGGGCGCCAGCCCAGACCCGAACGATGTGACGATTGCAAGCTATGGCGACGATCTTCTCGCCTGGACAGCCGCCATAAGGAAGCGGCTGCCCACTGAGGACGGCACGCGCTGCGTCATCCCCATTGGGCACAGCGAGGGCGGACTGGTCGCCTTGGCAGCAATTGCGCGTCTGCCGGATGCTTGTGGGTTGATCTTGATCGCCAGCATCGGCCGGTCCTTGGACGAAGTGATCGGCGAGCAGCTGCGCGCCAACCCCGCGAATGCGCCTTTCCTGCAGGAAGCCGAGGCGGCACTCGCGACGCTAAAGCGCGGCGAGCGGGTCGATGCGGGCACCATCAGCCCCGCCCTGCGGCCCCTTTTGGGCGCGGAAGTTCAGGGCTTCCTGATCGACGCCATGTCATACGACCCTCTCGAACTGGCAGCCCGTGTCGAGGTTCCCATGCTCATTCTGCAAGGCACGCGCGACCTGCAAGTCAGCATGGCGGACGCACGGATGCTGGCGGATGCGGCGCCCAACGCCACCCTCGCCTTGCTTCCAGACGTCAGTCACGTCCTCAAGACCGTGGCATCCGAAGACCTTTCGGCGAACCTAGCGACCTACGCCGACCCGAACATTCCGATTGCGCCCTTGGTCGTGGATGCGGTTGCGGATTTCGTTGACGGGATCAGGGCGGAATAGGCCCATTCGCCGCACCCCGCACAGTGCGGGGGAACCGCGTTCGCGGCCTATCTGCCAACCGGCTGCTGCATGCTCATGACAGGGGTCTGTCCTCCGTCATGCAGATCGTTGATCGCCACATTCGTCAGACAAATTGGACGACGAACGATATGGATCATGTGCCCGATATCGTCGGCGTCCGCGCGGGGCCGGACTTTCGCGTTGTCCACCAGACAACCGCGGTGATGACCAAAAGCCCGGCACTCGGCACGAGGTTGGCGGGGGTTCCGGCGATCTCACCACGGCTGCTCAGGTCGCCCCCTAGGTCGAGATGGAGCGTCGTGGCCAGAACCAGGGCGCTGACGTTGTAGACCGCGTGCAGCACGACGGCGACCTCAAGGCCCCCCGTCCTCCAGGTGATGATGCCCATCGCACCGAAAAGCACGAGATACGAGCCAAGGATGTAAGGGTCCAAAGTACCGTGAAAAAGCGAGAACAAGACCGTCGTGACGCCGATACCGAGCATTGCACCGGACAGAGATTCACGTGTCCAACTGCCAACAACCCGGAACATCAAGCCACGAAGCCCGTATTCCTCACCAGCGGCGGCCAGTGGGGTGAGCGTGATGCCGATGATGAAGAACGCGACCAGGTCCGCCGTGCTCCATGGGACCGTGTCACCGGGTGTCAGAAGAAATCCGACTGACATGACGATGAGGAGCAAGGGGCCGAATACAATCAATGCGCGACCGACCACCCCGAACCTGAATCGTCCTGCCACCGAATGCAGGGAGTGGGCGGGAATTCCATAGAGCCAGCGCTGAAGCAGCATGCTGTATGGAATGAGCAGAGCCAAGGAAAGGGCCCCCGCAGCATGCATCATAGGCGTGAAGCCTGTCCGCCCAAGGAAGTGCGCGTCAACCGTCGCGGCCACGGCGAGGCAGACCTGCGCAAAAACAATGAGGCCCGCAAAGAGCAGGACAATCGCCACCACTCCTCGAACAATCCTCCGATCTTCGCCAGCATAGACGCGATGGTATTCACGGCCGGCAGGAACGCGAGGTGTGCGTACATCATCGTCCGATTCCAGGAGCCAGCTCTCGCCTTTCCCGCGCATTTTTTCGTTCATTCGTTTCACTATATCGCTTGGAGAGAGATCCCGATGCCGTGTGAGCCCATCACGCCTGAATGGCCGACCCGAGAAATCTCAGAGCCGCTTGACGAAGAACAGTCTCGCCTCGTTCTCAGGATAACCGTCGATCCGGCCAAATTCGCTGTAGCCCAAGCGCTTGTAGAACTCAGGTGCCTGAAACGAGAATGTGTCGAGCCATATGCCCTTCTGTGATCGGGCGGGTTTGGTCAATGGCGATGACAGTCCAACGAGCAGGTCCATACTTCTGTCCGTGGTCGGCACGCCGCCACAAGATGCGGACTGTGGAGGTCGGGATGCTCCAAAGCTCTACCTCGGCCTCGATCGGGCCACGGGCAAATCCGAGCTGATCCCGTCCGTCGTCCCTGCTCGGGACGTCACACCGTCGCCCAAAGGCGCCGGATCTCAGTGATGACGAGCATGTGGTGCTGGTGGCTCGCGCGGCCTAACCGATGTCGTCATCATGCTGCTGCGAAGTCCTGGGCTGAAGATGGTGGCCGACCTGCCGCCCAATATGCGGTGCCGGACTTCCACATTGCCAGCAGGATCGTTGCGAGCTTGCGGCTCACTGCGACGATGGCTTTCTTCATTGATGTCCGCTTCGCGATCCTCAGCCCCCAGGCCTTCAATGGCGACATGACCCGCGCCCGCCCGAGAATGCTTGCTGCGGCCTCGAAGAGCATGACGCGAACCCGTGGATCGCCAGCCTTGGTGATCCGTCCGGCGATGTCCGTCTTACCCGATTGCCACCTTCGCGGTGTCAGTCCGGCCCAGGCTCCGACATCCCGGCTGCGCGGGAAGCGGTCCGGATTATCGACAGCACTTCGGAATGTCAGCGCCACGATCACGCCCACCCCAGGAGTCGTCATCAGTAACCGTGTTATGGGATCGGACTTTGCGAGTGCCGTGAGCTGGCCGTCGATGCTGGCAAGTTCGTTAAGGAGCAGAGTCCGCACTCGCAACATTGCCTCCACGATGCCCTCGAGGACTGAGTTACCGTCAGCCAGTTCCCGCGCCCGTGCCTCCCAGGTCTTTCGTGTTACCGAGCCCATCTTCAGCCCAAAGTTCCTGAGCGCAGCGCGCAACGAATTCTCCGTCGCCGTCACCTTTTCGACGAGGAACCCGCGTGCAGTGAGCAGCGCGCGTGTCTCCTGGGCATCCAGAGATTTGACGTGGACGCGCTTGAACCAGCCCAGTCGGACCAGCTGGGCAATGCCGCGCGCGTCGTGACGATCCGTCTTCACGCGCATGGCAGCAAAAGCGGCACGGACGTGGCGTGTTTCCATCACCGAGACCGAGAAACCCTCTTTCACAAGGCCTTCATAAAGCCATTGCGAGAGGTTCCCGGCCTCGAGTCCCACGTGCTCGATGCGACGCCCCTTATGCCGTATTGCCTTGGCAATCGCTTCTGGCTCGCTCGCCGCACATGTTTCCTTGATGATACGTCCGCCCTCGTCGACGACGCAAATGTGCGTCTCGTCGAGGGACACATCGAGACCAACAAAAAATTCCATTCCTGAACTCCTTGATAGGTTGCAACGAAGGATATGATCCCAACGTTGCCGTCTGGCGCAAAGCCCGATCAGCGCATCTC
>JGI24113J20146_1000529_pt1 | contig 10083 bp, 6 predicted proteins | sample SubbioAug_CSWold_FD_20146 | JGI IMG/M metagenome (IMG submission 20146) | reverse complement strand
TGCAAGACCCGATGTAGATCAGCCCGGTCTGAGGGGATATTGAGCGCAACCTCTGCCGCCGGTGCGACCGGCCCCGGAGAGGGCGACGCGAGACTGCGCGTGATGGCCTCCTGCGCCTCCTCCAGCGATGCCGCGACAAATCCGGAGCGGTAGCTCAGTCCGACCCATCGGCGTCGCGTCGCCAAGGCGATCCTTCCCAGATCGGCCCCCGGCGCGCGGAGCGTCTCCAGCAGTTGGCCTGCGCGCGCTCTCAGGCTTTCGGGCGATGCGGCGGACAGCAGGAAAAGATGATGACCACCGGCAGGCAACGCCTGATGGTGTGACGTGTCGGCATTGGACACGAGGATATGCGCATTCAGACCGCTCATGCCAAAGGAACTGACCCCCATCACCCGGCGGGGACCGGGCCAGACCCTCTGATCCCGCACAATCTCGAATGGCACCTCGTCCCAGTCGATCCGTGGCGACGGCGTCGCAAAACAGGGCTGCCTTGGCATGAATCCGTCGCGGACCATCAAAATGGCCTTGATCAGACCGGCCACCCCGGCCGCAGCCTCCAGATGGCCGAGCGTCGCCTTCACCGATCCCACGACGATCCTTGTGCCGGCCCGATCACCGAAGACGTCTGCCAATGCCGATATCTCAATCGTGTCACCCAGTACGGTGGCAGATCCATGTGCCTCGATGGCCCCGATATCCCTTGGCTTAAGTCCGGCCGCCTCCACCGCTTGCACGATAACGCGCGCCTGCGCTCGGCGCGAGGGCGCGCTCAGCCCGTTGCTGCGGCCATCCTGCCCCATGGCCCAGCCGGGCAAGACGGCATGGATGCGGTCGCCAGCCGCCAACGCGCATGACAGCCGTTTCAGAACCAGCACGCCACAGCCTTCACTGCGGACAAAGCCTGATGCGGTCGCGTCGAAACTGCGGGTTTCACCCTTGGCCGACAACACACTCATCCCGGAAAGTGCCCGAAAGGGTTCAACCGACAAAAGAGCATTTACGCCCCCTGCGAGCGCCACATCACAATGACCAAGGCGTAAATTGTCCCCCGCCAGCGCGACGGCGGCCGCCCCCGAGGAACAGGCAGTATCAATGGTCAGACTTGGCCCCGTCAAACTCAGGCAATAGCTGATACGCCCCGAAATCGCAGCATTCTGCGCGCCATTCGCACAATGGGGGTTTCCAGCACCGGATATGCCCGCTTGGGCCATCCGGAGCGCATAATCAGACGACCCAGCCCCCATGAAGACGCCGATGGGCGCATCCTCAAGGCAAGCCGGTGAAAACCCGGCATCCTCAAGCGCGTGCCAGCTCGTTTCCAGAGCAAGCCGTTGCTGCGGGTCGATCAGCGGGGCTTCGTTCGCCGAGATCCGAAACGGACGCCGGTCGAAGAACGCGATATCATCCAGAGTACCGGCCCGCGTGACGGGAAAACCTTCGCGTAGGGACAGGTCTTCGGACAGTCCCCACAAGGCCCATCGGTCGGGCGGAATGTCGCGAATGCCTGTCTGCCCCGAGCGGAGCAGCCGGTTCAGCTCTGCGGGTCCGTCCACTCCGGGGAACCTGCAGGCAAGGCCAATAACAGCGATCGGTTCGTCCGGCCTCATGACGAACCTTGCGCGAGCGCAAGCGCCAAGCCCGACGGGGTGGGAATTTCGAAAAGCAGTTCGGGCTGAATGTCGCGCCCAACCGCCTGTTCCAAATCCACCACCATTTCCGTGATCATCAATGAATCCATGCCTTGGTCCGCCCAGGGCAGATGGGGATCAACGTCTTGCGGCGCGCAATTGATCGCTGCGGCAACCCAATCGGTCAGAAAACGCAGATATGCGCCCGGCCCCGCGCTCTTCTGCGCGAGAGCCCCGGCAAGGGTCCGGGTCGCCTCGATCTGTGCGCGGCGCGCTCTGAGCGGTCCCGGCTCCCAATCAAGCACCACCAGCTCGCTCTCGGTCTCCAGCCTTGCGTGCGTGTCGCGACGCCGGAGCTTGCCACTCGAGGTCCACATCAATGTTCCGGGCCGAGCCAGACGCACGCGCGCCACATCCACCCCAGACCCTGCCATGAGGTCGCGCCAGATCCGTTCGGCCACACCGGTGCCGCCATCCGCCCCGAGCCGGCCCTGCGCGATCTCAACAACCAGATCGACATTCCCTGCGTCCCGCTGATAGGCCGCGATCCGGCCGGGCCGGATGGCTGGATCTGCGCCGGTGATCAAAAGTTCTAGGTCAGCCGCGTGCAGGGTCCGGCCCCGCCAGAGCACGATGTCCTTGATGCGCCCCGTCACATACAATTCATCGTTCCAAAGAAATCCTAAATCCCCGCTGCGCAGATAGGGTCCGTCGCCAGTCGCGGTGAACTGCCCGAATGTCGAAACGCTGTCCTCGGGTCGGTCATGATACCCAGAGCCGACGCTTTCCCCTGCAATCCAGATCTCGCCGATGCGGTCAGAGCGGCAGGGAACGCCAGTTTCCGGCTCGACAATCCGGACCCCGCCGGTCGTGCGAACCGGGCCGGACGAAACAAGACAGCGTCCCGTCCCCGCCACCAGTGGCACAACCCTGCCTGAGTCCAGCGCCTCCGGATCGAACCAATGGGTCGTGGCCCCGCCGCCACGTGCAGCACCCGAAACCAGAAGCGTCGCCTCGGCCAGTCCATAACACGGCAGAAAGCACTGAGGATCAAAGCCCACAGGCTTGAACGCGTCGGCAAAGCGGGCAAGGGTGTCGGGCTGGACAGGTTCCGCACCGTTCAAGGCGACACGCCAGCTTGACAGATCAAGGGATTTTAGGCGGTCAGCAGGAATGCCGCGCACGCAGAGGTCAAATGCGAAATTCGGTGCAACGGAAACCGTGCCGCGCCATTTGCTGATTGTATCAAGCCAGAGATAGGGACGCCGTATGAAGCTTTCGGGCGCGATGACATAAGTCGGATCGCCACGCCAGAGATTGAAGAGCAGCCCGCCCATAAGCCCCATATCATGTTCGGGCGGCAGCCATGTGACCACGCGCTCCTCGCCCTCACTTTGCAGACAGAGGTCTATCGCACACATCTGGGCGTGGAGCGCGCCATGCGTCACCACCACCCCCCGCGGATGCCCTGTCGAGCCGGATGTATACTGAATGATGGCCACATCCTCGGGCACAATCCTGTCAGGAATTACCGATGCGGCACGGTCGACGGTGTCGAGCGCAATGACCGGCGGCAAGGCCGCGATGCCGATACCGTCCTCGGCAAATGTTTTGGCGATGGCGGGCGACGTCAGCAGAACCGCACAGTCAGCCTCTGCCAGAATAGCGCCCGCCCGCGTTCGTTTCGTCTCATTGGTCGGCACCGCGACCGGCACCGCAGCACAGCCCGCAAAGAAGGCCCCGAACAGGGCGATCACAAAACCCGGTCCATGCTCAAAGATCAACGCCACGCGCGCGCCATGGCTACAGCCTGCTGCGGTCAAGACCCCCGCAACATGTGACGCACGTGCAACCAGATCCTCGAAACTCAGCACATCCGGTGGTCCGGCCGAGTTGTGAAAGAAATAGCACGCCGCATCTGGCCGTGCCGCTGCATGCGCCAGTACCCTGCCCGGCACGGTTTGGCTTGGCAGTGCCGCTGCGGCACCTTCAGCACGCGCCACGCAGTGTTCGAAAAGCGATTGCGTCATGGCGCAACCTCAGGTCTGATCAAGGGCGGGGGTTTCGTCAGCGCCTTGGTCATGAAGTGGCCGCCGCGCAAGGTGTGTCCCAGCATCGCTGCAAGGGGACCTATATGCCAACCCGCCGTCTCTTGATCATCGGCTTTTCTAACGTGGCCACAAGATCCGGCTTCTCCGATCCCACCATCGACCGGCTGCGTGTCGAGACACCAGACGTTACCGTGCTTCGGGTCGGGCTGGGCGCCCAACAGCCGCACGTGATCCCCCCCTACCTGCGCCTTGCCGCCGCAAAGCTCGGGCCGTTCAGCCACGTTCTGTTCGAGGTAAACGCGTCGGCCTTTGCCCTGCATCCCCTGACGACGCCTGCGCGCGGGCGCGAACTGCTTCTCGACATGGCACTTGTGGCTCAGGATATCGGGGCCGACCCGGCCTTTTTTCTTCATCACCGCCGTTGGACATCGCCGCTTCATCATGATTTCAACGCGCAAACCCGCGAATTCTGCAAGGAATTTCGCATCCCATTGTTGGACATGGCCGAAGAATGGCTTGCCGAGGTTGGGGCCGATGTCGTGGCGGGCCTCCTGCGCGATGATGTCCACACGACCTACGAAGGTGGTGAGGTCATGGCAGATCGCCTTACCCCGTTCCTGAAACGCTGTCTCGATCAGGCTGCTTGGTTCCATGCCGTTTCCTTGCCCAAACCGATCTGGCGCCGCGCTATCCTCGACACAGATGCAATTCTGCACGACCACCCGATGGAGCGTCATGACTGCATGGATTTGCCCCTTCACTACATTCGTCTCGAAAATACGGGCGCGGTCCTGCGATTTGGGCAAGAGTATCATGCTCAGGCTCTCGCCCACTTGTTCCACCGGGCTGGCGGGCACATCAACCTGCGCCTCGACCCATCGGGCCATTGTCTGCAAGTCTCCACCGTCGATCCTTTCAGCTACGTGCCCAGAATCGGAACCGTCGCCTTCGATTTCTATCGCGGCCTCCACCTGCGTGAGATAACGATATCCCCCACCGTGGAAGCCCCCGAAATCAAACTGCTCAAAGGCGAACCAGAGCGGCCGTTGCGCAGCTACATCGGCCCGCTTCTCACGCTCGAGCCTGCGACCCCGTCCTGACGCCCACCCCATGGCTATTACCCGATGGTCGCCCGGCCTACCTCTCACGGTGCAAGATCCAAGACTGGCGCATATCCTCGATATCGAACCCATGATCCTGCGCGAATGCCTTGATGCTGTGTTGCACGACAAATGCACCTCTCTGGTCCTGCCACAGCCAGTTATCGCCGCACAGCACGGCGTCGGGAAAGAGGTCATGCGCCACATCAAGCTCGTCGCGATGCTTGAAGGCGTCAATGTAGATAAGTTCAATGGGGAGGTCGCGCCGCCGCAAGTCGTGCAACGCCTCTGCAGAGGCACCGCCCACCGGAACAAAGCGGTCCTTGAACAAGCGTAGCGTGTTTAGGGCAACGGCGAAATTGCCGTACTTTCGCAGCAGGCGGGCGATGCGCGTGACCTCAGCCTCGGGCAGATGATTGGCATGGGGCGCCATCCCTTCGACAGAGCTAGCCCAATCTCCATCCCACGGGTCTATCCCGATGACCGTCAGATCAGGCTTTGCCTTGAGCCAATGCCGCAAAGCCCCCCCAAGGAAACACCCCATCTCTGCCATCAATCGGATGTCCCGGTTCAATATCTGTCGCAAGATGATCTCGCGACCGCCATCACCGTCGGCGTCGCGCGCAAGGTGAAACGGTGCGTGTTCGTTCCATGATAACTCTGGCCAGGGATGATCCCTCTGCAAGGCCTCGAGGCCCAAGATGACGCGCGATCCCTTCGGGGCGTCCTTGGCAAGATCGGCCTCTTGCGTCTTGGGCTTTGCGCCCTGCGGCCCGTTCGCAGCACTTGGGGCCAACGACCGCCCCACATCAGACAGCGGTGCCGCGTCCACCTGCGTGGTCAGCATCTCTGCCGGAGGTCTGCCGCCCTTGCGGTAGTGAAAGATGCTGTGGCCGGACACGCCTTGCCAAGCGACCGTCGGAATGACGGCCCGGCGCAGATCATCGCGCGCGAACAACTCGACAGGCACGATCAGATGCTGTCCCGGTCCCCATACTTTGGTCAGAAGCGCCTGTAGATCCACCGCCCCGAAAATACGCATATGATCTTCTTGACCAAAGCGCGTCAGTCGATCAACCGGGCGAAGATCTGGCGACAGATCCTCTAGAGTGTGTTCGCCGCGGACTGGAACCGACAGGAAATGCAATCCGCCGGGTGCAAGAATGCGGTCAAGGTCCTGCAGCACGCCATCAACAGCGCAAGGCAGATGTTCCAGAACATGACTGTGCACGATCAGGTCATAACTTGCATCCGGGATGCCGGCCAGATCGACGCAAAGATCGAGCTTTCGGACCGTAAGAAACTTGCTCTTGTAGCGTTCCGCATCAAGATCCGCACCATGATAGGCATCCCCTGAAAGCTCGACAAATTTTCGGGCCAGTCCCAACTCCGGTGCAAGATGAAGGATGCGTTTGCCTTTCTCGAAAGCGCCCAGCCGATCAAGCACCATCCACATAAGCCGGTTGCGCTCCACCCCCCGACAGGATGAACACCGCGCATGGGAGCGACCATTGAAATCCTCGAACTCGGTCCCGTGACAGATCGGGCAACAAATATCCTCGTCAACTGTCCGGATCGTGGGGGCACCCTGAACGGATTTCACCTCGGCAACAGGTTTGTCCGCACCAGAGAGCGAGGACACAGGGCGCCGTCTGCCCGCCGATGCAATCTTGCGCAGGATGAATGTGGCGTTGGTATTGAGAGGTTCGACAGGACCGCCGCGGCGCGTGATGGTCAGCCTGCCCCCAAGCGAGCGGATCATGTCCACAAGATCGGCCCCGTAATCCGTATAGACCAAGCATTTCGTTCCATCGCCAGCGTTGTGGTAGCGCTCCGGCTTCAGGTGAACCTCTGTCCCCTCCTCTACCCGAACCCTAGGCTCGGTCTGGTCAGGAAAAGGGTAATCATTCGGAATGGTAAAAACGTGAATCCCGCCGGGCCGAAGAACGCGCAGGGTTTCGGCGAATGCGCTTTCGACATCGGGAAGATGCTCCATCACATCGCTCGTGATGATGAGATCAAAGCTGTCCTCGTCAAAGGTCAGCTTGGTCAGGTCCTCATTGCGCACGCCATCGGGTGCCATTGCCCCGATCGGAACGTCGGGCCGAAAATAGGATCTTGTATAGTGCGGCAGCGAATTAAAACGCGCAACAAAAGGTCCCCGCAAGGCAGGCTCGTAGACGGCGACATTAGACAGAAAGCCTCGTGCCACCAATTCGTCAATCGACAAAGCCTGCCCGCGTCCGAACTCATCAAGGATTACGCCCGCCTGGTCACGCCAGCGCATCGTGAAACGACAATTTGGGCAGGGATAGGACTCGCGCAAAGAGCGGTGATCGCCACGCTGAAAGCCGCCCACATGGCCGCAAATCGTGCACAGACCCTGAAATTCATTCTCCGGCACGAATATATTTCTCCTGATAGACTGGGTAGATGGCCGAAAAACCCAACCGGACGCCTGCACGCAGCTCGATAGTTCCGACCGGCCCTTGCCTTGTCAATTGTATTCATCCGGAAAGGGCCGTCTTTTGCGCTAAGGATTTTTGCCCCGGATCTGATACCATCTTCGGCCATGGATACAGACCCACAGTCGAGATCCTATGTGTCACCGATTGAGGCCGCTGTCAGCACTGGACAGATGCAGCGCAGCTTCGGCTTGCAAAAGAGAATTGTAGCCCCCGCAGGCGTGTAACTAAGACTGCACCCTTCAATCGCCCCGACTGCACGGATGTGCCGCATTAATCCTCGAAAAGCTCGTTTTGTCCCGGCGCACCCTCGTCCTCGTCCTCTTCGCTGCCCATCTGCGGCATGGTCCCCGGCGGCGGGCGATTGTCCAACAGGCCCGCAGCCCGCAACTCCTTGAGCCCCGGCAGATCCCGCGCGCTCTCTAGCCCGAAGTGATCCAGAAACTCTTGCGTCACCACAAAGGTCACAGGCCGCCCGGGCGTCATCTTGCGCCGCCCGAACCGGATCCACTCCATCTCCAGCAGTTGGTCCACCGTGCCCCGGCTGACCGCCACGCCGCGAATCTCCTCGATTTCGGCACGCGTCACCGGCTGATGATAGGCGATGATCGCCAATGTCTCGATCGCGGCACGGCTCAGCTTGCGGGTCTCGACCGTCTCACGGCTCATCAAATAGCCAAGGTCGGGCGCGGTGCGGATGGCCCAGGCATCGCCCACCTTGACCACGCGCACACCGCGCCCCTCATAGCGTTTGCGCAGATGCACCAGCGCTTCGGCAGGATCGCTGCCATGCGGCATCCGCTCGGCCATGTCGCGGGTGGTCAGCGGCTCGGTGCTCGCAAATAGCATCGCCTCAATCATCCGCTCCTGTTCGCCAATGGGGGGCGCTTGAAACAGGCTTTGTTCTTTTTCTTCGGGTGCTTCCGACATGCTCTTAATCCTTGCGCCGCAGCTCGATGGGCGCGAAAATCTCCGCCTGCCGCAACTCTGCCCGCCCTTCCTTGACCAGTTCCAGCGCCGCCGCAAAGGTCGAGGCCGTGGCCGATCGCCGCCGCCCCGGATCGGTGGTGAACCCCTCCGGCAGATAACTCAGGATATCGGTCCAGGTGCCTGCATAGCCGATCAAACCACGCATCCGCTCCAACGCCTGCTCCATGGTAAAGATCGCATCGCGATCCATCACAAAGGGGCGGAATTCATCGCGCGTCCTGATCCTTGCATAGCCCTGCATGAGGTCAAGCAGCGTCGCCGTATAGGTCACACGCCGCAGGCGCGCCACGTCCTCGGGCACACCGCGCGCAAAGAAATCGCGCCCCAGCCGGTCCCGTCCCATCAGACGCGCCGCGCAATCGCGCATCGCCTGCAAGCGCTCCAACTGAAACGCCAGATGCGCCGCCAACTCCTCGCCCGAGGGTCCCTCTTCGCTTGGGTCGGGCGGCAACAGCAGCCGCGATTTGAGAAAGGCAAGCCACGCCGCCATCACCAGATAATCCGCCGCCAGTTCCAGCCGGAGCGCCTTGGCACGTTCCACAAAGGCCAGATATTGCCGCGCCAGTTCCAGCACCGAAATCTTACGCAGGTCGACCTTCTGCGTCCGGCTCAGCGTCAATAGAAGGTCGAGCGGCCCCTCGAACCCGTCCACATCGACGATCAACGCCTCGGCGGCCAGCCGCTCGGCGACATTGACCGGCCCCTCATCCCTGTCGAAATCGTCGTCACCCATGCGCACACCCGCCCGTCAGCGCATCAAGCTGTGCCGAGAGGGCGGAAATGTCAATCTCTTGGGGGGTCTTGCGCCATGTCAACGCCCGGTCGGCACGGATTTGCGCAGGCTCGGTCATCTCGCCCGCCGCCTCTGCCACCGCCTGCCGTTCCGTCAGCGTCCCGTTGCAATGCAGGATCACATCGCACCCGGCCTCCAATGCCGCCCGCGACAGATCCGGCAAGGTGCCCCGCAACGCTTTCATGGAAATGTCATCGGTCATGATCAGCCCGTCAAAGCCGATTTCGTCCCGGATCACCTGCATCATAGGTGCGGATAGCGTCGCAGGCGCGGCATCAATCGCGCTATAGACCAGATGCGCGGTCATCCCCAAAGGCAGATCGTTCAACACTCTAAAAGGCTCAAAATCAGTATCTTGCAGGTCACTCTTCTCGGCAGTGACCACCGGCAGATCATGGTGGCTATCCGCCTCGGCGCGGCCATGTCCGGGGATATGCTTGACCACCGGCAATACGCCCCCGTCTAGCAACCCATTCGCTACCGCACGGCCCAGATGCGCCACCGTGTGGGGATCAGTGCCATAGCAGCGGTTGCGCAGGAACGGATGCGTCGCAGGCCCCGCCACATCCACCAGCGGCGCGCAATTGCTGTCGATGCCAAGCGCGTGCAACTCTGCCGCAATCAGACGATAGCGCAGATACATCGCCTCAGCCGCGCGGCTACCTGCCATCTCAGCGTGATCCAAGGGCGCGGGCCATTCCCGCCACAGCGGCGCGCGCAGCCGCTGCACGCGCCCTCCCTCCTGATCAATCGTGACCATCGCGTCATGACCAGCCGCTTCGCGCATCTCTGCCACAAGGGCGCGCACCTGATCCGGGCTATCAATGTTGCGCGCAAAGAGAATGAACCCAAACGGGCGCGTGTCACGAAACAGCGCCTTTTCCTCTGTCGTCAGCCGCAGACCCTCTGCATCGAGGATCGTCGCCCCAAACCGCATCACCGCGTGACCACCGGGATGCACTCGGCCCGTTCCGCGACCAGTGCCGAACAGAACCGCCGCGCGTCCCCCAGATCGGCAAAGCCCATAGCCCGCAACCGGTAGAACGTGCGCCCGCC
>JGI24113J20146_1000527_pt1 | contig 10097 bp, 9 predicted proteins | sample SubbioAug_CSWold_FD_20146 | JGI IMG/M metagenome (IMG submission 20146) | reverse complement strand
GGGCGACCAGCAGCAGCCACTGCTCGAGCGGGATCCCGGTCACGGTCTCGGCCAGCCCGGTGTCCTGGAGCCGGATGATCGAATCGATCGCGCCAGCGATCAGACGGTCGACCTGCCGCAGACTCTCGAGCATCGCGCCGAGTTCGGGCGCCTCGGCCAACACCGGAAACTCCACCGACGCATCCGCCCACCCCGACGGCTCGACCGGAACGACGTCCGGGAGCAGCGCAGTCGGGGCGGGGTTCGAGGTCATGGAACGACCATACGGACCCGGTGTGACACGGCCCGATCCGGATCCCGCCGTGCTGTGGAACAACCTGGCGGCCGCCAAGGCACGAGGCTGCGGGGTCCCACCGGCCCGACCCACGGAATCAGGCGGCGGTGAACGTGAGCAGGCGGTAGACGCCGGGGTCCTCGAGATCGTCGCTGTCGCACGACATCGTCCGCGGGACGCCGGTCGGTTCCAGCACCACCTCGACCGCGTGGACGCGACCCTCGACGTCGAGGTGGACGCGCACGCGGTCGCTGCCGAGCTCGTCGACGCCGACGAAGCTGACCGCGTCGAGGTGGTCGATGCCGAGCTCGGTTCGCAGCAGCACCTCGGCGGCCTGGGCAGGCCTGGGGAGGCCCGACCGGCCCCGGGCGGAGGCGAGGTCGAGGCGGCCTGCTCCGGCCAGGTCCATGACCCGCACGGCACCGGCCACGTCCAGGCCGCCGTGCACGCTGCCGTGGGGCAGCACCAGCAGGTTGGCCGCGAACCGGTGGCCGCCGACGTGTGACACCTCCCAGGTCTGGTCGGGTCGCAGGGCGGCGAGCGTGTCGGCGATCGGACGGCCCCAGGTCGCGCAGCACCGGTCGCGTTTGGCGTGGGTGCACACCAGGTAGCGCGGGTCGGTGTCGTGGCGGCCGATGCCGGGCGCCGTCGCCGAGGCGCACACGGCCGGGTCGAGGTCGAGCAGGTCGCGCACGTCGTCGACCTCGAGCACCTCGAGCCACGGTCGTTCACCCGCGTGGGCGAGGAGCACGGTCCTGGTGCGGGCCGCGGCGGTGCCGGTCGCACGGGCGGCGGGGCGGCGGATCAGCTGCAGGCGGACCGGGGCATCCTCGGTCCCCGCCAGCAGGTGCGCGGCGACCTCGGCGTCGAGTCCGGACTCGCGTTCGGCCTTGCGGCCCCAGGCGCCGCCCTGTTCGACGCACAGCCAGCCGAGCGCGGTCGGCGCGGTGCCGGCCAACGGCTCGTGCAGGTGGCGGGTGGTGTCGGCGCAGGTGGCCGTCACGGCGAGATCTCTCCGGGGGCGGGAGCGGAAGCAGGAGCTGGCGCAACTGCGCGGGGCGCGTAGGGTACGGGCGTCGGTTGACCGCTCGCGCACCACCCCGGTACCTTCACCTGACGCGCGTTGCCCTACGCGGTGCATCTGCGCGCCCGTCTCGCTCTCGCCCGACGCCCGGTCCTTCGAAAGACCGACTCGCCACGCCCCGTGCGCTGGCATGCGGCCGGGATCAGCGAGAGGCCGAAGACGGACCGACCTTTCTACGCTCACCTGCCCCACGCACGGGGCCCACGCACACCAGGAGGCCACCGTGTACGCGGTCATCGCCACGGGCGGCAAGCAGTACCGGGTCCAGCCCGGCCACGAAGTCATCATCGAAAAGCTCGTGGGTGAGGTCGGCGACGCCGTCGAACTCGTCCCGGTGCTCGTCGTCGGCGACGACGGTGCGGTCACCACCGGTGGCGACCTCGAGGGTCGCGCGGTGAAGGCCACCATCACCGGCCACGACAAGGGTGAGCGGATCCGAGTCTTCACCTACAAGAACAAGTCCCGCCAGCACAAGCGTCGCGGTCACCGTCAGCACCGCACGACCGTCCGCATCGAGGAGATCTGACATGGCGCACAAGAAGGGCGGCGGTTCGTCCAACAACGGCCGCGACTCCAACGCGAAGCGCCTCGGCGTGAAGAAGTACGGCGGCGAGGTCATCCGTGCGGGCGGCATCATCGTCCGCCAGCGCGGCACCAAGGTCCACCCCGGCGAGAACGTCGGCCGTGGCGGTGACGACACGCTGTTCGCACTCGCCGACGGTGCCGTCAGCTTCCACAAGACGCGCACGCGTACCACCGTCTCGGTCCTGCCGACCCAGGACTGACGACCGCTAGCGTTTGCAGCACGCGAGAGGGCGGCCCATCGTGGCCGCCCTCTCACGTGATGCAGCACCTCACCGCCCCCCCACACCATCGGAGCGACCCGTGGACACGCCAAGCTTCGTCGACGAGTGCACGGTCCACGTGCGCGGCGGGGACGGTGGCAACGGCTCGGTCTCCATGCGCCGTGAGGCCCACGTGCCGCGCGGCGGTCCCGACGGGGGTGACGGCGGCCGGGGTGGCGACGTGGTGTTCGTCGCCGACCGCAACACCACCTCGCTGCTCGACCTGCACCGCCTGCCCCACCGTCGCGGCGGGGACGGGGGCCATGGCTCGGGCCAGAACCGCACCGGCGCCGAAGGCCACGACGAGGTGATCACCGTGCCGCTCGGCACCGTGGTCCGCGACCGCGACAGCGGCGCCGTGCTCGCCGACCTCGTCGTCGACGGCCAGCGCTGGGTCGCTGCTCGTGGCGGTCGTGGCGGCCGGGGCAACGTCGCGTTCGCCACCCGCTACCGGCGGCTGCCCCGCTTCGCCGAGCGCGGCGAGAAGGTGCGCGAACGGTCGCTCCGCCTCGACCTGAAGATGATCGCCGACGTCGGCCTGGTCGGGTTCCCCTCGGCCGGCAAGTCGTCGCTGGTGGCCCGGCTGTCGTCGGCCCGCCCCCGCATCGAGGCGTGGCCGTTCACCACCCTGACCCCGCACCTGGGCGTGATGCGCGCCGGCGACGCCGCCGACGGCCAGCCGATCGACGTCGTGCTCGCCGACGTGCCCGGCCTGATCGAGGGTGCCGCCGAGGGCAAGGGGCTCGGCATCCGCTTCCTGCGCCACATCGAGCGTTGCCTGGTGCTGCTGCACGTGCTGGATGCCGTCCCGATGGAGCCCGACCGGGACCCGATTCGCGACCTCGCCGCCCTCCGCGAGGAGTTGCGCCAGCACGACCCGTCGATGCTCGAGCGCCCGCAACTGGTCGTGCTCAACAAGCTCGACCTGCCCGACGGTCAGGCCATGGCCGACCTCGTGCGCGAACAACTCGAGGAGGCCGGCGAAGAGGTGCTGCCGGTCTCGGCCGTCTCCGGTGCCGGGCTCGACACGCTGCGCTACCGGCTGGGCGTGCTCGTGGCGGCCGAACGCCGGGTCCGGGGCGACGTGATCGTCCACGTCCCCGAGGTCGACGAGGAGGTCGTGCTCCGGCTGACCCAGCGCACCAAGGACTTCGAGGTCGTCGCTGCCGAGGGTCGTTTCGAGGTCGTCGGCGAGCGGGTCGAGCGATGGGTGCAGATGCTGCCGATCGAGGACTGGGAGGCAGCCCGTTACCTGCAGGGTCGGTTGCGGCGCGCCGGTGTCGAGAAGGCGCTGGTCGATGCGGGGGCGCGCAAGGGTGACGAGGTGGTGATCGGCGAGGTCGTGTTCGAGTTCGACCCCGACCTCGACGACCTGCCGGCCGAGGAACGCGAGGCGATCCTGGCCGGCGAACTCGATCCCGAGGACGGCGAGGTCGACGACCTCGTCCCCGACTGGGGTGACGACGAGATGGTCGCCGAGGACGTCGGCGGCGACCCCGAGGACGCCGAGGAGCCCGGGTCGTGAACGCCGGGGTAGCGCGCTTCCCACGCCCGCAGCTTGCGGTCGTCAAGGTCGGCTCGTCGTCGCTGCGCGGCCCCGACGGCCGGCTCGACCGGGACCAGGTCGCCGTGGTCGCCGAACAACTCGTCGCCGCACAGGACGCCGGCACCCAGGTGGTGCTGGTGTCGTCGGGGGCGGTGGCCGCGGGCATGGGCCTGCTCGGGCTCGAACGCCGCCCGAGCGACCTCCCGACGCTGCAGGCCTGCGCCGCCGTCGGCCAGGGTGAGCTGATCCACGAGTACCAGCAGGTGCTCGGTCGCCACGGCCGCGCCGCCGCGCAGATCCTGCTCAGCCAGGACGACTTCGTGCGCCGCAGCCGCTACCTCAACGCCCGGACGACCCTGCGCCGTCTGCTCGAACTCGGCGCGATGCCGGTCATCAACGAAAACGACGCCGTCGCGACCGAGGAGCTCGCCTACGGCGACAACGACCACCTCGCCGCCCTGGTCGCCTCGATGCTCGACGCCCAACTGCTGGTGCTGCTCAGCGACGTCGACGGGCTCTACGACGGCGACCCGCGCACGCGCACGGACGTGCAGTTGATCGCACGCGTCGACGACGTCGACGCGCTCGACGCCGCCTCCATCGGTGGGGTCGGGTCCTTCGTCGGGTCCGGCGGCATGCGCACCAAGGTCGGCTCGGCCCGCGTCGCGGTGCGCTCGGCCGCGCACGCCGTGGTGGCCAACGCCCGCCGTCCCGGTGTCCTCGCCGACGTCATGGCCGGCGGCGAGGTGGGGACCTGGTTCGTCGCCCAGGAGCAGCGCATCGAGGCCCGCCGGCTGTGGATCGGGTTCGCGCTCCGTGCCCACGGGCAGGTCCACGTCAATGACGGCGCGGCACAGGCGCTGCGCACGACCGGCGCCTCGCTGCTCTCGGTCGGCGTCGTGCACGCCGACGGTGAGTTCGCCGCGGGCGACGCGGTCGAGGTGCTCGGACCGGACGGCCGGATCGTCGCGCGCGGGCTGAGCAACTACGGCGTCGGCGACCTGCGTCGCATCGCCGGCCACTCGACCGCGTCCGCCGCCGAGAGCTTCGGCTCCGGCTTCGCCCGCGAGGTCATCCACCGCGACGACCTGGTGCTGCTGTAGAGGTCAGCCGGCGACGATGCCGCGGGCCTGGTCGGCCGTCGGGGCGATGCCGAGGCGGACGATGGTGTCGTCGCAGGCGATGGCGGCCGCCTGGTCGCCCCCGGTGAACGTCCGTGGACGGCCGGTGGTGTCGGCGTCCGCATCGGGCCACGCGGCTGCATACCAGGCGGACACGTCGTCGCACAGCGTCCCGGTGGCGTCGCCCAGGACCAGGCCGATCGCGGTCTCGTCGCCGTCGCCCCAGATCGTCACCTCGCCGCCTGCCCAGGCAGAGGCCGCGCGACGGGGGTCGGGGAGTGCGGCGGTCTCGTTGCCGCCGGGAGCCTCGAACAGCCACAGCAGCGGGGCGGCGCCGAACTCGTCGGTGTGCAGTTCCTCGAAGCCGTTCGGTGCCGAGAGTGCGCGCAGGTCGACGGTCTCGTTGGCATCGGCGCCGTAGAGGATCTCGGCCGTGGTCGTGGGCGGCGAGGCGTAGGCGGCATCCACCGCGTCCCAGCCACCGTCCAACCACTGGTCGCACACCCAGTCGAGGCCCGCGGTGTACGGGAACAGCAGTTCGCGCTGCAGATACAGCGGCACCTGGTCCAGGCCGGCCTGGGCACGGGCGGCGTCCTCGCCGGTTGCGGCTGCGATCTGGTCCTCGACGGGGATGTTCTGCAGGGCCCATTGGTTCATGAACAGCGTGGCGTCCCCCTCGACGACCGCCTGCGCCGCCAGGATCCGGTCGCTGCCCTCGAGCGCTTCGAGGTCGGGCAGCCCCAGCGCCTGGTCGGCCAGTGCGTGCTGGAGTTCGTGTGCGAGCGTGATCGTGTCGAGGGTGCCTACCTCGCCGTCGTCGGGTACGCGGACGACCAGCTCGCCGGTGTCGGGGGAGTAGAAGCCCGCGACCTGGTCGTCGAGCAGTTGTCGGCGGACCGTCGCCAGGTCCGTCCCGGCCGGCATGGCCCCGAGCCCGACCAACAGTCGTTGGTAGGCGTCGTCCATCGCCGGATCGGCGTCCTCGGTGAGCAACTCGTCGAGCCGGGCGTGTAGCTCGGACGTGGTCAGGAAGTCGACCTCGACGGGGTCGGTCCAGGCCAACGAGCGGTCCTCGGCGACCTGGGGTACCAGCGCCTCGACCAGCGCGTCGGGGTCGTCAGGCAGTTCGGGGCGCCCGGCGGCGTCCCCGCTCTCGTCGCCTGCGCCGCCCAGGAGCCCGCCGAGGTCGCCGAGGTCGCCCTCGCCGCCCAGCAGACCACCCAGCCCCCCGTCGCCGCCGAGCAGACCACCGAGGTCGCCCAGCCCGCCGAGACCACCGCCTCCGGGGACCAAGCAGGCGGCGCCGGGCGTGCCGCCGCTGCCGAGCAGGCTGCCGAGATCGCCCATGCCCCCACCGAGCAGGCCGCCCAGCAGATCGCCGATCCCGCCCTCGCCGCCACCGAGCAGTCCGTCGAGCAGGCCGCCCAACCCGTCGGCCGTGCCACCTGTGCCGCTTTCGAGCTGGTCGACGCGGGCCTGCAACTGTTCGACCTCGGTCGCGAGTTGCTCGGCGCGGGCCTCCGCCGCGTCGGCGCGCCGATGCTGCACGACCAGGCCGACGCTCGTCGCGATCAGCGCCACCGCGGTGGCGCCGGCGATGAACGGCAGGATCCAGGGACGCATGGCCCGAGGGTAGCCCGAACGGGCCAGCCTGCGTTCAGTCGTCGCTGTCGACGCTGCCCGGGCTGTCGACACTGTCCGGGCTCACCGCGCTGGCCGGGGAGTCCGGCGTCTGCGGATCGACCGACGCCCGGGCGGCGTCGTCGGGGGAGTCCACCGAAGCCGGCGCGACCGCGTCGCGGGAGGTCGGGGCGGGTTCGTCGGGCGACGCGATCGATGCTGCGCTCGCGGTCGTCACCGGCGACGTCGTCGACGCCGGTGATGGCGGCGTCGGCATCCTCTCGAGCAGGTCGGGCGCCACGATCACGGTGTCGGCCGACAACGGCAAGGTCGGCAGGGCCACCGCCTCGCCCGGCTGCGCGATGGCCACGTCGAGATCGATCGGTTCGACATCGACCGACGACGGGCGCTGGAGGGCGAAGGCGCCGACGCCGATGCTGGCGGCTGCGGTCACCACCGAGGCGACCTGCCAGCGGCGGGCGGGATCCATGGGCGTCTCCTGGAGGGGTGTCAGGTCGGCCGTGTGACGCGCAGCGTCGGCAGGGTGGCGTCGTCGTCGGCCGGCAGGAGCAACGTCTCGCGGTCGACGACCGGGTCCTGCAGTTCCGAACGCCGTCCGGTGGGCGGCGGCGTCGAGGCAGCCGGATAGAGCAGGTCCTGCTCGCCCCCGGCCGGTTCCCACGGCAGGTGCAACTCGACCCGCGTACCGGCCGGCCCGGAGTCCAGCACCACCTCGCCGTCGTGGGCGTCGACGACCGCCTTGACGACACTCAGGCCGAGCCCGGTCGAGGTCGGTGCGTCGCCGGCGCGGACGAAGGGCGAGAAGACCGAGTCCCGGATGTCCTCGGGGATGCCGGGGCCGTCGTCGTGCACGGTCACGACGAGCCCGTGCGGGGCGAGACGTGCCTCGACCGTGATGCCGGTGCCGGCCGGCGTGTGGATCTGCGCGTTGGTCACCAGGTTCAGCACCGCCTGCGCGAGCCGGTCCGGATCGGCGTGCAACGTGACGGGCGGTGGCGGCTGGACCCGGACGCGCCGGCCCTCGGCGGTACCCGACAGGCGGAGTTCGAGTTCCTCGAACCAGTGCACCAGTTCCACGGGACGGGGCCGGGCGAAGTCGTCCATGCCCGACCGCGCGATCGCCATGAGGTCGTCGACCAGCCGGCCCATCCTGCGCAGCTCGTCCTGCAGGATCGCGGCAGTCTCGGCCGCGACCCGTGGGTCGTTGCCGTCCACGTTCTGCAGGACCTCGAGGTGCCCGCGTGCGATGGTGATCGGCGTGCGCAACTCGTGGCCGACACTGGCCATGAACTCACGCTGCCGGGCGCTGGCGGCCTCCAGTCGTTCCAGCATGGTGTTGAACTCGCGGGCGAGCACGGCGACCTCGTCGCTGCTGCCGGGTTCGACCACGCGGGTGTCGAGTGAACGCAGGTTGGTCGTGCGGGCGGCCGAGGCGAGCGAGCCGAGTGGGGCCAGCGACCGCCACAGCGTGGCCGCCAACAGGATGCCGCCGAGCAGCAGCGAGACGCCGGCCGCAGCCACGACCAGCCAGGCCGCCTCGAGCGCCTCGCTTCGGACCGGCTCCAACGGTGCGACGATCTGCAGGGTGCCCACCTCCGCACCGTCGAGCAGGATCGGCACGGTCGAGGTGCGGACCTCGCCGGCATCGGTGGCGACCGTCTCGAGGACGTTGAGGTCACCGCTCGGCAGGGCGCCGGACCGGAACAGCGGCTCGAGCTCAGGAGGCCCGTTGGCCGCGGCCATCCGCTGGCCGCCGGCGAACGTCACGATCGTCCAGTACGACGGTGTCGACGGGTTCAACTGCAGGTAGCGCGTCACCGCGTCACGCAGTGCCTGTTCGCTCGACGGCGCTGCCTCGGTCGGGTCTCCGAGCAGTTCCGACATCGACAACTCGAAGCGGTCCTGTTCCCGGGCGATGACGACGTCGATGTCGCGGCGACCGTCCTGCAGCAGCAGTTCGTAGGCGATCACGGCCGCGATGGCCAGGCTGACCGCGAACACGACCATCGCCGTGGCGGGCACGCGGACCCGCAACGAGTGGAGGTGACCGAGCAGGCGACTCATGTGGCCGGCTCCGTCCCGTTCGACGTCCCGGCCCGCAGGCGGTAGCCGGCGCCGCGGACCGTCTCGATCAGGTCCTTGTCCAGCTTGCGGCGCAGGTAGCCGACGTAGACCTCGACGACGTTGGAGCCGGGGTCGAAGTCGTAGCCCCACACCCGGTCCATCAACTGCACCTGCGAGAGCACCTGGTTGGGGTGGCGCATGAAGGTCTCGAGCAGCGCGAACTCGCGGGCCGTCAGGCTCACCTCGCGGCCCGTCATCCGTGCGGTCCGGCTGCGCAGGTCGAGGGTCACACCGCCGACGACCAGTTCGGTCGCGGTGACCTGGTCGCGGGCGCGCAGCCGTGCGTGGATCCGTGCCAGCAGTTCGACGAAGCTGAACGGCTTGGTGACGTAGTCGTCGGCGCCGTTGTTGAGCCCCGCCACCCGGTCCTCGACCGCGTCGCGGGCGGTCAGGATGATGACCGGGACGTCGGGCCGGCGTCGGCGAAGGTTGGTCAGCACCTCCTCGCCCGACATCCCGGGCAACATCAGGTCGAGCACGACGAGGTCGACGTCGTCGCTGCACGCCAGTGCGTAGCCCGTCTCGCCGTCGGGTGCGACCTGGACACCGAACCCCTCGGCCTTCAGCCCGCGCTCGAGGAAGGCCGCGATGCGCGCCTCGTCCTCGACGATCAGGATGTTCATGCGGCGAGTGTGCAGTATGTGTGACCGGCCTCGCCTGTACCTGAGAACCTTCTCATGCGGTCCTCATCGGGTGTTCACGCGCGGCCGCCATCCTGCCACGCCCCCTTGTGCCCCAGGAGAGCCTCCGTTGTCGACATCCCCGACCGCCGACCCGCTGGCGGCCGCCCGCCATCTCCAGGGCCCGGGAGCGCACGAGGTGCTGCGCGCCGCCGCAAGCGCCGCGGGCGCGACCCTGCGCGAGGCCAGGCTGCGCAGCGTCCATCACCGGGCCAGACGGTCCATCAGCCACGTGTACGCCGCGACGCTCGAGACCGACGGGCAGGCGCGAGAGGTGCTGCTCGTCGCCCACGTCGACGCGAAACCGCTTCCCGAGGCGGCGTTCGTGCTCGAACAGGACGGCGACCGTATCGCCGTGTGGCGCTTCCCGAACGATCCCTTCCTGCCGGGTCTGCCGTCGGCCGTCCACTTCGGTCGTGTCCGCGAGTTGCTCGACGCCGTCAATGGTCCACCTGGAACGGTCGGCCTCCGCACGCGTGCCTACCGGCCCACCCGACGAGCGGTGGTCGAGGTGACCGTGACCGACCCGGGATCGTCGGCCGGACGGGTCCTCTACCTCAAGGTGCTCGCCGGCCGTCGGGCCGAGGAACTGGCCGAGATGCACCGGCAACTCGTGGCGACCGTGCCCGTGCCGAAGGTCATCGGCGTCGCTGCCGGGCAGGGGATCATCGCCCTCGAGGCGCTCGCCGGCGCGACGTTGCGCGAGGCCCTGCTGGCTGGCGCGTCGCTGCCGGATCCCGGCGCCCTCGTCGAACTGTCCCAGCGTTTCGCGGCCAGCGGAC
>JGI24113J20146_1000512_pt1 | contig 10219 bp, 8 predicted proteins | sample SubbioAug_CSWold_FD_20146 | JGI IMG/M metagenome (IMG submission 20146) | reverse complement strand
GGCAGGTCGCCGGCGGCGAACCGCGGCAGGTACAGGCGCGCCCCCGCCACGGCCGACTCCGACCAGCGGTGCGGGAACCGGACCAGCGTCACCGCGACCCGCATGGCGTGCTCGTTGCCCGGCGGTACCGCCGGCCGATCGCGTTCCTGGCCGGCGAAGCGGGCACCGTCGGCCCGGTCGCAGGTCGTGCAGCCACGGGCGCCGCCACCGAGTTCGCGGCCGCAGTCGTCACACCGGCTGCGTTCGAGTGCCGCGTCGACCTCGCGCCACGCGAAGCTCGCCGGGTCGTCGGCGACGAGGCGCGCGAGTTCGCCCTCGGTGGCCGCGATGCTGCCGAGGTCGGCCCGCAGACGACGCCACACGTGGGCACGGCGGGCGGCCTCGTCGGCGAGGACGGTCAGCAGGGTCGGCAGCACGGCGTGGCCTTCGGTCGGCGGCGGGGCCGTACCCTTCCGCGCCGAGCAAGTATCGCCCACGTCCGACACGAGCGAGGTCCAGCGTGCCCGAGGGCCACACCCTGCACCGACTCGCCCGCGACCACACGACGTGGCTGGCGGGGCGCCCGGTCGCGGTCGCCTCGCCGCAGGGGCGCTTCGCCGCCTCGGCCGCCCTGCTCGACGGCGCCCGCTTCATCTCGGCCGACGCCTACGGCAAGCACCTGTTCCACCGCTACGAGGACGGCCGGGTCGTCCACGTCCACCTCGGCCTGTACGGCAAGTTCCTGCGTCACGGGCTGCCGGCCCCGCAGCCGCGGGACACCGTCCGCTACCGCGTCGTCGGCGGCGAGGTCTGCCTCGACCTCATCGGCGCCATCACCTGCGAGCTGCTGCAGGCCGACGAGGTCGAGCGCATCACCGGCCGGCTCGGGCCGGATCCGCTCCGCGACGACGCGGACCCCGACCGTGCGTTCGCGGCGTTGCAGCGCCGCCGCATCGGCATCGGGCAGGCCCTGATGGACCAGTCGGTCCTGGCCGGCGTCGGCAACGTCTTCCGCGCCGAACTGCTGTTCGTGCACGGCCTGCACCCCGAGGTCCCCGCCAACGCCGTGAGCCGCGAGCAGTGGCACGCCATGTGGTCGACGCTGCAGGGCTGGCTGCACGACGGGGTCCGTTCGAACCGCATCGTCACCGTCGATCCCGCCGAGGTCGGCATCCCCCGCTCGAAGCTGACCCGCGAGCAGGCGACCTACGTGTACAGGTCCGAGCAGTGCCCGCGTTGCCACGGCGAGATCCGTCGCTGGGACATCGCCAACCGGTGGGCCTACGCGTGCGAGACGTGCCAGCCGCGGCCGCGGCGCCGACGCAAGACGACCGCGAAGAAGCGCCCGGCGCCGCAGCGGACGGCCTCGTGAGCGCGGCCGCCCGACCGCCGGACACCGCCGCCGAGACCAGCCGTCCGCTACTGCGTCGGGTCCTGCTGGTGGTCGCGGCCCTGCGTTTCGTGATCCCGATCGCGATGTTGCCCATGATCCCGGTGCTGCAACGCGACAACTTCCTGTTGCTGCTCGGCCTGCGGCCGGGCAAGGAACTGCTGCTGCTCGGAGGGGGACGGGCGCGGATCGACGGCGACCCCACCCTGCTCGAGATGTGGCTGGTGACGCTGCCGTTCCTCGTCATCGCCGTGTGGGTCTTCTTCGCCCTGGGCCGTCTCTACCGTCGTGCCCTGCGCGAAGGCAACGGTCCCGCCTGGCTGCACCGCGCCATCCCGGCCGAGCGACTGCTCGTGGCCGACCGGATCCTGGCCAAGCACGGCCCGGTGATCGCGATCCTGGGCCGCATCGCCACGGTCCCGCCCACCATCCTGGCCGCCGCGGCCGGTGCCTCCGACGTCCGGGCCCGCCGCTACCTCGTCGCGGACTTCCTCGGTGCGATCGCAGGGTTCGGCACCGCCGTCGGGGCCGGCTACGTGCTCGGGCAGGCGTACGAGCGGGGTGGCCCCTGGCTGACCGGTGCCGGGATCGTGTTCGTCGTGGTGTTCGCGCTGCTGCTCACCAACTGGATCCAGCGCGAGGCCGACCGGCTCCCGCCGGACGTGCCGGACGACCCGGCCGACATCTGACGCCACGCGTTCAGCGCGGTGGCGGGGGGATGCCCGGGCCGAGCTGGCCCATGCGGCGGGCCTGTTCCTCGAGTGCGGCGATGCGTTCGGGGATCGGCGGGTGGGTCGAGAACAGCTTCGCGGCGGCACGCCCGCCGAACGGGGCGGCGATGAACATGTGCTGCATCGCCGGGTTGGTCTCGGCCTTCGTCCCGCCGGCGCGGAGCAGGCGCGGGTCGTTGGCGCCCCGCTCGAGCTTGGCGAGGGCGCTGGCCAGGGCCAGTGGTTTGCCGGTCAGTTCGGCGCCGGTGTGGTCGGCCAGCGACTCGCGGGAGCGGGTGATCGAGGCCTGGATGACCATCGCCACGATCGGCGCGATGATCGACGCGGCGATCGCCGCCACCGGGTTCATCCCGCCGCGGTCGTTGCTGCTGCCCATGATCGGCAGCCACCGCAGCATCAACGCCAGGTAGCTGATCGCGGTGCCGATCATCGCCGCGACCGAACCGATCAGGATGTCGCGGTTGTAGACGTGCTGGAGTTCGTGGCCGATGACGCCCTCGAGCTCCTCGGCGGTGAGCGCCTGGTACAGGCCGAGGTTGATGCACACGGCGGCGTGGTCGGGGTTGCGGCCGGTCGCGAACGCGTTGAGCTGCGGCGAGGGTGAGATGTACAGCCTCGGCATCGGCTGTCCGGCCCGCTCGGCGAGGCGGCGCACCATGGCGTACACGTCCGGGAACCGGGCCTCGTCCATCGGCTCGGCGCGCGCCATCCTGATCGCGAGCTTGTCCGAGTAGAAGTAGCTGAAGAAGTTCATGCCGAGTGCCACGATCAGCATGATGGTGAGGAAACTGCCGTTGCCGGGGTCGAACATGGCCCCGATCAGCAGCAGCAGACCGGACATGGCGGCCAGCAGGACGAACGTCTTCGCGCTCTTGAACATCGCACCTGTTCTCGGATCACGGTTCGGACCAGGCAGGGTACGAGTGGTTCGTCACCGAGCGCCACGGCCGGATGGTGGCCCCACCGAGAACCTACGCCGGATCGGCTCAGATCAATTCGCGGCGAGGACGCCGGTGATCGAGGAGAAGTCGCTGACCAGGCCGGGAAGCACGCCGAGGACGATCGTGCCGACCATCAGCACGATCACGACCAGCGACAGTTGGAAGCCGGGCTGCAGGACCGGTGCGTGCTCGCGGGCCGGGTCCATCCACATGACCTTGATCACGCGCAGGTAGTAGAAGAAGGCGATGGTGGAGTTGATCGCGAGGAACGCCATCAGCACGATGCCGAACACGCTCACCTCGACCAGCGCGGCCTCGACGATGGCGAACTTGGCCCACAGGCCGACGGTCGGGGGGGCACCACCGAGGCTGATCATGAACGTGGTCATGGCCAGCGCCATCAGTGGGCTCTTCGAGCCGAGGCCGGCGAAGTCGGCGATCGAGCGCAGGCCGGTGCGTCGGTTGACGGCGATGGCGACGCCGAACGCACCGATGTTCATCACGGCGTAGGCGGCGAGGTAGAACACGATGGCCGAGACGGCGGCCTCGTTGACCTCGGTGGCACCGGAACGGGCGAGGCCGAACGGGATCAGCATGTAGCCGGCCTGCGCGACCGAGGAGTAGGCCAACAGGCGGATCAGGTCGCGCTGCTGCATCGCGACCAGGTTGCCGATCGTCATCGTCAGTATGGCGAGCACGCCGAGCACGGGTGCCCACACGTCGGCCAGCGGCTCGAACGCGATGAAGGCGACCGCCATGAGGCCGGCGAATCCGGCCGCCTTGGACGCGACTGCGAGCATGGCCGCCACCGGCATGGGCGAGCCGGCATAGGTGTCGGGCGCCCAGAAGTGGAACGGTACGGCCGAGATCTTGAACGCGAAGCCGACGATGACCAGCATCACGGAGGCGAGCAGCAGCGGTGTGGTCTCGGCGTCGTCGCCAAGGGCCTGCGCGATGCCCTCGAGCGAGGTGGTGCCGGTGAACCCGTACACCATCGACATGCCGAACAACATCAGCGCGACCGAGAGCACGCCGATGAGGAAGAACTTGAGCGCCGCCTCGGAGGAGTACAGGTCGCGCTTGCGCAGACCGGCCATCACGAAGGCCGGGATGGAGACGGTCTCGAGCGCGATGAACAGCAGCAGCAGGTCACGCGAGGAGGGCATCAGCAGCATGCCGATGAACGCGGTCAGCAGCAGGAAGTAGTACTCGCCCTGGAAGTAGCGGCCCTCGGCGAAGAAGCGCCAACTGATGCCGAGGATGGCGAGCAGGCTGCCGAGGAAGATGATCTTGAACACCACGGCGAAGTCGTTGACGACGAACATGCCACCGAACGTCTCGCGCTGCTCGCCCCACAGCGCCACGGTGAACCCGAGCGCCACCACGTGCCGAACCCGGCGATGGGGTTGACCAACTGCTTGGCGTCGCCGCGCAGCACCAGGTCGGCCGCCAGCACGATCAGTGCCGTGACCGTCAGCGCGATCTCAGGTGCGATCGCGAAGAAGTCGATGGCCATGGTGTTCGTTCCCGTCTCGGTCGTGCTCGGATGCCGGATCGCCGGCGGTGCTCACCGGGCGGGGGGTCAGCCCCCCAGCACCCAGCCCATCAGGTTGCTGACCGCGGCGTCCTGCACACCGAAGATCAGGCGGGGGAAGATGCCAAGCGCCAGGACCAGGATCAGCAGCGGCGTCCACGACACCCACTCGACCGTCATGACGTCCTGGAGCGGTTCGTCCTTCCACTTCGCGATCGGGCGGCCGAGGTTGACGCGCTGCAGCAGCCACAGGAAGTAGCCGGCGGTCAGCACGGTGCCGATGGCGGCGGTGATCACCAGGCCGAGATACAGCCCGCGGTAGGTGTCCGCGAGGCCGCCGCCGGGGTTGATCGCGGCCCACATCGCGGTGAACTCGCCCCAGAACCCGGCCAGGCCGGGCAGGCCGAGGGAGGCCACCGCCACATAGGTGAACAGCACGCCGTAGCGCGGGATCTTGGTGAACATCCCGCCGCCAATCTCGGCGATCTCGCGCGTGTGGTAGCGCTCGTGCAGCGAACCGGCCAGGAAGAACAGCATGCCGGTGATCACGCCGTGGGCGATGTTGCCGAACAGGGCGGCCTGGATGCCCTGCTCGTTCATGGCGGCGATGCCGAGCATCACGAAGCCCATGTGGCCGACGGACGAGAAGGCGATCAGGCGCTTGACGTCGGTCTGTGCCAGGCAGCACAGCGAGCCGTAGATGATGCCGATGACGGCCAGCACGCCGATGACCGGCGCGAAGCGCATCGCGCCCTCGGGCAGGATCGGCAGGGCGATGCGGATGAAGCCGTACGTGCCCATCTTCAGCAGGACGCCGGCCAGCAGCACCGAGCCCACGGTCGGTGCCTCGGTGTGGGCGTCGGGCAGCCAGGTGTGGAAGGGCCACATCGGGACCTTGATGGCGAAGCCGAGGAAGATGCCGAGGAACGCCCAGGTCTGGAAGGTGGTGCCGCCGATGCCGCCCGCGGCGGACAGGGCCTGGATGTCCCAGGTCTCCGCGCCGCCCTGGAAGTAGATGGCCAGGAAGGCGACCAGCATGAAGATCGAGCCGAACAGCGTGTACAGGAAGAACTTCACGCTGGCGTAGTCGCGACGGGGGCCACCCCACATCCCGATCATGAAGAACATCGGGACCAGGACCAGTTCCCAGAACACGAAGAACACGATCAGGTCGAAGGCGACGAACGTGCCGGCCATACCGGTCTGCAGCATCAGCATCAGGCCGAGGAAGGCCTTGGGCTTGCCCGGCGCAGGCAGGATCTTGGTGGTGTAGATCGCGCACAGCAGCGGCAGCAGGTAGGTCAGGAAGAACAGCGGCAGGCTGATGCCGTCGAGCGCGATGTGGAACTTCGCGTTGATCGCCGAGATCCACGTGACGTCGGTCTGGTACTGCAACGTGCCAGACGCGCCGTAGTCGAACGCGGCCGTCATCCAGGCCACCAGCGCGAACGCGACGGCCGTGATGCCAACGGCCGCCCAGCGGATCTCGCGGTCCAGTCGGGCGGGCATCAGCGCCAGCAGTCCGGCCCCGACGAGGGGCAGGAACAGGGCGATGATCAGGGCCCAGCCTGCGGTCTGCGGGTCCATCGTGTCGTTCCCTCCTGCTCGCCCCGTCCGGGGCGAGAGCGGTCCTGGTGGACCGTCACCGTGTGCTGTCGTCGTGTGCCGGCCGCCGTGCGGCGACCGTCGAAGCTGCGCTTACCTTGCGGCCGCGAAGGCCAGCACGAGCACGATCGTTCCTGCCACGATCGCACCCGCGTACCGCTGCACGTCACCGGACTGCAGGCGCTTGAGCCGGTCGCTCCACCACGCCGCGCTGAAGGCCGCGCCGTTCACGCCGCCGTCGATGACGCGCTGGTCGACGACGTGGTAGGTCGTGGTCGCGGCACGCATGACGGCGAGCCCGGTGCCGGCCACGGTCTTGTCGATGACCTCGTTGGACGTGTAGGTGGCCCAGCCCGAGAGCTTGTCACGGACGGGCACGACGATGGCCTTGTAGCCCAACGTGTCGAGGCCGTACTTGGCGACCAGCACGCGCGTGAACGGACCCATTTGCATGGTCGGGTCCTCGTCACGACGCCCGCGGCCGTAGAAGAGGTAGGCCAGCGCCAGCGCGGCGAGGAAGGCGGCCATGGCCAGCCCGAGCACGTCGAAGTGCCAGCTCGGCGGACCGTGCAGGACCTCGGGGTGGAGTTCACCCTCGGCGGCGGCCAGCACGGGACCGGCGGCGAGGAGCCCACCGCCCTGCAGGGCCTGTTCGCCGTCGCCGCCGTGGTCGCCGCCGTCGTCGAGGAAGGGGTAGGTCGCCTCCTCGAGGATCGGCGTCGCGGTCCAGGTCTCGAAGCTGTTCTCGGCGGTCCAGACCGGGGAGCCGATGTAGCCGACCAGTAGCGAGAGCACGGCCAGGATCACCAGCGGTACGACCATCTGCGGGCCGGATTCGTGCGGCTCGTGGTGACCGCCGTGCCCGTGCGCGTCGTCGTGCCCGTGGTCGTCGTGCCCCACCGCGGACACCGCAGCCAGTTCCTCGGCCTCGCCGTGGCCGACGACCTCGGGGTCGACGCCGGCTGCCTGGGCCGCCTGGTGCTTGACGTCCGGGTCACCGTGGGTGTCGTGCCCGCCGCGGTACTCGCCGGCGAAGATCAGGAAGCAGGCGCGCGCCATGTAGAAGGTCGTGACGAACGCGGCGGCGAGTCCGACCCAGAACACCAGGTCGCCGGTGACGAAGCCGTTGCTGGCCCAGATCTGGCCCGACACCAGGATCTCGTCCTTGGAGAAGAACCCGGCCGTCATGGGGAACCCGGCCAGGGCGAGCGAGCCGACGATGAACGTCCAGAACGTGTGCGGCATGTACTTCCGCATGCCACCCATGTCGGACATGTTGTTGCTGTGCACGGCGTGGATCAGCGAGCCCGAACCGAGGAACAGCAGCGCCTTGAAGAAGCCGTGGGTGAACAGGTGGAAGATGCCGGCGGTGTAGCCACCGACGCCGAGCGCAGCGACCATGTAGCCGAGCTGCGACACCGTCGAATACGCCAGCACCTTCTTGATGTCGTCCTGGACCAGCGCGACCAGGCCACCGAAGAACAGCGTGATCACGCCGACGACCGCGATCACCATCATCACCGTCGCGGACTGGGCCATCACCGGGTACAGGCGCGCCAGCAGGAACACGCCCGCAGTCACCATCGTGGCGGCGTGGATCAGCGCGGACACCGGCGTGGGGCCGGCCATGGCGTCGGGCAGCCACACGTGCAGCGGCATCTGACCCGACTTCGACACGCAGGCCAGGAAGATCAGCAGCATGCCCAGCACGATCGAGGAGTTGGCGATCTCGCCGGCCGCGGCGGCCTCGTTGAGCGCGAGGATGTTGAAGGCCCGTCCGTCCTCGACGATGGAGAACATCGGGATCGACAGCACGATCACGCCGACGATCAGCCCGACGTCACCGAACTTGGTGACCAGGAACGCCTTGTTGGCCGCGTCCTGGTTCGACTTCTCCTCCCAGTAGAAGCCGATCAGCAGGAACGAGCACAGGCCGACCAACTCCCAGCCGATCAACGCCTGCAGGGTGTTGTTGGCGATGACCAGCACCAGCATCGAGAACGTGAACAGCCCGAGCATCGCGAAGAAGTAGGTGAACCGCGGCTCGTGGGCCATGTACTCGCGCGAGTAGATGTGCACCAGCAGGCTGACGGTGGTGACCAGCAGGAACATCATCGACGTCAGGCCGTCGACGAGCATGCCGATCTCGAGCACGAAGCCGCCGCCCAGGGGCGACCAGGCCAGGGAGTGCTCGACCGGGTCGATCGTGCCGCTGGTGAACGTCTGCCACGCGATCAGCGCCGACAGGATCCAGGCGACGCCGACGAGGGCGATGCCGAACTCGCTGCCGCGCAGCGGCATCAGCCGACCGAAGGCGGCCGTGAGCACGGCAGCAGCCAACGGCAGCATGACCACCAGCCACGCGTAGTCCAGGAGTGCTTCCACGGATTCGCCCCCTACCAGCGCATCAGGTCGACGTCGTCGACGTTGACCGACGCGCGGTTGCGGAACATGTTGAAGATGATGGCCAGGCCGACACCGACCTCGGCGGCGGCCACGGCGATGATGAACAACGCGAACATCTGCCCGCTCACCGCCTCCTCGCCGACCCAGACCAGGTTCTGGAACGCGACGAGGTTGATGTTGACCGCGTTGAGCATCAACTCGACGCTCATCAGCACCAGCACGGCGTTTCGGCGCGCGATGATGCCGTAGACGCCGACGCAGAACAGCAGCGTGGCGAGCAGCAGGGGACCGAGCGGGCTCATCGGCGCTCCCCTGCGCTAGTCGTGGTGTCGCCGCTGCCGAGTTCGGCGGCGCCTCCGGCACCGGCCGGCGTGGCACCGGGGCCACCCTGCTCGTCGCGCGGGGCGTCACCGAAGTCGATGATGGTCTGGTCCTGGGCCTCGCCCGAGTCGCCGGCCTCGCGGCGGGCGAGCACGATCGCACCGATCAGTGCCGCGAGCAGCAGCATCGAGAGGACCTCGAAGGGCAGGACCCAGTCGCGGAAGATCGAGATCCCGATGTCCTCGGTCGCGACCCGTTGCGGCGTGACGCGCTCCGCGCCGCCGTAGGCCATGACGATCAGCGCGGACAGGGTGACGAACAGTCCCCCGGCGACGGCCAGTCCCAAGCCGCGGTTCTGGCTGTCGAGTGCCTCCCGGCCGATCGGTGCGCGGGTCAGCATGAGCCCGAACAGGAACAGCACGGTGACGGCGCCGACGTAGACGATCAGTTGCACCAGGGCGAGGAAGTCGGCGTGCAGGACCAGGAACACGCCCGCGATGCCGGCCAGCGTGACGGCCAGGTGCAGCGCGGCGTGGACCAGGTTCTTCGAGGTCACGGTCAGCATCGCCGCGCCGGCGGTCACCAGTCCGACCAGGACGAAGACGACGTCATAGCCGGTCACTCGTCACCTCCGGCATCGAGTTGCTCCTGCTTCTTCTTCTTGACCCACGCCGCCTTGGCCTTGGACCGGGCGATGCGCTCCGACTTGCCCTCGGCGATCAGCGCGTCGTAGGTCTCCTGGTCGATCTCGCCGGCCCCCTCGACGTGGACGTCGGCGAGCTTCTTCTGCGGTTCGGCGGGCGGCTCTGCCTCGGCGGGCGCCGGTGCGTCCGCGGCCGGACCAGCGGCACCCTCGGGCTCGGGGGTCGCCTCGGCGGTGTCCGCGGCCGGCGTGTCCACCTGCGCGGCGTCACCGCCCGACTCGGCCTCTTCCCGCAGGCGCGCCTTCTCCTTCTTGACCCACGCGGCCTTGGCCTTGGCCCGGGCCATGCGCTCGGGCTTGCCCTCGGCGATCAGCGCGTCGTAGGTCTCCTGGTCGATCTGGCCGGCCTCGACGTGGACCTCGGCGGGCTTGGGCGCGGGCGCCTCTGTCGCGGCGGCCTCGGCCGGTGCAGCATCACTCTGGTCGGCGGCCTGCTCGCGCAGCTTGGCCTTCTGCTTCTTGACGTAGGCGGCCTTGGCCTTGGACCGCGCGATCCGCTCGGACTTGCCCTCGGCGATCAGCGCGTCGTAGGTCTCCTGGTCGATCTCGCCCGCCTCGACCTTGGGCTCGTCGGCCTTGGCGGCCGCCTTCGGCGCGGCGTCACCCGCC
>JGI24113J20146_1000505_pt1 | contig 10280 bp, 9 predicted proteins | sample SubbioAug_CSWold_FD_20146 | JGI IMG/M metagenome (IMG submission 20146) | reverse complement strand
GCTCGTCAACGACTGCTCCATCTCGGCGATCTGGCGGCGGTAGGTGTCGTTGTAGGTGCGCCAGTCGAAGTCGTCGTCCGCGATCGGCGTCGGAAGCGGACGCATCCGGCGCTCGACGCGGTATCGCAGGGCTTCGACCAGTCGCATCCGTGGCTCCTTGTGGACCGCAGAGGGTAGGCGAGCGGCCGGCGCCGCCGCGTCCAGTACTGGCGGTTACACGCTCCACAGCACTGGCAGCAGCGGGACCGCGACTCCCGCCCGATAGAAAATTGTTCGACTGCCGCCTGTGTCCCACGACCATGAGCACGATCGCGACCAAGACGAAGGGCCCGGTCACAAGCTTCCCCCTCAGCCAACGCCTGGTCGATCCTTGTCCATCGCGAGCCTCCCGTCGGACATCCGGTCCGCGACCTGTATTGCGACTTCTGCATTCACCGACCTCACCGACACGCCCGCGTCGTCGCGGCATGGTCTCGACGCTCACGCTGCTCGGTCTCGCCGAGATGCACGCTCGGTATGCGTCGTACCCCGACCTCGCCGACCTGGTCCGGAGCCGGTTCGCCGACCCCCGCGCCACCCTGCTCGAGTTGTTGTTCTCCCGCCTGGTGTTCAACGTGTTGTGCAGCAACCGCGACGACCATGCCCGCAACCAATGCACTCCTAGGCGACTCCCTGCGCACTCAGTTGGCCACGGATTCGCCCCATTGGCGAACAATTCGGCTGCGAGGGGCGGGGTGCTCCGCCGATGGTTCGTCAGCCGAACCGACGCGGGATCCAGCCGTGCCGCAACGCAAGGGCAGCGTTGATCATTTACCATGGCCAGGGGCCAGGCGGCGTGACTTCCGGATCAGAGCACCGACCACCTGACGCGGCTGACAGGCGGCAAGCCGAGCTACGAAGCACAGTGCTCGCAGTCGTTGCCCGCTCGTGAAGAAGTGACGGGCTGCGCCCACCAGCGGCCTGAGTCCGACGGACGAGATGTCACCACGCAGCGGCGTTCGCCACAGCAATTCCAACACCCTCGCCTTCCCGTGCGGCGCGATGCCGCGGCGGGGCTCGGTCGCCTCGTCATCGACCATAAGCGCGTAGGCGTAGGCGCGCTGGGCAGGGTCAAGTCCCAAAGACTCGATAGCCGCTTCGTCGATCCGGCCGTCCCATCGCTCAAGCCGATCGCTCGCGCCGGCCTGGCGGTCGCGGTAGGCCTTCATGGCAGCAAAGTGAATCAACACGGTCGCCGTGACCGCCCGACGGGTCGTCTGCTGCTCATGTCGCCGGTACCGGACGAGTACGCGTTGCAGGTTCGCGAAGCGCGACCTCGGGAGTAGTCGGAGCCACAGGTCGAAGTCGTATGCTGTACGCAGATGTGGCCGGTAGCCGCCCACGTTCAGAAACGCGTCGCGCCTCAACATGGCTGTGGGGTCAGCAATCTGAGAGCCGGCCGACGCCATGGCAGCAGCGATCTGATCGTGGTCGGGCGGAAGCCTGAGGACCTCTCCGGTCGCCCTGCCACCCTCGTCGATGCACTCGAGCCAGCCCCCTAGGACGGCGTGATCAGGATGCTGCTTGAGGTGATCAACTTGGAGTTCAAGACGTTCTGGTACCGCGATGTCGTCTGCGTCCATCCACGCGATGAGCGGCGCGCGCGCGGCCCCAACGGCGACGTTCCGCGCCGCTGCTCCTCCCCGATTCGCCTGTTGGATGATCCGGAGACGGGGCTCGACGCGGGCATACTCCCGGAGGATTTGCGGCGTCTCGTCGGTCGATCCGTCGTCGACCGCAATGATCTCGAAGTCTCGGAACGTCTGCGCGGAGATGCTCCACAGCGATTCCCGAAGGTACGGTCCAGCGTTGTGCGCGGGCAGGATCACCGAAACCTCGGGGCTTCCCAGTTGAGCGTCGCGATCCATGCGATCCTCGCTTCGCGGCATTCCTGCCCGCCGCTCGACGGAGACGCCAGAGTTCGCCACCATAGCGGCTAGGGTGTCGCGTCCGTTGACCTCGACTTGAGCGTACCCTCATGGCCTCAGACATCGCGCAGCGCTGTGCACCGTTGGCGCAGCGGTGACCATCCTGATCACCGGTGCTTCGGGCTTCGTCGGCCAAGCCCTGGTCCGTCGTCTTCCGGAGGCGATCGCGCCAACGTCCTCGGATCTAGACCTAACGGATGCTGTACGGGTGCGCGAAGCCGTGGCCGATATCCGTCCGGAGGTCGTGGTGCATCTCGCGGCGCGAGTCGGCGGCATAACGGCGAACATGACTAGGCCAGCCGATTTCTTGATCGACAACCTAAGCATTGACAGCAACCTCCTGTCCGCGCTCCGTGCCACGAGACCGATACACCTGCTCTCGATGCTCTCGACCTGCATGTATCCCGACCACCTCCCCGAAGACCGCTACCCGATGCCAGAGGAAGCGATCGAGGATGGCCCACCACCGCCCACGAATGCAGCGTATGCGACGGCGAAGCGAGCCTTGTGGCACGGCACCAAGGCCCTGCATGATCAGTACCGCGTGGGCTATACCGCCCTCGTGCCCTCCAATCTGTACGGACCGGGGGACCACTTTGGAAGCGGTGACAGTCACTTCTTGGCGGCAGCCGTGCACCGGATCGAGAGTGCTAAGCGGGCAGGCGAGGAAACGGTTCGTTTTTTCGGTAGCGGAACCGCAATGCGCCAGTACCTCTTCGTCGATGATCTAGCGGACCTCGTGGCTCACCTCGCTTGCACCGACCCCCTAAACGGCACCGTGAACGTCGCGCCGCAGCGCGCCTACAGCATCCGCGAACTAGCCGACTTGGTCGCTGACCTCGCCGGCTACGACGGGGAGGTCGAATTCTCGGCCACGGGCCCCGATGGCCAATTACGGAAGGATGTCGCAAGTGAACGCCTACGGCGATGCCTCCCACGCTGGCAAGAATTCGAGACGCCGCTCGAGCAAGGGCTCTCCCGCACAATCGACTGGTACAGGTCATGCGTGGCCGCTGGCTGAGGACACAATCGACAGCGATGATTTTAGGGCACTCGCCGCGTGGCTGCTTACCGAACCTCGGCTGACCCAGGGCGAGCTGGTGCACGAGTTCGAACGGGCTTGGTCCGACTGGCTCGGCGTTCGCCACTCAGTGATGGTCACCTCGGGCACGACGGCAAACTTCGCCCTGATGGCGGTTGTTCAGGAACGCTTAGGGCGTCGGCCACGAGTAGGTGTGAGTGCCGTGACATGGGCAACCAATCTGACCCCGTCGCTGCTTCTGGGACATGAGGTGACCGTGTTCGACGTCTCACCCCGAACGCTGGGTGTGGACGAGGAGTCGGTCTGCGCAGCTATGGAAGCCCGCCACCTCGACGTATTGTTCGTAACACACTTGCTCGGCTTCGATGCGCTCAGCGACCGAGTGCTCACTACCGCACGCGAGACCGGCACCATCATCGTGGAGGACTGCTGCGAGGCCCACGGCGCTTTCCACGGTGCTCGTCGTGTGGGCAGCATCGGGCTAGCCGGCACGTTTTCCTTCTACTTCGGTCACCACATGTCTACGATCGAGGGAGGAATGATCTCGACGGACGACGAGGAACTGGCGGACCGGCTGCGGCTCATGCGCGCACACGGGCTCGCGAGGGAAAGCAACCGATACGCCGAGCTGGTGGCAGACATCGACTTCGACCCGAGGTTCCTGTTCGTCCAGGTCGGACTGAACTTCCGTTCCTCCGAACCAAACGCGTTCCTCGGCCTTCGCCAGCTGACAGGTCTCGAGGAGCGCATCGCCACCCGCAACGCAAACTTGACGAGGTTCCTCGCGGATGCCCCGAGCTCCATCTGGACCGATTTCCGCCTCGACGGGGCCAGCTCCTTCGCCCTTCCTCTCATTGCACGCGATGCCGGGACGCATCAGAGAGTCCGGCGCATCGTCAACGAACTCGGCGTGGAGAGCCGGCCGGTAGTGGCCGGAAATCTGTTGCGTCAACCCGCGTTCGCCAGCGCAGATCTCCGCATCGCCAAGGGGGGGACCCCGGTCGCGGACCACATCCATGAGTTCGGAATCTACGTAGGGAACGGACATCACGTGACCGAGAGGATGGTCGACTCGCTGACTGCCCGACTACAGGAAGGTTCGAGCCGATGAAGCGCGCGCTGATCACGGGCATCACCGGACAGGACGGGAGCTATCTCGCCGAGATCCTTCTTGAGAAGGGCTACGAGGTTCATGGGCTGATCCGGAGGTCCTCGTCGTTCAATACCGCGAGGATCGAGCACCTGTTCCAAGACCCGCATGAGCCGGAAGTCCAGCTGCACCTTCACCACGGGGATGTCACGAGCTCTGCCGACCTGGCCCGCCTCATCGCTCGTATCGAGCCGAACGAGATTTACAACATGGCGGCGCAGAGCCATGTGCGGGTCAGTTTCGAGGTCCCCGAATACACGAGCGATGTCGTCGCCCTCGGCGCACTACGACTGCTCGATGCCATACGAGAATCAAGCATCCCGTGCAGATTTTATCAGGCGTCAAGTTCGGAGATGTTCGGCGCCTCACCACCCCCTCAGAACGAGAGCACGCCCTTCTACCCACGCTCCCCTTACGCCGCCGCAAAGGCCTTCGCGTACTGGACAACCGTCAATTACCGAGAAGCTTACGGCATGCACGCGTCGAACGGGATTTTGTTCAACCACGAATCGCCTCGGCGCGGCGAGACCTTCGTCACCAAGAAGGTGGCCATGGCCGTGGCCCGTATCGTGGTTGGGGAGCAAAATGCTCTCTATCTCGGCAACCTCGATGCGCGTCGCGATTGGGGCCACGCGCGTGACTACATGGAAGCCGCTCACCTCATCGTGCAGCACGAGCGACCGGATGACTGGGTTATCGGTACCGGCGAGTCGCACAGCGTTCGGGAATTCGTCGATCTCGCCTTCGCCCATGTCGGGCTCGATTGGGAGCGGTACGTACACATCGATCCACGCTACTACCGGCCCGCCGAGGTCGACGCCTTGCAGGCCGACGCGACCAAGGCCTATCGCGAACTCGGCTGGAAGGCGAGGGTCGGGTTCGTCGAGCTCGCTCAGGGTATGGTCGAGGCCGAATGCAGGACGCTCGGTCTCTCGCTGCAGGACGCTCGTCGGCGGGCCGCTGCCCGTTGACTGCAGCCGACCGCAAGGGGAAGATTGCGCGCGCGCTTCATCGCTGATGCGTGGCCGTGGCAGCGACAGCTGCCAGAAGGGTCGCATCACTGGCGGGACGTAGAGTTCGTCTTCGACGACAGCGACCACTACGACGCTGCGGTTGTGTTCGGCCTACCGAGCCGTGAGCTCGATCTTGGCGTTCCGGCGGAGCGAACCTACTTCGTTGCGTCCGAACCGCCGACCGTTCACCGCTATGACGACCGTTTTCTCCGTCAATTCGGCACCGTCATCACCTGCGATGCCCAGACGCGACATCCTCGCAAATTTGTGCATCAGGTGGGGCTGCCCTGGCACCTCGGGGTCTGGGCTGATACCGGTCAGTTCCGCGCTAACGCCTACACTTTCGAGCAGCTAGCTCGTCTCGATCCTCCCAAGACCAAGCTTGTGTCCGTGGTCACTTCCGACAAGGCCTTCACCAAACAACACCGCACCCGGTTGGCCTTCGTCGACACACTGACGCAAAGACTCGGGGATGTTGTCGACGTCTTCGGTAGGGGCATTGCCACCTTCGTGGACAAGGCCGAGATAGTTGAGCCCTATCGCTTCCACGTCGCCATAGAGAATTGCTCCGTCCCTCACTATTGGAGCGAGAAACTCGCAGATCCGATCCTCGCCCTCAGCTACCCGATTTACCACGGGGCTCCGAACGTGGGCGGCTACTTTCCTTCGGGTAGCCTGACGTCGATAGACATCCGCCACCCGGACCGCGCAATCGCCATCATCTCACAGGCTCTAGAGAGCGAGGCCGACCGCGCGGGAGAAGAGGCGCTCCGAGTGGCCAGGGATGCCGTGCTCCGAAGGCACAACCTGTTTGCCGTGCTCGCGTGTCGGCTCCGAGCAGACGGGGCGCATCGTCCTTACTCCCCCGGCCGAAGCCGCATTCGGACAGAAGCCTCGGTCCGTAGCCCCTTTGCCGCTGCACGGACTCGCGCGCTTCTCCTACCCCGGCAGGCCGCCGAGAAGACCTCGGGAGGGCGACGGCTCCGGAACCTCCGCAGCCGTTTGTAGATCAGGGCAGCGCGCAAGTGCGTGCCCCGGGAGGTATTCGATGTCCAGCGTCACCGTACGACTCGTGGGGGGGCTCGGGAACCAGATGTTTCAGTACGCCGCCGGGCTCGCTCTCGCGGAGCGGACCGGCGCCGAACTGTGGCTGGATACCTCCGCGTTCAAGGAGTACACGACCTGGCCATACCAGCTGGATAGGCTGCGTGTTCCACAGGAGCGGGTCCGCATGGGAGTTGGCAGTGCGGCACTCCGCAGGAAGGGTCGTCGCTTCTACGATCGTTGGCTCCGCATGCGCGGTCGACTCTTCCAGGAGGCGACCTTTCATTTGGATGACCGGTTTTTTAATCTGTCGCCACCGATTGAGATCGCTGGGTACTACCAGAGCTTCCGATATTTTGAAGGGCACGAGACCTCCCTGAGGGAGCATTTCCAGCTTGCGTCCCCGCTCGGGGCTGCAGGAGCAAGAGTTCTGGACCTGATCGCAGGGACAACCTGCCCAGTGTCCGTGCACGTGCGCCGTGGCGACTACCTAACGGGTAACGCCCGTTCAGTTTACGTCGAGCTCGGCTCCTCCTACTATGGCGCGGCGATGGAAGCAGTACGCTGTCGTGTCGCACCGCTCGATCCGACCTTCTTCGTCTTCTCGGACGACCCGGACCACGCCCGTGAACGGTTCGCTGGCCCTGGCGTGGTGGTCGTGCAGGGAGATTCGTCCCGGCCGTTCGATGACCTGCACCTTATGTCCCGGTGCTCACATCACATCCTGGCGAACAGCACCTTCAGTTGGTGGGGGGCGTGGCTCGGAGCCGGCTCGAGGTCCCATACCATCGCGCCCGCGAGCTGGTTCGCCGATCCGGCGCTTGCCGGGGAATTCCGAGCCGAGGATCTGTTCCCGCCCCCGTGGTCGACTCTGTAGCGGCCGGCTCACGCGGGGATGGCGATGGCGAAGCAACGGGAAGGTATGAGATGGGTCCGCGCGCACAGAACCTCGCGCATCGCATCGTCCGTCGGGCGGCGCGCGAGTTTCACGCCCGCTTTCCGCAACCCGAGGACGAGCGCATGGCTCGATGGCACGCCCTCGGTGGCGAGAAGCGGCGCCTCGACTACGATCTCGACCCCGCTTCTGTCGTGTTCGACCTCGGTGGTTACAACGGCCTCTGGACCTCAGAGATCTATGCCCGCTTCCGCTGCCGTGTCCACGTCTTCGAAGCTGCCCCTAGCTTCGCAACTGCCTTGGGCAAGCGATTCGAGCACAACCCGGACATTACGGTCTACGACTTCGGGTTGGCGAGCGAGGACGGTTTGATTCGGTTGGGGGTGTCAGAGGACGCCACCTCCGCTTTCCGCGTCTCGGACCGGCAAGAAGTCGGGAACCTGAGGTGTGCTCGGGAAGTCCTAGCCGAGCTCGGAGACCCGACAATCGACCTCATGAAGATCAACATCGAGGGTGGGGAGTACGACCTCATCGAGCACCTAGTCGAGTCAGGCGACATCAGCCGCATTAAGGACCTCCAGGTGCAGTTCCACGACTTCGTTCCTGACGCGCAGTCTCGCATGCAGCGAATCCAATCCTCACTCACGGCGACGCACGACTTGACGTGGCAGGTGGAGTTTGTTCACGAGAACTGGCGCCTGCGCTGAGCGGCCCGCACGCAGAGACGTCGCGAGCGGGAGGAGACAACCACGAAGTTCCCGCGCAGGAGATGCACCGAGTGCAAAGCCTTAGCGACAGCCTTCGGCTGCTCGGGACGGTGCTGGGTTCCGAGCGTCGATGGCGATGGTCGTTGCTCGTGGCATTGGCGCTCCTGGTAACGGTGATGGAGGTGGCCGGTGCAGTGCTCGTCTTCGGACTGCTTGGCGTCGTTGCCTCCCCCGGCGAGACCATCGATCTGCCGTTGGTCGGCGACCTCGAAGCTCTGATCCCGAGCCAGCTCACGGTCGATCATCGGATTGTGATTGCCTCCCTCGTGGCTGGCTTTTTCATCCTGCGCTTCATCGCCCTCATTGGTCGCGCCTACGTGCAGAATCGCATCATCAACAACGCTGGAGCGATGGTCGCTGCCCGCCTGCTGCGCGGGTACCTGCGTCTTCCTTACATCCTCCACACGCAGCGCAGCTCCGCCGAGCTGGTCCGCAACACCTACTCATCGACGGAACGTCTCGTGAGTCAGGCGCTACGACCGATGATCGAGGTCGTGGCGGAGTCGCTTCTAATGATCGGGCTCGGAGCGGTGCTGGTTCTGGCGTCCCCGTCCGCCACGCTGCTCGCGCTCGTCGTTCTCGGTCCAACCGTCCTCTTGCTGCAGCGCTGGGTACATCCGAGGCTCCGCAAATATGGTTTGCAGACCCAGGACGCGTCGGCCGCGAGCATCAGCGCTGTCCAGCAAACCTTTGGAGGCATACGTGACATAAAGCTGTTGGGCGCCGATGAAGCCTTCATCCGTGAACATCAGCACCAACGCCTGAAACTCTCTCGGGCCCAGCACCTCGCCCAGACGCTTTACGAACTGCCGCGAACCGCCATCGAGACATCGCTGGTGCTCGTAATCGTTGCTGTTTTCTTGTTCGCGGTGGTTCGAGGTGCCGCCGTAAGCCAGCTGATGTCGACGCTCGGACTATTCGCATATGCCGGGCTGCGAATGCAGCCATCCCTACAGAGGGTGGTCGCCGGGCTCAATTTACTCCGCTTCAGCGCGGCGCTGCTGGAAGACCTCGCCGCTGACCAGCGGCTAGTCCAGCACTGGCAGGACGCGTTGTCGGAACAATCCTCTTCGGACAGTGAGATGGGCAATCCTAATCACCCTCAATTCGAGTTCACCAAATCCATTGTCACGACCGGCGTGACGTTCGCTTATGGGACTGGCTCATCACCTGCACTCCGTGACATCGACCTTACCGTCCTTAAGGGTGACTTCGTCGGCATCTGTGGGCCCACAGGCGGCGGGAAGTCCACGCTCATCGACCTCCTGGCGGGTCTGCTCGAACCGTCGAGCGGTGCGGTGTCGGTGGACGGGCGGCCTCTAGGGCGCGAACCTTCGTGGTGGTGGGCGCAGCTAGGCGTCGTTTCTCAAAGCGTATTCCTGCTGGACGACACGTTGACGGCCAACATCGCGTTCGGCGCCTCGCCGGAGCAGATCGACATGGATCGCCTCATGAACTGCGTTGTGGAAGCGCAGTTGCGAGAGGTCATCGAAAGTCTCCCACAGGGCTTGGAAACCGTCGTAGGCGAGCGTGGCATTCGACTCTCTGGGGGGCAGCGGCAACGGGTGGCAATTGCGCGGGCGCTCTACAAGAACCCCCCGGTCCTGATCCTCGACGAGGGGACGTCCGCGCTGGACACGACGACCGAGGCCGCACTGGTGAAGGCGATTGAACGGTCTGGCCGCGAGCGCACTGTCATCGCCGTTGCGCACCGGATTTCTACGTTGCGGGATGCCGATCGTATCGTCGTGGTCGCCGACGGCCGCATATGCGATGTCGGAACCTACGACGAGCTCCTCCGTAGTAGCGAGATCTTCCGCAACCTGGCTCGGTGACGGCAGGCGGCGGGGTCATGGCCGGCGGCCCAGTTTGTCGTTCGAGGGCTTGTTTTCGCGTGCGTGGACAGACCTTGCAGATGGCAAGCCGATTACAATGGGCGCTTCGGAAATTCACGGGTCTTCCCCACTGAGGTGGGTCACGCCGCGGTGGTGAAGCTGTAGGACCTGATCCTCGTGGTGGTTGGGACCCTACGTGGCTGGCCGGCGTGGAGGCGGATCCGGGCCGCGTAGTTGCCGCAGTTGCGGAACCCTCGGGCGGCCCGCCTGATGGACTTGATCTTAACGTTGGCGGACTCGGTCGGCGCGTTGGAGGCGCGGGTGTCGAAGAACGCGAGCACCTCGTCTTGCCAGGTGTCGATGGTCTTGGCGAGCCGGATCACCTCGTCGACCTCGACCTCGACGGCCCACTCGTAGAAGGCGATCAGGCGGCGGTGGGCGGTGTCACGATCGGGTGCCTGGTACATCCGGCGGAGCAGGTCGACCGCGATCCAGGCGGCCGCGACTTCGTCGTCGGTGTCGGCGGCGCGCAGCCGGTCGAAGATCTTGGCCAGCACCTGCTCGTCG
>JGI24113J20146_1000494_pt1 | contig 10429 bp, 10 predicted proteins | sample SubbioAug_CSWold_FD_20146 | JGI IMG/M metagenome (IMG submission 20146) | reverse complement strand
CCAGGCGCTGATCGACAAGCGCGACGGGCTGCTGGAGCGCCTCTTCGAGCTCGAGGCCGCCCGGCCTGGAAGGGATCACACGTGAGCGAGACGACGCCAGGTCAACAGGCCGCCCCCGACGCCGAACCGCGCCCGACCCGCGTGCTGATCGCCGAGGACGAGGCCCTGATCCGCCTCGACCTCAAGGAGATGCTCCAGGAAGAGGGTTTCGAGGTCGTCGCCGAGGTCGCCGACGGCGCCTCCGCCGTACGTCTGACCCGCGAACTCGAGCCGGACCTCGTCATCCTCGACGTCAAGATGCCGGTCATGGACGGCATCCAGGCCGCCGAGGAGATCGCCAAGGAGCGTCTGGCTGCGATCCTGATCCTGACCGCGTTCAGCCAGCGCGACCTGGTCGAAAAGGCCCGCCGCGCCGGCGCCATGGCCTACCTGGTCAAGCCGTTCCAGAAGCACGACCTGCTTCCGGCGGTCGAGATTGCGGCCGGCCGGTTCCGCGAGATGTCGGGCCTCGAGCGCGAGGTCGACGACCTGCAGGACCGTCTGGAGGCCCGCAAACTGGTCGAGAAGGCCAAGGGCCTACTGCAGCAGCACGAGGCCATGTCCGAGGCCGAGGCGTTCCGTTTCGTGCAGCGCCAGGCCATGGAGCGGCGCGTCACGATGCGCCAGGTCGCCGAGCAGGTCATCGAACGCTTCGAGGCCTGACGCCCGACCGTCGGTCCTGCCCACGGCGTGGGCGCACATCGCGCGCGTCCTCCGTGACCTGCCCTCGTGCGTGTCCTAGGTTGCGTGTCCTCCGACCGCGGTCGTAGCTGGTGCCGTGACTCGTATTCGAGCGGGCTGCCGGGGGACCGCGCAGGACCGGCCCGACGACCCCGGGCCGACGACGATCTGAAGGAACACGAAAATGCGCGTGACGACCCGCCGGGCGGCAGCTGCGTTCGCAGCGCTGGCCCTGGCCCTGACCGCCTGTGGCGACGACGGCGACAACGGGACCGCCGAGGGCGAGACCGACGGCGAGGCTGCCGCGGACGTGGACCTGGTTTCCGACGGCACGCTGACGGTGTGCACCGAGTCGCCCTACGAACCGTTCGAGTTCGAGGACCCGGACAGCCCGACCGGCTACAGCGGCTTCGACATGGACCTGATGTACGAGATCGCGCAGGGTGCCGGCCTCGACATGGCGGTCGTCAACAGCGGCTTCGACGCTCTCACGTCCGGCGCCGCGATGACCGCCGGCACCTGTGACGTCGCGGCCTCCGCGATGACCATCACCGAGGAGCGGGCGGAGAACGTCGACTTCAGCGACGAGTACTACGAGTCGTTGCAGTCGCTGCTCGTCCCCGGCGACTCCGACATCAGCTCGATCGCGGACCTCACCGAGGGGGTGACGGTCGGTGTCCAGTCCGGCACGACCGGCGAGGAGTATGCCGAGGAGAACGTCCCCGGCGCGACGCTGCAGGCGTTCGAGGGTGGCGGTGACCTCGTGACGGCCCTGGCCGCCGGCCAGATCGACGCCATCCTGCAGGACCTGCCGCGCAACGAGGCGGTGGTCGCACAGGACGGCAGCTACGAGATCGTCGAGGAGTACGACACCGACGAGGTGTACGGCTTCGCGCTCGAGAAGGGCCGCGAGGACGGGCTCCTCGACCTGATCAACAGCGGGCTGCAGGATCTGCGCGACAGCGGTCGCTATGACGAGTTGTTCGAGCAGTACTTCGTCACCATCGAGTGACGCACGCGCTGGTTTGCTGACCGAACTGAGGGGGCCTGCGGGCCCCCTCAGTGCCGGGTCGTTAGGGTTCTGGTCCGACGGGGCCGCACGAACGAGGTGAGGCGTGACGAAACGACAGCGCCAGCGACTGGTCCGCGGGGCCCTGTACGCCGTCTTCGTGCTGGTCGTCCTCGTCGTGTCGCTGGTCGCGGACTGGCCGAGGATCCAGCACAGCTTCTTCAACCTCGAAATCGCCGCGGAGATGTTCCCCCGCGTGGTGACCGTGGCGGCCCGCAACACCCTGCTCTACACGTTCCTCGCCTTCACCTTCGGACTGGGACTGGGGCTGCTGCTGGCGCTCATGCGGCTGTCGACCATCGGGCCCTACCGCTGGTTCGCCCGCATCTACATCGAGATCTTCCGGGGTCTGCCGGCCCTGCTCACGATCTTCCTCGTCGGTTTCGGTCTGCCCATCGCCTTCGGGGTCCGCTGGAACATCCTGGTCTACATCACCCTCGGACTTGGTCTCGTGTCGGCCGCCTACATGGCCGAGACGATCCGGGCCGGCATCGAAGGCGTTCCCAAGGGACAGATGGAAGCGGCCAGGTCGCTGGGCATGTCCTATTCGCGCGCGATGATGTCGGTCGTCATCCCGCAGGGTTTCCGCATCGTCATCCCACCCCTGACCAACGAGCTCGTCCTGCTGATCAAGGACACCTCGTTGCTGTTCGTCCTCGGGACCACGGCCACGACGATGGAGTTGCTCAAGTATGGGCGCGACCTGCTCAACCAACGGTTCAACCCGACGCCGCTGATCGTCGTTGGCCTGGTCTACCTCGCTATCACCGTCCCGATGACGCAACTGGTCGGCGTCCTCGAGCGTCGCAACCAACGCGCGCGCTGAACCGCGCCGTGGTGGCGGGCCCACGACGAGCGCCGCCCGCGGGAGAGGTCGGACGGCGCTCGCCTGTTGGGCGACCACGACGGCTTCGGCCGAGCGGGAGAGGACCGGCCCCGCCGCCTCGAATGTGGTCGGTGTCACTGGCGGATGACGAGACGTACGGTGCCATCCCCATGTTCCGTCCGGGTTACGGCCGCGTTGGACCCTCATGACGCTTTGGCATGCCCGGCGGCCCGGTCCCGGCAGTGAGTAGGCTGGCGCGACGAACCCCGACCAGGGACGGCTCGCGATGACCACGGCATCGGCACCCCCGGCGACGCACGCGATCGAGGTCCGCGACCTGCACAAGTCGTTCGGTGATCTCGAGGTGCTCAGCGGCATCGATTTCACCGTCGGCCACGGCGAAGTGGTGTGCGTGATCGGACCGTCGGGATCCGGCAAGTCGACCCTGCTGCGCTGCGTGAACCGCCTCGAGGAGCCGACCTCGGGCCAGATCTTCATCGAGGGCGAGGACATCACCCACCCCGATGCCGACGTCGACGCGCTGCGCAGCCGGATCGGGATGGTGTTCCAGTCGTTCAACCTGTTTCCGCACCTGTCGGTGCTGCGCAACCTGACGCTGGCCCAGAAGCGCGTGAAGAAGCGACCGAAGCCCGAGGCCATCGAGGTCGCGAAGCGCAACCTCGACCGCGTCGGTCTCTCCGACAAGATCGATGCCTTCCCGGCGCACCTGTCCGGCGGCCAGCAGCAGCGGGTCGCGATCGCCCGGGCCCTGTCCATGGACCCCGACATGATGCTGTTCGACGAGCCGACCTCGGCCCTCGACCCCGAACTGGTGGGCGAGGTGCTCGAGGTGATGCGCAAACTGGTCGACGAGGGCATGACCATGATGGTGGTCACCCACGAGATGGGGTTCGCCCGCGAGGTCGCCGACCGGGTGGTCTTCATGGACGGCGGCGTAGTGGTCGAGGAGGGGCCGCCGGAGCAGATCCTGGCGGACCCGCAGCACGAGCGCACCCGGCGCTTCCTGCAGATGGTCCTGTAGCCGACATCACCCGGCGGCGTCGTAGCCCGCCACGGCGCCGCGCAGGGCACGATGCCAGTGCCGACCTGCCGCGTCGCGGTCGCCCAGGGCGCCGAGCAGTTCGAGGCTCGCGAGGCCGTGGACGAGCGCCCACAACTCCAGCGTGGTGTCGCCGGGGTCGCTCCCGGGGAGGGCGCCTGCCGCCTGTGCCCGCCCGACCGCGCCCTGGAGCCGGCCCAGGGTGGCCGCCGCTGCTTCGGCGTCGGCGGGCTCGGTCGGGACGAGCCGCGGGTCGCCCGAGAACATCACCAGATACAACGACGGGCGGGCGAGCGCGCTGCGACGGTAGGCCAGTCCCAGTTCGAGCAACTCGTCCAAGGGGCCGCCGCCGGCCGGGACCCGCTCGAGTTCGTGGGCGAGTCCGGCGAATGCCTCCCGGTGCACGGCGCGCAGCAACTGCTCCTTGGAGCCGAACAGGGCATAGATCGCCGAGGTGGTCGCGCCGACGGCCGCCGCGACACCGCGTAGCGTCAGCGCGTCCGGGCCGCCTGCGGCAACGGCTGCCGCCGCAGCATCGATCAGTGCCGCGCGGGTCGCGGCGTCGTACGTCGTCGGGCGCACCATGGACGGCTGCTCCTTGACAGGGACGCCAGCGTAGCGTAACAGTGTTACGTAACAACGTTACGAAAGTGAGGCGAATGGACCCGACCCTCCTGCGCTCGTGTGCCTGCTGCTGACCGAGGCCACCGGCCTGACCGGGGGCGCCGCCTGGCTGGCCAGGACCGGGGTGCTGATCAGCGCCATCCTGATGCCGGCCGGGTTCTTCTTCTCGTCCATGGGCAGGGACGTGACCGCACCCAACCGCTGGATCGCGCTGCTGTGGGTCGGTGCCGCGACGCTGGCAGCCGGGGTGCTCACCCTCGGGGTCGGGCTGCTGCGCGTGTGACCGCTCGGCTCAGCCGCCGAGGTCGGTGGGCTCGGGGCGCCACTCGCCGATCCTGGCGATGCGCTCCTTGCGGACCTGGCGGCGGATCTGGGCCTGGGCCTCGCGGCGGCGCTCCTCGTCGGTCTCGGTCTTCAGTGGTGGGATCTCGACCGGGTTGCCGTCCCCGTCGATGGCGACGAACACCAGGTAGGCGCTGGTCGTGTGGCGCCGCTCGCCGCCCTTCCAGTCCTCGGCCTCGACCCGGACGCCGACCTCCATCGAGGTGCGGCCGACGGCGTTGACGCTGGCCTCGACGATCAGCAGGTCACCGACGTAGACCGGGGCCCGGAACGACAGCTCGTCGATGCCGGCCGTCACGGCCGCGTGCCCGGCATGCCTCGCCGCGGCCATGCCGGCGGCGTTGTCGACCTCGCGCATGACGACGCCACCGTGGACGTTGCCGAGGTTGTTCGCGTCGGTGACCTGCATGACCCGCGCCAATCGCACGCGGCTCGCCGACACCGGCCGAGCTTCGAGGGCCATCAGAAGAGCGCGCGTGCGAGGCGGGGGCGGGCGGCTCGGACGCGGTCGTCGGCGTCGCCGAGCACCCCGAACAGCGCGACGAGCTGCTCGCGGGCGGCCTCGCGGTGCTCGCCGCCGATGCCGACCGCCGCGAGCAGGTGCTCGATCGCCGCGTCGTACTCGCCGTTCGCGGCGCGGGCACGGCCGAGGGCCAGCAGCGTCGCATCGTCGGCGTCGCCCCGGTCCACGGCGGCCTGCAACTCGTCGAGGTCGCCGGCGTCGCCGGCGAGGTCGAGGCGCGTCATCACGGCTTCGGCGGCGGGATCGGGCCGGTGCGGCGTGACCAGGTCGCGGGCGGCGTCGGGATCGGTGTCGACGAGGAGTTCGGCGAGTCCGATGGCTGCCTCGCGGTGGCTGGAGTCGGCCTCGAGCGCCAGGCGCAGCGTTGCCTCGGCCTGTTCCCGCGGCAGGGCGCGGGCCTGTTTGACCAGCACGTCGGCCTCGCTCGGGACCAGGCCGTCGAGGAAACGTTCGATCTCGGCCGCGGGCTGGGCGCCGGTGAACTGCGCGACCACCTTGCCGTCACGGAAGCCGAGCACCTGCGGGATGCCCTGCACCCGGAACGCCTGGGCCAGTCCCTGGTTGGCGTCGACGTCGACCTTGGCCAGCACGACCCGGCCGCCGCGTGCCTGGACCGCCTGCTCGAGCATCGGTCCGAGGGTGCGGCACGGTCCGCACCAGGCGGCCCAGAAGTCGACGACGACCGGCACGGCGTGGGACCGCTCGATGACCTGGGCCTCGAACCCGGCCTGGTCGACGTCGTAGACCAGCGGCAGATCGCCGCCGTCAGTGCGGGGGAGGGAGAAGGAGAAGCTCACGGGACGGACACCTCGGCAGTCGGATCGGGAGCGCCACCCCGAGCGTACGACCCGGACGGTGCGGGGCACCCCTGATCAGTAGTCTCAGCGGCTCAAGGTCCACCCACCACGGGCCGGTCCCGGTCGTCGCACGAGGTGCCCCGCTTGAGCCCGTCCCCGCAGTCCGACCGTCGTTCGCTGCTGCTGCTCGACGGGCACAGCCTGGCCTACCGGGCCTTCTACGCCCTGCCCGACACCCTGCGCACGCAGACCGGTCAGCTCACCAACGCGGTGTACGGCTTCACCTCCATGCTGATCAAGATGCTGGGGGACCGACGGCCCGACGCGATCGCCGTCGCGTTCGACAAGGGCCGCGACGTCATCCGCACCGAGGCGTTCCCCGAGTACAAGGCCAACCGGGTCACCGCGCCCGACGAGTTCCGCCCCCAGGTGGACCTGATCAAGCAGGTGCTCGAGGTCCTCGGGATCCCCATCGTGGAGGTCGCCGGCGTCGAGGCCGACGACGTGCTCGCCACGCTCGCGATGCGTGCGATCGGCGAGGGATTCCACGCCTTCATCGTGACCGGCGACCGCGACGCCATGCAGTTGGTCGACGAGCACCTGACCGTGCTCTACACGCTGCGCGGCATCAGCGAGATGGCCGAGATGACACCGGATGCGGTCGAGGACCGCTACGGCGTGCCCCCGGCCAACTACGTGGACCTGGCCGCCATGCGCGGCGACAACTCGGACAACCTGCCCGGGGTGCCCGGCGTCGGGGACAAGACCGCCGCGAAACTGGTCAAACAGTTCGGTGACATCGACGGGATCTACGCCAACATCGACCAGATCTCGGGCAAGAAGGTGCCGGCCATGCTGGCCGAGCACGAACAGCAGGTCCGCACCAACCAACGGATCATGCGGCTACGTCGTGACGTCGAGTGCGAGTGCGATCTGTCCGACCTGCGGTTCGGCGACATCGACACCGCCGCCGTACGGGCGTTGTTCGGATCGCTCGAGTTCCGCGCCCTGTACGACCGCTTCGTCGACGAGGTGCTCGGCGAACAGGAGGAGGCCGCCGCCGGACAGTTCGAGCGTGCCCCGACCCGGCTGGAGGCCGGCGGGCTCAAGGCGTGGCTCGCCGGTGCCGCCCAGCCGCTGGCGATCGTGCCGATCGTCGCCGACCGCGTCCCGCACGTCACGTTGACGGCGATCGCCGTCGCCGCGCCTGACCGCGACCCCGCGTCGGCACGCCTCGACGACCTCGACGCCACCGACCTCGACGCGTTCGCGGCCGTCCTGGCCGACCCGACCCATGCCAAGGTCACCCACGACGCCAAGACGCTCGACCACGCGGCGCACGCCCGTGGGTGGACGGTCTCGGGCGTGACGATCGACACCGAACTCGGCGCCTACCTGCTCAACCCCGAGCAGCGCACCTTCGACCTCGAGCGGCTCGCCCTGCAGTACCTGCAGCGCACCATCACGCCCGAGGAGGCTGCCGACGACGGCGACCAGCTCAGCCTCGAGGTGGACGAGCACGACCCGTGGGAGGAACGTGCCCTGCGGGCCGAGGCGACCTTCGAGCTCGCGACCTACCTCGCCGACCAGCTCGCCGAGCGCGGCCAGACCGAGCTCAACGAGACCATCGAACTGCTCGCCCCCGTGCTCGCCCGCATGGAGCGGGCCGGGGTGACCATCGACCTGCACGTGCTCGACGAGATCCGCGAACGTCTGGCCCGGCGTGTCACCGAGATGGAGCGCGAGGTCCACGACCACGCCGGCCGCGAGTTCAACGTCGGCTCGGGCCCGCAGTTGCAGGCCGTGCTGTTCGACGAACTCGGGTTGCCCAAGACCCGCCGGATCAAGACCGGGTACTCGACCGATGCGCAGGCGCTGAAGAACCTGGCAGGCATGCACCCCATCGTCGACGCCATCTCCGAGTGGCGCGAGACCTCGAAGTTGCTCACCACCTACGTCGACGCGCTGCCGCCGCTGGTCGACCCGGACACGGGCCGCATCCATACGACGCTGTCGCAGACCATCGCCGCGACCGGTCGCCTGTCCTCGTCCAACCCGAACCTGCAGAACATCCCGGTCCGGCGCGACGAGGGCCGCGAGATCCGTCGGGCCTTCATCCCCGGCGAAGGCTTCGCCCAGCTGCTGATCGCCGACTACTCGCAGATCGAGCTGCGGATCATGGCCCACCTCTCGCGCGACGACGGGCTGCTGGATGCCTTCAAGTCGGGCGAGGACATCCACGCCACGACCGCCGCGAAGGTGTTCGACCTGCCGCTCGACCAGGTCGACGGGGCGCTGCGTGACCGGGCGAAGGCGGTCAACTACGGCCTCGCGTACGGCCTGACCCCGTTCGGGCTCGGCCAGCAGCTCGGCATCCCGCCCGACGAGGCGGTCGAGATCGTCGACGCCTACATGGCCCGGTTCCCGAAGGTGCGCCTGTTCCTCGACGCGGCGGTCGACCAGGCCCGCCGCGACGGCTTCACGACCACGCTGTTCGGCAGACGCCGGTACCTGCCCGACCTGCTGTCCGACAACCGCAACCGGCGCCAGATGGCGGAGCGGATGGCACTCAACGCCCCGATCCAGGGCACCGCCGCCGACATCATCAAGTTGGCGATGATCACGCTCCAGCACGCGCTGGACCGCTCGGGCCTGCGCACACAACTGCTCCTGCAGGTCCACGACGAGGTGATCCTCGAGGTCCCCGAGGACGAGATGGACGCGGCCAGGGACCTCGTGGTCGCCGAGCTGTCCGGGGTGGCCGAACTCGCCGTCCCGCTCGACGTCGACACGGCCTACGGCTCGACCTGGTTCGACGCCCAGAAGCACTGACGTCCGCGGTCACTCGTCGACAGGCGGTTCGATCTCGTGGTCCTCGAGGATCTGCGCCATGGCGGGGCGGGCGGCCCGGTAGGCGCCCGCGGTGGTGTAGTGGATGCCGTCGTTGAGGCGCATGTCGACCATGTCGCCGTTGCGGTTCGGTAGGTACTCGCTGAACTCGCCGTCCGGTCCGGCGAACAGGTCCCAGACATCGACGTAGGTCACCTCGGGCCGTTCCTCGGCCTCGCTCGNNTAGACGTCGTTGAGGATGGTGTGGCGGGCCTGGAGGTCCTTGCTGCGCGCGATCGGCATGCCCATCCAGTACACGCGGTGGCCCGCCTCCACCAACTGGTCCATGAGTGCGCTCACGCGGGCGCGGTACTCCGCCTGCCACTCGGCGTCCTCGGGCTGACGCACCGTGCCGTCGATGTCGAGCGGCTGGGCGTCGTTGCCGCCGAAGTACAGCACCATGACGTCGGGGGACTGGGTGGCGCTGACCTGGGCGAGCACGGCCGGCCAGTCGATGAAGTCCGGGCGGCTGATGCCGCTGCCGAACTCGTAGCGGACCTCGGTCACCTCGATGACGCCGGTGTCGTTGGCAAGGTCGTCCATCGCCACACCGAACTGGCCGACCATCGAGTCGCCACCGATGTACATGGTCAACGGGTTCTCGGCCGTGATGGGCTCCCGGGTCGGTTCCGGTTCGGGTTCCGGCTCCGCGGTCGGCTCGTGCTCGGCGGTCGGCTCGGCGGTCGGTTCGTCGCTCGGCGTCGGTGTCGCCGGCGCCTCCTCCTCGGGAGCGGCCACCACCGGCGCCTCGCCGCCGGGCCGGTCACCGCGCCCCATGGCCCACTCGATCGCCGCGCGGGGTCGGTCGAGCCACAGCGCGGAACTGACAGCCGCCAACGGCTCTGCGAGTGCGAGCGCGACGTCGCGGGGCGTGCCGAGTTGCTGCCGTTGTGCCGTGGCGAGCAGGACCTGGGCGTTGAGCAGCCCACCGAGCAGCACCGCGACGATCACCGCGATGATCACCTCGCCGGCCGCACGGTTGCGGACGGCCGGCGGCTCCTGCGCACCGAGTTGCCTGCCGTGCGTGAGCACACCGGACGCGATGGGCGCGTCCTGTCTGGTGGTCTCGTCGGTCATGTGTCGCCCCCGTCAGAACTGGAAGTAGATGAACGGCGCGATGCCGACCGGACCGAGCGCGTCGACCACCAGCAGGCCGAGACCTCCGACGACGCCCAACGCCACCGGACCCAGCCGATCGGCGGCCAACTCCAGCCGGGTCGCCGCGCGACGCGGCACGTACTGCACCCCGATGCCGATCGCGATCAGGAGCAGCGCGGCCGGGGTCAGGATGGACACCGCGCCGGGGGACGCCAGTCGGCCCAGGATCTCCAGTGCGTCCGTCACGGATGCGGAGCGGAAGAAGACCCAGCCGAAGCAGACGAGGTGGAAGGTCACGAGGCGGCGGACCGCGACTTCGACGCCGCTCATCGCGGTGGTGTCCACGTGTGACTGGCCGAGGGCCCGCTCGGCCATCAGGCCGAACCCGTGGATCGCGCCCCAGATCACGAACGTCCACGCGGCGCCGTGCCACAGCCCGCCGAGCACCATCGTCGCCAACAGTGCGGCGGCGGTCCGGCGC
>JGI24113J20146_1000490_pt1 | contig 10487 bp, 17 predicted proteins | sample SubbioAug_CSWold_FD_20146 | JGI IMG/M metagenome (IMG submission 20146) | reverse complement strand
CCACCCGCCACCCGCCACCCGCCACAGTAGCCGCCTATTTCAGCGCGCCAAAGACCTTCTTCACGAGAGCGCTGCCAGCGCTCACCGGGTCACGCCGGATCTTGCGCTCTTCTTCGCCGATGATGGTGTACAGGCCGTCCAGCGTCTTGCCCGTGATGTAGCGCTCGATGTTGGCCTCGTCCTGCTTCAGCAAGCCCAGCCCGGCTGCCCGACCTGCCAACCGGTTGTACGACGCGGCCAGTCCCACCTTCTCGGTGGCCTGGGTCACCAAGGGCAGAAAAGTCTCGCCCAGCGGCTCGCGGGTCTTGCTGGCAAAAAACCGTGTCACCGAGTCGTTGTCCCCAGTCAGAATGCTCTTGGCATCACCCACCGACATGTTTCTGACCGCACCCACCAGCTGCTGCTGCCCCAGGGGCACCACGCTTTCAGCCGCGCGGTTCATGCGGGTGACAAGCTCGTCCACGCGCTTGCCCTGCCCCATCGTCTTCAAGAGCCGGGCGGCATCGTTGAGATAGCCCGGCAGCGGAATGCGCACCTGGGGATTGCCCAGGAATCCGTCGGGTCGGCCCAGCAGCAGCACCGCCGCGAGCGCGCCTTTTTCCAGGGCGGCCTTCACGCCACGGCTGGCGTCTTGGTCGGTGAGGTCGGCCAGCGACAGGGCCCAGGCCTGCCGGTAGGTGCCGAGCAACAGGGTGCCGAACACGATCGAGTGGTTAAACTGGCGACGCTGCATGTGAACTCCCGGGGTTGGTACGAATCGTAACGATCTGCCGTGGCCATCACCGTCGCCCGGCGACCCTTCACCATGAACCTGACACATCCATTTTCTCTGTACCGACGCTCGCTGCTGTCGGCGGGCGTGGCGCTCGGCCTGGCATCCCTGCTGATTTTGGGGGGCTGCGGATCGAAAGACCAAGCGCCGGCTTCCACCTTCGTTCTGATCGACGGTGCCACCACGACCACGGCCGACCTCAAAGGCAAGGTGATGCTGGTGAACTTCTGGGCGACGACCTGTGTGTCCTGTGTCAAGGAAATGCCTGCCTTGGCCGCCACTTACCACAAGTACAAGGACCAGGGTTTCGACACGGTGGCCGTGGCCATGAGCTACGACCCGCCGGCCTGGGTGCTGAATTTCGCTCAGACGCGCCAGTTGCCATTCAAGGTGGCGCTCGACAACACCGGTGAGATTGCCCAGAACTGGGGCGACGTCAAGCTCACCCCCACCACCTACCTGGTGGACCGGCAGGGGCGGATCGTGAAGCGCTATGTGGGCGAACCCGACTTTGCTGCCCTGCACCAGCTGATCGAGAAACTGCTCGCGCAGAGCTGACCGCCTCGAGCGGCCCAGGCAAACTCAAAAGAGCCGATCAGTCGCGCCGGTAGTTGTCGTGACAGGCCTTGCAGCTCTGACCGGCCGCTCCGAAGGCCGTTTTCACGCTGTCCAGATTGCCCGTTCTCGTGGCGGCCGCCAGTTTGTCCACTTCGGCCTGCATCTTCTCGGCGGCTTCGTTGAAGCGCGGCTGCTCGCTCCAGATCTTTGGCTGAGCCCGGGTGTCGCCTTTGTCGGTACCCGGTCCAAAAGCTGTGAACGGCAGTTTGCTCATGGCCTGCACGATGGCCGCGTTCTCGGCGGCGACGGTGGCATCAAAAGGCACACGGCCATTGGCCATGGCGCCGATGCGCGAAAAATGCGAGCCCATCACCGTGAACGCCGCCTTGCGGTACTTGACCGCGTCTTCCGGCTTTTGGAACTGGGCCATGGCCGGCAAGGCCATTGACGAGAGCGCAAGCGAGATGGCCAGCGTGGCAGGGACTTTCATGGAACCTCCTGGGGTGAAATGAAGGGAAGTGGCGCGTTCGCCTTGACGGGAGCAGCGGGTCGGTGCCAAAGTGCCAGCAGAACCGCCGGTGACCGGTCCGTCGCCGCCCTCCCATCTTTTAGCACAAGCACCGCATGCACCCTCTACGTGTCTGGGATCTGCCCACCCGTCTGTTTCACTGGCTGCTGGCCCTGCTGGTGGCCGGTCTGCTGATCACGGGCAACATCGGCGGCAACTGGATGGTCTGGCATTTCCGGTTCGGCTATGCGGTGCTCAGCCTGCTGCTGTTCCGACTGGTGTGGGGATTTGCCGGCGGCCACTGGTCGCGTTTCGGCCAGTTTGTGTATGGGCCGGGCACCACCTGGGCCTATCTCCGCGGCCAGGGGACGCCCCGGCAATCGACCGGTCACACCCCGCTGGGTGCGCTGTCGGTGCTGGCCCTTCTGCTGGTTCTGCTGGCGCAGGTATCGACCGGCCTGATAAGCGATGACGAGATCTCCTTCTTTGGCCCCTTGACCCGGTACGTGTCGGGCGACACTGTGAGCATGGCCACCCGGTACCACAAGAACGTGGGCAAGTTTGTCGTGCTGGCGCTGGTGGTACTCCACATCCTGGCCATCGTGTTCTACCGCATCGCCCGCCGTCAAGACTTGGTGGGACCCATGATCACGGGCGACAAGCGGGTGGACGCGGACCTGCCGGCCTCACAGGACACCACCGCCCATCGCGTCGGGGCGCTGCTGATCTGGCTCACCTGCGCAGGTCTGGTGTACAGCATGGTGTGGTTCGCCGAGCGAGGAGGCCTGTGAGGGGTTTGCGCACGAACGGACCGGGGCTGGTTTAAACTGCTCCGCAGCCTTGAGCGCTCTGTCTCCATGACCGTCATTTCCACGCCCGACATCCAGCTTCACCGCGTCAGCTCCGCCGAAGACCTGGAGGACATCCGGGCGCTCTTTGTGGACTACCAGGCCGACATCGGCATTGATCTGTGCTTCCAGGGTTTCACCGCAGAACTGTCAAACTTGCCCGGTGAGTACGCGGAACCGGGTGGCGGGCTCTTGCTGGCCCGCGTGGATGGCTTACCTGCAGGGTGTTGCGCCTTCCGTTCGCTTCCCACCACCGACCATCTCAACGCCTGTGAAATGAAGCGCCTGTTCGTGCGCCGCGCCTTTCGCGGTTTCGGGCTGGGGCGGCAACTGGTCGAGCACACCATGTCTCAGGCCCACCTGGCGGGCTACACCACCATGCTGCTGGACACCCTGAGCGATATGGAAGCCGCGCGCGCCCTGTACCAAGAGGCCGGCTTTGTCGAGGTGGCGCCTTACTACCACAACCCGCTGCCCGGAGCCCACTACCTCAAGGTGGCGCTTTGAGCGCCTGAGCCGCTGAAATAGAAAAGGGCGGGCCGCGTGAGCGGCGCGCCCTTTTGTTCCGATGGACAGACGATCAGACGCCAGCGCGGGCCTGCGCCAGCAGCGTAGCCGCGTCGCTCACCTCGAACTTGCCCGGGCCTTCGACGTTCAACGTCTTGACCACGCCGTCCTTCACGAGCATCGAATAACGGTTGCTGCGCAAGCCCATGCCGCGGCCGCTGAGGTCCAGCGTCAGGCCTGTGGCCTTGGCGAAATCAGCGCTCCCATCGGCCAGCATGCGCAGCTTGCCGGCGGTCTGCTGTTCGCGGGCCCAAGCACCCATCACGAACGCATCGTTCACGCTCACGCACCAGATCTCGTCCACGCCCGCCGCCTTGAAATCGGCCGCATGTTCCACGAAGCCCGGCACGTGCTTGGCCGAGCAGGTGGGCGTGAAGGCGCCGGGCAAGGCAAAAATGGCGATCGTCTTGCCGGCGGTTGCGGCGGCCACGTCCACCGGGTTGGGCCCGATGCTGCAGCCGTTGCCTTCAACCTCGACGTACTCCATCAGGGTGGTGGTGGGAATGGACTGGCCGATCTGGATCATGGGGGCTCCTCAAGAGGTGGCGACCTGAATGGTCATGAAAAAAGACCTGCCGCAGGGCAGGCCCGGAAAAAGAAAAAGCGACCGAGATTGTCGGTCGCTTTGTCGGATCGCGCTGCGAACAGCGGACTCATGCCTTACACCAGAGCGGCTTTTTGCACCAGGCGCGTAGCGACCCAGTTTTTCGTCTTCGACAGCGGACGGCTCTCGGTGATCTCGATCACGTCGCCCGTCTTGAATTCGCCGTTTTCGTCGTGCGCGTGGTACTTGCTCGACTTGGCGACGATCTTGTCATAGAGCTCGTGCTTCACACGGCGCTCGACCAGAACCGTCACGGTCTTGGCACGCTTGTCGCTGACCACCTTGCCAACCAAGGTGCGCTTGAGGGATGTTTTAGCTTCCGTCATGGTCACTCCTTATTTGGCCGCGGCGTCGGCGCGCTGCTTCTCGGCCAGGATGGTCTTGGCACGAGCGATGGCGCGGCGGGTGTTACCCAGCGTGGCGTTGTTGTTCAGTTGTTGCGTGGCTTTTTGCATGCGCAGACCGAAATGGGCCTTTTGCAGCGATTTCACTTCGGCTTCGAGGCCGGCCACATCCTTCTGGCGCAGTTCAGAGGTTTTCATATCAATAGCTCCTGAATCACTGACCCAGCATGCGCGTCACGAACGTGGTGCGCAAAGGAAGTTTGGCGGCTGCCAGGGTGAACGCCTCGCGGGCCAGCTGTTCTGGCACACCGACGATCTCGTAGAGCACCTTGCCGGGCTGGATCTCAGCCACGTAGTACTCCACCGAGCCCTTGCCGTTGCCCATACGGACTTCGGCAGGCTTGTTCGAGATCGGCTTGTCGGGGAACACGCGGATCCAGATGCGGCCACCACGCTTGACGTGGCGGGAAATCGCACGGCGGGCCGCTTCGATCTGACGAGCCGTCAGGCGGCCGCGGTCGGTCGACTTCAGGCCGAAGTCACCGAACGCCACGGTCGCACCACTGGTGGCGACGCCCGTGTTGCGGCCTTTTTGCTCTTTACGGTATTTGCGGCGAGCAGGTTGCAACATGTTTATTCTCCTTTGCCGTCCGCAGCTGCAGATGCGGGTGCGTCTTTACGAACGCGCTTAACGGCGGGTTTATCGGCACCATCGGTGGCCACGGCAGGCTTGTCGCTGCCATCGGCCGGCGCGGCGTTCGCACCAGGGCGACGCACGGCGGCGCGTGCAGGAGGACCTGCCGGACGCTCGCGACGCGGGCCACGTGGGCGACGGTCTTCTTCGGCACGCGGGGCTTCGACAGCCACGGGCGCATCGTTGCGGCCCAGGGTGTCACCCTTGTAGACCCAGACCTTGACGCCGATGACGCCGTAGGTGGTCTTGGCTTCAGAGGTGCCGTAGTCGATATCGGCGCGCAGCGTGTGAAGTGGCACGCGACCTTCGCGGTACCACTCGCAACGGGCGATCTCGATGCCGTTCAGACGACCGGACGACATGATCTTGATGCCCTGTGCGCCCAGACGCATGGCGTTCTGCATCGCACGCTTCATGGCGCGGCGGAACATGATGCGCTTTTCGAGCTGCTGCGTGATGCTGTCGGCGATCAGCTTGGCATCGATCTCGGGCTTGCGCACTTCTTCGATGTTGACCGCAACCGGCACGCCGAGCTTGGCGGCCAGTTCTTTCTTCAGCTTCTCGATGTCCTCGCCCTTCTTGCCGATCACCACGCCCGGACGTGCCGAGTAAATGGTGATGCGGGCGTTCTTGGCGGGGCGCTCGATCACGACGCGCGAAACGGCGGCGTTCTTCAGCTTGCCCTTGAGGTACTCGCGCACCTTGATGTCTTCGGCCAGCATGCCGGCGAAGTCACGGTTGCTTGCGTACCAGCGGCTGGCCCAGTTGCGCGAAACGGCGAGGCGGAACCCGGTTGGGTTGATTTTCTGTCCCATAGTCCTTGACCTCTTCAGTTGCCAACCGTCACATAGATGTGACAGGTGGGTTTGCTGATGCGGTTGCCGCGGCCTTTGGCGCGGGCCGAGAAGCGCTTGAGCGTGGTGCCCTGCTCGACGAAGATGGTCTTGACCTTCAGTTCGTCGATATCGGCGCCGTCGTTGTGCTCAGCGTTGGCAATGGCGGACTCGAGGGCCTTCTTGACGATGCCCGCGGCCTTTTTCTGCGTGAAAGCCAGGATGTTCAGGGCCTGGTCCACTTTTTTGCCGCGAATCAGGTCGGCAACCAGTCGGCCCTTGTCCACCGACAAGCGCACGCCGCGAACGACAGAACGTGTTTCTGTGGTCATGGTTAATCCTTACTTCTTCGCTTTTTTGTCGGCCGGGTGGCCTTTGAACGTCCGCGTCAGCGAGAACTCGCCGAGCTTGTGTCCAACCATCTGGTCGGTGATGTAGACGGGAACGTGCTGCTTGCCGTTGTGCACGGCGATCGTCAGACCGATGAACTCGGGCAGGATCATGGAGCGGCGCGACCAGGTCTTGACGGGCTTTTTGTCCTTGGTGGACACGGCCTTTTCCACCTTGGCCATCAGGTGATGGTCAATGAAAGGGCCTTTTTTGAGTGAACGAGTCATGTTGTCAACCCTTTACTTCTTGCGACGCGACACGATCATCGACTGCGTACGGCGGTTGTTGCGCGTGCGGTAGCCTTTGGTCAGGTTGCCCCATGGATCCACCGGCGCACGGCCTTCGCCGGTCTTGCCTTCACCACCACCGTGCGGGTGGTCGATCGGGTTCATGGCGGTACCACGGACGGTCGGGCGGATGCCCATGTGACGCTTCACACCGGCCTTGCCCAACTGGCGCAGGCTGTGTTCCTGGTTGGACACTTCGCCGATGGTGGCGCGGCAGTCCACGTGGACCTTGCGCACTTCACCGGAGCGCATGCGCACCTGGGCGTAGATGCCTTCGCGGGCCAGCAGCACAGCCGAAGCGCCAGCGGAACGGGCGATTTGCGCGCCCTTGCCGACCTGGAGTTCGATGCAGTGGATGGTGGAACCGACCGGGATGTTGCGGATGGGCAGCGTGTTGCCGACACGGATCGGGGACTCCGAACCGGACAGCAGCGTTGCACCGACTTCAACGCCACGAGGGGCGATGATGTAGCGGCGCTCGCCGTCGGCGTAGCAGACCAGCGCAATGTGGGCGGTACGGTTGGGGTCGTACTCGATACGCTCGACCTTGGCCGGGATGCCGTCCTTGTTGCGACGGAAGTCGACCACGCGGTAGTGGTGCTTGTGACCACCGCCCTTGTGGCGAACCGTGATGTGACCGTTGTTGTTGCGGCCGGCCTTCTGGAACTGGGGTTCCAGCAGGGGTGCAAAACCTTCACCTTTGTGGAGGTGGTCACGCGTGACCTTCACCATGCCGCGACGGCCTGGTGAGGTGGGCTTCATCTTGATAACTGCCATGATTAAACAGCCTCCCCGCCGAAGTTCAGCTCTTGGCCGGGCATCAGGGTCACATAGGCCTTGCGCACGTGGTCACGGCGACCCATGGTCTTGCCGAAGCGCTTGGCTTTGCCCTTCTGGTTGAGAACGGAAACGCCCTGGACCTGCACCTTGAACATCAATTCCACAGCGGCCTTGATCTCGGGTTTGGAGGCGTCACGCAGCACCTTGAACAGGATCGCGTTGGTTTTCTCGGCAACCTGCGTCGCTTTTTCCGAGACGATCGGAGCGACCAGCACCTGCATCAGGCGGCCTTCGTCGTATTTCGTGACGCTCATGCGAACATCTCCTTGAGCTGGTCGATGGCACCCTTGGTGACAATGACCTTCTTGTAGTGCACCAGCGACACGGGGTCGGCGTAACGCGGCTCAACAATCAGGATGTTGGGCAGGTTGCGCGATGCCAGGTACAGGTTTTCGTCGACTTCTTCGGCAATCACCAGAACGTGGCTCAGGTTCATGGCCTTGAGCTTGTCGGCGAGCTGCTTGGTCTTGGGCGAATCCACCTTGATGGAGTCGACCACCGACAGACGGCCTTCACGCACCAGCTGCGAGAAGATGGAGGCCATGCCGGCGCGGTACATCTTCTTGTTGATCTTCTGGGTGAAGTTTTCGTCGGGGCTGTTCGGGAAGATACGACCACCGCCACGCCACAGGGGCGAGGAGGTCATACCGGCGCGGGCGCGGCCCGTGCCTTTTTGCTTGAACGGCTTCTTGGTCGAGTGCTTGACCTGCTCACGGTCTTTCTGGGCACGCGTACCTTGACGGGCGTTGGCCTGGTAGGCCACCACGAGCTGGTGGATCAGCGATTCGTTGTAGTCGCGACCAAACACGGTCTCGGGCACGTCCACGTTGGACGAAGCTTGACCCTGGTCATTCAGGAGTTCGATTTGCATCAGTTGGCTCCCTTGCTGACTTTGGCTTTGATGGCGGGACGCACGGTCAGAAAGCCACCATTGGAGCCGGGCACGGCACCGCGGATCATCAACAGCTGGCGGGCTTCGTCCACGCGCACGATGTCGAGGTTCTGGATGGTTTTCGTCTGGTCACCCATGTGGCCGGTCATCTTCTTGCCAGGGAACACACGACCGGGGTCCTGTGCCATGGAGATCGAACCGGGCACGTTGTGCGAACGGCTGTTGCCGTGCGACGCGCGCTGGGATTTGAAGTTGTGGCGCTTGATGGTGCCGGCAAAGCCTTTACCGATCGAAGTGCCCTGCACGTCCACCTTCTGGCCAACCGCGAACACGGCATTGGCCGCCACCACGGCACCCGCTGGGTACTGGGCAGCCACGTCGGAGGCGACGCGGAATTCCTGGATGATTTCACCCGCTTCAACACCGGCCTTGGCCAGGTGGCCCGCTGCGGGCTTGGTGACGCGGGAGGCACGGCGGGCACCGAAGGTGACCTGCAGTGCATCGTAGCCATCGTTGGCTTGAGTTTTGACTTGCGTCACACGGTTGTTGGACACGTCGACCACCGTGACAGGAACTGCGTCCCCATCATCGGTGAACAGGCGCATCATGCCCACCTTGCGACCCAACAACCCGAGGGAGTTGCTAAGACTCATTGTTTTCTCCGTTCCCGACTTCAATTGGCCGGGGCTGATGATGCGTTGGCCCGCCCAACGGAAGACCGCCAGGCACACCAACACGTTTAGGAAGTGCAGAACCGCAAAATTGACAGCCCCGCATCGGCATGGCCGAACCAGCCGGCTTTTAAACCGGCAAGCCCGCGAGTATAACCAGCGGGCTTGTTTTGTGCAAGGCTGCCCCCGCCGGGCGGATGCAGCCTTGCAAGCGCCGCTTCTTACTGCAGCTTGATTTCGACGTCCACGCCAGCTGGAAGGTCCAGCTTCATCAGCGCGTCAACCGTCTTGTCGGTCGGATCGACGATGTCCATCAGGCGCTGGTGCGTGCGGATCTCGAGCTGGTCGCGCGAGGTCTTGTTCACGTGGGGCGAACGCAGGATGTCGAAACGGCGCATGCGGGTCGGCAGGGGCACGGGGCCCTTGACGATCGCGCCGGTGCGCTTGGCGGTGTCCACGATCTCGGCAGCCGAGCTGTCGATCAGTTTGTAGTCAAACGCCTTCAGGCGGATGCGGATTTTTTGCTTGGTCGACATGTCCGCTCCTTAGGCAATGATCTTGGCCACAACACCGGCGCCGACGGTACGACCACCTTCGCGGATGGCGAAACGCAGGCCTTCTTCCATGGCGATGGGGTTGATCAGCTTGACGGTGATCGACACGTTGTCGCCCGGCATCACCATCTCTTTGCCTTCTGGCAGCTCGATGGCACCGGTCACGTCCGTCGTGCGGAAGTAGAACTGGGGACGGTAGTTGTTGAAGAACGGGGTGTGACGGCCGCCCTCGTCTTTCGACAGGACATAGATCTCACCGGTGAAGTGCGTGTGCGGCTTGATGGAGCCGGGCTTGCACAGCACCTGGCCGCGCTGCACGTCTTCGCGCTTGGTGCCGCGCAGCAGGATACCGACGTTGTCGCCAGCCTGACCCTGGTCCAGCAGCTTGCGGAACATTTCCACGCCGGTGCAGGTGGTCTTCTGGGTGTCGGCAATACCGACGATCTCGATTTCTTCGCCGACCTTGACCACGCCACGCTCGATACGGCCGGTCACCACGGTGCCGCGACCGGAGATGGAGAACACGTCTTCCACGGGCATCAGGAAGGTGCCGTCCACTGCGCGCTCAGGCGTGGGGATGTAGGTGTCCAGAGCGTCGGCCAGCTTCATGATGGCCTCTTCGCCCAGAGGACCCTTGTCGCCTTCGAGGGCGAGCTTGGCCGAGCCGTGCACGATGGGGGTGGCGTCGCCGGGGAAGTCGTACTTGTCCAGCAGCTCGCGCACTTCCATTTCGACCAGCTCGAGCAGCTCGGCGTCGTCGACCATGTCGCACTTGTTCAGGAACACGATGATGTAAGGCACGCCCACCTGACGGGCCAGCAGGATGTGCTCGCGGGTCTGGGGCATGGGGCCGTCAGCGGCCGAGCACACCAGGATGGCGCCGTCCATCTGGGCGGCACCGGTGATCATGTTCTTGACGTAGTCGGCGTGGCCGGGGCAGTCGACGTGGGCATAGTGACGGGCAGCCGTCTCGTATTCCACGTGGGCGGTGTTGATGGTGATGCCGCGGGCTTTCTCTTCCGGTGCTGCATCGATCTGGTCGTAGGCCTTGGCGGCGCCACCGAACTTGGCGGCCAGCACGGTGGTGATGGCGGCGGTCAGGGTGGTCTTGCCGTGGTCGACGTG
>JGI24113J20146_1000482_pt1 | contig 10598 bp, 10 predicted proteins | sample SubbioAug_CSWold_FD_20146 | JGI IMG/M metagenome (IMG submission 20146) | reverse complement strand
GGGATCGACGTCTCGACGGCGAGCCGGCACGTGAAGCGGCTCGTGGAGTCCGGCTACGTCGAGGTGTCGACCGACCCGGTCGATGCCCGCGCGCGCCGCTACCGGCCGAGCCCGACCGGGACCGATGCCCTCTGCCGCGTCCGCGATGCCCGGCGCGCCCACCTCGCCCGGGTTCTCGGCGGCTGGGACGAGGACGACGTGTCCCGGCTCGCCGACGGTCTCGACCGGCTCGTGGACACCCTCGAAGCCGACGAGCGGGACCGCCCGTGACCACGCCGATGTCGCACCGTGAGATCCTGGTCGTGCTGGGTGGGCTGATGACCGGGCTGTTCCTGGTCGCGATCAGTCAGACCATCGTCGCCACGGCGCTGCCCACGATCGCCGGCGAACTCGGCGGGGTCGACCTCATCGCCTGGATCGTCACGGCCTATCTGCTGGCGGCCACGGTGGCCACGCCGCTGTTCGGGCGCATGTCGGACCTCTACGGCCGTCAGCGCCTGTTCCATGCCGCGATCGTCATCTTCCTGGTCGGGTCGCTGTTGAGCGGGTTGGCCCCCAGCATGACCACCCTGATCGGTGCCCGGGCCATCCAGGGCATCGGCGGCGGCGGGGTCATGGCGTTGGTCATGACCATCATCGGCGACATCCTCTCCCCTCGGGAACGCGGTCGCTACCAGGGCTACTTCGGCGCGGTGTTCGGGTTCGCCTCCATCACCGGCCCGCTCATCGGCGGGTTCTTCGTCGACCACCTCGACTGGCGCTGGGCCTTCTTCGTCAACATCCCCATCGGCATCGCCGCTCTGGTGATCACGAGCCGTGTCCTGCGCCTGCGACACCACCGCGTCGCCCGCACCATCGACTACCTCGGCGCCGCACTGCTGATCGCGGGCGTGACCTCGCTGCTGCTCGTCGCAGCCCTGGGCGGCAACGCCCTGCCCTGGCGCTCCCCCATGCTCGTCTGGCTCGCGGTCGGCGGGACGCTGCTGACCGGGCTGTTCCTCGTCCGCCAGGCCACCGCCGCCTCCCCCATCATCCCGCTGCGGCTGTTCCGCTCCCGGACCTTCAGCGTGGTCTCCGCCGGGGGCTTCATCGTGGGCGCGACGATGTTCGGCGCCATCGTCTTCCTGCCCGTCTTCCTCCAGGTCGTCACCGGCGCCAGCGCGACCAACGCCGGCCTGCTGATGACCCCGCTGATGGGCGGCATGATCGCCGCGTCGGTCGTCTCCGGTCGGCTCATCACCCGCACCGGTCGGTACAAGATCTTCCCCCTGGCCGGGACCCTGCTGATGGCGGGCGCGCTCGGCCTGCTCGCCACGATGGACGTGACCACGACCGGGCTCGAGGCCGGTCTGTTCATGGCCGCGCTCGGAACCGGGCTGGGCATGACCATGCAGAACCTCATCCTCGCGGCCCAGAACGACGTCGACGCCGAGGACCTCGGCGTCGCGACCGCCACCGTCAACTTCACCAGGGCGCTCGGCGGATCGATCGGCACCGCCGTGTTCGGCGCCATCATGGCTGCCGGACTCACCTCACGCCTCCAGGGCGCGCTGCCCGCCGGCGTCGAGGTCGATCCCGCCTCGCTCCGAGGCAGCCCCGAGACCATCCTCGGACTCGACCCCCAGATCCGCGAGGCCGTGGTCAGCTCGTTCTCCGGCGCGATCTCGGACGTGTTCCTGATCGCCATCCCCTTCGCGTTTCTCGCGTTCCTGCTCATGGTGCTGCTCCCCGAACACCCCCTGCGCGAGACCCGCCACGTCGGCGCGGCCCGCGACGACGTGCCCACCACGGGACTCGAACCCGCCGCCGACCCCATCGACACGGCCGAACCGACCGACGGTGCGTCCGACTCGGCGGATCGGCGCTGAGCCCGCGGTGAGAGACCTCTCAGGCTTGCTGTTCGGACAGGGGCATCCCGCCAGCCTGTCCGTACGTTGTCGCCAACGCCATCACACAGGAGTCCGATGCGCACCGCGAAGACCGCTCGACGACTGCCGATCCTGGCGGCCGGCCTGCTCCTGCTGGCCGCGTGCTCCGACGACGGTGGGACGGCCGCACCGGTCGACCTCGAGTCGCCCGAGACCGGCGCCACCGAGGACGAGTCAGCGGTCGACGACGGCGCCGGCGACGAGACCGCGGCTGACGACGCCCGCGACGACGGCATCGACACGGCAGGTCTGGTCGACATGACCGAGGCCGTACCGGGCACGTGGCCGGTAGGTGACGCCGGAACGGTGACGTTCGCGATCGTCGATGGTGCGCTGGTTCTCGAGGACGTGACCGCCGCCGACGGGTGGCAGGCGGACATCGACGAGCAGGACCCCGACGAGATCGAGGTCGACTTCCGGCGTGGCGACACGGAGTGGCGGATCGAGATCGAACTCAAGGACGGCGCGACGACCCTGGAGATCGAGATCGACCAGCACATCGAGCGGGCCGACGCCGGCAGCTACGACATCGGTGACGCCGGCACCTTCGCGTTCAGCGTGTCCGACGGGCGCCTGGTGCTCGACGACCTCAACGTCGCCGACGGGTGGACGGTCGCCGAGCGCGACGAGGAGGCGGACGAGATCGAGTTCACGCTGGTCAACGGGCCGCGCGAGTTCGACGTGCAGGTCGAACTGGAAGACGACGGTTCGATCGAGATCGAGATCGACTACGCGATCGTCGGCCCCGTCGCACGCTGACCGCACGGCTGCCGGGACGGCAACGGTTCATGGACCTGTTCCTCTGGCCCGCGGGTCAGGGCTCCGCCACGCTGATCGGTGCGGTGCGTGACGAGACGCAAGCGCCGCGTGTCGGTACCTGGACCGATCGGCGACCCGGTGACCAACGACAGACGCGCAGCCCTGCTGCGCTCGTGGTGGCCGACCGCCGCCACGGTGGGCGCCCTCGTGATCGGTGTGGTCCTCGGTGCCACGGGCCGACAACCCGCGGCCGACGTCGTGTGGGGCCTGTCGATCGTCGCCGTGACCGTGTCACTCCTCGTCGAGATCGTGCGGCAACTGCGGGCACGCCGGCCCGGCGTCGACGTCATCGCAGTGCTGGCCATGACCGGAGCGGTCCTGCTCGGCGAGTACCTCGCCGGTGCGATCATCGCCTGGATGCTCATGACCGGACGGTCGCTGGAAGACCAGGCCGACAGGCGAGCACGACGTGAGTTGACGGCACTGGTCGCCGGCGCGCCCCAGACCGCGAGCCGACGGGACGGGGACACTCTCGAGGAGGTGACGGTCGCCGAGGTGGCCGTCGGTGACCTGCTCCTGGTCAAACCCGGCACCACCGTGCCGGTGGACGGCGTGCTCGCCTCCGAGCGGGCGGTGCTCGACGAGTCGACGCTGACGGGCGAGTCTCGCCCGGTGGAGCGTGAACGCGGTGATCGGATGCCGGCCGGCGCGGTCAACGCCGGGGGTGCGGTCGAGATGCGGGCCACGGCCACGGACGCGGACAGCACCTACCGGGGACTGATTCGTCTCGTCGAGCGGGCGCAGGCGGATCGGGCGCCGTTCGTCCGGCTCGCCGACCGTGTCGCGTTGTGGTTCGTGCCCTTCACCCTCGTCGTCGCCGGTGCGGCCTGGGCACTGTCAGGCGACCCTGTACGGGCGCTCGCGGTGCTCGTCGTGGCCACCCCGTGTCCGCTCATCCTCGCCACGCCGATCGCCATCACCTCCGGCATGTCGCGAATGGCACGGCGTGGGATGATCGTCAAGGGCGGCGGGGCGCTCGAGGCCCTGGCCCGCGCCGAGATCGTGCTGCTGGACAAGACCGGCACGGTCACCTCGGGACATCCGCGGGTGCTCGACGTGGAGACCTTCGAGGCCGCGGAGTCCGACGAGGTCGTGCGTCTGGCCGCATCCGTCGAGCAGGCGTCCGTGCACGTGTTCGCCCCGTCGATCGTGGCCCATGCCCGCGACCGCGGCCTCACGACGAGCTTTCCGACGCAGGTGGCCGAGACGGCCGGGATGGGAATCGAAGGCTGGGTCGACGGACGCCGGGTACGCGTCGGACGCGCCGGCTGGGTCGCGCAGGGCGAGGTGCCCGACGCCGCTGACGCCATCCGTCGTCGCACCGACGTCGAGGGATCGTCCGCCGTCTACGTCGCCGTGGACGGCCGGCCGGCCGGCGCGGTGCTGCTCGTGGACACGTTGCGACCCGAGGCCGTGCGCACCGTCCGCGGGCTGCGCCGAGGCGGGGTCCGCGAGGTGGTGCTGGTCACCGGCGACCGCACCGAGGTGGCGGAACTCGTCGGCAGCGCCGTCGACGTCGACCGCGTGCTCGCGGAATGCCGACCCGAGGAGAAGGTCGACGCGGTCATCGAGACGAGGCGTCGCGGCGTCACCGTGATGGTGGGCGACGGCGTGAACGACGCCCCGGCGCTGGCACACGCCGATGTCGGCGTGGCCATGGGCGGGCAGGGCGCGACCGCGTCGTCCGAGGCCGCCGACGTCGTCATCCTGGTGGACCGTTTCGACCGCGTCGAGGAGGCCTTCGCCGTCGCCCGGCGCACCCGGCGGATCGCCTGGCAGAGCATCCAGGTCGGCATGGGACTCGCGGTGGTCGCCATGGCGTTCGCAGCCGCCGGGCTGCTCGCGCCGGTCGCCGGGGCGCTCGTACAGGAGGCCATCGACGTGGTCGCGATCCTGCTCGCCCTCCGGGCGCTGCGAGGCGGCCGCACGGCGCGGGCGCGCCCGGAGCTCGGCGAGCTCAGCACGCAGCTCCGACACGAGCACCGTGAGCTGCAGACCGGCATCGACCAGCTTCGCGCGGTGGCGGACGGGCTCGACCGGATGACGACCCCTCGGCTGCACACCGCCGTTTCCGAGGTGGACCGGTTCGTACGGGAGGAGTTGATCCCGCACGAACTCGCCGAGGAGCACGACGTCTACCCGCTGCTGGCCGACGCGTCCGACGAGGATCCGACCGGGCCGCTGCGGCACACCCACCGGGAGATCGTCCGGCTCGGCCGGCTGCTCGGCGCCGCGGTCGACGCGCTCGACGCGCTCGACGGCGGCCCCGGACCCGACGCACTCGCCGAACTACGCCGGCTGCTGTACGGGCTGCACGCCGTGATCACGCTCCACAACGCCCAGGAGGAGGAGGCCTATCACCTGCTCGACCGGGCCGCCGACCCCGTCCGCGCGTGAGTGGGCGGCCATCGACGCTGCGGCCAACGCCGGCTCCCGTGCCGGAAGAGATGCCTGCTGAGAGGTGACCGCATGAGATCCGGCACACGCCGCTCGGACCACACGGGTCAGCCCCATGTCGTGGCGCTCGCCGCCGCAGCGGCGCGCGGTGAGGCGGTCGAGCATCTGCCGCTCCGGCTGCCCGACGGACGCACCATCGCTCTGCGGCCCGTGCGGCCCGATGACGCCACCGCGTTGGCCGCATGGCACCGCGGGTCGTCCGTCGAGACCCGGCGGCTGCGGTTCCACGAGGACGTCCCCGACGAGCTGCAGCCGGAGCAGCTGCGAGGGATCACGCACGTGGACCAGCGCGAGCACGTCGCCTGGGTCGCGACGACGACCATCGCACCGGGGAAGGTCCTGGCACTTGCCACCTACGACCGGGTCGCGACGCCTGCGGGCACCGCGGAGACCGCCATCGCCGTCGCGGACGAGTGGCACGGACTCGGCATCGGAACCGCGCTGTTCGACGTGTTGCTGATCGTCGCGAACCACCACGGCATCCGTGTCCTGCGCAACTTCGTCCTGCGGCACAACCGCGGCATGCACCGCATCCTCGACGAGCTCGGTGGTGAGTCCCAGCCGTTCAGCGGTGAGGTCGACCTGGTCGAACTCACCGTCCCCGACGACCCCGACGCGCTGCCGGTCACCCCCAGCACCGAGGTCCTGCGACGCCTCTGGCACGCCACGCTCGCCGCGACACGTCCGGCGCGGCCGGTGGTCGGCCGCGAGCGCGCACCGATGGACACCTGGATGGACCAGGCGCTCACCCCGGCCACGGACGAGGGCCGGCGACCCCCGTGACCGCGAGATGGGCACTCATCGTCTCGCCGTCTGTTCGGTGCGCAGCTCACGTGCGATCTGGATCGTCCAGGCGTCGATCGCGTCCCAGTCGCGGAAGTCACCGGCAGGCATCGCCTCGGCAGGCAGCCGGTGCATGACCCGCTCGACGAACCCGACGGGCGGTGCCGCCGGGTTCCATGCCCCGAAGAACACCTGCTCCCCGCGGGGTCGGAGGCGTGCGTGGAGGTCGTCGAATTCCTTGGGCCGCGTGGCCTCGAGGACGTCGCGGCCCTCGTCGTCGACGAGGTCCGTACCGAGGGGACCGCTGCTGAACAACCACACCGGTCGCGCTGCGAGCGCCTGTTGTTGGCGCTCGACGAACCTCGTCGCGTCCTTGAGCCAATGGAACAGGTACGCGGATGCCCCGACGACCACGGCGTCGTAGGGCTCGACATCGACGACGTGGGTGACGTGACGTGTGTCGGCTTCGAAGCCGGCGTCACGGAGGCCGGTCGCAATGCGTTCGGCGATCTCCGCGGTGGCACCGTGGCGGCTGGCGTAGGCGACCAGGACCTTCATGAGGACCTCCCAGCGTGTCGCCCGGCCTGCGCGTCTGCCGGGTGCGCGACCCGGGTCCTCGGTGGCACGACCACCAGGACCGGGCAGGGTGCATGCGCCACGACCTGCTGGGTCACCGAGCCGACCAGCAGACCGCGGAAGCCGCCGTACCCACGGGCGCCGACGACGAGCAGATCGGCGCCGCGGGCGACGTCGCACAGCTCCGACGCGGCGTTGCCGATCAGCGCGACCCGCTCGACGGCCAGGTCGCCCGCCTCGACGTCCCCGAGCGACTCGCCGATCAGTTCGAGGGTCTGCGCCCGCAGCTGACCCGCGGTCGGCTGGGGTGCCATCAGTGGCGCCGAGAGGTCGAACGGAACCGGCGCGACGTGGACGACCTCGAGGGTCGCGCCCCGCAGCCTCGCTTCGTCGGCGGCCAACAGCAGGGCGCGCCTGGACGGCTCGGAGCCGTCGATGCCCACCACGATGCGAGGCATGGGAGACCTCCCAGTGTCGCCCTCAGCCTCCCCGTTTCACGCTCTCCGCGGAAGGGGCGAACGGCTCTGGCCCCGACCCCGACCGAACGATCGCCGGCGTCAGCTCACCGAGGAAGCGACGAGTCGGGTGAGCTGCTGCTCGCCCGCATCGGTCAGCTCGGTCAGGGCGTAGGACGTCGGCCAGATCCCCGTGTCGTCGTCGAGGTTCGCCTCGGCACTGAACCCGAACGTCGAGTAGCGCTCCTTGTCGACCTGGCCACTGCGGAAGAAGCACACGACCTTCCCGTCCTTCGCCCAGGCCGGCTGGCCGTACCAGAGCTTCGGTGCCAGGTCGGGCGCTGCCGCCATGACGATGGCGTGGACGCGCTCGGCGATCTCGCGGTCGGGCGAGGCCATCTCGGCGATCTTGTCCTGCAGTGCTGCCGCGTCGGCCGCGGCCTTCTTCGATGGACCGGCCATCAGGTTCTCCTCGCGAGGCAAGTGGGATCCGAGACCCCATGCCTAGCGGATCGGCGCCCGCCACGACCCGGACGCCGGTTCAGCCGCGGCGATCGACGGCGAGGTGCACCGTGTTCTTGCCGGCCGCCTTCGCGGCATACAACGCCGCGTCGGCCGCCCGGAACAGCGCATCGAGATCCGTGCCGTGCAACGGCGCCACGGCGATACCCGACGAGATCGTCACCTCGACCAGGCCCGTGCGGCTGACCCCCACGGCCCGTCGCACACGGTCGATCACCTTGACCGCCTCGTCGGCCGAGGCGGCCGGCATCACGACGGCGAACTCCTCGCCGCCCAGCCGGTAGGCCGAGTCGTCCTCGCGGACCGAGCGGCGGATGCGGTCGGCGACGTGCTCGAGGGCGGCATCGCCGGCGGCATGCCCGTGGAGGTCGTTGACGGCCTTGAAGTCGTCGATGTCGAGCACCGCCAGCGACACCGGGTGCGTCGGGGTCGCCCGCGCCAGCAACGGTGGCACCTCGATGCCGTACATGCGCCGGTTCTTCAGACCGGTCAGGCCGTCGCGCTCGGCGGCCAGACGGGCCTCGTCGTAGAGGCGGGCGTTGCGCATCGCCAGCGCCGCGACCTCGACCAGCCCCTCGACGAACGCGGCGTCGTCGCGGCTGAAGGCGGCGGCACGATCGCTGCTGACGTGCAGCAGCAACGCCAGCTCACCCTCGTCGCGGTGGCCGGCGAGCAACAGCGACCGTGCCTGCGGGCGGACATAGGGCTGCAGGCCGGCCGCGACGACATCGGGAACCACGACCGAACCGTCGTCCGACAGCCGCTGCCACAACGCGGGCGGCATGTCGGCGATCGGCAGGCGCTGGTAGGGCGCCGGGCTGTCGTCGCCACCGCGGACCAGGTGCGAGCGACGCAGTACCAGCTCCCCCGCGTCGATCTCCATCAACCCGACCGCGAACGCGTCGGTGCGAGCGGTCACGGCCTCGATGATGCGCCGGAAGATCGTGTCGAAGTCGAAAGTGCGCGTCATCTGCTTGGTGAGCTCGTACAGCTCGTCCGCACGGCGGCACTTGCACGGGCGGCCTCGTGCAGTTGCGCCTGATGGATCGCGACCGCGGCCTGCCCGGCGATCCGGCCGACCAGGTCCACTTCGTGCGCCGGAAACTCGATGTGCTCACGGAAGGTGTCGACGAGCAGGAGACCGGTGAGCTGGGCACCCCACTGCATCGGGTAGACCGCCACGCTCTTGAGCGAGAACAGCTCCAGGGCACGCATGTCCACGTGCTCGGTGGTGACGCGCTCGATGAGGGCGGGCTCGCCGGTGCGCATGACCTGACCGAACACCGGGACCTCGTCGGCACCCATCGGTGGCAGGTTGCGGAACACCTCCCACAGCCGGGGATCGGGTTCGCTGCCACGGCTCATCACCGTGCGGAACCGGCCCGTCTCCGGGTCGTGCAGGTAGATGCTGGCGCGGTCGCCCGCGGAGTGTTCGACCACCGCATCGCAACACAGGCGCAGCACCTCACGCAGCTCGAGGCTGCCCGAGACGGCTCGTCCGACCGCATTGAGTGCCTCGGCCGCATCGCGCTGGCGGCGTACCTCCTCGTGCAGGTGGGCGTTGCGGAGCGCACTCTGGGCCTGACGAGCGAACACCTCGATGTGCTCGAGTTCGGTGTCGTCGGGCAGACATCCGGAGCGCGGGGCGTCCACGGACAGGAACCCGATGCGCTCACCGTCGTCACCGAGCAGTTCCACGATCAGGCCATGATCGGTCGTCCACGCCTCGCGCGCGTCGCCGGCTCCGGGCGCGGCGACCGGCACCGTCTGCATCCAGTCGGCGCCCGTGGCCTGGGGCGGGATCACGAAGCACGACGACCGTTGCCGGTAGTCCTCGCGCAGCAGATCGAGCCACCCCGCATACGGGGTCTCGAGCCCGATGCGTGCATCGTCGACACCCGCGGCGGCGATGCGCCGGCACGACTCACCGTGACGAACCGTCAAGGTGGCCACGGCGAAGTCGGTCACCGCGGTGACGCTCTCGACGACCCGCTGCGCCAAGCGTTCGAGGTCGAGGTCGCGGCTGAGTTCCGTTGCCGCCCAGAGGCTCGCGACCTGCTCCCGGCGACCCGGGCCAGATTCTGCGCTCACGGAGCCTCCTCGCGACGCGGGCGCGCCACCGCACGCCTCGGGTGCGGGACACATACCGGGCGCCGCCGTCCTGTCGGCCGCACCTGCAGCCACAACAGCCCTTGGTTGCTCCTCGCGCGGCCGACCGCGGATACGACCCGACAGCAACGGCCCCCGCCGAGGCGGGGGCCGTTGCTGTCGTGAAGGTGCCAGACGTTTCAGCGCCTCACTGCGGCGTGACGTCCGAAGCCTGCGGGCCCTTCTGCCCCTGCGTGACCTCGAAGCTGACCCTCTGGCCGTCGTCGAGGGACTTGTAGCCCTGCGAATTGATCGCCGAGAAGTGGACGAAGAGGTCTTCGCCCCCGTCGTCGGGCTGGATGAAACCGAAGCCCTTGTCGGCGTTGAACCACTTGACAGTGCCCTCAGGCATGCGATGTTCCTGTTCTGGAAGGCCGTGCCACGACTCACGTCGCAGCTCATCGACGGCCCGGTGGTGCGGCCGACGGTTGCCCGACGACCGATTTTGACGCCCACAACGCTACCGGCTCGGGCGCGATCCGGCGACCGGCAGTTGTGTACGACCGCGCTCCTCCTCGGGCCGGCGGTCGGCCTCGGCCCTCGTCGTCCCCAGTCGGTGGTGACGCCGGCACAACACCTCGTACGCCACGGTCGGGACCTCACCGGTCTCGAGCGACGCCTGCGGCAGATCACCCACCACGACCTGCTGGCCCTGGCGCTGGATCGCTCCCCCGACGGTGCGGGCGTTGTGGGTGCCGCGCTCGCCGCACCAGCAGCGCGCCTCGACCTGCAGTTCCTGGCGCCGGTCGGCCAGTTCGAGCAGCCGCTGCGACCCGGGGAACAGATGCGTGGTGAAGTCGGTCAACAACCCGAACGCCTGCACGTCGACCTCGAGTTCGTCGACCAGCCATGCGAGCTGCCCGATCTGCTCCGGCGTGTAGAACTGGGCCTCGTCGCAGATCACCACGTC
>JGI24113J20146_1000475_pt1 | contig 10708 bp, 11 predicted proteins | sample SubbioAug_CSWold_FD_20146 | JGI IMG/M metagenome (IMG submission 20146) | reverse complement strand
GAGGTCAGGGTCTTGCCCTCACCGGTCTTCATCTCGGCGATGTTGCCGTTGTGCAGGGCGATGCCACCGAAGACCTGGACGTCGTAGGGACGTTGCTTGAGCACGCGCCAGGCGGCCTCGCGCACGACCGCGAACGCCTCGACCTGCAGGTCGTCGACGTCGGCGCCGTCGGCGAGGCGGGCGCGGAACTCGTCGGTCTTGGCCTTCAGTTGCTCGTCGGAGAGCGCGGACATCGCATCGGCGAGCGCGTTGACCTCGTCGACGACCTTCTGGGTCTGCTTGGCCTTGCGGCCCTCCCCCATGCGGAGAAGCTTGTCCATCACCATCGGGGCGGCTCTCTTCGTTCGCGAACATCGCGGCAGCAGGTCGGCTCGCCGGAGCGCGAACGAAACGCGGCATGGCGAACGACGCGCACGATGGTACGCCACCGATCCGTGCCGCACGGCGGGGCTGTCAGTGCCCCCCCGCAGGTACCGCAGGTGCGCGGCGGGACTACTTGATCTCGAGCAGCTTCTCGCGAACGGCGTACACGACGGCCTCCATGCGCGAGTGCAGGTGGAGCTTCTCGAGGATGTTGCGCACGTGGTTCTTGACCGTGTTCTCGGAGATGAACAGCGCCTTGGCGATCTCGCGGTTGTTCATGCCCTGTGCGACGTGCTGCAGGACCTCCATCTCGCGCGGGGTGAGCCGCGGCGCGGGGACCTGCTCCTTCTCCTCGTCCTTCTTGATCATGGCGGCGAACTCGTCGAGGAGCTTGCTGGCCATCGAGGGAGAGATCAGCGACTGGCCGCCGTGGACGCTGCGCACGGCGTTGCCGATCTCGTCGATCGAGATCTCCTTGAGCAGATAGCCGTTGGCACCGGCCTTGATGGCCTCGTAGAGGTCATCCTCCTCGTCGCTGATCGTCAGCACGAGGATCTTGGTGCCCGGCTCCTCCTCCTTGATACGACGTGCGGCCTCGATACCGGACAGCACCGGCATGCGGACGTCCATCACGACGACGTCGGGAGCGTGCTCACGCGCGAGTTCGACCGCCGCCTGGCCGTCACCGGCCTCGCCGAGGACCTCGATGTCGTCCTCGTCCTCGAGGACCATGCGCAGGCCGCGACGGAACAACTCATGGTCGTCCGCGATCAGAATGCGGATCCGGTCGTCGGCCACGGTGCCCTCGCTTGCTTCGCCGTACCCGTTCCCCGGACGGGGAGCGTCACGCCTCCAATCGTCCCACTCTGTCGCAGGTCAAGCGGATCGGCGCACGTAGAGCAGTCTAGCCCGTTGGGCGCACGCGGACCCCGAGTCGCTGCTCCAGTATGGGGAGGGACGACCGATGGCCCTGACCACTCCGGGCCGGGGCCGGGACCCGGGGGTGGGCGGGGGCCCGGCTCGCGGCCGGCACCCCCGCCGATTCGATCAGGCGAACTCGTCGTCGTCGTATCCGTCGTCGGTGCCGGGTGCGACGCCGACCAGGTCGGCATCGACGGGCTGGCGGCGCGGCCGGTCGACCAGCCGCGTCTTGAGCTTGCGTACCTGTCGGGTCAGCTTGGCCTCGACCCGGTCTACGGCCGTCAGGGGGTCGGGCGCCGCAGCGGCCGCCCGCAGATACTTGCCCTTCGCGTGGAGCACCACCTCACAGTGCACCCGATCCTCGATGCGGGGATTGCTCTCCTCGGAGAACACGACCTCCATGTCGATGAACCGGTCGAACAGGCGCCTGACCCGCGACAACTTCGCGATCGCGTGGTCCCGCACATGCTCGGGAACATCGAGGTTCTTGCCCTTGACGGTGATCCGCACGGCTCCTCCTCGCCTCGCGCCCCGAGTCTCGGGGCGTGTGGGTCGCACCCGTCGGGTGCGTTGTCCACCGCCCGGGGTACGGCGAGGAAAAGGGGCCGGGGGTCCTTTCGTCTCGGCCCCTCGTCGGGCCGCACCGCGCGCGGTGTCGTACCACCGCGGTGGACCGCGGTGCCACGCCGGGGCCGTCGGCTTGCCTGGCGGGAAAGCTGACCTTCCCGACCGTGTGCCAGCAAGCTAGCAGTGCCCGGCCGACATCGGCTCGGGTCCAAAGGCCCGGCGCACACCGTCGTCCGACGAGGGCGCACCCGACCGGTCCGGCGAGGGCGCACCCGACCGGTCCGACGAGGGCGCACCCGAATCCGCAGGATCAGTCCGGTGGGGTGCCGACGAGAGGGTGCGTGCCGGCCCGGGCCAGTACCGCCAGGTGCAGCCGACCGGCGCCCGCTCCGGCGAGCGCCCGCGCGACCCGCGCGGCGGTGGCGCCCGTGGTCAGTACGTCGTCCACGACGAGCAGGTTGCTGCCGGGAAACGCGCGCGCCGCCGTGAAGCGGTCGGGTCGTCGCCGACGATCGTCGGCCTCGACGCCGCGGACGGTGGGGACGCCGAGCCCCCGGGCGACGCCGGCGGCGAGGATGGCGGCATGGTCGAGCCCGCGACGTCGACGCCGTCGGGCGGCCGTGGTGACCCACGTCACCGCGTCGACGTCCGGCGCGTGCTCGACGACGCGGTCGGCCAGTCGGGACGCCAGGCCGGCCCATCCGGCGTGCGCGCCCGCGAGCTTTGCGGTCACGACGGCCGCGGCGACCGGACCGCGGTAGTCGTAACAGGCGGTGGTGGTGGCGTAGGGGGAGGGGTCGGGCCAGCAGGGATGGCCGGGCGTGGCCGGACCGGCACAGCGGTCACAGCCGCCGGCGAGTTCGCGCACGGCCGTCCGGCAGCGTGCGCACCATGGCATGGGGCCGCGCGCGCGACAGGCCAGGCACCGCGACGGTGCGAGCAGCTCGGCGACAGCGAGGACGTCCACGGCCGTGCATCCGAGCACGACCGTCGGACCGAAAAGCCCCCGGACGTGCCTGCGCCTGGGGACGGACGCCGTCAGGCGCGCCCGTAGCGGTCCTCGAGGCGTTCGATGTCGTCCTCGTCGAAGTCGCCGAAACAGATCTCGACGAACCGGCCCCTGCGGTCGCCGCCGGTGACGCGGTGGACGACCCCGCGAGGGATGAAGAACTCGTCGCCGGCCGTCGCGGAACGGATCTCGTCACCGACCTGCACGACCAGGCCCTCGTCGAGCACGATCCACAACTCGTCGCGGTTGGCATGACGCTGCAGGCTCAGCGGCTGGCCGGCCTCGACCGTGATGAGCTTGACGGTCGACGGCTCGTCGCAGGTGTAGCGGCGGAACTGCCCCCACGGGCGGTGATCCACCACCACCGACGGGCGTGGGTCGGCATGCGGGGCGGTGTCGGGCACGTCGGACTCGTCTCTTCAGCGTTCGCTGCGGCGGCCGCGGCTGGCCTCGGCGACCAGCATCACCGGGATCCCCTCGCGGACCGGGTACTGCAGGCCGCAGCCGGTGCAGACCACGAGGTGGCGCCGCTCCTTGTGCTCGACATCGGCCTGGCACGCGGGACAGACCAGGATCTCGAGCAGCCGTTCGTCGAGTGCCACGTCGTCGGTCCTTGTCGTCGTTCGGTCGGGCGTGCTCAGCCGGCGGCGATGAGGGCGACGACCTCGTCGCGCAGCCGCTCCATGAGCGGCACGTCGTCAGCTTCCACGTTGAGTCGCAGCAGGGGTTCGGTGTTGCTCGGGCGCAGATTGAACCAGCCGTCGCCGGTGACGACCGTCAGGCCGTCCTCGGTGTCGATGTCGGCGCGGCCGTCGAAGGCCCCGGCCACCCGGTCGAGCGCGGCAGACTGGTCGGCCACCTCGTGGTTGAGTTCACCGGAGGCGGCGTAGCGGTCGTAGGGTGCGACGACCTCCGACAGCGGGGCGCCGGCGTCCGCGACGGCCTCGAGCAGCACCAGCGCCGCGATGATGCCGGAATCGGCGCGGTAGTTGTCGCGGAAGTAGTAGTGACCCGAGTGTTCGACCGCGTAGACGGCATCGGTCTCGGCCATACGACGCTTGATGAACGAGTGTCCGACGCGTGTGCGGACCGCGATGCCGCCTGCGGCCTCGATGGTCTCGGGCACGGTGTGCGAGCAGATGAGGTTGTACAGGACGGTGGCACCGGGGTGGCGGGTCAGCAGCCGGTCGGCGACCACGGCGCCGATGAGCGACGACGACACGGGCCGGCCCTGCTCGTCGACGGCGAACACGCGGTCGGCGTCGCCGTCGAAGGCCAGGCCCAGCGCGTGATCGCCGGCCCGGACCGCGGCCTGCAGGTCGCGCAGGTTCTCGGGCTCGAGGGGGTTGGCGGGGTGGTTGGGGAAGCTGCCGTCGAGTTCGAAGTACAGCGGTGTGGTGCGGATCGGCAGCCCTTCGACGGCCGCCGGCCAGACGTGACCGGCCATGCCGTTGCCGGCGTCGACCACGACCGAGACCTCACGCAGCGCGTTCACGTCGACGAACGAGCGCACGTGCGCGGCGAAGCGCTCGGTGAAGTCCTGCTCGGTGCGCGTGCCCGATTCGACGGGCGGGAGGCCGTCGACCTCCGGCACGAGGTCGCGGATCGCGCCGAGTCCGGTGTCGATGGCGACCGGCGCGGCGCCGGGCCGGCACAGCTTGATGCCGTTGTAGCCGGCCGGGTTGTGGCTGGCGGTGAACATCGCCCCGGCGGCGTCGAGCACGCCGGAGGCGAAGTAGAGCTGGTCGGTCGATGCGAGCCCGATGTCGACCACGTCGATGCCGCGGGCGTTGGCGCCGTCGGCGAAGGCGTGGGCCAGGCCCGGTGACGACGGGCGCATGTCGTAGCCGACGACCATCGTCCCGCCGTCCGGCAGCAGCACGTTCGCCGTGGCCGCACCGAACGCCCGCGCGAACTCGGCGTCCAACTGCTCGCCGACGATGCCACGCACGTCGTAGGCCTTCACGACGGCCTCGAGCACGTCCCTGGAGACGGTCACGGGGACTCCTTGCAGGTGGGCCGGCGGCGGATCGGCGAGCCTAGTCGGACGTGTCCTCGCGCCTCGGGGCTGCCGTCGCCCCGTCGTCTGTCTCGTCGTCTGCCTCGCCCGGCCGGCTCCGGCCGACATAGCGCTTGCGGGTGCGGCCATCCTCCTTCCAGTAGGCGTACCAGTAGGGCCCGTGCGGGCAGGTCGTGCAGCCGGCCTTGCCGCAGCGCACGTGCTCGCGCCGATAGCTCAGTCCGGCCGGCAGGTCCGGCTCGTGCGGCGTGGGCTGCCCGTCGGTGTGCGACAGCAGCCCACGTACCACGATCAACAGCCGACGCAGTTCGTACTCGTCGAGCCGCCGCACCTGGGCGAGCAGGTCGCGCGGGATGGCCATGACGGCGTCTACCAGTCCGCGGCGACGCCGCGGTCCGACCCTGCGGGTCGGATGCGTTCGGCCAGGACGGGGCGCGGGAGCGGTGGTGCGTCCTCGCTGACCGCCGCGGACGCCTCGAGGGCCGGGGAAGCGGTGCTGCCCTCGAGGGTCGCGTCGGCGGGCTCGTCGCCCCGGTCGGGCGCCGAGCGGAAAGGTTGCGCCACGGGCCCGGGTGCAGCGGGCTCGGGCGCGGGGATACCCGACTGAGCGGATGCGGGGGCGTCTGCCACCGGTTCCGGGGTCGGGAGGTCGGGGACGGCGCGCAGCGCCGCGGCGAGTACGGCGACCGTGTCGGCACCGTCGAAGGCGGCGGACGACGGCGACGGGGCGGCGGTCTGCTGACCCGGGGGCCGCTGGTCACGCAGCCGCCAGCCGTGCGGGGCCTGGGTGCGAGCGGCGTGGCTGGCGCACAGGTCGTAGGACTGCGGCGAGCGGGACTCCGCGAGCCCGGCGATCCACGCTTCACGCTCGCCGTAGTTGAACATCAGCGTGGCGGAGGCCGGTGCGGAGCAACTGGGCCGCGAGCAGGCTCGATCGGCCGCCAGCGCGAGCGGGCGGACCACGGCGTCGCGGTTGACGCCCTGACGGAGCTCTCCGGTGTCGGACACGGGCGGGAGTGAATCACACCGGTGGTATTCCCCGGCGTATCCGGTGTACGCCCCGTCTTGGGTAACCCGCGGCACCCAAGTGACTTTTGTCATTCGTACCACCGGGCGGCGCGTACGTCGCGACGAGGGCGGCGAGGAACCGGCGGCTACGCTGCTTTTCGATGTCCGACCGTCACGCGCGTCACCGCCGCTCCCCCACCGACCGCCGCCGACGGCCGGTCGACGGCTACCGCGCGGCCAGCGCCGACCGGTTCGATCGCCTCGTCGACGACGCCGTGTCCGGGCTCCCCGAGCCGCTGTTGCGCTATCTCGAGGACGTCGAAGTCGCGGTCACCGAGGTGCCCCCGGTGTCCGACGAGGAGGTGGCGCTGGCCTCGATGCGTTCGTTGCGCGGTCCTCGGGCCCGGCGCCGGACGACGGCGACGGTCCGGCTGACCCTGTTCCGGCGACCACTCGAGGCGAGGGCGCACAGCCGCGCCGACCTGCTCGAGCTGATCCAACTGGTGGTCGTCGACCATCTCGCCGACCACTTCGGCATCGACGACGACCGCCTCGACGACCTCGGCTGGCGCTGACCACCCTGGGAACCGGCCGCCCGCTCAGTCCGCGGCCGGCTCCGGCTCGTCCTCGGGTGGCTGCAGCGGATCGGGCTCACGGATGCCGCCGAGGGTGTCCAGCCGCTGGACGACACCGGGCTCGGCCGTGACCGGCAGCGGCGCATCGACCGGCGACCAGGCGGCCGACGGCACGCCGGCGTGGGCGAGCAGGTGCAGGCTGCCCTCGCCGGCAGCGCCGACGCGGCCGGCGACGATCCCGCCGTCGGCGACGACGTGGGCGCTCCAGCCGGGGACGTCACCGAGTACGTCACGAAGCGGCAGCGAACGCGTCTGGCCGGGACCGATCTCGAGGTCGGCGAACTCGGACGGCCGCAGCACGGTGCTGCCGTTGAACAGCACGACCGAGAACGCGACCGCGTCGCTGCCCGGGTTGACGACCTCGACCCGGTCGCTGCGGCCGGCCGTCGGACCACCCGACACGACCCAGCTCGCGTCGGCGGCCGGGACGCCGCGCTGCACCGAGAACCCGGTCCGCGCGGGGTCGTCGGCGCTGCGTCTGACGGCACCCGAGACATGCACCGGCGCTCCGTCCGAGCGCACGCTCACGGCCGCCGCGGAGACGCCCTCGGGGAACGTGCCGCGCAGGTCCACACGTCGGACCTGGCCGGGCGCGACCGTCACGTCGCTCAGACCGACGGGTGGGGCACCGCCGTCGGCCGTGTGCAGCGTGATCTCGACCGGTGCCGGTCGTTGCCCGAGGTTGGCGACCCACAGCCACGAGGCGTCACCGTCGCGGCCCGAGAGCCACGGCACGGTCCAGGTCTCGGACGGTCCGGTGGTGCTCTCGAGCAGGGACACGCCGTCGACGCCGCCGATCGCGCTGCGGGTGAGCAGGTAGCCCTCGGCGACGGCCCGGCCCGACAGGACCCGCACGAGCGCCGTGAGGTCGGCCTGCTCGGGCATCGCGTCGTTGACCGTCACCTCGTAGCTGCCGTACGCGGGCACGGTGAGGTTCTGCAGCGCGAGCGGTTCCTGGGGCCCCTGCGGCGTGAGGAAGCCGATGGCGATGGTCGCGTCGGTCGGGAAGGGGTTGACGGCCCGGATACGGGCCTCGTTGCCTTCATCGGTGCTCATCCCCGGGACCACCCATCGGTTCGACAGGCGCGAGTGGCACGGGCCGGCCAGCGTCCCGCTCGGGGTGTCCTCCACGTCGGCCAGGCGCCACTCGCGGGTCACCGCGACCGGGCCACCGCTCCAGGGCACGAAGGCGGCGAGGTCGGTACCGCCCGACGGCGTGGCGCGCACATGGGCACCCGGGAAGACCGACGGCTGGGGTGACCTCGCGATGTCACCGTCGCCGAACACGGCGAGGTCGACGGCTGCGGGGTCCTCACCCGCGTCACCGGGGCGGGCGGCCACGAGGTCGAGCTCGCTGCCCTCGCGCCGGTCACCCGTCGCGCACGTGTAGGCGCCCGAGACGGCCTCGCCGGCGACCGGTGCCACCGTCGCGGATGCGGCCTCGGGCAGGTCGACGAGGCGATCCGCGCCGACCACGCCCAGTACCACCAGCGCAGAGATGGCCAGCACGATCCAACTCCGTCGCCGGTTCATCCGACCACCTCCGGCGTGCGTGCCGGAGCGCCGGGCGGCGACGTCGAGGGATCGGGGCCGTCGGGGCGGCGGCGCGCGAAGCGGGGCGGGCGCAACGCCAGCGACACCACGATCAGCAGCGCGAGCACCTGCCCGGCCACCGCGAGGCCGCGGGCGCGGTCACCGAGGTGGGCCACCTCGACCCGGCCCCGCTCGTCGCGTCCCGCGAAAACGACCAGCGGGCCGTCGCCGTCGCCGGCCCAGGGCAGCGCCTGCCCGTCCTGCGTCGCGTCCCAACCGGGATCGTCCTGCTCGGACACGACGACCAGTGCGCCCGCGTCGGCCGCGCCCACGAAACCGACGTCCGGCGTGGGCGCGAGCGGACGCACCCCGGTCCCGACGGGCAACTCGCCGGCCATCAACGCCTCGGCGCCGACCCCCGTCACGACCCCGGCGCGCGGCAGCCAGTTCGGCACCGCGAACAGCCGACCATCGGCGATCGGCCGCGGCTCGATCCCGAGCTGCGCGCGCAGCAGCAGGTCGAGTCGCTCGCTGTCGCCACCGGGAGGCACGAACACGTAGCGGACGTTGAGCGGACCGAGCCGTCGCGCCGCCGCCGGGTCCGCACCGCCCAGGGTGGCCTCGACGACCGGTCCGGCCAGGTTGGCGGCCACGTCGGCGTCCGCGACGCCATAGGCCGCCATGGTCGGGCCCGCGCCGTCGACGACCTCCCAGCGCACGTCGTCGCCGGTGTCGGCCAGGACCAGCACACGGAACGGTCCCTCCTCGGCATCGGCAGCCATGACGAACGCCGGGAGTGGCGTCCGGCCGACCGCGTAGGCCTGCCAGGGCCCGCGGGCGAGCTCGGAAGCGACCACGCCGAGGCCGGCGGCAACGGCCAGGCCGGTGGTCAGCGCCGCGAGTTGGCGCCACCCGAACGCGTGACGGGTGAGTTGCGCCTCGGCCGTCGCGAAGGCCAGCGCCAGCAGACCGGCGAAGGCGAGGGCCGTCAGCATCAGGGGCAGGCCGGCCCAGATGACCGCACCGGTGCGGCCCGACAGCCAGGCGGCGATCGCCCCGGTCAGCGCGACCGCCCACAGCACGGCCACCAGCCCGGGTCTGCGCGGGACGCCCAGCACGAGCCCGAGCAGGCCGGCGAGAACGAACGCGAACCCGACCGGCAGGGGCAGGCCGGCGAGGTCGACCGTGAGGCTCAGCCACTGCCACAGTGGCGCCACGACGACCTCGGACTCGACGCCGCGCAGCGGACCGTCGGCGGCGAACAGCTCCAGGCTCCACGGCAGCAGCAGCACGAAGGGACCGACCGCGACCGTCACGGCGCGGATCGCCAGCGCACGGCGCCATGCGGGCTCGTCGACGGCACGGGGGTCGTCCGTGCGCCAGGCGACGGCGACCACGGCGAGCCCCGCGAGTGCCAGCGCGGGCACCACGACCGGCTCGAATGCCCCCGCCACGGCCCCGAGCAGCACGACGCCGACCACGGCCCGCCAGGCCCGGGTCGGCCCCGGTCGAGCGTCGGGCGAGCACGGTCCCGGCCGCGACGATGCCCGGCAGGGCGGCGAGCACGACCAGCGCACCGACCCGGCCCGAGGCCAGCGCGGCGAGCGCCGGCGGCGAGAGGACGTAGGCGGTGGCCGCGACGACGCGGGCCAACCGGCGGTCGGAGAATCCCTGGGCCGCACGCAGTGCCAGCAGCCAGGCGGCGAACGGCAGCCCGAGCAGGAGCAGACGGGGCGCGAGGTAGCTGCTGCCGAACAGCAGCAGATGCCAGAGCCCGAGCAGCGGCTGGGCCGGCGACGGCGCCGCCGCCGTACCGAACGCACCGGCCGTGTGCCAGCCGGCCACGTAGTCGCTGAGGAACGCGGCCGGCGAAGCGGGCCAGGGCGCCAGTTCCCCACCGCGCAGCTCGCCGGGCACCAACAACGGCCAGGCGCCGACCAGCACGATCAGACCGAGCACGGCGCCGACCGCCAGCACGGGGCGACGCTTGATGGCCGCGGCCACCCGGCGCAGACCACCGACCGGCTCGGCAGGTTCGACCCTGGCTGCCGCGTAGCCGTGGTCGACATCGCCGCCCGCGATCCACTCGCCGATCGCCTCGGCGTACGCCTGCACGCGTGGAAGGATCCGGCCGAACAGGCTGCGGATCTCGCTGTCCTGGCGGCGACGTGAGGCCTGGACCTCGCGTCGCAACCGCAGGGTCTCGCGCAGGTGGAGCACGTTCCACAGCCACGAGCGGATGGTCTGCCAGGCGTCCGACACGCGACGCGTCAGCAGGAAGCCGAACACCTTGGCCACCCCGACCAGGAAGTACAGCGGCAGCACCAGCAACAGCCGGGCAGGCCCGTAGTTCTTGATCAGCGTCGCGAGCGTGTTGCGCTCGGCGAAGTATCGCGGACCGATGTGGCGTGTCTGACCGAGTCGCAGATAGTTCGTGGCCGCGGCGACGTGGACACTGACCGCGTCGGGGATCACCTCGACGTCGTGGCCGGCCAGCCATGCCCGCCAGCACAGGTCGAGGTCGTCGCGGAACAGGTGGTAGCGCCGATCGAAGCGGCCGAGTTCGTCGAACACGTCGCGACGGACCAACATGCCGCTGGTCGACACGTACAGGGTCCGTCGCTCGGTGTCGCGCTGCCCCTGGTCGAGCTC
>JGI24113J20146_1000474_pt1 | contig 10713 bp, 10 predicted proteins | sample SubbioAug_CSWold_FD_20146 | JGI IMG/M metagenome (IMG submission 20146) | reverse complement strand
CGGGCGCCCGGTGGCCGGGCACCAGTTCGCCGGCCACGACGGTCACCTGGGTGGGGCGGCCGGCACGGTCGATCAGCGTGTGTTGCGGGATCTCGTGGCTCCACAGCATCGAGAAGTGCGGCGGGACCATCTTGTCGCTGGCCGGCAGGTTGATCCAGATCTGGAACAGCTCGGTCTGGTTGTGCCGGTCGCGGTTGAGCAGCGGGAACATCTCGGCGTGGACGATCCCCGAGCCGGCGGTCATCCACTGCACGTCACCACGACCGAAGCGGGCTGCCGCGCCCAGCGAGTCCGCGTGGTCCATGAACCCCTTGCGCATGAACGAGATCGTCTCGAACCCGCGGTGGGGGTGCTGGGGGAAGCCGGGCACCTGCGAGCCGTGGTACATCGACCAGCCGTCGCGGCCCGAGAAGTCCATGCCGAGGTTGCGGCCGACCAGCGGGCGGCACGGCCCGAACTCGTCGTCGCCCTCGGGGTAGTCGTCGTCGTGGTGGACGCAGAACAGGAACGGGTCGACCGTCTGCCACACCCGGTCGAGCGTCACCTGTTGCAGCACCACGTCGTCGGCGGTCGCCACCTCGTCTCCTGTCACCGGCAGGCTGCCAGCGTACCCGGTAGTTGCGATTGCAAGTACCGTCTCGTGGCGTAGCCGTGTCCCGACGTCACGACGGCAGGGCGGTCCGGTGCCAGCACAGGCAGAAGGGGTGGCCGGCCGGGTCGGCGTAGACCTGCCAGCCCTCCTCGGCGTCGAGGTCGTCGGCCGCCTGCAGCAGCCGTGCCCCGAGCGCCATCACCTCGTCGTGGGCCGCCTCGACGTCGGTGACCCACAGGTCGACGTGGACCTGCTGGGGCGGGTCCCCGTCGGGCCAGTCGGGCGGGACGTGGTCGGGGGCGAGTTGGACGCCGATGCGTGGCACGCCGTCGGCGTCCATGACCATGTGCCAGTCGTCCTCGACGTCCACGGTGCCGCCGTAGATCGCGGCCCAGAAACTGCTCTCGGGTTCGAGTTCGGCCGCGTCGAAGGCGACGACCTGGAACTTGATGTCCATGGCGTGTCCTGTCGAGGGCATGCAACGATCGCGTGCAGCATGGTGTTCTACCCGTCCGTCCGGCTGCTCGCCATCGAAGCCCATACGTGCGACGACGAAACGACCTCCACATGACGACACCAACCGCCGGTTCCGCCACCGCCACCGGCGTGACGCCGGACCGGCTCACCAACCTCAAGCAGTGGAACCTCGCGTTGAGCGTGCTCCACCTGGTCCAGGCGGTGGCCGTCGTGGTGCTCGCGAGCGACTTCGCGATCACGGTGACCGGCTCGTTCCCCGCCGGACCGCCTGGCGCGGACGTGCCCCCGCCCGAGGCGTTGTTCGACGTGCCGATCGGCGCGGCCATCGCGGTGTTCCTCGGCCTGGCCGCCCTCGACCACCTGCTGACCGCGACCGCGTTGCGTGGCAGGTACGAACAGGATCTGCGTCGCGGGATCAACCGGTTCCGCTGGGTCGAGTACTCGTTCAGCGCCACCCTCATGGTCGTGCTCATCTGTCTCTACAGCGGCATCACCGGGGTGGCGGCCCTGGTGGGGATCATCGGCGCCAACGTCGCGATGATCCTGTTCGGCTGGCTCCAGGAGCTGATGAACCCGCCGGGGCGCGCCTCGACGACCATGCTGCCGTTCTGGTTCGGGACGCTGGTCGGTCTCGCACCCTGGGTCGCACTGACCATCAACCTGGTCGGCGCCGACGACCTGCCCGGGTTCGTCATCGGGATCTTCGTGTCCCTGTTCGTCTTCTTCATGAGCTTCGGGCTCAACCAGTGGCTGCAGTACCGCGGCATCGGTAAGTGGCGCGACTACGCATACGGCGAGAAGGCCTATCTCGTGCTCAGCCTCGCGGCGAAGTCCGCCCTCGCCTGGCAGATCTTCGCCGGCTCCCTGGCGTCCTAACCGTGTGCGTCGAGGATGGCGCAGGTCAGCTCGTGCTTGTTCTGGTCGAGGTGGAACACCTGCGCGTTGGGTAGCGCCGCGAACCTCGCCGCCACCGTGTGGTCGGTGGGGCCCTGGAACTTCACCGTGCACACCAGGTTGCGCACCTGGCCCGCGTCGAGCCAGTGGGTCACCAACTCGAGCAGCCGCTCCGGGTAGGCGATGATGTCGCTGCACCACCAGTCGACCGGTCCGAACCCGGCGGGGTCCAGCGCGAACGCCGAGCCCTGCTCCCAGGTCACGTTGCGCAACGCCGCCACCTTGTCCTCCAGTGGCGCCTTGTCCACCGCCACCACCTCGGCGCCGGTGCGGGCCAGCAACCAGGTCCAGCCGCCGGGTGCGGCACCGAGGTCGAGGCAGCGGTCCCCGGGTCCCGGCTGGCGACGCAGCCGCGCGAACGTCTCCCACAGCTTGAGGTAGGCCCGGCTCGGCGGACCGTGCCGGTCCTCGACGAACTCGGGCACCCCGTTGGGGAACGGCACGGCACAGTCGGCCGCCGCGAGCACGAGGTCGCGCTCGAGCAGCGTCCAGGAGCCGAGCCGCGCGTCCGGTGCGACCTCGCCGAGCTCGAGCGGCCGGGCCGACACGTGCGGGAGCTTGTCGGCGATCAATTCGGCCCGGCCCCGCAGTACGGGCGCGTACAAGGCCCAGTTGCGCTGCCGGTCGCGGAGCTCCCGGGCGGCATGCCCGATCGAGTCGATCCCGATCCGCTCTGCCTCCCACCAGGTGTTCGCCGCCCAGGCGGCGTGCACCGGCTGGCTCTCGCTGATCCGCAGCAGGCCGTGCCGCTGGTTCACGGCGACGCCGGCCAGCCGCAGTTCCTCGTCGAGTTCCGCCTCGTAGTCCTCGGCGGCGAGGTAGGCCGTCGTCACCTCGACCTCACCCTGGCCATCTCGTCTCCACCTCGTGGTCGCGCCGACCCTAACCCCTGGCAGACCACGCCACCCCGGGCACGACAGCTATCCTGCGCGGCATGCATCTGCTGTTCCTCTGATCCGACGGACACGGCGAGCGCCTCGATGTGCGCCCGCCGGGGGCCCTGCGCGTCCAGGGCCGGTTCCGTCCGTCGCAGAGGAAGAGGCAGGCGATGTCGATCCATCATGGATCCGTGGCGCGCGAACGCGCCCAACTCGTGGCAACCGACGTCCACGTCGAGCGCGGCGGCCGACCGGTGCTCACCGACGTCACGGTCACCGTCAACCGCGGTACCCGGCTGGGCATCGTCGGCGAGAACGGGCGGGGCAAGTCGACGCTGCTGCACCTGCTGGCCGGGGCGCTGGAACCCGACCGGGGGCAGGTGCGGCGGGTGGGCAGTCTCGGGATCGCCGAACAGGAGATCGCCGTCGACGAGCACCGCACCGTCGGCGGGCTGATCGACGTCGAGCTCGCGGACGTGCGTGCGGCCCTGGCCGCCGTCGAACGGACCAGCCGTGACCTCGCCGCCGACCTCGACGGTGCCGAGGAGGCGTACGCCGGCGCACTCGACGCCGCCCTGACGCTCGACGCCTGGGACGCCGACCGGCGCGTCGACATCGCCCTCGAGGCGCTCGGCGCCGTCACCGACCGGTCGCGGCCACTGGCGACGATGTCGGTGGGTGAGCGCTACCGGGTCCGGCTGGCGTGCCTGCTCGGTGCCGGCCACGACTTCCTGCTGCTCGACGAGCCGACCAACCACCTCGACCGGCGCGGCCTCGAGTTCCTCACCGACCAGTTGCGCACCACCGAGGCGGGCGTGGCCCTGGTCAGCCACGACCGGCGTCTGCTGGCCGACGTCGCCACGAGGATCCTCGACCTCGACCCATCCAGCGACGGCCGGCCGCGCGTGTACGGCGACGGCTACGACGGCTACGTCGCGGGCCGCACGGCAGAGATGGCGCGCTGGGAACAGCGCTACGACCGCCACGTGGCCGAGCACCGCCGGCTGGCCGACGACCTCTCGACTGCGCAGAACCGCCTGCAGGCCGGCGGCTGGCGGCCCCCGAAGGGGGCCGGGAAGCACCAGCGCGCGACCCGGTCCGCGGGGACGGTGCGGGCGGTGCACCGGCGGATCGAGGACCTTGCCGACCACGAGGTGACCCGCCCCCAGGCGCCCCTGCGGCTGCAGATGCCGGTACTGCCGTCACTGCCCGGTGCGACGCTGCTGCACGCGGAGGAGATCTCGGTCACCGGACGGCTCGACGGGCCGGTGTCGTTGTCGGTCGAGCCCGGTGGACGCCTGCTCGTCACCGGACCGAACGGCGCCGGCAAGTCCACCCTGCTGGCGGTCCTGGCCGGTGAACTGCCACCGGACCGGGGCCGGGTCTCGGTCGCGCCGAGAGCACGACTCGGGCTGGTGGCCCAGGAGTCGCGTTCGGCCGACCGACGCAGCGCCCGCGACGTCTACGAGGCACGCGTGCGACAGCGACGGGCCGCCGGCCTCGACGGGTCGGTCGTGCCGCTCGGCGCACTGGGGCTGCTCTCGGACGCCGACCGTCGCCGGCCGGTCGCCGAGCTGTCCATGGGGCAGCAGCGCCGGCTCGATCTCGCCCTCGCACTGGTCGCCGCACCCCACGCGTTGCTCCTCGACGAGCCGACCAACCACCTGTCCATCGCGCTCGTCGACGAACTGACCGAAGCGTTCGAGCACACGCCGGCCGCGGTCGTGGTCGTCACCCACGATCGTCAGATGCGCACCGACCTCGACCACTGGCCGAATCTCGACCTGCCGGGACGCTCGTGAACCCGGGTCCGGGCGCCGGCGGGCGTCGTAGTCTGCGCCGACGGGGTCGGGCGGTCGCCGTGAGGAGGGTCCGATGACGACCAAAGTCGACTTCAAGAAGACCCTCGACGCCTACACGGCGCCCAAGGGTCGCTTCGAGATCGTCGAGGTGCCCGACCTGCAGTACCTGATGATCGACGGGCACGGCGACCCCAACACCGCGCCCGCGTTCGGCGAAGCGGTCGAGACGCTGTACCCGGTCGCCTACAAGCTCAAGTTCGCCAGCAAGCGCGAACTCGACCGCGACTACGTCGTCCCGCCGCTCGAGGGGCTGTGGTCGGCCGACGACATGGACGCGTTCACGGTCGCGCGCGAGAAGTCGAGGTGGGACTGGACGCTGCTGCTGATGGTGCCCGACTGGATCGACCACGACCGGTTCGACGCCGTCGTCGCGCAGGTGGCCGAGAAGGACCCGCCGGCGCGGCTCCACGACGTCCGCCTCGAGACGCTGTCCGAGGGGCGCTGCGTGCAGACCATGCACGTCGGCTCGTACGACGACGAGGGCGAGGTCCTCGCGCGCATGCACGACGAGTTCATCCCCGCCAACGGTCTGCGCCCGACCGGCATCCACCACGAGATCTACCTCAGCGACTTCCGCAAGGTCGCGCCCGACAAGCGGCGCACGATCCTGCGCCAACCGGTCATGTCGGCCAGCACCTAGCGCAACGAGCCGCGAACCTGGTCGCGACCCGTCGGCGAACTCCGTTGCCGCCCTACTCACCGAGGCGTAGGGTCGGTCCTGGTGCTGTGGGAGCAACGCCTGGGGCGGGAGCGGCGGGATCGCCGGCAAGATGTCGTCCGGGTCGCCCGGATGATGGAAAGCGATGACGCGGTGATCGACTGGCTGCTGGACCCCCAGGCCTCGGACCCGGCGATCAGGTGGCAGGTCATGCGCGACCTGCTCGACGCGCCGGAGGACCAGTGGCGCGTCGAACGAGCGAAGGTCGAGACGCATGGCTGGGGTGCCCGCCTGCTGTCCCACCAGGACGACGACGGGCAGTGGGACGGCGGCGCGCATTTCCCGGCCGACTTCGTCTGGGGCGGTGACGAGCCCGGCCAGCCGTGGACGTCGACGTCGCATGCGCTGGCGCAGTTGCGCGAGTTCGGACTGGACCCCGCGTCGGACCGTGTGACGCGGATGGTCGCACTGATCGGCGCGAACTGTCGGTGGGAGTACGACGACCTGCCGTACTGGGGCGGCGAGGTCGAACCGTGCATCAACGGGGCGTTGGTCGCCAACGGCGCCTACTTCGGGGTCGACATGGGCCCTGTCGTCGACCGCCTCCTCGGCGAACGCCTCGAGGACGGCGGCTGGAACTGCGAGGCGGAGAACGGTTCGGTCCGCTCCTCCTTCGACACCACCATCAACGTGCTCGAGGGACTGCTGCAGCACGAGCGGTCGACCGGCGGCAGCGACGCGGTCCGCGAGGCGCGCCGGTCGGGGGAGGAGTACCTGCTGCGTCGCGGGCTGTACCGGCGGTTGAGCACCGGCGAACCCGCCGACGAGCGCTATCTGCGGCTCACGCACCCCAACCGCTGGCAGTACGACCTCCTTCGCGGACTCGACCACTTCCGTGCCTCGGGCGAACTGAACGGTGGGGCGCCTGACGAGCGCCTGGAGGAGGCGGTCGAGGTGGTGCGTTCGCGCCGCCGCGACGACGGGACATGGCCCCTGGACCGGACCCCGACCGGCCGTCGCTGGTTCGACGTCGACGACGGTGAGGGTGAGCCGTCGAGGTGGATCACGCTGCGGGCCATGCGCGTCTTGCGGTGGTGGAGCGGCGAGGTGCCTGCCGGCGGATGAAGCGGGGCCCTTCGGCACTCGTCCCGGGACGGCCGGCGAGAGACGATCGCCGCAGGCGTCGCGGGTGCTCCCGCCCTCGCTCGAAGGGCCCACGCGCGGTGCGGAACTGCAACGTGGGAAGGAACGGTCATGGCGAGGTTGGACGGAACCATTGCCCTGCTGACGGGCGGCGCCCGCGGCATGGGCGAAGGCGAGGTACGGCGTCTGGTCGCCGAGGGCGCGAAGGTGATGATCGGCGACGTGCTCGACGCCGAGGGCGAGGCACTGGCCGAGGAACTCGGCGAGGCCGTGGCGTTCGTACACCTCGACGTCAGCGACTCGGCGTCCTGGGCGGCCGCGGTCAAGGCCACGCACGAGGCGTTCGGGCCCGTCACGTTGCTGGTCAACAACGCCGGCATCCTGACCCAGGCACCGATCGACACCACCGACGAGGCGGACATCCGCCGTATCTACGACGTCAACCTCATTGGCCCGTTCCTCGGCATCCAGGCCGTCGTGCCCGACATGAAGGCCGCGGGCAAGGGCGCGATCATCAACGTCGCCTCGGCGGCCGGCATGGTGCCCATGCCGATGATCGCCGCCTACGCCTCCAGCAAGTGGGGCCTGCGCGGCCTCACCAAGTGCGCCGCGATGGAACTCGGCCCCTACGGGATCCGCGTCAACGCCGTCCACCCGGGGGCGGTGCGTACCCCGATGACGGCCGGCGCGCCCGAGGAGATGTTCGAGGTCTACGCGGTACCGCGTATCGGCGAGCCCGAGGACATAGGTGCGGCCGTGGCCTACCTCGCCAGCGAGGAAGCATCCTTCATCGCCGGCATCGACCTCGTGGTCGACGGCGGCATGATCATGGGACCGGTCCCGCAGCCGGCCTGACCAGCCCCAAACCGCGGCGGCCATCTGGTTCTCCCCGGATGGCCGCCGCAACCATGGCGGCCCCTTCGGCTCCAAATGCCGCTGCCGGCTGGGCCGGGGCGTGCGGCCGGGGTACCTCGGACCGGGGCTGTGCCGACCATCGACCATGCCGAACCCGCTGACCCCGCGCGTGGCACGGCCGCCCGGCCGGGGGCCGGAGGTCGCGGCTACGAAGGTGGTCGTAGCGTTCCCGCGGTTGTCGCAAGTCTCCCGTTACGGAAGGAACGACTGTGCGTACCCATCTGAGGAAGTTCGCTGCTGTCCCGGCCGCGCTCGTGCTGGCCCTGGGCGTCGCCGCCTGCGAGGACGAGGGCGACACCACGGTCGTCGAGGACGAGCCGGACACGGTCATCGAGGGTGACGACACCACCGGCGGCGAGGACGCCGACGTGGACGTCGACGCCGACGTCGATGCCGAGGCCGACACCACCGAGGACGACGCGGACGCGGACGCCGACGCGGACGCGGATAGCTGATCCCTGCTGCTCCCGACGCGCCCCGGCCCGAGCGGCCGGGGCGCGTCGCGTCGCAAGCGCCGTCCGCACCGTCCGGCCGTGTGCCAGACTTCGCAGGTCAGCGAGGGGGAGGGGAGCGGCATGACCACACTGCCAGCGCCGGAGGATCGCGAGCCCGGGTTCAGGTACGACCCCGGAACCAGCGGGCGCTACCTGCGTTGGTGGTCCGGTTCGGCGTGGGGTGATGCGACCCGCCCGGTCGGTGGTCCGACCCTCGCAGACATCGCCCTCGCCCCGCAGGCCCCGGGTGGCGCGACCGGTCCGCTGGCCCCGGTCACCCGTCGCGCGACGACCGCGGTGTTCGTGGGCGCGCTCGTCGCCCTGATCGGCCTCCGCATGGTCCTGGTGTCCGCGGATACCGGCACGGCGGGCTCGGCGCAGGTCGTCGGTTGGGCGGTCCTCGGGTTCGGTGGTCTGGTGCTCCAAGCCGGTCTGGTCGGGTTCGTGCTCCATGGCATCGCCTATGTCCCTGCCGGCAGCGACGAGTCGGCGACGCAGGACGCGGTCTGACGGACGGCCGGAAAGGGGGTGGCCGTCCGTCGCCAGGACCGGCTGCGCGCGAGAGTCTGTTGAGCGAGGCTGGCACGCCACCGAAGGGACGCGGATGGCCAGCGACGACCGACGAACCGAGAAGGACCGCCAACTCGACGAGGTGCGACGGGAGCACGACGGCACGCACCTGACCACCGATCAGGGCGTCAAGCCCGACCACACCGACGACAGTCTCAAGGCCGGTGAACGCGGACCGACCCTGATCGAGGACTTCCACTTCCGCGAGAAGCTCACGCACTTCGACCACGAGCGGATCCCGGAGCGGATCGTCCATCCGCGCGGCAGCGGCGCCCACGGCGTCTTCGAGTGCTACGAGGACCTCGGCGACATCACCCGGGCGCACGTCTTCGGCGCGCCGGGACGCCGGACCCCGGTGTTCGTGCGGTTCTCGACCGTGCTCGGCTTCCGCGGCTCGGCCGACACCGTGCGCGACGTCCGTGGGTTCGCCACCAAGTTCTACACCGACGAGGGCAACTGGGACCTGGTCGGCAACAACATGCCGGTGTTCTTCATCCAGGACGCGATCAAGTTCCCCGACCTGGTCCACGCCGCCAAGCCCGAGCAGCACCACCAGATGCCGCAGGCGAGCGCCGCGCACGACACGTTCTGGGACTTCGTCTCGCTCACGCCCGAGTCGACCCACACCCTGATGTGGGTCACCTCGCCGCGCGGTGTCCCGCGCAGCTACCGGATGATGGCCGGCTTCGGCGTGCACACCTTCCGGTTCGTCAACGCCGCCGGTGAGGCCAACTTCGTCAAGTTCCACTGGCGGCCGCTGCTCGGCTCGCACTCCCTGGCCTGGGACGAGGCCCAGAAGATCGCAGGCAAGGACCCCGACTTCAACCGGCGTGACCTGTGGGACGCGATCGAGCAGGGCGACTTCCCCGAGTGGGAGCTGAGCGTGCAGGTCGTCCCCCAGGCCGACGAGCACGCGTTCGACTTCGACCTGCTCGACCCCACCAAGATCATCCCCGAGGAGGAGGTGCCGCTCCGGCCGATCGGGAAGATGACGCTGAACCGCAACCCCGACAACTTCTTCGCCGAGACCGAGCAGGTCGCCTTCCACCCCGGCAACGTCGTCCCCGGCATCGACGTCTCGAACGACCCACTGCTGCAGGGACGGCTGTTCTCCTACCTCGACACGCAACTGATCCGGCTCGGCGGCCCGAATTTCGCCCAGATCCCGATCAACCGCCCTGTCGTCGAGGTGCACCACCACCAGCGGGAGGGGTACGGCCAGCATCGCATCGACCGCGGACGCGCGGCGTACTTCCCGAGCTCGCTCGGAGGGGCCGAGGTGGCCTCGCCCGACGAGGGTGCCTACCACCACTACGAGGAACGCGTCGAGGGCAGCAAGATCCGGGCGCGCAGCACCTCGTTCGACGACCACTACAGCCAGGCGACGATGTTCTGGAACTCCATGAGTGACTGGGAGAAGCAGCACATCGTCGACGCCTTCCGGTTCGAACTCGGCAAGGTCGACACGATGCACGTGCGCGAGCGCATGATCGGCAACCTCAACCACGTCGACCACGACCTCGCCGTCGCCGTCGCTCAGGGTGTCGGCGTCGAACCGCCGGCGGCGTCCTCCGGCGACAACCACGGTCGTAGCTCACCGGCGCTGTCGCAGGACCGTGAGCCGCACAGCGTCGCCACGCGCAAGGTCGCGGTGCTCGCCGCGGACGGCGTCGACCGCGCCTCGCTGCAGCCCGTGCTCGACCACCTCGCCGAGGCGGGCGCGACCTGTGAGGTCGTCGCCCCGACCGACGGGACGCTGCAGACCACGGACGGCGCTGAGTCCCTGCCGGTCGACCGGGCGATGAACACCATGGCGTCGGTCCTCTACGACGCCGTCCTGGTGGCCGGCGGCGACGACAGCGTCGAGGGGGTGCGCGGCAAGGGCGAGCTGGCCAACTGGCCGCTCGAGGCCTACAAGCACGCCAAGCCGGTCGGTGCGATCGGTTCGGGCGTCGCCCTGCTCCACGAGCTCGGCCTGCCGGGCGTCGACCTTGCGCCGGCCGAGGGCGGCCTCGTCGACGATGCCGGGGTCGTCACCCTGGTCGGTGGCGACGCCGACGATCTCGGATCGTTCGCGTCCGCCTTCGCGGACGCCATCGCCGCCCACCGCCACTTCGACCGGCCGCTCGAGCGCGTCCGGGCATGACGGTTCGGGCGGGGACCGGCCGTG
>JGI24113J20146_1000473_pt1 | contig 10748 bp, 11 predicted proteins | sample SubbioAug_CSWold_FD_20146 | JGI IMG/M metagenome (IMG submission 20146) | reverse complement strand
GGGCCCGGACCGAGCCCCGTCCACCCGCGGGTGCTCGAGGCGGCCGGCCGCGGGATCGTCGGCCACCTCGACCCCTTCACGTTCGAGATGGCCGACCAGATCGTTGCCATGCTGCGCAGCGTCTTCCGCACGGCCAACGACCGCACCTTCGTGGTCTCGGGCACCGGTTCGGCCGGCCTCGAGACGGCCGTGGTCAACCTGTTCGAACCCGGTGACACGGTCATCGTCGGCGTCAACGGCGTCTTCGGCGGCCGGCTCGCCGACATGGCCCGGCGAGCGGGCGCCGAGGTCGTCGCGCTCGAGGAGCGCTGGGGGCGGCCCATCCCGCCCGAACGGATCGACTCGGCGCTCAAGGCCCACCCGGACGCGAAGGCCGTCGCCGTCGTCCATGCCGAGACCTCGACCGGTGCCCATCAGCCGCTCGAGGAGATCGGGGCGATGCTGCGCGACACCGAGACGCTGTTCATGGTCGACGCGGTCACGAGCCTCGGCGGCCTGCCGCTCGAGGTCGACGCATGGGGGATCGACGCGGCCTACGGCTGTACGCAGAAGTGCCTGTCGGTGCCGCCGGGACTCGCGCCGATCACCTTCTCGGCCAAGGCGGAGCGGGTCATCGGCGCCCGGCAGACCACCGTGCGGTCGTGGTATCTCGACCTCGAGGGCGTCTACAACTGGTGGGGCCCCAACCACAGCTACCACCACACGATGCCCGTCACCGCACTGATGGGGCTGCACGAGGGGCTGCGGATGGTGCTCGAGGAGGGCGTCGAGGCACGGTGGGCCCGCCACGAGGAGGTCGGCCGGCTGTTCCAGGAGCACGTCCAGGACCGCGACGCCGTCCTGCTCGCGGAGGAAGGCTTCCGCCTACCGCACCTGGTCCCGCTCGCCTGGCCGGAGCACGTCGACGAGGGCGACCTGCGCGGCCGCCTGCTCGAGCGCTACGGCATCGAGGTCGCCGGTGGACTGGGTGAGTACGCCGGCAAGGCCTGGCGGGTCGGGCTGATGGGCGAGGGCGCCCGGCACGAGTACGTCGATCGGCTCCTCGATGCCGTCGACGAACTGCTCGAGTCATGACCACGCGGCAGCGGCTGACCTGGAGGTGGCGGGTCGTCGCCGCCCTCGTGATCGGCATGGTCAACCTCGGGCGCTGGCGCGTCACCGTGCAGGGTCTCGACCACGTCCCACGCGACGCCGGTGCCGTGCTCGCTTTCAACCACCACAGCTACCTCGACTTCCTCATGGTGGCGTGGGCGCCGGTCCGCCGGTTGAAACGGCCCGTCCGGTTCCTGGCCAAGCGCGAGATCTGGGCCAGCCGCTGGGTCGGGTGGCTGGTCCGCTGGGCCGAGGCGGTGCCGGTCGACCGCGGCTCGACGCAGGCTCGTGCGGGTGCGTTCGACGCGGCCGCCGCGGCGTTGCGCAACGGCGATCTGGTCGCCGTCGCGCCCGAGCAGACGATCTCGACCTCGTTCGACCTGTTGCCGCTGCGTACGGGGGCGGCGCGGATGGCGCAACTGTCGGGCGCGCCGCTCGTGCCGGCCGTCGGCTGGGGATCGCAGAGGATCGCCACCAAGGGCCGGCGGGCAAGGCTGGCGCCCGGCACGCCGATCGTCATCCGCTATGGAGAACCGCTGTTCGTCGCACCGGACGAGGATCCGGCCGAGGCGACCGAGCGGCTCCGGACGGCCATGGCCGAACTGCTCGACGAGATCCAGCGTGGCTACGCCGACGGCACGCCCGCCGGCGCCTGGTGGGTGCCGGCCCGCCTCGGCGGCTCGGCGCCGGCGCACGACGAGGTCCTGCAGGCCAACGAGCGCCGTTGGCGTGGTCAGGCCGGGTCCTAGCGGAGCGCCTCGCGGTGGCCCGCCTTCGTCGAGTACATGGCGACATCGGCACGGTGGAGCAGGCGTTCGACGTCGTCGTCGCGCTGGGCCTCGGCGGCTCCGATGCTGGCGCCGATGCCCACCTCGCCGCACGACAGCGGGTACGGGGTCCCCAGTTCACGGGTGATCCGGTCGGCCGTGGACCGGGCATCCTCCAGCGAGGTCGCGGGGCAAAGGACCACGAACTCGTCGCCGGCGAGCCGGGTGGCGAGGTCGCCCCCGCGAACGGCCGTCTCGATCCGCCTGGCCACGGCGGTCAACAGTTCGTCCCCCGCCGCGTGGCCGTGGGTGTCGTTGATGGCCTTGAACCCGTCGAGGTCGATGAACAGCACGCTCAGGGGTGTGCCGTCGCGGGCTGCACGCGCCAGGTCCCGGGTCAGGGCGTCAGTCAGGCTGGTGCGGTTCGGGAGCCCGGTCAGCGGGTCGTGGAGGGCGGCGCGCGCCAGTTCCCGCTCGGCCGCATTGCGCTCGATGAGCACACGGGCGAGCCGGGCCAGCACCAGGAGCACGCACAGCGTGGCCGCGCTGGTCGAGGCGATCTCCGCCAGGGTCATCTGGCGATGCAGGTTGCTGGCCGGCAGGGCCAGCAGTGCCAGGCCGATGGCCGCGAGCCGCCCCAACTGCCACTGCTTCGGGTCGACGGCCGTGGGTGCGGCGAGCGTCGCGAACGACGCGTGCGCGAGGCTCATGCCCAGCAGCCCGAAGGCGATGATCCACAGGCCGAGCACGAGCCGGTCGGCAGTCAGGTCCGGGTCCACGGTCAGGATCACCGTCGCGACCAGGTTGGTCGCCGCGGCACCGGTCATGCCCCAGGCCGCGGGCAGTCGATGGGCGCCGGTGATGAGCAGCCGGATGCAGGCGGCCAGGATCGGCGCCATGGTCAGCGGCATGGCGATGACCGCGACGCGGTGCACGAGCGACCCTGCGGGGCCCTGCAGCGACACGGTCACGATCAGAATCGTCGCCGCACCCACCAGCACGATCAGCGCGTCGATGCGCCCTTCCGGGTCCCCATCGGGGAACCGGCGCGTCGCGATGCCGTTGAGGGCGACCGCGAGCACCAGGAAGGCGACGGGGTAGAACAGCAGTTCGTACTGCTCCAGCAGGCTGTTGTCGGGCAGGAACAGCACCGTGAACTCGGCCAGCGTGCCGGCCAGCATGATGGCGGTGCCGACGAGCAGGCTGCGGCTACGGGCGTCGGGGGCCTGCCGCCGGGTCGCGATCCATGCGCCGGCGAAGGCCAGCGTGCCGAGGACGACCCAGGCGACCTCCTTCACCCCGCTTCCGCCCACCACGAGTACCGCCGGGAGGGCGATGGCCCCCGACGCGGCAGCCAGGAACCAGACTCGGTCGCGCATGGGGGCACCTGTCGGCCCTGCCGGCGGGGCCGATAGACCCACTTTTGCATACTGTCCGGTATGGCTAGCCCGCCTGCAGTGCGGCGATGGCCTCGGCCTGAGCGACCGTCCGGCGAGCCTCGTCGACGTGGAGGTTCTCGATCATCCGACCGTTCACCGTGACCACGCCACCCTGCCCGGCGGCCTGCGCGGCCTCCCACGCCTCGATGACCTCGCGGGCGTCGGCGACCTCGGCCTCGGAGGGTGCGAAGATCCGGTTGCACGGTTCGAGTTGGCGTGGGTGGATCAGCGTCTTGCCGTCGAAACCCATCTCGCGCCCCTGACGGCATTCCGCCTCGAACCCCTGGGCGTCGTCGAGGTCGTTGAACACCCCGTCGAGGATCACCTTCCCGGCCTCGCGCGCGGCGAGCAGCGCCCACGACAGCGCCGGCAGCAGCGGCGCACGCCCGGGCACCCGGACGGCCCGCAGTTCCTTGACCAGGTCGTTGGTGCCCATGACGAAGCCGGTCAGCCGTTCGGACGCGGCCGCGATCTCGGCGGCGTGCAGGATGGCCGACGGGGTCTCGAGCATCGCCCAGATCCGGGTGTGGTCGGGCGCCCCGGCGGCTTCCACCGCCGCCTCGATGGTGCGCACGTCCTCGACGGAACCGACCTTCGGGACCAGCACGGCGTCCGGGCCGGCGGAGGCCACGGTGCGGACATCGTCGGCGAACCAGTCGGTGTCGAGGCCGTTGACGCGTCCGACCAGCTCACGCTGGCCGTACTCGCCGCTGGCGATCGCGGCGGCGATTCGGTCGCGGGCGTCGGCCTTCGCGTCGGGGGAGACGGCGTCCTCGAGGTCGAGGATGAGGCCGTCGGCGGGCAGGCCCTTGGCTTTCTCGAGGGCACGCTCGTTGGCGCCGGGCATGTACAGCACGCTGCGCCGCGGACGGTAGGCCTGGTCCATTCCACGTGCTCCGAGACCGCTCACAGCGCGTACTCCTCGGCGAGGTCGGGGTCGCGTTCGGCCAGGGAGCGGGCGAGGTCGAGCACGACCTGGCACTGCTTGTAGGTGGCGTCGTCCTGCATCTTGCCGTCGATCATGACCGCGCCGCTGCCGTCGCCCATCGCGTCGACGACCTTCTTGGCCCACTCGACCTCGGCCGGCTCGGGCGAGAAGACCTTCTTGGCGATGTCGATCTGGACCGGGTGCAGGCTCCACGCGCCGACGCAGCCGAGCAGGTAGGCGTTGCGGAACTGGTCCTCGCAGGCGACGGTGTCCTTGATGTCGCCGAACGGACCGTAGAACGGCAGGATGCCGGCGACGCCGCACGCGTCGACCATGCGGGCCACGGTGTAGTGCCACAGGTCCTGCTGGTAGGTGGCGCGGTCGGCCTCGACGTCGTCGCCGGACGGATCCTCGCGCACGAGGTAGCCCGGGTGGCCGCCTCCGACGCGGGTGGTCTTCATGCGGCGGTCGGCAGCGAGATCGGCCGGGCCGAGCGAGAGGCCCTGCATCCGCGGCGAGGCGAGGCAGATCTCCTCGACGTTGGCCATGCCACGCGCCGTCTCGAGGATGGCGTGCAGCAGGATCGGTCGGGTCAACCCGGCCTTGGCCTCGAGTTGGGCGAGCAGGCGGTCGGCGTAGTGGATGTCGTCGGCGCCCTCGACCTTGGGCAGCATGATCACGTCGAGGCTGTCGCCGATTTCGCCGACCAGCGTGGTCAGGTCGTCGAGGATCCACGGCGAGTCGAGCGCGTTGACGCGCGTCCACAGCTGCGTCCCCGTGGGCGGATTCCAGGATCGGCCGACCTCGACCAGGCCGTTGCGGGCCGCCTCCTTGTTGTCCACCGAGACGGCGTCCTCGAGGTTGCCGAGGAGGATGTCGACCTTCGGTGCGATGTCGGGCACCTTCGCGACCATCTTCGGGTTCGACGGGTCGAAGAAGTGGATCATCCGCGAGGGTCGGAACGGGATCTCGCGCACCGGCTCGGGCGCACCGATCGCCAGCGGGCGGAAGAAGTCCTTCGGGCTGCGCATCGCGTCCTCCACGTCGAAGCATCTCGTCGGGACGCTAGGTCTGCACCGTGACCGGCCGGAAATCGAGGGCTGCCCCTTCGTCCGCGGCGACGGTGGTCTTCGGGGTCGGCGCCGGTTTGGAAGCGGGTGCCCCGGGCGACCACGATGCCCACAACCGACCAGGAGACGATACGGATGCCGACCCCCGACTTCGGCCGCTACCTCGACGACTTCGAGGTGGGCGACGTCTACAAGCACTGGCCCGGCAAGACGATCACGCAGGCCGAGGACATCCTGTTCTGCTCGATCACGATGAACCAGCACCCGCTTCACAGCGACGACAACTACGCCGCCGCCGCCACGCCCCACGGCAAGGCGATGGTGGTCGGCAACCTCGTGTACTCGATCGTGCTCGGCCAGTCGGTGCCCGACGTGTCGGGCCGCGCGATCGCCAACCTCGAGATCGAGTCGCTCAAGCACGCCAACCCGACCTTCCACGGCGACACGATCTACTCCGAGACCGAGGTGCTCGAAAAGCGCGAGTCGAAGTCGAAGCCCGACCGTGGCATCGTCAAGGTCCGTACCATCGGCTACAACCAGGACGGCACGATCGTGTGCGAGTTCGTGCGCAGCGTGCTGGTCCCCAAGCGCGGACACGGCTTCGACGGCCACCCCGGCCGGCCGGAACCACAGCGGGACTGACGAGGTCAGGAGATCGCCGTGCTGCTCCGCCGTCGCGGACTGACGGGGCAGCACTACGACCTGGTCGGCGCCGACGGCGAGGTGGCCGACGTCCTCCTGCGCCGCCTGCGGCAGGGCGGGACCGTCACGGCGTCCGACGGCTCGGGATGGCGCGTCGACCGCGCCCCGGGGTTCGGTGCGTGGCTGACGCGGCCGATCGATGCCGACGGGGGACCACCGATCGTCACCACGACCAAGGGATTCTCCCGCGAGCGCTACGAACTCGAGTGGGACGGCGGCCATCTCGTGCTCGTCCGTCGCCGTGGTTTCCACCGGCGCCGGATGGAGCTGCTCGACGGCCATGGCGCCGTGGCCGGCGACGTCGGACGGGCCACGGTCTGGACCGGCGCCTACGACCTTCGGCTGCCGACCTACCCGGACGCGGTGACAGCCACCATCGCCTTCCTCGTCGTCCTGCTGAACCGCCGCGACAACTCGGCCACCTGGAGCTGACGGTCGGTTCCCTCCGCCCGCTCTGCGCTCACCCGGGACGTGGCCGCCCCGGTGCACCGAGCTAGCTCGATGCTCCCATGTGCACATCAACGGGCGTGGTGCACGCGCGTGCGCCACGCCACCAGCGGAGGAGTCACCATGAGGGAGCAACAGCGGCACGGCCGACGGCGTCTGGGGGGCGTCATCGCGGCGGGAGCGGCGATGGGCCTGCTGATCGCGGCGCCTGCGGCAGCGAACCACGGCGAGTGGACCGCCAACCCCGGTACGACCGTCGAGGGCGGTGCCATCGTCATGGACACGACCGACGAGGCGCTGACCCCGGCCGGCACCTCCTACGAGAACGCCGATCTCGGCGTCGAGATCGAGTCGGGTGACGTGATCTCGTTCGCCTACGAACTCGAGGGCGCGACCTGCGGTGGTGGCCAGCCCCGCATCTTCGTCGAGGTCGGGGGCACCTACTCCAACACCTTCGACGGCAACCCCGACGGTTGTGGTGACGATGGTATGGGTGCCACCAGCGGCACCGTGACCTACGTCTACGACGGCCCCGACGGCACGATCGGTCACGCCGGCATCGTGTTCGACAACACCTCCAACCGTGGTGTCGCGACGATCACCGAGGTCACGATCGGCGACTACACGCTCGACGTGAGTGACGACGGGGAGGACGCCGACGACCCGACCACCAAGGACGACTGCAAGAACGGTGGCTGGGAGGACTACGGCTTCCGCAACCAGGGCCAGTGCATCCGGTTCGTGAACACCGGCCAGGACAGCCGCTGATCCAGCGGTTCAGGCCGCGCCGATGGGCGTGGTCGTGGGGCTACCTTCACCGGTCCCATGACCACGCCCGCTGCCGTCCCTGCCCCCGACCGGACCGCCACCGAGCCGATGGTGCTGGCGCGCGGCCTGGTGAAGCGCTTCGGTGACTTCACCGCGGTCGCCGGCATCGACGTGGAGGTGGCTCCCGGCGAGTCGTTCGGGTTCCTCGGCCCCAACGGCGCCGGCAAGTCGTCGACGATGCGGATGATCGGCGCGGTCTCGCCGGTCACCGAGGGGACCCTGCGGGTGCTCGGACGCGACCCCGCCGCCGATGGACCGGAGATCCGTGCCCGCCTCGGCGTGGTGCCACAGGAGGACGCACTCGACCAGGAACTCTCCGTCGAGGAGAACCTGCTCATCTACGGCCGCTACTTCGATCTGCCGCGCAAGGCGCTGCGGGAACGCATCGGCGAGCTGCTCGACTTCGTGCAACTGACCGACCGCCGCAAGGCGAAGGTGGAATCGCTCTCGGGCGGCATGAAGCGTCGCCTGGTCATCGCGCGGTCGCTGATCAACGACCCCGAGATGGTCCTGCTCGACGAGCCGACCACGGGACTGGACCCGCAGGCCCGGCACGTGCTGTGGGACCGGCTGTACCGGCTCAAGCAGCGCGGTGTCACGCTCATCCTCACGACGCACTACATGGACGAGGCCGAGCAGTTGTGTGACCGGCTCGTGGTCATGGACGGCGGCCGGATCGTGGCCGAAGGGTCGCCGAGGCAGCTCATCGAGACGCACACCTCACGTGAGGTCGTCGAGCTGAGATTCCCGGTGGGGGAGCAGGAGGCGGCGCTCGAACGGCTCGACGGACTCGGCGAACGCATCGAGGTGCTGCCCGACCGGGTGCTGGTGTCCACCGACGACGGTGATTCGACCCTGGCCGAGGTGATCGGGCGCGGTCTGACGCCCGCCGGGACGGTCACGCGACGCAGCACGCTCGAGGACGTCTTCCTCCACCTCACCGGCCGACGGCTGGTCGACTGATGGCGCGGTCGGTGACGCTGCGGGTCGTCGAGGGCCACGCCCGCCACTACCGCCACACCTGGCGCGGCACGACCTTCTCGGCGATCGTCACCCCGGTGCTGTTCCTGTCCGCCATGGGCCTTGGCCTGGGCAGCATGGTCGACAGCGGCCGCTCGGCGGCGCTCGGCGGTATCGACTACCTGTCGTGGCTGGCGCCCGGACTGCTCGCCGCGGCCGCCATGCAGAACGGTGCCGGCGACGGGTCGTTCCCCGTGATCGCCGGCATCAAGTGGCTCAAGACCTACGACGCCGCGCTCAACACGCCCGTGCGTCCGGCCGACCTCGCCCTGGGCAACCTCGTATGGGCGACGGCTCGGGCCGCGGTCGCGGCGCTGGTCTACGTGCTCGTGGCCACCGCGTTCGGCGCCATGTCGTTCGGGCGCGGCCTGTTGGCGACCGTGCCGGCGGTGGCGACCGCGGCCGGGTTCTGCGCGGCCATCAGCGCCGTCACCGCCCAGATGAGGACCGAGCAGGGCCTGGCGGCCATCCAACGGTTCCTGGTCGTACCGCTGTTTCTGTTCGCCGGGACCTTCTTCCCGGTGTCGCAACTGCCCGATGCCGTCGCCGGGTTCGCCTGGTTCGTGCCCCTGTGGCACGGGGTGGAGTTGTCCCGCGCACTGGCACTGGGCCGCGCGCCGACGGGGCCGTGGGCCGTGCACGTCGCGGTCGTCGTCGGCTTCCTCGTGGTGGGCGCCGCCCTCAGCGTGGCGAGTTTCCACCGGCGGCTGCACCGATGAGTGCGCCCGCCTCCCCGACCACCCCCGGTCGCGAGTCGGCGATGCTGCCGCTGCGCACCACGCCACCGTTGCTGCTGGGCCGCGGGGCCCGCCTGGTCGAACGCAACGTGCTGGCCTACCGCCAGGCGTGGCTGGTGTTCGTGAGCGGCCTGGTCGAGCCCGTGTTCTACCTGTTCGCGGTCGGGGTCGGCATCGGTGGTCTCGTCGGCGCCGTCGAGGTCGCCGGCCGTGGTGAGGTGCCCTACGGCGTGTTCGTGGCGCCTGCGTTGCTCGCGTCGTCCGCGATGAACGGGGCGGTGCTCGAGTCGACCTTCAACGTCTTCGGCAAGCTCAAGTGGGGCAAGCTCTACGACGCGATCCTGGTCACGCCCATGCAGCCCCGCGACGTGGCGGTCGGCGAGTTGACCTGGGCGCTGATGCGCGGCGGCATCTACGCCTGCGGGTTCCTGCTCGTCGCGTGGCTGAGCGGACTGGTGGTCTCCGCCTGGGCGCTGCTCGCGCTGCCGGCGGCGGTCCTGATCGGCTTCGGCTTCGGCGGCGTCGGTCTGCTCGTCACGACCTATCTCAAGAGTTGGCAGGACTTCGACCTGATCACCATGGCCCTGCTGCCGTTGTTTCTGTTCTCGGCCACGTTCTACCCACTCGAGGTCTACCCGGCGGCGCTGCGCCCGATCATCTATCTCTCGCCGCTCACGCACGGGGTCACGCTGGTGCGCAGCCTCATGCTCGGGGACCTCCATTGGGCGCTGCTCGGACACGCCGCGGTGTTCGTCGTGATGGGCCTGGTCGGCCTGCGCATCGCGACGCGTCGGTTCGCAGCGTTGCTGCTGACCTGACCGTCGTCCGCATGGCGCGCACCGGGTTCACGCCCCGGTCACCTGCGGTGGCGTGGGGTGAGCGCGTGGTGAACCGTAGCTGAGGTTTACCTGAAGGTACGCCCTCGGTAGTAGGGACCGTCGCCGATCGCTGCGCCGCCCGCATAGCCTCCGCCCTCATGGGATTACGACTCGGCATCGACCTCGACGGCGTGGTCGCGGACTTCAACCGCGGCTGGACGTCGGCCTACAACGACACGTTCGGCGCCGAGCTCGCGCCCGACATGGTCACGACCTGGGACAGCCCGACCGAACTGACCCACTTCACGGACATGGACGCCTTCTGGGACTGGGCCCGGGACCATGGCGGCCACAGCGTGTTCCGCCACCTGGAGCCCTACCCGAGCGCGGTCGAGACCCTCTGTGCCCTCGAGGCCGAGGGTCACGAACTCGTGATCGTCACCGCGAAGCCGGACTGGGCCGTCCACGACACGCTGCGTTGGCTCGCCGATCACCGGATCCCACTGCGCGCGATCCACATGACCGAGGACAAGTACACCGTCGAGTGCGACGTCTATCTCGACGACGCCCCTGGCCAGGTGGAGTCGCTGGCGCGCCACCGCGGGACCACCGCGACCGTGTGCCGCTTCGTCCGCCCCTGGAACCACCCGGTCGAGCACGCCCGTGACGTGCACGACTGGAACGAGTTCCACGCCACCGTCCGCGACGTTGCGGGCACCCTGCATCACGCGACCTGACCAACCAGACTCCCGGGATGCGACTTCGATGTCCCGGGCAGGCCCACCGGGATCCCGGTGCCGGCCTTTTTCCGCCCCACTGACCAGGGACATTGATTGATGAAGATGCGTAGATGGGCCGCGGTCGCCGCGGCCGGCCTGCTGCTCGCGGCCTGCGGAGGCG
>JGI24113J20146_1000470_pt1 | contig 10765 bp, 11 predicted proteins | sample SubbioAug_CSWold_FD_20146 | JGI IMG/M metagenome (IMG submission 20146) | reverse complement strand
CCCCAGTTCGGGCTGGCCGGGTAGCTGCGGGAGTGCTCGACGAGCTGGGTCGTGAAGGCCTCGTAGAGCGGGTCGCTCGCCGCGCTCGACGCCGCGACGCCGGACTCGGTGCCGGGCAGGAACCCGACGGCCTCGGTGAACGCCGTGACCTGCGACGGGTCGAGCATGTGCTCGATGAACCGCACCGCGAGTTCCTGGTTCTCGGAGTCGGCGAAGGTGACGAGGTGGCTGCCACCGGCGAAGGTGTCGCGGGAGCCGCTGGGACCGGCCGGCAGCAGCGCCGTGCCGAGCTTGCCCTCGAGGTCGGGGTTGTCACCCAGGATCGCGCCGAGGTCCCATCCACCGCCGACCATCATCGCCGACTCCTCGTTGGCGAAGGCCGTGCGGACGTCGGCCGAGTTCCAGCTGACCGCGCCCTCGGGCGTCCAGCCACGCTGCCACAACTCGTCGAAGAACCCGATGGCCTCGCGGCCTTCGGCGCTGTCGATACCGGCGGTCCAGCTGTCGCCGTCCTCGGTCGCGATCTCGCCGCCGGCCTGCCAGATCATCGGCAGGAGCAGGTGGTTGTGGTTGCCCGCGACGTGGAAGGGCGCCATGTCGGTCTCGGCCTCGATGGTCTCGCCGGCCGCGATCAGGTCCTCCCAGGTCTCGGGGACCTCGAGTCCGAGGTCTTCGAAGACGTCGGTGCGGTAGATGAAGGCGCGAGCGCCCGCGTACCAGGGGTAGCCGTAGTTGGTGCCGTCGACGGTGCCGGCCTCGACCAGACTGGCGACGTAGTCGGCGTCGGCGTCGGCCTCGACCGGGGCCAGCCCGAGCTCGGCGAACTCGGCCGTCCAGGTCGTGCCCATCTCGGCCACGTCGGGGACCTGTCCGCCACCGACGGCGGTCACGAACTGGTCGTGGGCGTTGCCCCACGGCACGAACTCGAGTTCGATGGTGACGCCGTCGTTGGCTTCCTCGAACGACGTCGCGGACTCGCGAACGATGCGCTCGACCTCGTCGTTGCCGGGTTCCATGATCCAGACGGTCAGGGTCTGGGGGCTGCCGTCGCCGGCCGCCCCGTCGCCGTTGTCGGTGTCGTCGCCGCCGTCGCCGCCGCATGCGGTGACGAGCAGCGCCATGGCGGCCATGCCGGCCAACCAGTTGCGCGTCTTCATACAAGCTCCTATAGCTCGTGGGTGTGTTCTCGTCCGCACCGTCAGGCGATGCGAGTGCTGCCCCGTTGGTACCGAACCAGCAGGCCGGCGGCCTGCAGCCGGTCGAGGTCGAGTCCGGGGAGGGGGCCGGCGAGCCGCCGGGCCCCGTCCAGCGCGTCCCCCCGGGCGCGCTGCACGCGTGCCCCCGGGCACGCGTCCGTCACCAGCGCCGCGAGGGGCGTGGTGACGAGATCGTCGATCTCGCTGAGGCTGCCTGCGAGTCCGATCGTCGTGTCCGGCCGGTCCAGGTGGCGGCAGGCGGCGATGACGGTCTCGGCCAGGGCCCGTACCGCGTCGCGCCAGATCTGTCGGGCGACGTCGTCTCCGCCGCGTGCGGCGTCGGCGACGGCTGCCGCGAACCCGGCGACCGTGCGGACCGCGTCCGGGTCGGACTGCACCCTGCCGGCCAGGCCGTCGAGTGGTCCGAGACCGGCCTCGGCACGGGCGGCGAGCGCTGCCGATCCACCGGGGCGGCCGTCGTGGTGGCGCAGGGCGGCCATGATGCCCTCGCGTCCGATGGCGAAGCCGCTGCCGGCGTCGCCGAGCAGGTAGCCGTGCCCGTCCACCAGGTGGGGGCGGCGGTCGGGTGCCAATGCCAGCGCGACGGCTCCGGTGCCGGCGACCAGGCAGACACCGGGCGAGCCCTTGAGGGCGCCGAGGTGCGCGGTCAGCACATCGCTGGCGAGCACGATCTCGTCGGCGCCGGTCTCGACGGCGAGCTCGTCGCGGAGCGCGGTCGCTGCCGCCGGCGCCTGCGCGAGCCCGGTCGTGCCGAGCGCCAGGGTGTCGATGTGGCCGTCGACCGGCAGTTCTGCGAACGTCGCACGGACGGCCGCGGCGATCCGCCGGGCCCCGTCGGGGTCGGCAAGGCTCGCCCCGCTCGCCCCACGTGCCTCGGCGAGCCGGTGGTCACCATCGAACAACGCCACCCGGCAGGTGGTGCGCCCGACGTCGACGGCCAGGGTCGTGGTCACGTGCGATCCATGGTTTCGTCGTCGGCGGGCGCGGCCTCGGGCGTGAGTTCGGCGGTCAGGCGGTAGCGGTCCCCGCGGTAGACGCTGCGGACGAACTCGACCACGCGTCCGTCCCCGTCCCACGAGGTGCGCTCGAACAGGAACGCGGGGGAGTGCAGCGGCACCTGGAGCAGTGTCGACTCGTCCTCGTCGGTGACCGTCGGTTCGATCTCCTGCAGTCCGCGGGCGAGGTGGATGCCGTAGCGCGATGCGAGCAACTCGTAGAACGAGGCGTCGTTGAGGGCCTCGCCGGTCAACCCGGGCACGAGGTCGACGGGCACGTGCAGGGTCTCGATCGCCATCGGCAACGCGTCTGCGAGGCGCAGGCGCACGACCCGTAGCACCCGGGCGCTCGGCGAGACGTCGAGACGGCGGCCGAGCTGTGGGCCGGCGAAGACCTCCTCGAGTNCCACGGTGCGGCTGTGTGGCACGTGTCCGCGGCGGCGCATGTCGTCCGAGAAGGAGCTCACGTGCAGCGACGCCGCGATCTTCGGCGCGGCGACGAACGTGCCGGACCCGTGGCGGCGCACGAGCCGTCCGTCGCGCACCAGTTCGTCGACGGCTCGGCGCAGCGTCATGCGCGCCACCCCGAGCTCGGCCGCCAGGGCGCGCTCGGGCGGCAGGGCGTCCCCGACCGCGAGCTCGTCGATCAGGCCGCGGAGTTCGGCGTGGATCGACCGGTGCTTCGTGGTCGGCGGCGGCACCGTGTCGCTCACCGGGGGCTCCCTCGTTCGTGCTGTGGACCTCTCACCGTCGTGAACGCTAGGAGGTCTAGACCAGTAATGCAACCGGATGCCGGGAGGATCGGGCGGGTAAGGGCTGCTCAGCCAGGTCCTGCGCCCGGTGTCGATGCAATCTGACACTCAGGTCTAGACACAACGGGCCAGCTGGCCCTAAGGTGCCACCCCCACTGGTCCATACCACTGTGGATCGGTGACCGGGACCCGTCGCGGAGACGGGCCGACACGGGAGATGACACGTGCGAAGAACATTGCTGGCTGCATTCGCCATGCTGCTCGCGGCGGTGCCCGCCGCCGGCGCGGCCGCCGAACCCGCAGCGCAGGAGGCGCAGGTCCGCGCCTTCTGGGTCGACGCGTTCAACCGCGGGATCTACGACGCCGACCAGGTCGCCGAACTCGTCGCCGACGCGACGGCCGCCAACGCCAACACGCTGTTCGTCCAGGTGGGCCGCCGTTTCGACTGCTTCTGCAACGACGCGCTGTACCCGAGGACGGACGCCGCGATCGCGCCTGCCCCCTACGACCCGTTGGCCGAGGTCGTCGAGCAGGCACATGCGGCGGGCATCGAGGTCCACGCCTGGATCAACGCGACGACGCTGTGGAACCAGGCCAACCCGCCGAGCTCACCCGACCACGCGTTCAACCGGCACGGTCCGACCGCGGAGGGGGCCGACCGCTGGCTCAACCGCCGGGCCGACGGCGCGGAACTGATCGGCAACAACGCCTACATCGATCCCGCCAATCCCGACGCGGTCGACTACGTGGTCGCCGGCGTGCGCAGCATCATCGACAACTACGACGTCGACGGGGTCAACTTCGACTACATCCGCTACCCGGACTTCAACAGCGGGGAGTTCGTCAACGACTGGGGCTACACCGACGTCGCCCTCGCCCGCTTCCACGCCGAGACCGGCCGTGACGACGTGCCGGCCATCGACGACCCCGAGTGGTCGGAGTGGCGCCGCGACCAGGTGACCGCCCTGGTGCGCAAGCTCTACCTCGGCGCGTTCGACGCCGACCCCGATGTCGCCGTCAGCGTCAACGCCACCACCTACGCCTACGGCCCGCAGAGCTACGGCGGCTGGGAGGGCGCCCGCCCCTTCGCCAACGTGCTGCAGGACTGGCGCGCGTGGATGGAGGAGGGCATCGTCGACCTCAACGTCGCGATGAACTACAAGCGCGAGTGGGTGCCGGCCCAGGTCCAGATGTTCGACGAGTGGACCGAGGCGCTGGCCGACTTCCAGTACGGCCGCCACGCCGTCAACGGTCCCGCGCTCTACCTCAACGACGTCGAGCACTCGATCGCCCAGGCACGGCGCACCTTCGAGCCCTCCGCGGCCGGGAACGCGCTCGCGGGGTGGAGCGGCTACTCCTACGCGAACCCCTCGCAGACGGCAACGGCCGGTAGCGCGGCGGTCAAGGACGCCGAACGCGACGCGCTGATCGCGGCCTTGACCACCGACGACCCCGAGGGGGCTTCGCCGCTGTTCGCCGAGCCGGCGGCGGTCCCGGACATGCCGTGGAAGACCGCGCCGACGACCGGACATCTCGCCGGGACGGTCACCGTCGACGGGGACGTCGCCGACCAGGTCGAGGTCACCGTCCGGCCGCTCGGCCACGGCGGCGAGGTACGTACCGCCCTCACCGACGGCTCGGGCTGGTTCGGCCTCGTCGACCTCGCGCCCGGCCGTTACCAGGTGCGCGTCGACGACAGCGGCGTGGAGGGTCCGCGCAACCGGGTCGTCACGGTGACCGCCGGTGACCTGCATGAGGTGGCGATCCACGCCAAGAGCGGCTGAGCAACGCCGCCCAGCGGGCCTGCCGACCGGCATGGTCGGCCGGCCCGCTGGCGCGGCGCGACCTCAGGCGGTCCAGCCGAGCACGCTCTCGCCGAAGGTGAGCGTGCCGAACCAGACCGCCGCGTTGAGGACCGGGACGAGCGGGGTGGACAGCGGTCGGGTGCGGGCCAGCCTGACCAGGATGGCCACGGCCAGGAACCAGACCGCGGCCAGGACGAGGATCGCCCACAGCGGCGCGACGAGCCCGCTCGTGAGGGTGAAGAAGCCGGCGAACAGTTGCAGAACGGCCGCGATCGCGATGGCGGCGACGCCGAGCGCGGACGGGCGGGAGCGTGTGGTCGGGGCGGGGGTCGGGGCGGGCGTGGTCATCTTCGTCTCGGTTGCTCGGGTGCCCTGTCGGGCATGGTGCCGGCAGCATCGTCGCACCTGCGGGTGCGTTCCACCCGGCACCGCCCCCGGGTCCGTCTTGGGGTTGCCGGTAGCCTCCCGTCCATGACGCCGGCCCTGCAGCGACCCACACAGGCGCTCGCCGGCCTGCTCGCCGCCGGACCGACGCTGGTGGTCAGCGGCGCCGGGATCTCGACCGACTCCGGCATCCCCGACTACCGCGACGCCACCGGTCGGATGCGGCACACCTCGCCGATGACCTTCCAGCGCTTCGTCGGCAGCGTCGACGACCGTCGCCGGTACTGGGCACGCTCGCACCTCGGCTGGCCGAGGATCGCCGCGGCCCGCCCGAACACCGGCCACCTCGCCGTGGCCGCACTGCAGGCCGCGGGACGGCTCAGCGGCGTGGTGACCCAGAATGTCGACGGCCTGCACGGCGCGGCCGGCGCGGTCGACGTCATCGACCTGCACGGGCGCCTCGACACCGTCGTGTGCCTCGACTGCGGGGTCCGGCGGCCGCGGCTGGAACTCGGCCTGCGCCTCGACGCGGTGAACCCCGGGTTCCGCGCCGGCCGGCTGGCGGACGCGAGCCACCGGCCCGATGGCGACGTGGTGATCCCCGACGACGACGTGGCCGGGTTCCGGATCGTCGACTGCCGCCGGTGCGGCGGCGTTCTCAAGCCCGACGTGGTGTTCTTCGGCGAGCACGTCCCGTCGGCGCGGTTCCGGGCCGCGCTGGGCCTGCTCGACCGCTCGGCGTCGCTGCTCGTGCTCGGATCCTCGCTGATGGTCGGGTCCGGCTTCCGCTTCGTCACCGCGGCCGTGCGACGCGGACTGCCCGTCGCGATCGTCACGCGGGGCATGACCCGCGGTGACCGTCACGCCGACCTCAAGGTGGACGCACTGCTCGGCGAGGTGCTGCCGGCCCTCGCCGCGGTGGCGGTGGGCCGGACGGGCCCCACGTCCCACGACGCCGCGCTCGCCGGGTAGCGTCCTTCTCCATGAGCGATGTGAAGAATCTCGAACTCGACCTGCCGTGGATGCAGGAGGTCCTTCTGGAGCTCCTGCGCGTGCCCAGCCCGTCGGGGCGCACCGACGTGGTCATGCAGCACGTCGGTGAACGCCTCGAGGAGATCGGGCTGCCCTTCGAGGTCACCCGGCGAGGTGTCATGGTCGGCAGCCTCGACGGGGGCGAGGGCGTCCTCGATCGGGCCGTGGTCATCCACACCGACACGATCGGGTGCATGGTCCAGGCGCTCAAGGACAACGGCCGGCTCGCGATCGTGCCGGTCGGTACCCACAGTGCGCGCTTCTCGGAGGGCAGTCGGGTCACGATCCTGACCGACGACCCCGAGCACACCTACACGGGCACGATCCTGCCGACCAAGGCGTCGGGGCACGCCTTCGGTGACGACGTCGACACCCACCCGATCGGCTGGGAGCACGTCGAGGTCCGGGTCGACGAACACGTCGCGACCGCGCAGGACCTCGCCGACCTCGGCATCCAGGTCGGCGACTTCGTCGCCCAGGTCGCCTTCCCGGTGATCAGCCGCAGCGGGTACGTGACCTCGCGCCACCTCGACGACAAGGCGGGCGTCGCGGCCACGCTGGCGGCCTTCAAGGCGGTGCTCGACGCGGGCCTCGAACTCGAGGTCGGCGCCCACCTGCTGATCACGACCGCCGAGGAGGTCGGCCACGGCGCCTCGTCCGGGCTGTACCAGGACGTCGCCGAACTGGTATCGGTCGACGCGGCCGTGGTCGCCCCCGGCCAGCACTCGACCGAGACCGGCGTGTCCATCGCCATGCAGGACCTGCACGGACCCTTCGACTACCACCTCTCCCGCAAGTTGCACGGACTCGCGAAGGACCACGGCATCGAGGCCCACCGCGACGTGTTCCGCTTCTACCGCTCGGACGTCGCCTCCGCGCTCGAGGCCGGCGCCGAGACCCGCGCGGCGCTGGTCGGCTTCGGCGTGGACGCCACCCACGGCTGGGAGCGGACCCACCTCGACGCGCTCAAGGCAACCGGCGAACTGCTGGCGCTGTACCTGCAGACCCCGCTCACCTTCGCCAAGTGGGACGCCGAGCGGGCCGGACGGCTCAAGGACTTCCCGTCGACCGCGGTCCAGCCCGTGCGACGCGAACCCGAATGGGACCCCGAGTCGCCCGACCTGCTCGAGGACGAGGGCTCGCCCGAGGACTACCAGGGCTAGGCCGGACGGCGCCGTCGCACGGTTCGTCGTGCAGCAAATCCACGGCCGTGTCACACCCACTTCGTACGGTGACCCCACGACCCGTCGAGGCAGGGGGACACCGATGCTCACGACCATGCTGACCGCCACGCTCGCCGCGGCCGCGGTTGGTCTCGCCGTGGCCTGGTGGATGTCGCGCCAGCAGCGCGACGACTCGCGACAGTTGGTCGCCGACCTGCGTGCCGAACTCGTCGCCCAGCAGCAGGCCGCGTCCGAGCACGCCGCCGTGCGCCACCGCGACGACCTGCAACAGGCGATCCAGACCCTGCTCGACGTGTCCGGCCAGCAGGTCGCGGCGACGACCCGGTCCGGGGCGGCCGAACTCGATGGTCGCAAGGCGCTCATCGACGCCGAGCTACAACGCATGGGGACCACGCTCGGCCAGGTGGTCGAGTTGGTGCAGAAGCTCGAGTCCGAACGGGCCGACCAGCTCGGCCAGGTCCGCGAGCAACTGAAGGGCGTCACCCGCACGCACGCGGAGCTCGCGCAGACCACCGGCGCGATCCGCGAGGCGCTGACCTCCTCACAGGCGCGCGGCCAATGGGGTGAGCGGATGGCCGAGGACGTGCTGCACGCGGCCGGCTTCAAGCACGGGGTCAACTACGTCACCCAGCGCACCCTGCCGTCGGGCAGCCGTCCGGACGTCACGTTCCTGCTGCCGGGCGAGCTGTCGCTGCACATGGACGTCAAGTTCCCCCTGGCCAACTACCTCGCGATGCTCGAGTGCGACGGCGAGGCCGACCAGGACCGTTGCCGCAAGCTGTTCCTGCGCGACGTGAGGGGCCGGGTCAAGGAACTCGGCACCCGTGGCTACGTCGACCCCGAGTCCGGCACGGTCGACTTCGTCCTGCTGTTCCTGCCCAACGAGTACGTGTTCGGCTACGTGCACGAGCAGGACCCGGCACTGCTCGACGACGCGCTGCGCCAGGGCGTGGTCATGTGTTCGCCCTCGACGCTGTTTGCCGTGCTCGCCGTGGTGCGGCAGGCCTGCGACGGCGTCGCACTGCAGCGCACCTCGGACCAGATCGTGGGGCTGCTGTCCGGGTTCGCCGAGCAGTGGGGCCGCTACACCGAGGAGGTCGACAAGCTCGGCCGCCAGCTCGACACGGTGCGGCGAACCTACGACGGTCTTGCCACCACGCGCCGGCGCCAACTCGAACGCCAGCTCGAACGCGTCGAGGAGGTCCGCGAGCAACGCGGCATCGCACCGGTCACGATCGACGAGCGTCCGCGGTTGCTGCGTCTGCCCGACGTCTCGGCGGGCTGAGCGTGGCGCGGACGTCGCGGCGTCACGACGCCGACGCGGGCGGTGACCCCGAGCTGCTCGAACGCAAGGCGCAGTTACGCACGCACACCTGGGACGCGCTCGCGGAGGCGAAGGTGAGCCGGTTCCCCGGCGCGCACCACCGCATCAGCAACTTCGTCGGCGCCGAGGCGGCCGCCGAACGCCTGCGCGGGACCGACGAGTGGGCTGCCGCGGCGACGATCAAGTCGAACCCGGACAGCCCGCAGTGGCCCGTCCGCCAGCGTGCGCTCGAGGACGGCAAGCTGGTCTACATGGCGGTGCCACGGCTGGCCGGGCCCGACCCGTTCTTCCTGCTCGACCCCGACCACCTCGCCGACACCCCGCGGAAGGCCTCGTCGATCAAGGGCGCGTCGGCGAGCGCGCGCACGGTCGCAGTCGGGGAGCTCGAACCGGTGGACCTGGTGGTCACGGGGTGTGTCGCCGTCGCCGAGGACGGCACGCGCCTGGGCAAGGGCGGCGGCTTCGCCGACCTCGAGTTCGCACTCGCCTGCCAGGCCGGGATGATCGGCCCCGACACCGTCGTGGCCACGACCGTGCACGAACTGCAGGTGCTGCCCGCCGGCGCCGTCCCGCACACCGACCACGACGTGCGGGTCGACCTCGTCGTCACGCCCGAGCGGGTGCTGCGGGTGCCGCGCCGGGGCGGGTGGCGGGCCGCCTCGATCATCTGGGACGAGCTCACGGACGACAAGATCGCGTCGATCCCCCTGCTCACCGAGCTCGCCCGCAAACGCTGACGAGCCGTGCCCCGTCAGCCGGCCGGGGGCAGGTCGTCGAGGGCCGTGGCGTCGTCCGGGCCGGTCAGCACCGGCGACGGGAAGGCACCGTGGCAGGTCGGGCAGAACCTCGCGCCGCCGCCGTCGATCTGCTCGGCCACCTCGTCCTCGACCTGTTCGGTGTCGACGAAGCGGCTGCGCAGGTTCGGCCCCGGCACGACCACCGTGTCGGCGAACTCCTCGTGGTGCTGGGTCACGGCAGACTCCTTGTCGGCGAGCCCAGTCTGGCACATGCCTCAGGCGCAGGGGGCGGGCCGCAGAGCGGGGGCGTCGAGCCGGTCGGCCAGCCGCCGCATGGCGGCTGCCACCCGCGGCCTCACGCGTGCCGGACGGGGACGTGGTGAGCGGTGATCGCGGGCCGCGGGGACGGGGAGGCTGGTGTCCATCAGGGCCTTGGAGAACATCGGGTCCATCTTCCACTCCTTCGGCGGGTTCGGCCGGCCGGAGGGCCATCCGCTGGTGCGGTAGGTCGTCAGGTGCTGCATCGCGGTGCTCCCGGTCGGGCGTTGTGTGTCGATAATAACTCTGTCGTAATCGACATATATTCCGATGTGTGCGGTCATCGCTCGTTGGCGTCAGTGTCGTCGACGACTAATCTCGTGCGCATGAGCGATCACGTCAGCAACGTCGTGTCCCAATGGGCACGCCGCCGCCCCGAACTCGACCTGACGGGCATGGCGGTGTTCGGCCGGATCTACCGCCTGGCCCGGCTGGCGGACCGGATGCGCAGCGCAGCGCTCGAACGCCATGACCTGCAACTCGGGGACGTGGACGTGATGGCGGCGCTGTGGCGGCACGACGGGGGCCTGCGGCCGTTGGACCTGCGTGCCTCGATGCTGATCGGCTCGGGCACGCTGACCGCTCGGCTCGACCGGCTCGAATCGGCCGGACTGCTCGAGCGGCGCCCCGATCCCGACGACCGGCGCGGGCGCCTGCTGTACCTCACACCAGACGGGGAGCGGCTGCTGCCCGGCGTCGTCGAGGAGCTGTTGCAGATCGAGAACGACCTGCTCGCCCCGCTCCCGGCGACGGTGCGCGATCGGTTGGCCGGTGACCTCGGCCGGCTGCTCGCGAGCACGGAGGGCCAGGAGGGAGCGGGTGCTGCCGGGCAGTAGCCTGCCGGATTCCCGCCACCCCAGTCCCCTCCCACACCCGGAGCTCGCCAGTGTCCGTCCAGATCGGCCAGCAAGCCCCCGACTTCGAATTGCGCGACCAGACCGGCCAGCCGGTCAGGCTGTCGGACTACCGCGGCAAGAAGGCGGTCGTGATCGTGTTCTACCCGATGTCGTTCACGGG
>JGI24113J20146_1000468_pt1 | contig 10785 bp, 10 predicted proteins | sample SubbioAug_CSWold_FD_20146 | JGI IMG/M metagenome (IMG submission 20146) | reverse complement strand
AAGGCATCGCCATCCGATACGCCATAGTCCAAGAGCACCGGCTTGCCCGTCTCGATGGCCTCCACCGCCTCGGCCACAACCGCCCCCTCGACACAGCCCCCCGAAACCGACCCGGCAATCTCGCCCGCGCCAGAAATCGCCAATTGGCTGCCCACCCGGCGCGGCGCGCTGCCCCAGGTCTCGACCACCGTGGCCAAGGCCGCCCCCTTGCCCGCCCGATGCCATGCAAGAGCTGTCTCCGGGATATCGTCAAAACGGTCCATCTTGCTCATCTCCCTTGCATCGCCGCCATCAGCCGCGCCTTTTCCCCACTGTCGTCGCGGCGCGAAATGGCTTCGGCCAGTTCCTCCAACGTGGCAATGGAATGCCCCGCGCGGAACGCATCGACATGCGGCAACATCGCCTTGATCCCTTGGGCCTTGGGCGCGAACCCCTCCCAGCGCAGCAGCGGATTGAGCCAGATAAGCCGCCGCGCCGAGAGGTGCAGCCGCTCCATCTCGTGGCTCAGCGCCTCGGGCGCGTCGCGGTCCAACCCATCCGTGATCAAGAGCACGACGGCGCCTTGCCCCATCACCCGCCGCGACCAATCGCGATTGAACGCATGCAGACAGGCCCCAATCCGGGTGCCGCCCTCCCAATCCTGCGCCTGTTTTCCAGCGGCGGCAAGGGCCGCATCGACGTCCCGCGTTGCCAGTTGCCGGGTGATATTGGTCAACCGCGTGCCAAAGGTAAAGGCATGCACCCGCGCCCAGCCCGCCCCCTTGGTATTGGCGACAGCATGAAGAAAATGCAAAACCATCCGGCTATACTGGCTCATGGAACCTGAAATATCGCAAAGCACCACCAGATTGGGCCAACGCTCGCGCGGTTTTTGCCAATGCAAGCGGCGCAATTCTCCGCCATGGCGCAACCCCGCACGCAGCGTGCGCCGCGCATCCAGCCGCGCGCCATTCTGCGCCGCCATACCCCGCCGCGAGGCAAAGGGCTTCACCGGCAGCGTAAGCCGCGCCAACATGCGCTTGGCCTGCGCCATTTCAGCCGTGCTCATCTGTTCGAAATCAAGCCGCCGCAACCGTTCCTCGCCCGACATCGTGGCCGTGGCGTCGATCTCGATCTTGACCTCGTCGTCGTCGCGCTCGTCGATTTGGGGGGCATCCCGCATCACCCCATCCAACAGCGCCTCCGCCGCGCGCTTTTCGGCGGCCTGCGCGCTGCGGTCCTCCTGCACGCCGCGAATGGCGGGCAGCATCATCGCCATCATATGTTCCACATAGCGCGGATCACGCCAGTAGAGACGAAAAATCTGCGCAAAAACAAGCAGATGCTCGGGTCGCGTCACCAGACAGGCGCGCAGCGTGTAGAAGAAATCAATCCGGCTGGAAAACCCCGCCGCAGCCACCGCCCGGATCGCGTCAATCACCCGCCCGGGGCCAACCGGCAGCCCCGCCGCCCGCAAGGCCCGCGCGAAATGCGTGATGTTATGCGTGAGTTTGGGATCGTCCGGCAGGTCGAGGGTCGGCAGCTCAGTCATGCCCGTATAACTCTAGGGTTCGTTGAACATTCTGGGCATGGATATCGACGTAGGGCGCGAACCATTCCAAAATACCGGTCGCCAGATCATCCGCGATGATCTCTTGCAGCGGTGTCACGCATTTCTCTGGCATCGCTTCTAGTCCCATAAGCCAACGAATATAGCGTTGCGTTGCACGGATAACCTCGGGGCCATACCCACCGCGCGCTAAAATGTCCGGTGCCCCGTGATCCGGTAGCACAAACCGCGGCTCAAGCGCGGCCAACCGATCGAGATCTCGTAAATGCGCGGCGAAATCCGCAGGCTCATCCACATAGGTCACACAATCCTCGACCGTGTCACCTGCCAGCAAAATCCGCTGCTCTGGCAACCAAAGCACTGTGGCATCATCGCTGTGAATATTGGCCTCGATCAGCGTGACCCTCTGATCACCAAATATCATGTCCAACTGCCCGGAAAAGACCTGCGTCGGCAGGATCAGGGGCTTGATCTCTGGCAGCCCATGATAGGTGCCCGCTTCAATCGCATCACGCCGCTCTGCAAGGTGCGCGGCAGTGCGCGCGTTTGCAATCACCTCGCAGTTGGCAAAAGCTGAGGTGCCGGCGACATGATCGAGATGCCAGTGGCTATAGATGACCGTGAATTCGGTAACACCTTGCCCCTCAAGATGCGCCCGTATTGCCGCGCCGTGCTCGGAGGAAACGCTGGTATCATACACCAGCGCCGATTGTCCTGCGACCAGCGCATAGGTGGCAATACCCAGACCGATTGCTCCTTCGTCAACCCAGTTGTCACCCCCCATGAATCGGTAACCTGGCACCCGGCCATCGTAATAGGCGTATAGTCCGGGATGCGGTTGATAGATGCGCAAGTGTTGCGTTTTGCCCATTATTGCGGCTCCAACCCCGCGCGCACCTGATCCAGCAGGCGCTTGGCCTCGGAGCCCTGCAATTTTGCGATATCGTCCTGATATTTCAAAATCGCGCCCAACGTATCGGCGATGACCTCTGGGCTCAGGCTGATCACATCCAGCGCCAGCAGGCATTTGGCCCAATCAATGGTCTCCGCCACCCCCGGTTTCTTGAACAGGTCCTCGGTGCGCAACCGCTGCACAAAGGCCACGATCTCTCGGCTCAGAACCTCTGCGGCCTCGGGCGCGCGGGCCTGCAAAATCTCGATCTCGCGATCAAAGGTCGGATAGTCAACCCAGTGATACAGACAGCGCCGCTTGAGCGCATCATGCACCTCGCGGGTCCGGTTGGACGTCAGGATAACAATCGGCGGCTCCGGCGCATGGATCGTGCCAAGCTCTGGAATCGTCACCTGAAAATCACTGAGCGCTTCCAGCAAAAATGCCTCGAACGGCTCATCGGTGCGGTCGATTTCATCAATCAGCAACACTGGCGCGCCGCCCGGTTGTGGGCGCATCGCCTGCAAGAGCGGACGCTCGATCAGGAACTCTTGCGTGAAAAGCTCGTCCTTGAGATGGCTGCGGTCCACGCCCCCCGATGCCTCGGCGGCGCGGATGGCGATCATCTGCCCGGTGAAATTCCACTCATAAACCGCGCTTGCCGCGTCCAACCCCTCGTAGCATTGCAACCGGATCAATCGCCGCCCCAACGCCCGTGCCAGCGCCTTGGCGATCTCGGTCTTGCCGGTGCCGGCCTCCCCTTCCAGAAAGAGCGGGCGACCGAGCGTCAGCGCCAGATAGGTCACCGTGCCCAAGGCCCGGCCACAGACATAATCCTGCCCGGCCAAAAGACTTTGCACCGCGTCAATGGATGTGGGTTTTTGCACGTTGTCGCCTCCCGTCGCCCTCGCTTGCACCAGAACTGCATCGCAACCCCCGGCGGGTCAAGGGCGGCTATGGTAGGGCCTGGATGCCCCGCCCCCGGAATACCCATGGTTTCTCCAAAGTTTTGCCTGATTTCACCGGCATGATCCGTCTCAACAGGCCCGCATTCGAACGGTGCCGCTACGACCGAGGACAAGAGCGACCATGCAGGACAATGCCGACATCTTTGACGCCGACCTCTCCGGTCTGGATTGGGCCGCCTGGTGCGAGCGGGCCAATGAGCTTGCGGGTGAGGATGGCTATGCTGAACGTCTGGGCGAGAAACATGCCGCCGTGCTGATCGAACGCAAGCCCACGCTGCTCGTGTCTTTCGAGGCTTTTCATCGCCTGCCCACGCTCTCGCCGCAGGCGCAGCCGCTGGGCTGGGCCCTGACCAAGGCGTTGGGCTGGTCGCATCTCTGCCTGATCAGCGAGCGCGACACATGGTTTCGCGACAAGCGGGTCTATGGCTATTTCGACCGGCTGATCGACGACGGCTTCTTTGACGATTTCGAACAGGTGATCTTTTACGGTGCAGGCCCCTGCGGCTATGCGGCGGCGGCCTTTTCGGTCGCGGCCCCCGGCGCCAAGGTCGTCATGCTCAGCCCCCAAGCCACGCTCGATCCGCGCGTCGCCGAATGGGACGACCGATTTCTGCGCATGCGGCGCGTCTCGTTCAGCGACCGCTACGGCTATGCCCCTGACATGCTGGATGCCGCGGCCTCTGCCGTGCTCATCTACGATCCCGAGGTCGAGCTGGACGCCATGCATGCCGCCCTCTTCACCCGCCCCAATGTGATGAAATTCCGCACCCGCTATCTGGGCTATCAGATCGAACCGGCGCTGCTGCGCATGGGCGTGCTGTTCCGCCTGCTGGCCCAAGTCAGCGCCAATCGCCTGACGCGGCTCAGCCTTGCACAGCTCTACCGCAAGCGGCGCGAGGATACGCCCTATCTCGCCAATGTGCTGCAACGGCTCATGGCAGACGAACGTGATGCCCTGACCGTCCTGCATTGCCGCAACGCCATTGGCCGCGGCGTCGGCGGCCCGCGCTTCCGGCGCGCGCTCAAGCATGTGCAGACCAAAGGCCAGCAGCCAGACCAATCAGACGACTAACACCCTCTGATCCGCCTCTGGTCTTGGCCCGCGCGATTGTGTATGCGCAAGCGCATGAGCCAGATCCTGACCCTCCGCCGCCCCGACGATTGGCACCTGCATCTGCGCGATGGCGCAATGCTGCGCGCCGTCCTGCCTGAAACCACGCGCCATTTCGCCCGCGCCATCGTGATGCCCAATCTGGTGCCGCCAGTGGTCACGGGGCAGGATGCCGCCGCCTACCGCGCGCGGATCATGGCCGCGATGCCCGAGGGCGCGGATTTCACCCCGCTGATGACCCTATACCTCACCGAAAACACCGACCCCGAGGATGTCGCCGCCGCCCATGCCAGCGGGCTTGTGACTGCGGTCAAACTTTACCCCGCCGGGGCCACCACCAATTCCGCAAGCGGGGTGCGCGACTTTGACAAAGTGCGCGCCGTGCTCGAGAAAATGGCCGAAGTCGGCCTGCCGCTCTGCGTGCATGGCGAGGTGACGGACCCCAGCGTTGATATCTTTGACCGCGAGGCGGTCTTTATCGACCGTGTGCTCGATCCCGTGCGCCGTGCCACCCCCGGTTTGCGCGTGGTGATGGAACATATCACCACCGCCAATGGCGTGGACTATGTGCGCGCCCATGACCGTGATCTGGGGGCCACGATCACCACCCATCACCTTGTGATCAACCGCAACCATATCCTCGTGGGCGGGATCAAACCGCATTACTACTGCCTGCCCGTGGCCAAACGCGAAGAGCACCGCCTTGCCCTGCGCGCCGCCGCCACCTCTGGCGATGCGCGCTTTTTCCTGGGCACCGACAGCGCGCCGCATATCGACCCGCTCAAGGAAAGCGCCTGTGGCTGCGCGGGCTGTTTCACCGCCACCAACACGATGTCGATTCTTGCACATGTGTTCGAAGAAGAGGGCGCGCTTGCGCAGCTCGAGGCCTTCACATCCCTCAACGGCCCTGCCTTCTATGGCCTGCCCTCCAATGAGACCACGCTGACCCTGACCAAAGGCGATCCGGTCGCATACCCCCAAAAGATCGACACCGCCGACGGGCCCGTCACCGTCTTTGACCCCGGATTTCCGCTCGACTGGCACGCCACTTAAGCGGCGGGGGGCTGAGGCTTGCCCCCGGCGGGGCGTCGATACCGCCCCCACCCAAGGCCAGCAACGATTTCTTAACCCAGCCATGGTTTTCTGAAGCCATGTCCAATTACATCCGCCCCCAGATTGCCGGGGCCTGCGTCTTTTTCACCGTGACGCTTGCCAACCGACACTCACAGCTGCTCACCCGCGAAATCGCAGCTTTGCGCGCGGCGGTCCGGCGCACCAAAGCCGAACGGCCCTTCGCCATTGACGCTTGGGTTGTGCTACCCGACCATATGCACTGTGTCTGGACCCTGCCGGACGGTGATAGGGATTTCTCGACCCGCTGGAGCGTGATCAAAGCCCGGTTCTCGCGCGCCATGCCCCCCACGCCGCGCCGCCCCAGCCACGCAGCCCGGCGCGAACATGGCATCTGGCAGCGGCGGTTCTGGGAGCATCATCTCCGCAGCGAAGCAGACAAAACCGCCGCAATCCGCTATTGCTGGATCAACCCGGTCAAACATGGATTGGCCGCACATCCCGAGGCTTGGCCCTATTCCTCGATCCACCGCGACGGCCCGGTGCATTGGCCGTAGGGTGCGCATTCATTGCGCACCCTCACCCCCGGCACCAAACACTCCCGTAGGGTGCGCATTCATTGCGCACCATTGGCACCGCCGCAAACCCCGTAGGGTGCGCATTCATTGCGCACCAATGGCACCGGCGCAAACCCCCGACCCCGCGCATGTGGTCCCTCTGGCGGAACGGTGCGCAATGAATGCGCACCCTACGGGGTCCGATGCCCGTTTTGCTCCGCTACGCCGGACCGTTCAAAACCCTCTCAAACTCCCGCCATTCCCCCTTGCTCATGCCCGAGGTCTCTTGCGTGACGACCTCGCCTTTCAGCATCCGCCGCACGCAATCGAGCGCGGGGGCAGACAAATTCGCCCCCCCCATGCGGTAATCCTCGAACGCCTTAAAGGCATAGGGCACCCAATCGGCCACAAGGCGGCAAATCTCCTCGGCATAGACCCGGATTTCATATTGTGCATGGGCGTCGGCGCGCAGGCGCAGGAAATGCAATAGGTTGTGCAGATCGACCTTCCAATACCATTGCGTATAGATATTGGCGGGCAGGTTCATCCGCGCCAATTCCCGCGCCAGCCCCTGCTGGCCCTCTTGCGAAATCATGCCCTCGTAATGGTCATAGCAGCGCATCGCGTCCTCGGTCAGGATGCGCAACACGCGCTGCGCCTCCTCGCCCTCAAGCGCTGCCCCCCGCCCCTGATTGTTGGTGGTCGATTGCGCCGCCAGCATATCGGGCGCGGGGATGTAGAACTCGCGATCCAAAATCGAATAGCGCGCGGAATATTCATTCACATTGGCGGTGCGATGCCGGATCCACTGCCGCGCCACGAATACCGGCAGCTTCACATGCAGCTTCAGCTCGCACATCTCGAACGGCGTCGAATGCCAGTGCCGCATGAGATAGCGAATAAGCCCCTCATCATTCTGCACATGTTTGGTGCCCGCGCCATAGCTCACGCGCGCCGCCTGCACGATCGCGGCATCATCGCCCATATAGTCGATCACCCGGACAAAGCCGTGATCAAGCACCGGATAGGCGGTGTAAAGATGCTGTTCCATCCCCGCCGCCGTGGCGCGCAGGGTGCTGTGGCTCTGCGCGCGCTGCGCGTCGATTTCGGCCTGTTGGTCAGTAGAGAGGGGCATGGCGAGGCCTTTCATCACAAGAACGAGTCGGAGATCACTATATCTTGGGGATACCCCCCACGCAAAGCCCATATCGGGTGTTTGCCCATGCGCCACAGCACGGCAGTTTTTGCAATCCGCAGATGTATCGGGAATTGACTTTTAAATGCAATGGCCTGAGGCTAACCGCAAAACAAACAATAAACATATATTGAGGGCAGTCTCATCATGAAACACATCGTGGCAGGCCTGATGGCCGCTGCCCTGTTGGGCGGCTGTGGGGGTGGCGGATCGTCCAATCCGTTCGACAATCGAGGTGAAGACGACGACACCCCCACACCGCCCCCTGCGGGCAGCATCGTGCCGGCGGAGATCGCACAGGATGTGACCGGGGTAGCATTTGATCCCGTGACCCAGACACTGACCGTCGAAGGGCTTTCTTTTGACGGCACGACTGACCCGGTGACGTATAACCGCGCCGCAGCGCTCGACGTGCCGGGCTATCAAGCCTACACAATCCAGCAAGACGGCGCATCGCGCCACAGCACCGCCTTTGCCGCCCAAAGCCAGACCTCGGGTGCTGTGACTGCCGGGGTTGCCGCCACCGGCGGGCCGCGCAACCGCTTCTTTACGGGGGCCTTCTTTGAGAGAACCGGCAGTTATACCCAGCCGACAAGTGGCGAAGTGGTCTATACCGGCCGCTATGTTGGCATAACCAACCTTGACTCCCAAGGGGGCGACTTGTTGCCACCTCCCGCCGGACTTGCCCCGGAACTGATCCCCACCCAGGCCGCATCGACCCAAGGCGATGTGGTGCTGCGCGCGAATTTCGGGGATCGCCAGATCGAGGGCAATATCATCAACCGGCGCCTCTCCGAGACACCGGGTGGCGTCGTGATTGATTTGCCGTCGCTCGTTCTGATCAACGCAGAGATCACCGAGGGCGGCACGTTCAGTGGAACGGTTGAATACGATCAATCCGCCTTTCCCGCCGACCGTGTGACCGGCACCAGTATTGGCTCTTCCGCCGGCGTATTTGGCGGCACCGGCGCAACAGAAGTCGCTGGCGGGATCAAACTCAACGAATTCGACGGGCCGGGCAATCCGCTCGGACTGAACAACGAACTGGAAACCGGAATCTTCGTGCTTGATCGCTAGAGGCGGCGGGATGACCGCAACTCTGAACACCAAGGCGCAGACCGGCTTCGCACTCAGACCGCGTCATATCCGGCACCTGCTGCGCGCAGGTGCCTTTCTCTCGGCGCTCGGCCTGGCAGGGATTGGCGCGGCAACGCCGGCCAACCTCACCCTCGCCCAGGCCGACGCCTTGGCCGCTCAGGCGCTGGGCGCGGGCCAGCCCCGCCTGGCCTATGACCTCAGCAAAGGCCTCTTGCAGGCCGACCGCCGCAATCCCCGCGCGCATTACTATCAGGCTTTGGCGCTCTCGCAGGCCAAGGCCTATGGCGCGGCGGAAAAGAAAGCGGCTCTTGCCTATTGGCACGCCAAAACGGATGAACAGCGCTTTCAGGCCGCCAATCTTGCGGCGCAACTCAGCTTTGCCGATGACAGGCTCACCGGCTCGCAATTCTGGCTGCGCCGCGCGGTCGATCATGCCCCCGATGAGGTGGCCCGCGCCCAGACCGTCACCGCCTTTCAGAACGTGCGCGCGCGCAATCCGCTGCGGTTCGACTTTCGCTTTTCCACCACGCCCTCGGACAATGTGAACAACGGCGCCAACAGCCCGCTCAACGTGATCGACGGCGTGCCGGTGGTGGGCACGCTCAGCCCCTCGGCGCAGGCGCTTTCGGGCTTTGTCACCACCGCACAGGCCGCCCTCTCCTATCGCCTGAGCAAGAGCGAGACCCAAGAGACGCGGCTTCGTGGCCGGGTCAACGCGCGGCGGGTCGATATCTCAGACCCGGTGCCGGGGCTCAGCGGCGACGATCTGTCCTCAACCGTGCTGGAACTGGGTCTGAGCCAGTATCTGCGCGGCACGTCCGAGGCCGTGATATGGAAATTCGACCTCGACGGCGGGCGCGTCTGGTATGGGGGGGATCCGCTCTATGATTTTGCGCGGGTCGGAGCCACACGGCATCAGCGCCTGGGCGCGCGCCTGCAGCTCAGTTTCGGGGCCAGCTTCGAGGATCAACTCTACGAGAGCCCGCGCGGGGCCGACAGCACCGTCGCCATCGGCTTTGCCGGTCTGGGCGTCAACCTGACGGGGGGCGGTCAGATCGGATTTCAGGTGCAGTATCGCGACACTGACAGCAATGGCGTCAACCGCGCCTCGGATCAATGGACCGGTATCGCCAGCTATCAGATGGGCCGCGCCCTCGGCCCCGCCAACCTCGAATTTTCGCTTGGCATCAGCCAGTTGGATTATTCCAGCTATCAGGTTGGGTTCATCGTCGTGCCGGGCGGGCGCGATGACACTTCGGTGTTCGGCGGGGTCACGGCCACGTTCAACGACTGGGGCTACATGGGCTTTGTGCCCACCCTCTCCGTGACCACCGAACGCAGCGAGTCCAACATCAGCCGTTTCGACGTCGAGGAAACCTCGATCACGCTTGGGATCCGGTCCGAGTTTTAGCGCCCAGCTCATCCCAGATTGCCCTCGACACCGGCGCGCGGGCCACTATCCTCCAACCCATTGCAATCACGGAGGATGACCATGCGCATCAAATACCTGCACACGATGGTCCGGGTCAAAGACCTTGAGGCGACACAACGGTTCTTTGCCCTTCTCGGGCTCAAGGAAACCCGCCGTTGGGACAATGAGGGCGGGCGCTTTACGCTCGTGTTCATGGCCCCCGAAGGACAAGAGGACTGCCCGGTCGAACTGACCTATAATTGGGACGGCGACGAGGGCCTGCCCTCGGACAGTCGGCATTTCGGCCATCTTGCCTATGCAACCAGCAATATCTATGACCTTTGCCAGCACCTGATGGACAATGGCGTCACCATCAACCGCCCCCCGCGCGACGGGCGCATGGCCTTTGTGCGCAGCCCCGACAATATCTCGGTCGAGCTTTTGCAAGAGGGCGACGCCCTGCCCCCGGCAGAGCCATGGGCCAGCATGGAGAATATCGGCCATTGGTAAGGCTTGCGGCCTGTCTTCTGGCCGCAAGCCTTGCGGCCCCGGCGCAGGGTGCCTGCCGCCTTGCGCTGGTGCTTGCGCTTGATGTGTCCTCTTCGGTCGATGACGCGGAATATGGGCTGCAACGGGTCGGGCTGGCCTCGGCGCTGAACGCGCCCGACATCCGTGAGGCCATCCTGCGCGGCGGGTCGGGCGATGTGGCACTGGCGGTTTACGAGTGGAGCGGCCGCTTTCAGGACAAGCTGCATCTCGATTGGACGTTCTTGCGCAACGATGCCGACATCACCGGCGCAGTGGCGGTGCTGGCGGGCATGCAGCGCTCGACCAGCGATTATCCCACTGGCCTCGGCTCGGCGTTGGGCTATGGGGCGGCGCTCATGGCGCGCGGCCCCCGCTGCGATCGTCAGGTGATCGACGTCTCGGGCG
>JGI24113J20146_1000457_pt1 | contig 10964 bp, 5 predicted proteins | sample SubbioAug_CSWold_FD_20146 | JGI IMG/M metagenome (IMG submission 20146) | reverse complement strand
CTGCTCACGGTCCTGATCCGCGGCCTGGCACAGGGCAGCTTCTACGCCCTGGTCGCCGCCGGCTTCGTGGTGATCTACCGCGCCACCGACGTGGTGAACTTCGCCCAGCCCGCGCTGATGGTCATGGGCGCCTACTTCACGGCCCTGTTCCGGCACAACTACGACCTGCCGTTCTGGCTCGCGGTGCTCGCCGCGATCGCCGTCGTCGCCATGATCGGTGCGGTGTCCGAGCGGGTGGCGCTGCGTCCGATGGTCGGCCAGCCGCCGTTCTCGGCCGCCATGGTCACGGTCGGTCTGTTCCTCGTGCTCACGATCGTGGCGAACCGACTCATCGGTTCGAACGTGATCTCGGTCGGGGACCCGTGGGGGCTCGAGACCGCCGTGTTCGCCGGCAACGTGCGCATGCGCGTCGCCGACGGGTGGGGGATCGGGCTGACCATCGTCGCCTTCGCGGCGGTCGGGCTGTTCCTGACCCGCTCGCGCGTCGGCCTGGCGATGCGGGCCACCTCGCTCGACCAGGAGGTCGCGTTGGCACAGGGCGTCAACGTCGGCCGCATGTTCGGCCTGTCGTGGGCCATGGCCGGCGGCTTGGCCGGCCTGGCCGGGATGGTCTACGGCTCGGGCGGTACCGGCGTCGACCCCACCAGCGCGTTCGTCGCGCTCAAGGCCCTGCCGGTGATCATCCTCGGCGGGCTCGACTCGCTCAAGGGTGCCTACATCGGTGGGTTGGTCATCGGCGTCGCCGAGGCGTTCACCCGGGCGAATGCGGCATCGCTGTCCGGGGTGGTCGGCGCCAACGTCGACGTCGTCGTGCCCTATCTGATCATGCTGATCGTGCTGATGGTCAGGCCCTACGGCCTGTTCGGCACCCCGGAGGTCCAGCGCGTATGACCGGTCCCAACACCCTGTTGCCGGGACGTCGTCGCGCGGTCACGTTGCGCGGACGTCCGGAGCTGTACACCGAGTACGGGGCCGACCAGGCCCTGCTCAACACCCCGGCGAAGCGCCGCTTCGCGGCCGTGCTGCTGCTGGTGCTGGTCGTGGTGCCGTTCTTCCTCGACCGCGACCTCAACGGCCTGCTGACCCGGGTGTTCATCACCTCGATCGGTGCGATCGGGCTCAACCTGGTCACCGGTTATGCGGGTCAGGTGTCACTCGGCCACGCGTTCTTCCTCGGCCTCGGCGCCTTCACCGCGGCGTTCCTCGGCAACGAGCCCACCGGATCGTTGCGCGGCCTCGGCCTCGAGATGTGGGCCTGGCTGCCCCTGTCCGGCCTGGTCGCGGCGGCGGTCGGTGCGATGGTCGCCCCGCTCGCGGCCCGGGTCCGCGGCCTCTACCTCGCGATCCTGACCCTGGGGCTGGTGTTCGTCGGCGACCACATCTTCAAGGAGATGCGCACCTTCACCGGCGGGCCGGGCATCGGTCGCCGCGCCGCTGCACCGATCGTGGGCGGACTCGACCTGTACCGGCGCCAGACCATCCTCGGCGTCGAGATCGCGGGCGACGTCCTGTACTACTTCCTGTGCCTGATCCTGCTGCTGGTGCTCGGGGTCGCGGCCCGCAATCTCGCACGGTCGAAGACCGGTCGGTCGTTCGCGGCCGTACGCGACCGCGACATCGCGGCCGAGGTCATGGGCGTGCCGCTGGTGCGTACCAAGGTGGTGGCGTTCACGATCTCGTCGTTCTACGCCGGGATCTGCGGCGCGCTGCTCGCGGTCATGTACGGCACGATCGTGCCCGAGAACTTCGGTCTGCTGCTGTCCGTGGACTTCCTCGCGATGATCCTGATCGGCGGCGTGGCCACGATCAGCGGCTCGATCGTCGGCGCCGCGTTCGTGGTGCTGATGCCACGGCTCGTGCAGAGCCTGACCGACGTGCTGCCGTTCATCTCGCGTGGCGGAGGCGGCGGGGCGTTGCTGTCGGTCGATCAACTGCAGGGGATCCTGTTCGGTGCGCTGATCGTCGGCTTCCTGGTCCTCGAGCCGCGCGGGCTGTACGGGCTGTGGTTGCGGGTGCGCAACTACTGGAAGGCGTGGCCCTTCTCGTACTGAAGAACATTCCGCCCGCGAAGGCCGGCGGTGACCTACCATGGACCTACGATTCGAGTAGTAGACGCGCGGCACGGGAGTGCGTCGGGCAGCCCCCGACGCCCCGCGCGAGCAAGGACTCCGCTCCGCCAGCCGGCGTGGGCGGCGGGAGACCCTTCATACGACAGAGAGGGCGAAGGGATGCGGGAGACAAGGCGATTGCGGCGCATGGCCGCCGCACTGTGTGCCGTCGCGCTGGTGGCGACGGCATGCGGTGGGGACGACGAACCCGAGACCACCGACACCGAGACCGAGACCGACGTCGAGGAGGAGCCCGAGGGCGAGACCGAGACGGACGCCGAGGAGGAGCCCGAGGGCGACGCCACCGGCGAGATCGCCACTGACGTCGGCGTGACCGAGGAGCCCTGCCCCGAGGGCATCAACCCCGACAACGGCTGCATCTACCTCGGCATCCTGTCCGACCTGACGGTCGGCCCGTTCGCGCCGCTCGGCGTGCAGATCGTCGAGGGCCAGGAAGCGTTCTGGCAGCGCGTCAACGAGGCCGGCGGCATCGGCGGCTTCGACATCAACGTCACCGAGTACACGCGCGACAACGAGTACAACCCGCAGACCCAGTCGCAGTTGTACCGCGAGATCGAGCCGAACATCCTCGCGCTCGCGCAGACGCTGGGCACGCCGCCGACCGAGGCGATCCTGCCCGACATGGACGCGGACAACGTCGTCGGTATCCCCGCGTCGTGGTGGTCGGGTTGGGACCACGAGTCCTCGGACATGGGCCTGATCCTGGCCTCCGGCTACTCGTACTGCATGGAGTCGCAGATCGCGCTGGACTGGTCGAACGAGAACGAGGGCGAGATCGGTTCGGTCCTCGCCGTCGGCTACCCGGGTGACTACGGCGGCGACTCTGCTGCCGGTGTCGCGGCGTGGGCCGAGGCCAACGGCATCGAGTACCTCGGCTTCGTCGAGACCGCCCCGAACGCGATGGTCGGGTCGCAGGACGCGGCCATCGGCCAGGTCGTCGGCAGCGGCGCGGACCGCGTCGTCCTCGCGACCGGCCCGGCCGAGACGGCCGAGATCGTCGGTGGCTCGATGGCCAACGGCTACGCGGGTCGCTTCATCGGTGCCGTTCCGACCTGGAACCCGGCCCTGATGGACTCCCCGGCGGCGCCGGCCCTCGAGGCGGCGTTCACGCACATCGGTCCGTGGGAGGCCTTCACCGGTGAGTCCGGTGCGCACCAGGCGATGCAGGAGTTCCTCGGCGAGGGCAACCTGCCGGGCAACGACGGCTTCACCTTCGGCTGGATCTGGTCCTACCCGATGAAGGCGCTGCTCGAAGCGGCGGCCGACAACGGTGACCTGACCCGCGAAGGCCTGCGTTCGGCGGTCAACGGTCTGACCGTCGACTACGAAGGCGCACTGCCCGAACTCAACATCACGGGTGACGCCAACGCCGACGCCGTGCGTACCGCGGTGATCTCGCAACCCGACTCGGACGCGCCGCTGCGGCTGTCCACGGTCGCAACCGGCGTGACCGGCGCGACGGCGGACGACTACGACTACAGCGCGCCCTGCTCGGGCACCTGAGTCGAGCCGGGCGGGTGGGCTCCGGGGGGAGCCTGTCGCACGCAACACACGCTGGGGCGGCCCGATCGGGCCGCCCCAGCGGCGTCCGCGGCGGCCGGCCCTGACCCGCTGGCCGAGGTGCTCAGGGGCGGGCAAGGGTGCTCCCCGATGGCTGGACGGGACCGCCGATGAGACAGTGGCCTCCGATACCCACGAAGGAACCACGGTGACCTGCAACAACTGCGGCGCAAGCCTCGAATCCACGGCGACGACCTGCCCGGTCTGCGGGACCGCGGTCGGCGCCCCGTCGGCGGGCCTCTCCGACACGACCGGCGGCGACCGCCCCGCATGGGAGACCGGCGCGCCCGGTAGCACCGCCCGCGACGCCGGGACGGGCGGCGCCGAGTACGGGCCTGGGGCCGGTGCACCCGGGCCGGGTGCCGAGGGCGCCTGGCAGGGGCAGCCCGGCTACGCCGCCCCGACCTGGCAGGTGCCGGCGGCCCACCCCTCGGGCCTGCCGAGCGATGTCCGTGGCTGGGGTGCTGGCGCCCACGCGTCGTCCTTCCTCGCCTTCATCGGCCTGCCGGTCGTCGGGCCGCTGCTGGTGTGGCTGGTCAAGCGCGACCACCCGTTCGTCGACCACCACGGCCGGGAGGCGCTCAACTTCCAACTGTCGGTCGCGCTGTACACGATCGTCGGGGTGCTGGCCTCGGTCCCCATCGGGCTGCTCACCCTCGGGATCGGTTTCATCGGGATCGCGGTGTTGGGCGTGGCGCTCGGGATCGCGTGGCTGGTGCTGCCCGTCGTCGCCGCGGTGAAGGCCTCCAATGGCGAGGGCTACCGCTACCCCATGACGATCCGCTTCGTGCGGTAGGTCCTGCCGACGACTCCTCCGCCCGGGGCCGGTGCCCCGGGCGGAGGCGTGCCGACGAGCGGGACGGTGTGCGCCATGCGGCCAGCGCGCGCACCTCGGGCGGACTAGTCACCTGACGTCACCCGCGGCGTGCCGCGGCGTTGAGCCCTGCAACGCCCGGCATCCGCCGGGCCGGGAGCGCCCCGACGCCGCGGGGTGCACAGGGAGACGCCCCGCACGGCCGGGGCCCGTCAGGAGCACTACATGCGCCGCACACTCGCCTCCGTGTCCGCCGGATCCATGCTCGGGATCGCCGGACTGCTGGCCCCACTGACCGGGGTGGTCGACTCCGTGACCGTGACCGCGACCGCGACCGCCGCCGTCGACGACGCGGTCGCCCGGTTGACCGGGACCTCGACCGTGCTGGTCATCCTCGACGAGGACGCCGACGTCGACCAGGTCGCCGCCAGCGTGGCCGCCCGGGTCAACCTCGTCAGCCGCTACGACCGCATCGCGGTGCTGCTCGCCGAGGGGCCGGCCGACGACCTCCGTGCCCTCGCCGAGGTGGCCGGCGTCCAACGGCTCGAGTACGACGCGCCGATCCGGACGTTCACCGACTCCTCGCACGAGGCCACCGGAGGGCAGCGCCTGCTCGACGGCGAAGTGACCGTCGACGGGCAGATCGTGGACGGCAGCGGCATCGGCGTCGCCGTGGTCGACACCGGCGTCGACGGCTGGCACCCCGACCTCGCCGCGCGGATGGGCGAGAACGTCAAGATCGTGCCTTCGCTGGGTCTGCTCGGTGGCACCGCGATCCCGTTCCCCGAGTCCGACACCCTGAGCATCGGCGGGCACGGCACCCATGTCGCCGGGATCGTCGCCGGTGACGGCACCGCCTCGTCGGGCACCTACCACGGCGCCGCGACCGGGGCGACCATCCACGGGGTGAGCGGCGGCACCCTGATCTCGCTGCACTCAGGTCTCGAGGGGCTGTACTGGGTGCTCGAGAACCACGACACGGTCACGCCGGCCATCCGCGTGGTCAACAACTCCTGGGGCGGCGGGGCCGGCGACTACAACCCGGACGGCGCCATCCCGCGGGTCGTGCGCGAACTGACCGACGCCGGCGTCGTCGTGGTGTTCGCGGCCGGCAACGCCGGCGGGGACGGCTCGAGCCAGGCCACCTCGATCCAGTGCGTCGACCCGACGCCGGGCATGATCTGCGTCGCCTCCTACGACGACCAGGGCACGGGCGGGCGCGACGGCGTCACCTCCGACTTCTCGTCGCGGGGCGCGATCGATCAGCCGAACACCTGGCCCGACCTCTCGGCACCCGGCAGCGACATCATCGCCGCGTGCCGGCTGACGCTGCCCGTCTGCGCCACCGGCGCGTTCGGCGCCCCCGACCCGCTCAACTACGCGTCGCTCTCGGGCACCTCGATGGCCGCCCCGCACATCGCCGGCATCGCGGCGCAGGTGTTGCAGGTCAACCCCGACCTCACGCCCGCCGAGGTCGAGAGCATCCTGGTCTCGACCGCGAGCGGCGACGCGCCCGGCTGGGAACAGGGCGCAGGACTCGTCGACGCCGTCGCGGCGGTCCAGGCCGCCGCCGGCCAGGCGTTCACGACCAGCGAGCCGGCACGGGGCCGGTCGGCCGCGGCACCTGGCCGCAACCGCTGATCGTCACCGCAACAACGGGGGGACGGCCCGGGACCATCACGGTCCCGGGCCGTCGTACGTCCGCCGGAGATGTCTGGATCTGCCCAAACCACTGGAGTCTGACCCCCGACCAGCCGATGGGTAGCTAAGAGACGGCTGCAAGGACGCGGCCGGGCACGACCGAGATGGCAGGCGGCCCTGCGAGGCGGCCCGGCCAGTCGGCAAGGACACGGAGGTCCTCGAGCGTCATGGCACGGTCGACACCAGGTTCACTGCCGCGGTTCGCGAACTCTTGGTTCGCGGCCATCGCCGCGCCCCTCGTGGCGCTGGTGCTGCTCGCCTCCGTCCTCGTCGCCGGCCTCCGGGGACCCGCGAGCGTCGAGTTCGCCACGTACGGCACCGACCCGGTGCTCACCCACCATGGTGTGCCGGTCGACGAGTTGCCACCGGCCGCCGTCGTGCGAGTCGACACCACGCACCTGGGCGACCGCGAGCAGGTCGCCGCCGCGTTCGCCGACCTGGACGGCGTGACCGCGGTCGAACCGCTGTTCCGCGACTGGTACGTGATCGAGGGCGTCGAAGCCGACGCCGCAACGTCGATCGCCGGCGTCGTCGAGGCCGAGGCGCGGACGTATGCCGCGCTGGCGGGGCAGGCGTTGCCGGCGCAGTGGTACCTCCACAACGACGGGCCGGACGCGACGGGCCGTTCGCGGGCACTCCTCGGCTCCGACATCGATTGGCGTCGAACGCAGGCCGATCCAGGGTTCGCCGACAGTCTCGACCCGGCTGCCAGGGGCGCCGGCGTGGTCGTCGCGGTCGTCGACAACGGGGTCGACACCTCGCACGAGGCGCTCGAGGATCGCATCTGGGTCGGGACGACCGACGGCGACTGCGATCCCGCCGCCGATCCGACCGCGGCCACCCCCGTGACCTGGTGCTACGGCTACGACTTCGTCGACGACGCGCCGCTCGAGCGTGGCCGTCCCGCCCTCGGAGGTGGTCACGGCACCATGATCGCCGGCGCGATCGCCGGCGTCGGGGGTGGCGGGACCCCCGTGGGCGTGGCGACCTCGGCGACGATCATGCCGCTGACGGTCACACACGCCGACGACAGCATCGACCTCGCCCTCGCCGCGCAGGCGATCGACTTCGCCGCCAGCCGCGGCGCCGACGTCGTCAACGCGTCATGGGGAACCCCACCGGGCGGCACCCTTCCGTCCATCCTGCGTGACGCCCTGATCACGGCCAGCGCGAACGACGTGGTCGTGGTCGCGGCTGCCGGCAACGCGCAGGAGGGACGGGCCGCAGCAAACCTCGACCGCGACCCGGTCTACCCCGCGGCGGCAGCCCACGCCGACATCACCACCCTGATCTCGGTCGCGGCGAGCGACGAGGCCGACAACCGCGCCATGCTGTCCAACTACGGGCCGCGGACGGTCGACGTCGCAGCACCCGGTGTGGCGATCTGGGGCGCGGCGGTCGGTGGCGGGTACGCCTCGATGTCGGGGACGTCCATGGCCGCTGCCCTCACCTCCGGCGTCGTCGCCCAGGTCATCGGTGCGGCCGGTTCCGGTGACGGTGTCGGGGCCCGTCGGGCCGTCCTCGACGGTGCCACCCGGCTGCTCGAACTCGGCGACGCCGTGAGCACCTCCGCGCGGCTGTCCGCCGCCGGTGCACTGGGCCTGCGGCCGCGCCTCGGCGCCGGCCTGATCGTCACCGGCACCGACTTCGACCGCATCGATCCCGAACGGGAGTTCGTCGCCGGGCTCAACGTCCTGGCCCCACGCACCAGCGACCTCGCGTTCACGCTCGGCTACTGGCACGACGGCCGCGTCCAGGCCGTCATCGGCCACGAGATCGAGGTGGCCGCGACCGATCACATCGCCTCGGTCGGCGGTCCGACGACCCCGGGCGGCCGGCTGGGCCTGCCCGTCGTGGGCGACAACGACGACCTCGACTCGACCGGACGCAACTTCTCGGTCAGCGCGATCCTGCCGACCGGGCGCTACGTGCTGCTCGTTGCCGAACAGGAACCGACGAGGCGCGCCGGGTTCCTCACCTTCCACGTGGGGGACCCTGCGGAAGAGACCGGCCCGACGGACCCGACCGACCCGACGGACCCGACGGACCCGACGGACCCGACCGACCCCACGGATCCGACGGACCCGACCGACCCCACGGATCCGACGGACCCGACCGACCCCGTCGACTGCGACGTGACACCGGAGGACCCGAGCTGCGTCGACGGCGGGGGGCCGACCGTCGACTGCAACCTCGATCCTGCCGATCCGACGTGCGTCACCGACGGTCAGGACGGCGCGGACGGTGCGGATGGTGCCGACGGAGCCGATGGTGCGGATGGCGCCGACGGTGCCGACGGTGCGGATGGTTCCGACGGTGCGGATGGTTCCGACGGTGGAGATGGCGCCGACGGTGCCGACGGTGATCCGGGCGCGCCCGGCACCCCGGGCGACGACGGCGACGGCGACCTCGGCGGCACACCCGTCGAGGGCGCGTTCGCGCCGGTCTTCCCCGCCGAGGGGCCGATGAGCGGCCGTACGGTCGACGTCAAGGGCGAGTGGGACGACCCGGCCTGGGACGGTGCCGTGGTCTGGTTCAACGAACGCCAGGCCGAGATGCTGCAGCCGTTGCGATCCGTCGCCGCGGTGCGTGCGCCCGCCTACCCGCGCCCCGGTTCCGTCCACGTCGTGATTCGCACGCCCGGCGGGGCGCTGCTCGAGGCCTACGAGCACGCCTTCACCTACGTCGACACGGCACCGGGAACCCCCGGGGACGACGGCGGTGACGGCAACGACGGTGGCGGTGACGGCAATGACGGTGGCGGTGACGGCAATGACGGTGGCGGTGACGGCAACGACGGTGGCAACGGTGGTGGAACCGGCGGCAACGGCAGTGACGGTGCCACCGTGGGCACGCCCACGACGCTGCCCAACGGACTGACCGTGGCACCCTTCGCCGAGGACCACCCGCTGAGCCGGCTGACCCTGGCCGCCTGGGACGAGGGGATGCGCTGCACCACCTCGCCGTGCACGGCCGTGTGGATCGACACCCGCCGCTAGACGGTCACAGGCAGGCACTACCCTCGATCGGCAACCCGCGTCGTCCGGCGCGCGGTCCGCCGTCGACCCGCAAGGCCGTGCTCCGTGGCTGCCGATCCCCGTCTGCTCGAGGGCCTCAACCCTGCCCAGCGTGACGCCGTCGAGACCGTCGACGGTCCCGTGCTGGTCGTCGCGGGAGCGGGTTCCGGCAAGACGCGGGTGCTCACCCATCGCATCGCCCACCTGATCCGTGACCGCCACGTGAGCCCGTTCGAGATCCTGGCGATCACGTTCACCAACAAGGCGGCCGGCGAGATGGCCGAGCGCGTCGGTGGCCTGGTCGGCGACCGCCTGTCCGAGCGGATGTGGGTCACGACGTTCCACAAGGCTTGCGTTCGGATCCTGCGGCGCGAACTGACCCGGCTCGGCTACCGCAGCGGGTTCACCATCTACGACGGGCAGGACTCGCAGCGGCTGATCTCGCAGATCGCCAAGGACCTCGGCGTCGACGACAAGCGCCTGTCGCCACGCGCTATCCAGCACGCGATCAGCAACGCCAAGGACGAGTTGATCGACCACGAGACCTACGCCTCGCGGGCGGGCGCGTGGCCCGAGATCCAGATCGCCGACGTCTACGCCGGCTACCAGGACCGGCTGTTGCGGGCCAACGCGCTCGACTTCGACGACCTGATCGTCAAGACGGTCGAGATCTTCCAGTTGTTCGACCCGGTCCTCGAGCACTGGCAGCAGCGCTTCCAGTACCTGATGGTCGACGAGTACCAGGACACCAACCGCGCCCAGTACCACCTGGTCAACCTGCTCGCCGCCCGCGAACGCAACATCATGGTCGTGGGCGACCACGACCAGTCAATTTATGCCTTTCGAGGCGCTACGGTGCAGAATTTGCTGGATTTCGAGCGGGACTATCCGGACGCGACCGTGATCCCGCTGGTGCAGAACTACCGGTCGACGCAGACGATTCTCGACGCGGCCAACGCGGTCATCAGGCACAACACCTCGAGGTATCCCAAGGAGTTGTGGACCGACGCCGGGCCGGGCGAACCGGTGGTGCGCTACCACGCCAACGACGAGCACGACGAGGCGGCGTTCGTCGCCGAGGAACTCGAGAAGCTGCGCGCCGAGGGCTTCACCTTCGACGACGCGGCGGTCTTCTACCGGACCAACGCGCAGTCGCGCGTGCTCGAGGACGTGTTCATCCGCGTCGGCATGCCCTACCGGGTCATCGGCGGCGTCCGCTTCTACGAGCGCAAGGAGATCAAGGACGTCCTCGCCTACGCCCGTGTGCTGATCAACCCCGACGACGACGTCTCTGCCCGCCGCATCGTCAACACCCCGCGCCGCGGGGTGGGCGACCGCACCATCGAGGCGCTCGACTGGCACGCCCGGCGCGAAGGCGTCAGCTTCCTCGAGGCCTGCCGCCAGGCCGAGCAGGTCCAGGGGCTCGCCGCCCGCGCCATCGGTGCGGTCACCTCGTTCGTCGACCTGCTCGACGGCCTGCGTACGGCCCTCGATCACGACATGAACGTCCCCGACCTGATCGAGGAGATCTGGAACCGGACCGGGTACATGCGCGAGCTGCAGGCCGAACGCACCATCGAGGCGCTCGGCCGCGAGGAGAACCTGCGCGAGCTCAAGTCCGTCGCCACCGAGGTCCACGAGCGCGGCGGGGGAGCCGAAGGCATGGCCGGGCTCGAGACCTTTCTCGAATCGGTCACGCTGGTCAGCGACCAGGACCAACTCGACGACGCCGAGGACGGCACG
>JGI24113J20146_1000456_pt1 | contig 10968 bp, 9 predicted proteins | sample SubbioAug_CSWold_FD_20146 | JGI IMG/M metagenome (IMG submission 20146) | reverse complement strand
CCCCTCCTGCTCGAACTCGCCCGCGACCCGGCGTGGCAGGTGCGTCAGGTCGCCCGGCGCTCGTTGCTGCGCGCCGGTCCGGTCGGCCGCGCCCTGCTGCGGCGGCTCCAAACAGGCGGTCGGCTGATGGGCGAGGCGTTCCAGCTCGTGCTGACCGCGACGGCGCTGCTCGCGCTGGTCTACTTCCTCGCGGTCAACGGCACCTACAGCCTGCAACTGGTGCTCGCCAGCCGTGAACTCAAGCACCGGCAGCGCAGGCTCGACCTCGCGACCCTGTCGTGGTGGCATCGCACGCCCGACACGGCACGGATCTCGGTGTTGGCGCCCGCCTACTGCGAGTCGGTCACGATCGTCGACGCGGTCGAGGGCATGCTCACCCTCGAGTACCCCGACGTCGAGATCGTGGTGGTCAACGACGGCTCGCCGGACGACACCCTCGAGCGGATGGTCGATGCGTTCGACCTGGTTCCCGATCCGCACGCGCCGACCGACCTGAGCGACCTGCCTACCCGCTCCGTGCGCACCGTCTACCGGTCCCGGATGCATGCCAACCTGGTCGTCGTCGACAAGGACAACGGCGGCAAGGCGGATGCCCTCAACGCCGGTATCGCCGTCGCGTCGGGCGACCTGTTCGTCGCGTTGGACGCCGACACGATCGTCGCTCCGGATGCCCTGCTCCGCCTGGCACGCGCCTTCCTCGAGTCGCCGGGAAACGTGGCCGTCGGCGGCACCATCCGACCGGTCAACGGCGACGAGGTACGCGACGGGCGCGTCGTCAACAAGGGCATCGACCGTCGCTGGCTGAGTGGGGTGCAAAGCGTCGAGTACGTCCGGGCGTTCTTCATCGGGCGGCTCGGGTGGAACCGTCTGGGCGGCAACGTGATCATCTCCGGCGCCTTCGGCGCTTTCCACCGGCCGACCGCGATCGCGGTCGGTGGGTACCGCCACGACTCGATCGGCGAGGACTTCGAGTTGGTCGTGCGCATGCGGCGCCACGGCTACGACACCGGCGGCCCGAGCGGCGTGCAGTTCCTGCCCGATCCCGTCGCCTACACCGAGACGCCGGTGTCGCGGAAGGTGTTGATGGCCCAGCGGCTCCGCTGGCACCGTGGCCTGCTCGACACGCTGTGGGCCCACCGCGACGCCGTGTTCAGACCCCGCTACCGCGGCATGGCGTTCGGCAGCCTCGGGTTCATGACGGCCGTCGAGGCGTTCGGGCCGATCGTCGAGGTCCTGGGGCTGCTTGCCCTGGCCGTCGGGTTGCCGCTGGGGATCATCCACCTCGAGTTCGTCCTGCTCTACCTCGTCCTGGCCTACCTGTGGGGCGTCGCGTTGAGCGTGGGCGCCCTGGCGGTCGAGGACCGCGCGACCGAGTCCGAGTTGCGGGTGCGCGACCGGGCCTGGCAGTTGCTCGCGGCGTTCACCGAACCTTTTTGGTACCGGCAGATGTCGCTGTGGTGGCGGCTACGCGCAACCTGGCGCTGGCTGCGGCGTGACGAACGGTCCTGGGGGACGATGACCCGGACCGGCTTCGGCGGCGATCCCGAGTGACACGGCGCCCGGCCGGCACTTGAGGCGGTCGTGCCCCGGCCGACTCGTAGGGCAAGTCCGTCCACTCGTACGTCAGCCGGGAGCCAACCGTTGCGCGACCGAACGCGAGGCCCCCACCTCGCCCCGGTCTTCGAGGCGTCACCCTTCACCGCGGTGTGGTGGGGCGTCGTCCTGACCGCTGTGGCCGCAATCGGCCTGGTCGGGCTGCCGACCTCCCCGGACCTGCAGGCCGCCGGAATGGCCTACTGGCTCCTGCTGCTGTTCCTGGTGGTCGCCGAACTGCGACCGGTCGTCGCCTCCGGACGGCACGATCCCGCCGGCGTGTCGCTGGCGACCTCGTTCCTGTTCGCGATCCTGCTCGCCTGGGGCGCGCCACTCGCCGTCGTCGGCGTCGTGATCGCGACCGCGGTCGGGGAAGCGGCCAAGGGCAAGCGTGCCTATCTCGCCCTGTTCAACGTCGCCCAGTACGTGCTGAGCTACCTCGCGGCCTGGGCGGTGCTGGTGCTGTTCGACTGGCCGGCGACGGCGTCGACGCCGGCCGTGCTGCAACCGTCGCACCTGTTGCTGATCCTGCTGGCGGGTACCGCCTACCACGTCGTCAACCTCGGCATCGTCGGTGCCGCGATCAGCGCCCTCGACGGCCGGTCGCTGCGTACCGCCACGTTCGAGAACGTGCGCTACTACACGCTCACCACGGGTGCCGTCCTCGCGCTGTCGCCCCTCGTGGTGGTCGTCGCCCAGCACCATTGGGGCTTCCTGCCGCTGCTCCTGCTGCCGCTGTTCCTGCTGTGGAAGACGGCGGCCATGTCGCTCGAACGCGAGCGCCATGCTCTCCACGACGGCCTGACGGGCCTGGCCAACCGGCTCTCGCTCGGCGAACACGTCGCGAGGCACATCGCCGAGGGTCGTCCCGGCGCGCTCTGCCTGCTCGACCTGGACCGCTTCAAGGACGTCAACGACACGCTCGGTCACGCCGTCGGCGACCAACTGCTGCAGATGGTCGGAGACCGCCTCCGTGCGGGCGTACGAGACACCGACATCGCCGCCCGCATCGGCGGCGACGAGTTCGTCCTGCTCCTCGACGTGGCCGACGAGGCCGCCGCCCGAGACGTCCTGCAGCGTCTGAGTGACGAACTGCTCGAACCCTACGAGCTGGGGGGTGCCCGTCTCGAGGTCGAGGTGAGCATCGGCGTCGCGCTGCTGCCCGATCACGGCGACGACCTCGAGGTGCTGCAGCGGCGGGCCGACTCGGCCATGTACGCCGCGAAGGGCGCCGGTGAACTCCTGACGTTCTTCGACGAGGACCTGCGTCGCGAGGCGCCGTCACGACTGTCGATGCTGGCCGAGTTGCGCCGCGCCATCTCCCGCGGCGAGCTCGAGGTCCACTACCAGCCGAAGGTCGCCGTCACCGACCGCAGCCCGGTCGGCCTCGAGGCACTGGTGCGGTGGCGCCACCCGGAACGCGGACTCCTGGCGCCCGGTGAGTTCCTACCCCTGGCCGAGCGCACGGCCGTGATGCGCTCGGTGACCGCCGCGGTGCTCGGGCTCGTCCTTCGGCAGGTGCGGGCCTGGGACGTGGCCGGCATCGCCGTCCAGGTCGCGGTCAACACGTCGTTGCACGACCTGTCCGACCCGGGGTTCGCCGCGACCGTGCAGGCCGGGTTGACCAGCCACGGGATCGATCCTTCCCTGCTGATGCTCGAGATCACCGAGGAGGCGCTGCGCGGCGACCCCACGCGGGCGCTGCAGACGCTCGACGAGCTGCGCAGTGTCGGCGTCGAGTTGTCGATCGACGACTTCGGTACCGGGTACGCGTCGCTGGGGCGTCTCAAGCGACTGCCCGTCAGCGAGGTCAAGATCGACCGGTCGTTCGTCATGCACCTCGACACCGACCACGACGGGCGNGACGCGGCGATCGTCCGCTCGGTCGTCCAGCTCGCGAACGGTCTGCGGTTGCGGTGCGTGGCCGAGGGNGTGGAGACCGAGGCTGCCATGGACATCCTGNNCGACCTCGGCTGCGACGTCGCCCAGGGCTACCTNATCTCNCGGCCGATGCCGGCCGCCGATGCGACCGCCTGGCTGCTGNAGCAGGCCGTGCCGGCGGTCGGGGANCTGGTCGGCGACCGCTAGCCTGAGGGGTCGAGTCCACCCTTCAGGAGGCCCCCGTGGCACTCTCCGCCGACGAGGTCNGGCACGTCGCCCGCCTGGCGCGGCTTGCGCTGACNGACGCCGAGGTCGAGGCGCTCGCGCCGCAGCTGTCGCAGATCCTGGCCTACGCCGAGCAGGTCGGCGAGGTCGCGGCNCAGGACGTCGAGCCCACCACGCANCCCTTCGCGCTGCGCGACGTCAGTCGCCCCGACGAGCCGCAGCCGTCGCTGCCGCGCGAGGNNGTCCTGGCGGCGGCCCCGCACGCCGAGCAGGACCGTTTCGGCGTCCCGCGCATCGTGTCGGAGGAGGGCTGAGATGGTGTTGACCCGGCTGTCCGCCGTCGAACTCGCGCAGAAGCTGCGCACGAAGGACGTGTCCGCCGTCGAGGTCGTCGAGGCCCACCTCGAGCGGATCGCGGCCATCGACGGCGTCGTTGCCGACGGTGACGTCTGGCGTGCCGTCCCCGCCGACGAGCTGACCTCCCGCGACATCCACGCCTACCTGCACGTCACGGCCGCCGCGGCCCGCGAGCACGCCGCGGACGTGGACCGCCGCCGTGCGGCCGGTGACGACCTCGGCCCGCTCGCCGGCGTCCCGCTCGCCCTCAAGGACGTGCTGACCATGCGCGGCGCCCCGACCACCGTCGGGTCGCGCATGCTCGAGGGCTGGCTGCCGCCCTACGACGCGACCGTCACCGAGCGGCTGCGCGCCGCCGACCTCGTCGTGCTCGGCAAGACCAACATGGACGAGTTCGCGATGGGCTCGTCGACCGAGAACTCGGCCTACGGCCCAACGCGCAACCCGTGGGACCTCGGCCGGGTGCCCGGCGGGTCGTCGGGCGGGTCCGCCGCCGCCGTCGCCGGTCTGATGGCGCCGCTGTCGATCGGCACCGACACCGGCGGCTCGATCCGCCAGCCCGCGGCGCTGACCGGCATCGTGGGCGCGAAACCGACCTACGGCACGGTCTCGCGCTACGGCCTGGTGGCCTTCGCGTCGTCGCTCGACCAGGCCGGGCCGTTCGCGCGCACCGTCGAGGACGCCGCCCACCTGCAGACGCTGATCCACGGCCACGACCCGCGCGACTCGACCTCGATCACCGACACGCCCGCCGACCTGCTCACGACCCTGCGTGACGGCATCGACGGACTGCGCATCGGCGTGGTCACCGAACTGCAGGGTGACGGTTACGAGCCCGGGGTCCGGCGCGTCTTCGAGCAGGCCCTCGAACGTTTCGAGCGTCTGGGTGCCAAGATCGTCGAGGTGTCGCTGCCCCACGCCGNCTACGGNCTGCCGGCCTACTACCTGATCGCNCCNTCCGAGGCGTCNTCNAACCTCGCCCGCTTCGACGGCGTGCGCTACGGCCTGCGCGTCGATGCNCCGACNGCCGAGGAGATGAANGCCGCGACCCGTGCGGCCGGCTTCGGGCCGGAGGTCAAGCGCCGCATCATGATCGGCACNCATGCGCTNTCGTCGGGCTACTACGACGCGTACTACCTGCAGGCGTCGAAGGTCCGCACCCTGATCGCCCGGGACTTCGCTTCCGCCTTCGAGCAGGCCGATGTGCTGGTCAGCCCGACCTCGCCGACCGTCGCCTTCGGGCTCGGCGACAAGACCGCCGACCCGCTGGCGATGTACCTCAACGACGTGGCGACCGTGCCCGCCTCGTTGGCCGGCACCCCGGCGCTGTCGTTGCCCGCCGGCACCGCCGAAGCGCCCGACGCGCCGCAGGCAGCGCTGCCGGTCGGTCTGCAGATCATGGCGCCCTTGCTGCGCGACGACCTGATGTACCGCGTCGGCTGGGCATTCGAGCAGGACCTGCAGTTCACGCCGATTCCCACCGGCGACACGGCGATCGAGAGCTCCGGGGCAAGCCCTTCGACGGAGGTGGTGCAGTGATGACCGCGACGACGATGGCCGGCGAGCCCATCTCTGCCACCACCGCGGCCGAGCACGGTGTCGCCCTGCTGCAGGGCGACACCGGCGCGTGGGAACTGGTCGTCGGCCTCGAGGTCCACGTCGAACTGCAGACCCGTACCAAGATGTGGTGTGGCTGCTCGACCGACTTCGGTGCCGACCCCAACACCAACGTCTGCCCGGTGTGCACCGGTCAGCCGGGCGCGCTGCCGGTCGTCAACGAACAGGCGGTTCGCGACGCCACCCTGCTGGGTCTGGCGCTCAACGGCGAGATCGCACCGATCTGCCGCTTCCACCGCAAGAACTACTTCTACCCCGACCTGGCCAAGAACTACCAGATCAGCCAGTACGACGTCCCGTTGGTCCACGACGGTTGGCTCGACGTCGACGTGCCCACCGGCGACGGCGAGTCCGCGAGCCGCCGCGTGCGGATCGAACGCCTCCACATGGAGGAGGACACGGGCAAGTCCCTGCACGTCGGGGACACGGGCCGCCTCCACGGCGCCGACCGGTCACTGATCGACTACAACCGCTGTGGTATCCCGCTGCTCGAGATCGTGTCGCGTCCCGACATCCACGACCCCGACACCGCCCAGGCCTACCTGCGCGAACTGCAGTCGATCGTGCGGGCCACCGGGGTCTCCGACGCCCGGATGGAGGAGGGCTCGATCCGCTGCGACGCCAACGTCTCGGTCCGTCGGCCGGGCGACGAACTCGGGACCCGGACCGAGATCAAGAACCTCAACTCGATCCGTTCGCTCGGCCGCGCCATCGCCTACGAGGCTCGTCGGCAGATCGGCGTCATCGAGGACGGTGGCACGATCGTGATGGAGACCCGCCACTGGGACGAGGGGCGCGGTGTCACCGAGACCTTGCGCGTCAAGGAGTCGGTGACCGACTACCGCTACTTCCCCGACCCCGACCTGGTCGAGATCACCTCGCCGGCCGAGAAGGTCGAGGACATCCGAGCCCTGCTGCCCGAACTGCCGGCCGCGTCGCGTGCACGCCTCGGCGAGGCCGGTGTCACGCCCGAGCAGGCCGCCGCCATCATCGCGACCGGCCTGCTGCCGTGGTTCGACGACGCCGTCGCCGCCGGCGCAGACGGTGCCGCCGCGGCCAACTGGCTCGTCGGAGACATCGCGGGCCAGTTGTCGGCCGAGGGCCTGCAGATCGAGGCGTCCGGCGTGACCGGCGCCCACGTCGCCGAACTGATCGCGCTGATCGACGACGGCACCCTGTCGACGAAGCTGGCCAAGCAGGTCGTGGCCGGCGTGATCGACGCCCGCGGGGCGAAGGGGCCGGCCCAGGTCGCCCAGGATCAGGGGCTGCAGCAGGTCTCCGACGAGGGCGAGCTGCGCACGATCGTCGAACAGGTCGTCGCGGCCAACGCCGAGACGGTCGAGGCGATCCGCGCCGGCAACGACAAGGCCATCGGCGCGCTGGTGGGCCAGGTCATGAAGGAGACCCGCGGGCAGGCGGATCCGCGAAAGACCAACGAGTTGCTGCGCGAGGTCATCGGCTGACACCGGCCGCACCGGCTGCTCAGGGGCCCGGGTCCCCGGGTCGCAAATCGGGCCCGCAGGCCCTCGCAGACGTGTCGGGCAGGTCCGTAGGTTCGTCCGTGACGGACCTGGAGGTGCCTCGTGCGCGTGCGACGGACGGCGAGTCGGTGGTCGGGCGCCTCGGGCGCGCTCTCCGCCGAGTACGTCGCGGTGCTCGTGCTGGTCGCGGCACTGATGACCGCGTTGTTCGCGTTGCCCCGGGTGGTGGGGGACGCCGCCGAGCAGGCGGCCGACTGCCTGTTCACCACGGACTCCTGCGAGATCACTCCCGGCGACGGGTCCGTCGGTGAACCGTCCGGCGAGACGGGTCCGGACACGACGCCGACGCCACGCCCGGATGGCGCGCCGCCGCTGGACCGCACGGTCACGCACGGCAGCGGCGCAACGTCGTCGTAGTCGCGCCCGCGGCCGGACGGCCCCACGCGCGAGGAGGGCGACGTCGCCACGGGCGATGTCGACGTCGACATCGCCTACGACGCGATGCAGGTCTGGGGCGACCACCTGTGGGTGACCTACGGGCGCGACAGCATCGACGGGGACGGGGCGCGGTTGCTGGCCGAAGTCCAGACCCGGGACCCCGACACGGCCAACGCCCGGTGGGACCGCGACGGCCAGATGACCTACTACCGCGACGGGTGGCTGTCACCGAGTGTGCTCTACCACGAGTTCGCGCACGGCCTGGTCCAGCGGCAGACCGGTGGGCTGCGGTCCGGCAGGACCGGCGACGCGGTGCAGACGTGGGTGCTCAACGAGGCGCTGGCCGACATCTACGCCATGAACGTCACCCGCGAGGGCATGCTCGGCCACGACCTGCCCGACCGCGACGACCCCGTGCGCTCGTCCGAGGACCCCGGTTCCACGTCCAACCCCGACCACGTCGATCAGTACCGCGAGGCGGCGGGTGGGCACGCCAACAGCACGATCATCAGTCACGCCTACTGGCTGATGGCCCAGGACATCGGGTGGGACGCGAGCGAGCAGATCGTGTATCTCGCCGTCGAGGAGCACGTGGACCAGGACGTGCGGTTCGACGATTTCAGACGCGCGATGCTGCAGGCCGCCGAGGAGTTGTACGGGGCCGACAGCGACGAACGCCGCGGCGTCGAGGAGGCCTTCGACGCGGTCGGCCTCGACGGCAGCTGGACGGGCCCGTGACTCCGACCCTGCCCGTGCAGACGTCCCCCAGGACCCGCGCCTTGGTAGCGTCGGAGGTCGCTCCGACCCGCCGGCGAGCGAGGACTTCGTGATGCGCCCCCTGACGATGCTGCTGTCCCTGCTCCTGGTCGTCTCCGGTTGCGGCGGCCAGCAGGAGCCCCCGCCGAGGATCTCCGAGCAGGTGCGTGGCACGGGTGCGGGTGACGACCGGACGACGGATGATGCGGTGGCCGACTTCGACGGGACGCTCGAGTTCGAACACACCAGCGGTCTCGTCCGGGGCGGCTACAACCACCTCGTGCTGTCCGGCGACGGCACCGGCCAGGTCACGTTCGGCGTGGACGACCCGATCGCGGTGACGGCCACCGGGCAACAGCTCGCCGAGATCGCCGACGCGCTCGAGGACGTCGACTTCGGCGCCCTCTCGACCGAGCCGTCCGAGGACGCGGTCGCCGACGACGTGGACCTCTACGCGTTCGACTACGGCGGGACGGCGGTCGAGTTCGACCGGGGGACCATGCCCGAGGAGTTGCAGGTGCTGGCCGACCTCCTGACCGACCTGATCGCCGACAACGAGCCGACGACCTGACCGCCACGATCCGAGCGGAGGAGCCCGGGGACCGCCCTGCCGTCGAGGCGTTGCTCCTCGAGGCCTTCGACGACGACGTCCCGGCCATGCTGGTCGCCCGCTTGCGCGAGTCGGCCGTCTTCGTGCCCGGCCTCGCCCTGGTGGCCGTCGTCGACGAGGCCGTCGTCGGGTTCGCCATGATCAGCCGACTCAAGGTCGAGGTGCCCGCGCCGCCGACGTCACCTTCGCTGTTCGAGCACCCTGCGGTGCTGGCGGGACCGGCGACCTTCGAGGCGCTCAACCTCAGTCCGCTCGCCGTCGCCCCTGCGTACCAGGGGCGTGGGATCGGCCGGGACCTGGTCGAACACGCGGTCGCTGCAGCGGATCGGGCTGGTGCGCCGTTGCTCGTCGTCGAGGGCGACCCCGCCCACTACCACCGCTACGGATTCCGCACCGCCTCGGAGGTGGGACTGCGACGCCCGTCGCCGCTGATCCCCGATGCCGCCTTCCAGGTCCGCCCGCTGGGTTCCTTCGACCCGAGTGTCCACGTCGGCGACGTGCGCTACCCGGCCGTCAGGCACCGCTCGCGGGTGCGCCGCGACGCGACGCGAGCGAACCTGCGCCAGGTCCACCTCGTCCACGCCGAGTTGTTCGACGAACTGGCTGGTGCGGGCCATTCCGTGGGCCCGGGCGACATCGGCGAGAACGTGCTGACGCGCGGGCTGCCGTTGCTCGATCTCCCGGTCGGGACCCGCCTGACCCTGGGCGCGTCCGCCGTGGTCGAGCTCACCGGGCTGCGCAACCCGTGCTACCAACTCGACGTGTTCCAGCCGGGACTGAAGCGGGCCGTGCTCGGCCGGGCCGAGGACGGCTCGCTGGTCCGCAAGACCGGCGTCATGGCCATCGTGGCCAGGGGCGGTGTCGTGCGAGCCGGCGATCCGATCGAGGTCACGTTGCCGCCAGCCCCCCACGTTGCGCTCGAGCCGGTCTGAGTCGACGCACTTCCGTCTAGCGCAGCTCTGCGGGCGGCGGCGGGATCGGGTTCTCGGCCAACTCGCGCAGGTCGCAGGTCTCGGCCGGTGGGCAGACCTCGTCCGGGATCTTCGCCTCGACACGTCGCACCCGCGACGAGCCGTAGCGCTCGCGCATGCGGACCCGCAGGCGTGCGAGCACCTGTCGCCCACGAGGTGACTGCGACAGGATCAGGGCGACACCGGCAGCGATCGTGAGGATGCCCGGTCCCGGCAGGACCAGCATGGTCACGCCCGCGATCACCAACAGCACGCCGAGACCGGCTTTGAGTACCCGTGCGAGCATGGGCGAGCCTCGTGCCCTCGTGGACGTGCCGCGTCGTCCTGGTCGGACCGCTCGGCCGCGGCGTTTCGCGGGCCGGTGCAGTGTGCACGCGGGGACATGGAAGCCGCATGCCGCCCTTCGGACGGTTCGGCCAACTGTGCGCCGACGAGTCTCGAGTCCGACCGAGGGCTGCGGCCGTAGTCTTGTCCTCGTGCCCGCGCCACGCATCCCGCAGCCCTCGTCCGCCCAGCGGCTGGTCGTCGCCCTCGACCGCGACGGCCCGTACTGCGTGTGGTGCTCCCGAGAGTTCGGAGATCTCGTCCGACCGACCCGGGAGCATGTCATCCCGCGCGTGAAGGGTGGACCCAGCATCCCGGAGAACGAGGTTGCCGCCTGCGCCCGATGCAACCGCGAGCGTGGCCACCACTCGCCCGTGCAGTGGCTCGACGAGGTGAGCGCACGGGGCCGGACGCCGCGACCGGAAGTGATCGCGGCGTCGCTGCAACGCCTCGCCGACCACATCGATCGGCACGGTGGCCTGCGGGCTGTCCGCGGCTACCTGCGCACCGAGCTTCGCAAGCTCCAGCACTGACCCGGCCGCGCGCGGAGGTGGTGTGGCCGCGGGGGGGGAGGGCCGTACGGGCGCCGGGTCGGGCTGGGTGCTCTCGGTCAGAACGGCAGGCTGCTGCCGGTTGCCGGCGGTGGGTCGCCGGGCGGGTCGCCGGGCGGGTCTGGCTCGGCGCGTGGGAGTGGTTTGAGCCAGTGGGGTCGGGT
>JGI24113J20146_1000449_pt1 | contig 11109 bp, 9 predicted proteins | sample SubbioAug_CSWold_FD_20146 | JGI IMG/M metagenome (IMG submission 20146) | reverse complement strand
CTGTTCCGGGCGGATTTCGGGGGTGACGGCGGCGCTGCCTTGGGGCAGGGGGGCGGGTTCTGTTGCGGCTGTTGCGACCTGTTGGGCGGCCAGCAGCGCGCGTTCGATGTCATCCCGCGCGGCGATGGCGGGTATCGGGGCGGCGGGCAAGGGGCGTGATTGCGGGCGCAGGCTCTTGACCACAGCGGCAGCGGTGGTGAGGCGCACGGTCTTGGCGGCGACGCTTGGGCGATCCTCGCCTGCGGCGATCATCACCGGGGCGGTCCCAAGTTTGCCCAGATAGGGCGGGCGCGCAGGGCGATGCACGGCGACCTGCGTCGGTGCCTTGTTAAAGCCCAAGTCCAAAAGCTCGGCCACCTTGGCATTGCGCGAGGCGGTGGATTGGCCGCCAAACACGGTGGCGATGATCCGTTCGCCATTGCGCTCGGCGCTGGCGGTCAGGTTGAATCCTGCGGCGCGAGTATAGCCTGTCTTGATCCCGTCAGCCCCGCGGTAAGCCTCGAGCAGGCGGCGATTGGTGTGGCTGACCGAGGTCACGCCGGCATCGGTGGTGATGCGCGAGAAGAGATTGTAATACTGCGGAAAATCATAAAACAGGTGCCGCCCCAGAATAGTCATATCGCGGGCGGTGGATAGATGGCCATTCTCGGTCAGCCCATGGGCATTCTTGAAAGTGGTGCGTGTCATGCCGATCGCTTCAGCGGTGCGGTTCATACGGCGGGCGAATTGCGCCTCGGACCCTTCGATCGCCTCGCCCAGGGCGGTGGCGGCGTCATTGGCGGACTTCACCGCTGCGGCGCGGATGAGATAGCGCAGCGCAATCGAGCTGCCCGCGCGCACGCCAAGTTTGCTGGGCGGTTCAGACGCGGCATGCTTCGAAATCACGACTTTGTCGTCAAGGCCGATTTCGCCATTCTCGATCGCCTCGAACACCACGTAGAGCGTCATCATCTTGGTTAATGAGGCCGGGTGCAGCCGCGTGTCTGCGTTGTTGGAATAAAGCACCTCGCCATTGCGGGCGTCCATCACCAATGCTGCATAGGGTGCGGCGACCGCGCTCAGCGGCACAATCACCAGCATCCAGAAAGTTGCGAACGCCACCAAGCCCCAACGGACCGGCTGTCTGCCCCGTGTTTTCATAGAACTGCTCTTTTACTGCCTCGCGCCGCCGGTTTTCCGGCTGGCATTGATTTATAGACTTAGCGTATCACAACCATGTTTTCGTTTAAAGTGTTCATTTGAATAGATTTTTGAGATGCGCTGACAAAATGTGGTGGGAGGGGGTAGTTCAAACCCCTAGATCAATGACGAGCCAGAAAATGGCCCGGACAAACGCCGGGCCATCGCGTGTCATTAGATCAGGGATCAGTTCAGCGCCGCATCGCTGATCACATGGGTCCACGCGCCATCACCGGGATGCGCGCTGATCACCGGGTCAGAGCCGCCCGAGAGCAGCGATTGCACCGTGCGCTCGTAATCCTCGGGGTCGAGCGCGCCGTTGGAGCCTGCGGTCAGCTTGGCCACCTCGGTCATCATGCGGATCTGGTGCTCTTCGGTCTGCGCGCCGGTTGCGTCATTGTCGAGCACGATCATCGCGGCCTCTTCGGGGTTTTCCTCGGCCCATTTCCAGCCCTTCATCGAGGCGCGCACAAAGCGCGTGAGTTTGTCCACCTCTGCTGGATCGCTCAGCTTTTCTTCTAGAACGTAAAGCCCGTCTTCCAGCGTAGCGACACCTTGATCCTCGTATTTGAAGGTGATGAGCTGATCCTCGGTGATGCCTGCGTCGATCACCTGCCAGTATTCGTTATAGGTCATGGTCGAAATGCAATCGGCCTGTTTCTGCAACAGGGGATCGACGTTGAAGCCCTGTTTGAGCACGGTCACGCCGTCGGCCCCGCCTTCGGTTGGAATGCCCAGCTGGCTCATCCAGGACAGGAACGGAAACTCATTGCCAAAGAACCAGACCCCGAGCGTGCGCCCCGGAAAATCCGCAGGTCCCGTGACGCCGGTTTCCTTGAGGCAAGTTAGCATCATGCCCGAGGATTTGAAGGGCTGTGCGATATTCACCAGTGGCAGCCCCTTTTCTCGCGCCGAAAGCGCGGCGGGCATCCATTCCACGGTGACATCCGCCCCGCCCCCTGCGATCACCTGCGTGGGGGCGATATCCGGCCCGCCCGGCTTGATCGTGACGTCAAGGTCTTCTTCCTCGTAAAAGCCCTTGTCGAGGGCCACGTAATAGCCCGCGAATTGCGCTTGCGTCACCCATTTGAGTTGCAGCGTCAGATCATCCGCCGCCTGCGCCATGCCTGCGACGCTTGCCAGTGCGGCGAGGCTGAATAGTCCTGTCAGTTTCTTCATGGTTCTCTCCCGTGTTGGTGGTTTCTTGATCTTATGCCCGGCTCCGTTGGGACGGATGCCAGAATGTCACTGCCTTTTCCACAAGCGCCACAGCGCCGTAAAATCCAGAGCCCGCGATGGCCGCGACCACGATTTCGGCCCAGACCAGATCGAGCGCCAGTTGCCCGACCGAGGTCGAGATGCGGAATCCCATGCCCTTGATGGGCGAGCCAAAGAACTCTGCCACAATCGCCCCAATGAGCGCCAGTGTCGTCGCGATCTTGAGCCCGTTGAAGATAAAGGGCATCGCAGCGGGCAGGCGTAGCTTGAACAGGGTTTGCCAATAGCCAGCGGCATAGGTGCGCATCAGATCGCGCTGCATGGCGTCGGTATCGGTGAGGCCCTGCACGGTGTTCACCAACATGGGAAAGAACACCATGACCACGACGACAGCCGCCTTGGACTGCCAGTCAAAGCCGAACCACATCACCAGAATGGGAGCCATGCCGATGATCGGCAAGGCAGCGACGAAATTGCCCACCGGTAAGAGGCCGCGTTGCAAAAAGGGAAAACGGTCGATGGCGATGGCGGTCAGGAAGGCGGCGCCGCAGCCCATGATATAGCCGGTCAGCGCGCCCTTGAGCGCGGTCTGCACGAAATCGGCCCAAAGGATATGCGTGGATTTGGCGAATGTCGCGGCAATGGCAGTGGGCGCGGGCAAAAGGACGGGTGAAATTGAAAGGCCCCGCACCAGACATTCCCAGATGACGACGATGGTAAGGCCAAAGATCACAGGCACCAAAAGCCGCGTGGTCCGTGTTTTAGGCCCGTGCGACAGGCGGGAATTGATCCCCCAGCCAAGCGCCCATGCCAGCACTCCAAGCGCGAGCCAGCCCATCACGCCATCCCCATGCGTTTCAGCGTGATCCGCTGGATCAGGCCAATCAGCCCCACGAGAACCGCCGCCAGTGTCGCCGCCATGATCAGCGCTGACCAGATTTGGATGGTCTGTCCATAATAGCTGCCAGCCAGCAGGCGCGCGCCAAGTCCAGCGACAGCACCCGTGGGCAGTTCGCCAACGATGGCCCCCACAAGGCTTGCCGCCATGCCAACCTTGAGCGAGGTGAAGAGATAGGGCAAGGACGAGGGCAGGCGCAGCCGCCAGAAGGTTTGGCTGGCGCTCGCGTTCCATGTGCGCATCTGGTCAAGCTGCATGGGTGTGGGGCTGCGCAGCCCCTTGACCATGCCGACGACGACCGGAAAGAACGACAGATACATCGAGATCATCGCCTTGGGCAGCAGCCCGGAAATGCCCACGGCATTCAGCACGACGATGATCATCGGGGCAATCGCCAGAATGGGAATGGTCTGGCTCGCGATGACCCAAGGCATCACGCTCATGTCCATGGTGCGGTTATAGACGATGCCGATGGCCAGCGCGACGCCAAGGGCGGTGCCAAGAACGAACCCGAGCGCTGTGGCGCTGAAGGTGATCCAACTGTGGTAAAAGAGCGAGCGTTTGGAAAATCCGCGCCCCTCCAGCACCATGGCGCCGGTGGTGTTCCAGATTTCGACCGCGACCTGATGGGGGGCGGGCAGCTTGGGCTTGTCCTGCGACCATGTGTCGGTGATGAGAGCGGGGAGGGTCAGCGTCTCGCCCGCCCGCGCCGCCTGATCCCGCTCCCATTGCGCGTTGAGCGCCACAGCTGCGGCATACCAGAGCGCCAGAAGCGTGGCGACGATGGTGAGAACAGGCAGGAGATTGCGCATCATAGCCCCGCTGCTGTCAGAAGGGAGGGGGCGCACTGCGAAAAGCGGGCGTCAAAGGTCATCGCTATGGCCTGCACGCAGCCCCTCGCGGACGCGATGGGCGATGTCGAGAAATTCTGGCGTTTCGCGGATGTCGAGCGGGCGAACGCGCGGCAGCGTGCTCTCGATCACATCAGTGATACGACCGGGGCGGGGCGACATGACCACGATCTTGGTGCTCAGATACACCGCCTCGGGGATGGAATGGGTGACGAAGCAGATCGTCTTGTTGGTGCGGTCCCAGAGATGCAAGAGTTGTTCGTTGAGATGATCGCGCACGATTTCATCAAGCGCGCCAAAGGGTTCATCCATCAAAAGCAGATCGGCATCAAAGGCAAGCGCGCGGGCGATGCTGGCGCGCTGCTGCATGCCACCTGAAAGCTGCCAAGGGTACTTCCGCTCGAACCCCGCGAGATCGACCAGTTCCAGCACGCGCTTGACGCGGGCCTCCTGATCGTCGCGCGCATAGCCCATAATCTCGAGCGGCAGGCGGATATTGCCGCCGATGGTGCGCCAGGGATAAAGCCCCGCCGCCTGAAACACATAGCCATAGGCGCGCGATTTGCGTGCCTCTTCGGCGCTGGCCCCATTGACGGTCAGGCTGCCGCCGGTCGGATGTTCCAGATCGGCCATGCAGCGTAGAAAGGTGGTCTTGCCACAGCCCGAGGGGCCGATGAAGCTGACGAAATCGCCCTTCTCGACCTCAAGGCTCACGTCCTTGAGCGCATGGACCGGCCCGTCGCCGGTCTGAAATGTCAGCGACAGATCGCGCGCGCTTATGACTGTGTTGCTGCTCAAACCCTATCCCCTGCTGGCCCGGTCGCTACTGCGCCCGGCTGGCTGATGCTTGTCAAGAGGCGCGCCCGGCCATGAAGGCCGCGCGCGCCGGAATTTTCAGATCCCCGCCGGGATATTCAGCGGGTCGCGCTGGATCATCTTGGGGGCGGTCAGCGCCTTCCATTTCGACAGCGCCTGATGGGCCGAAGGAAAGGCCGGTCGAGGCACAAAGCGGCCGCGCCCCGGTTGCGGCTGCGAGTTTTGCCCCCAGGCCCAGATCACCTCGCCCCGGCTGATTGTATAGCGCGGCTGCGCCTTGACCTCGAACCCTTCAAAGACATTGTAATCAAGGATGGAATGGTGGTTGGAGGCACTGATCGTCTTGGTGATCTTGGGGTCCCAGACCACGAGATCGGCATCGGCCCCTTCGACAATCGCGCCCTTTTTGGGGTAGATGTTCAGGATCTTGGCCACGTTGGACGAGGTGACGGCGACGAATTCGTTGAGCGTCAGTCGCCCGGTTTCCACACCATGCGTCCAGAGCACGGCAAGCCGTTCCTCGAGCCCGTTGGAGCCATTGGGGATGATGCGGAAATCGTTGCGCCCGGCGCGTTTCTGCGCGGTGGAAAAGGCGGCATGATCGGTGGCGACCACTTGCAGAGACCCCGCCTGCAACCCGGCCCAGAGGCTATCCTGATGATCCTTGGAGCGGAACGGGGGCGACATGACGCGGCGCGCGGCATGATCCCAATCCTTGTTGAAATACTCGGATTCGTCCAGTGTAAGGAATTGAACCAGCGGCTCGCCGTAAACGCGCATGCCCTTTTGCCGCGCGCGCCGGATCGCCTCATGCGCCTGTTCGCAAGAGACATGCACGATATAGAGCGGCACGCCTGCCGCGTCGGCAATACAGATCGCGCGATTGGCAGCTTCGCCTTCGAATTCGGGGGGGCGGGAATAGGCGTGGCCCTCTGGCCCGGTGATTCCTTGGTCAAAGTATTTCTGCTGCATCTCGGCCACCAGATCGCCGTTTTCGGCATGAACCATCGGCAGCGCGCCCAGTTCAGCGCAGCGTTTGAACGAGGCGAACATCTCGTCATCCTCGATCATCAAGGCCCCTTTGTAGGCCATGAAATGCTTGAAGGAATTGACGCCCATATCGACGGCATCCTTCATTTCGTTGAACACGGTCTCATTCCAGCCGGTGATGGCCATGTGATAGCCGATGTCAGAGCAAATCTGCGGCGCGCTCTTGCGGTGCCAGTCGTTGATGGCGTTCTTGATGCTGCCATCCGCGCCGGGCAGGCAGAAATCCACAATCATCGTGGTGCCGCCACAGGCCGCCGCCCATGTGCCGGTTTCAAAGGTTTCGGCCGCCGTGGTGCCCATGAAGGGCATTTCCAGATGGGTGTGCGGGTCGATGCCGCCGGGGATGACATAGGCATCTGTGGCGTCAATCGTGGTGTCGCCCGTGAGGTCCGTGCCGATCTGTTTGATGGTTTCGCCTTCGATCAGCACATCGGCCTTCCATGTGCGGTCGGCGGTGACGACGGTGCCGTTCTTGATGACTTTGGTGGTCATTGGGGGTCTCCCTGTCTTTGTGCCGCGTGGGCGTTCATCTGGCTCTAAATACCTCGGGGGTTTGGGGGCTGGCCCCCAATCACTCCACCACCTCCGCCGTTTCCAGCACGGCATGCAGGAGCACATCTGTGCCGGCGCGCGCCCAGTCCGGTGTGATTTCCTCGGCCTCGTTATGGCTCAGCCCGTCCTTGCAGGGGCACATGACCATGGTGGTAGGATACACTTTGTTGATCCAGCAGGCATCGTGACCCGCGCCCGAGACGATGTCCATATGGCTATAGCCCAGCCGGTCGGCGGCGTCGCGCACGCGGGCGGTGAGGGTTTCGTCAAAGGCGGGTGGGTCGAAGGCCCCGACGACTTCGGCGCTAAATTTCACGCCCACGTCTGCGCAGAGGCCGGGGGCGGTGGCCATGAGTTCCTCTGCCATGGCCTCGAGAGTTTCCAGCACGTGAGAGCGGAAATCGACGGTGAACACCACCTTTTCTGGGATCACGTTGCGGCTGTTGGGATAGACGTCGATATGGCCAATCGCGCCCACGGCATTGGGTTGATAGTGCAGGGCAATTTCATGCACCAGTTCGGTGACCCGCGCCAGCCCGCGCCCGGCGTTGCGGCGCATATACATGGGCGTCGATCCGGTGTGCTGGCCTTTGCCTGTGACCGTGCATTCGATCCAGCGCAGGCCCTGCCCGTGGGTGACGACGCCGATCTGTTTGCCTTCGGCCTCTAGGATGGGGCCTTGTTCGATGTGCAGTTCAAAAAAGGCGTGCATCTGGCGTGCGCCAACCTTTTCCGGGCCTTTCCAGCCGATACGCTCCAATTCATCGCCAAAGCGTTTGCCCTTTGCATCCACCCGGTCATAGGCCCAATCGCGATCCATAACGCCTGCAAAGACGCCCGAGGCCAGCATGGCGGGGGCAAAGCGTGTGCCTTCTTCGTTGGTCCAGTTGGTAAGGACGATCGGGTGCTTGGTTTTGATATCCAGATCATTCAGGGTGCGGATGAGTTCGAGCCCGGCCAGCACGCCCAAGACGCCATCATATTTGCCGCCCGTGGGCTGCGTGTCGAGATGGGAGCCGACATAGACCGGCAAAGCCTGCGGGTCGGTCCCCTCTCGGCGGGCGAACATATTGCCCATTTCATCCACGCCCATGGTCAGGCCCGCCGCCTCGCACCAGGTTTGAAAGAGCGCGCGCCCCTCGGCATCTTCATCCGTCAGGGTCTGGCGGTTGTTGCCGCCCGCGATGCCGGGGCCGATCTTGGCCATCTCCATCAGGCTATCCCAGAGCCGGGTGCTGTTGATCTTGAGGTTTTCGCCGGGTGCTGCCATGGGATTGCTCGCTTTTTTACCATTTGGTAAACTTACGATTGCGTGGGGCATGGGCAGTGTCAAGATTCGTCTTGGGGCCAGCCCCTGATCTGGCTAAGCTGGGCAACGGGGCGCTGAAAAATGTGCCTCGCAAAGAAAGGAAGAGGATGCCGCAATCCCCCGCTGCGCAGGCCGGTCGTAAATCCAGCCGGATCCAAGTGCGCAACCGCAAGCGGATTCTGGAGGCGGCGCTTGAGGTGTTTTCCACCCATGGCTATCGCGGCGCGACCTTGGATCAGATCGCGGCAGAGGCTGGGCTGAGCAAGCCAAACATCCTCTATTATTTCGAGGGTAAGGAGGAGATTCACGTCACCTTGCTCAATCAGTTGCTGGATGCCTGGTTGGCCCCATTGCGCGCGATTGATCCGCAGGGGGAACCGCTGGACGAGTTGATGGGCTATGTGCACCGCAAGCTGGAGATGTCGCGCGATCTGCCGCGCGAAAGCCGGTTGTTTGCGAATGAGATCCTGCAAGGTGCGCCGCGCATGGTGCCACATCTCGACAGTGTGCTGAAGCCGCTGGTCGATCAGACCGCAGCGGTGATCGAGGGCTGGTGCGTGCAGGGCAAGTTGGCACCGGTTGATCCGCGCCATCTGCTGTTTTCGATCTGGGCGACAACGCAGCATTATGCGGATTTCGAGGCGCAGATGGGGGTGCTGATGGGCGAAGTGGATGTTCATACCGGGGCGGCGGCGCATCTGGAGGCGCTGTTTCGGCGGCTTCTGACACCGGGTTCAATCGTGGAGAATAGCTAGAAACCGGCCGCCCGGACTTTGTGGCTGGCCAAAAACGCGTCGATTTGCCAGAAGGTAAGGAATAGAGGCGCAGCGGGGCAATTGCCTTGCGCCACATGAGGGACTACGAGCACGGCATGCAGATTGAACAGACTAACCTACCCGGCGTGGTGATCCTCACGCCCGCCCGTCATGGCGATACGCGTGGCTTTTTCAGCGAGAGTTGGAACCGGCGGCGCATGCAAGAGGCTGGGATCACGATTGATTTCGTGCAGGACAACCATTCGCTGTCTGAGCAGGTGGGCACGGTGCGGGGGCTGCATTTTCAATCGCCGCCGCATGCACAGGCCAAGCTGGTGCGCTGTGGGCGTGGGGCGCTTTATGATGTTGCGGTGGATATTCGGCGCGGCAGCCCGACCTATGGGCAATGGGTGGGCGTGGACCTGAGTTTTGAGAACGGGCGTCAATTGCTGATCCCTGAGGGGTTCTTGCACGGTTTCGTGACGCGCGCGCCGATGACCGAGATCATCTATAAATGTTCGGATTACTACGCGCCGGAGTGCGATGGTGCGGTGCGGTTCGATGATCCTGAGATCGGCATAGATTGGGGAATTGATCCCGCGGCGGCGGTGCTGAGCGGTAAGGATGCCAAAGCGCCCTTGCTACGCGAGTTTGTGAGCCCTTTTGTTTATGAGGCCACGGTATGAGGCTTTTGATCACGGGCGGGGCCGGGTTCATCGGGTCGGCGGTGGTGCGGCTGGCGGTGGCGCGGGGGCATGTGGTCATCAACCTCGATGCGCTGACCTATGCCGCCTGCCTCGAGAATGTGGCGAGCGTGGCGCAGAGCCCGCTCTATAGCTTTGTGCATGCCGATATCCGCGACCGCGCGGCCCTTGACCGGGTGTTTGCCACCCATGCGCCCGACGCGGTGCTGCATCTGGCCGCCGAGAGCCATGTGGACCGTTCGATTGATGGCCCCGGCACGTTTGTCGAGACCAATATCACCGGCACCTACAACCTCTTGGAGGCGGCGCGCGGGTATTGGCAGGCGCGAAACAAGCCCGAGGGGTTTCGGTTTCAGCATATTTCGACCGATGAGGTGTACGGCTCTTTGCCAAGTGACCCAAGGATCAAGTTTACCGAAGACACGCCCTATGATCCGCGCAGCCCCTATTCAGCGTCCAAGGCGGCGTCGGATCATCTGGTGCGCGCGTGGCACGAGACCTATGGCTTGCCCATATTGATCACCAATTGCTCGAACAATTACGGCCCGTTCCATTTCCCGGAAAAGCTTATTCCGGTGATCATTCTCAACGCTTTGGCGGGCAAGCCGTTGCCGATTTACGGCGATGGGTCGAACGTGCGCGACTGGCTCTATGTCGAGGATCACGCCGAGGCGCTCTTGACGGTGCTGGAACGGGGCGTGCCGGGGCGGTCCTATAACATCGGCGGCGAGAATGAGCTGAGCAACCTGGACTTGGTGCGTAAGCTTTGCGCGGTGCTGGATGAATTGGCCCCGCGCGACGATGGTCTGTCTTATGCCGCGCAGATCAGCTTTGTCACAGACCGTCCGGGGCATGATGCGCGCTATGCGATTGATCCCACGCGAATCCGGGCCGAATTGGGCTGGCGGCCCTCGGTGACGGTGGACGAAGGGGTGCGGCGCACAGTGCGGTGGTATCTGGAGAATGAGGCGTGGTGGCGCGCGCTCTTGGCGCGCGACGGTGTTGGCAAGCGGTTGGGTGCAGGCTGAGCAGATAGAAGCAAGGGACGCGGAATGAGAATACTGGTTTTCGGTCGCACCGGGCAGGTGGCCACCGAGATACAGAGGCAGGCAGAGGTCACGGCGCTGGGCCGAGAGGTGGCGGACCTGTCCGACCCCATGGCCTGCGCCGAGGCGATCCGCGACCACGCGCCCGATCTTGTGATCAATGCCGCCGCTTACACGGCTGTGGACCGCGCCGAGAGCGAAGAGGATTTGGCGACGGTCATCAACGGGGTGGCACCGGGCGCGATGGCGCGGGCCTGTGCCAATCTGGGCATCCCGTTTTGTCATGTCTCGACCGATTACGTGTTTGACGGCAGTGGCACGGCCCCGCGCGCGCCGTCCGATCCGGTGGCCCCCTGCAATGCCTATGGCCGCTCCAAGCTGGCAGGCGAAGAGGCGGTGCGCGCCGCAGGTGGCCAAGCCGCGATCTTGCGCACCTCTTGGGTATTTTCGGCGCATGGCGGCAACTTCGTGAAAACCATGCTGCGCCTGTCAGAGACGCGTGATGCGCTGAGCGTCGTCGATGATCAGATCGGCGGTCCGACCCCGGCGGCGGATATCGCGGCGGCGCTCTTGAGCATGGGGCGGGCGATGGTCGCGGGCCATGCGGGCGGGTTATACCATTTCAGCGGTGCGCCCGATGCGAGCTGGGCCGATTTCGCGCGTGAGATTTTTGCCCAAGCCGGGCGGGCGACGGTTGTGGCAGGTATTCCCACCCGCGACTATCCGACCCC
>JGI24113J20146_1000446_pt1 | contig 11157 bp, 12 predicted proteins | sample SubbioAug_CSWold_FD_20146 | JGI IMG/M metagenome (IMG submission 20146) | reverse complement strand
CCCGGCGCCGAGGAACTGCGGGCCCACCCCGTGGCCGAGGAGCCGAACGGGGACGAGGTCACCGAGACGGCCGAGCCGCTGCCGACCTTCTCGTTCCCGAGCGTGCCCGAGAACCAGCCGCGGCAGACACCGACACCGGAGCAGACGGTGACCGAGACGCCGGAGCCGGAGGGCACGGCCGGCCCTTCCCCGATGCCGACCGTCACCGTCACCGACGACCCGGACCCCGACCCGCAACCGACCGGCGACCCGGACCCCCAGCCGACCGGCGACCCCGATCCCGGACCGACCGAGCCCGAACCGACCGATCCGCCGGTCGACCCGCTCCCGCCGATCGATCCGGACCCGGGCGACGACGACAACGCGACCGGGACCCCATGACCACGCCTCCGAGACCGCCTGAGTTCGACCTCGACGCTGCCCAGAGCGGTCTGGGTGACATGGGTGCCGACGACTTTCGCGCTCACGGGCACGCGGTCGTGGACTGGATCGCCGACTACCTCGAGGGCGTCGGCGAACGTCCCGTGCTCGCGCAGGTCCGGCCGGGCCAGGTGCGCGACGGGCTGCCGACCTCGCCGCCGGCCGACCCCGAACCCTTCGCCGATGCCATGCGCGACCTCGACCAGGTCCTGCTGCCCGGCATCACGCACTGGAACCACCCCGCCTTCCACGCCTATTTCGCCATCACGGGCTCCGGGCCGGGCATCCTCGGCGAGGCGCTCGCTGCCGCCATGAACGTCAACGGGATGCTGTGGCGCACCTCCCCCTCGGCGACCGAACTCGAGGAACTCGTCGTCGACTGGCTGCGGCAGATGCTCGGCCTCGACACGGGGTTCCACGGCATCATCACCGACAGTGCGTCGATGTCGACGCTGCTGGCGCTGGCCGCCGCCCGGGAACGCACCGGCCTCGACGTCCGGCAGCGCGGACTCGCCGGCCGGGCCGACGTGCCGCTGCTGCGGATCTACACCTCCGAGCATGCGCACTCGTCGGTCGAGAAGGCCGCGATCACCCTGGGGCTCGGCCGCGACAGCGTGCGCACGATCGCCACCGACGACGCCTACCGCATGCGGGTCGACGCGCTCGGGGAGGCGATCCGCGAGGACGGGCGCTTCGGGTACCGGCCGCTGGCCATCGTCCCGACCGTGGGCACCACCTCGACGACCTCGATCGACCCCGTGACCGCCATAGCCGACCTGCGCGACGACCTCGAGGAAGAGCTCGGCCATCCCGTCTGGCTGCACGTCGACGGCGCCTACGGCGGGATGGCCGCGATCGTGCCCGAACTGCGCCACGTGCTCGACGGCGTGGACCGCGCCGACTCGTTCGTGACCAACCCGCACAAGTGGCTGTTCACCCCGATCGACTGTTCGACGCTGTTCGTCCGCGAGCCCGAGTGGCTCACGCGCGCGTTCTCACTGGTCCCCGAGTACCTCGTCACCGACGACCGGGGCGTCACCGACTTCATGGACTGGGGTGTCCAACTCGGTCGCCGCTTCCGTTCGCTCAAGCTGTGGCTGGTGATCCGCTATTTCGGGACCGACGGCCTGGCGGCGCGCATCCGCGAGCACCTGGCCCAGGCCCGCCGCGTCGTCGACTGGGTCGAGCAACACGCCGACCTCGAACTGGCCGCGCCCGCGCCGTTCTCGACCGTCTGCTTCCGAGCCGTGCCCACCTGGTTCGAACCTGGTGGCCCCGGCGAGGAACCCGACGACGCGATCAGCGACCTCAACCGAGCCTGGCTCGCCCGCATCAACCGCACCGGCGACGCCTACCTGTCGCACACCGAACTCGACGGCCGCTACGTGCTCCGGCTGGCGCTCGGCAACCTGCGCACCACCGACGAGCGACTCGACGCCACGCTCGCCGTCCTCGACCGCGAACTCGACGCACTACGCCGCTCGAGGGTGCCGACGGAGCCGTCGGCCCGTGCCTGACGCGGACGGTCGGCACCGACGCCTACTCCGACCGCGACCGCCATGCCACCAGTAGGACACTGACGAGCAGCATCCCGGCCATGACCGTCGTCGCCGCGGTGTCCCAGGGCAGTCCGAGCCACGGCGCGCGCAGGGCCCTCGCCGCATAGGTGAGAGGCACGACGTCGGCGAGCGTGACCATGGCGTCGGGCAGTACCTCGCGGGGTGGCCCGGCACCGCCCAACATCATGAACACGAAGAACAGCAGCACACCGAGGCCCTGCGCCGCACGGGCGGTTCGCAGTACCAGGCCGAGGAACGAGCCGAACGCACAGAACGCCAGTGTCACGAGCAGGAATGCCGCCGCGGAGCCGACCCAGTCCCGTGGCAGCGTCGCGTCGTAGCCGAGCACCGACACCGCGGTCAGCAGCACCGACCCGACCAGTCCGCTGATCACCGCCACCAGGACGTGGGCGCCGACCAGGGTCCAGCGTGGAAGCGCCGACGCGCGGAAGCGCCGCAACACGCCGCCTTCCCGGTAGCTGGCGAGGTGCACGGGCAGCGAGAGCACGCCCATCGTGGCGACGACCAGGGCCACGTACGCGCTGGTGTAGAAGTCGACCGGACTGTGGCCTTCCCAGACCCCGGGGTTCGGCTGGTCCCCGAAGACGCCGTTGAGGACGTACAGGACCACCACGGGCAGGACGAGGACGAACACGACCGTCATCGGTTCGCGGGCGAACAGCTTCAGTTCGACCCAGGTCAGCTCGCGGAGCACCCTCACGATGACACCGGGTCGTCCAGCGGCGCCGTCAGCCGGAGGTAGGCGTCCTCGAGGCTCGGCAGGCTGACCCGCAGGTCGGGCGGTTCCAGACCGCGTTCGACGAGTGCATGGCCGACGCGCGCCAGCAGTGGGCCGGTGCCCTGGACCACCACCCCCGTGCGTCGTCGGGTGACCGTCGTGGCCCCGGCGATGCCGGTGAGGAAGTCGAGGCCGAACGCTGACGGCGCCGAGAACTCGACCCTGACCTCGGAGGTCGTGGAACGTACGAGTTCGGCAGGGGTGCCCGTCCCGACGATGCGCCCGCCGCGCAGGACCGCCACCCGGTCGCAGAGGCGTTCGGCCTCGTCCATGAAGTGGGTGACCAGCAACACCGTGGTACCCCTCTCGCGGACCGCGGCGACCAGGTCCCAGGCATCTCGCCGCGCGGCGGGGTCGAGTCCGGTCGTCATCTCGTCGAGCACGACCAACCGCGGGGCGCCAACCAGGGCGAGCGCGATGAACAGCCGCTGCCGCTGCCCGCCGGACAGGTCCCCGAAGGCGGCGTTGCGTCGGTGGGCGAGCCCCCACTCCTCGAGCAGCGGTTCCCAGGCCCGACCGGTGCCCTCGATCGTCGCGAACAGCTGCAGCGCCTCCCACACCTTGATGCGGTCCGGCAGCGCCGACTCCTGCAGCTGGCTCCCGACCAGGCCCCGCACGCGCCGCACGTCACGGCGCGGATCGTGCCCGAAGACCCGCAGGTGGCCGGCGTCGGCCCACCGAAGGCCCTGGAGGCATTCGACCGTGGTGGTCTTGCCGGCGCCGTTCGGTCCGAGCAGGCCGAAGATCTCGCCCTCCGCGACCTCGAAGCCCACCCCGTCGAGAACCTCGAGTCCCCCGTAGCGTTTGCGAAGGCCTTCGACCTCGATCGCATTCGCCACGGCCGTGCCTTTCGCCCCCGACCCGTGCGTATTCGTACACACCGGCGACGAGCGCGCAAGGATCCGGCGCTAACCGGTCGGTGAGTGCTGGTGCAGGAACAGCTGCCAGCGGCCGTCGCGACGGACGTACACGCTGCCGACGTTGACGTCGTAGAGCGGGGCCTCGGGCGATTGTCGGGCGACCGCGTGATAGACGAGCGCGACCGTGTCGTCGTCGATGGGCGCCACGTCCGCACCGTCGATCTCGACGTCGGTCCACGGGGACGCCTGTTCCATCGAGGCGACGACGACGTCCTTGTCCATGATCCCGGGCCCGAACACGCAGCGGCCACCGTCGGCGAAGTGCCGCCGGTAGAAGTCGGGGTCGCCACCCGCGGCCCAGAAACGCCGTTCGATCTCGAGCAGTTCGTCCAGGGGATTCACGCCTCGCCTCCTTCGAGTGCGTCGAGCAGTTCGTCGGCTGCGGTGTAGGGGTCGAGATCGCGGGCCGCGACCTGATGCGCGAGCTTGTCGAGCACCGGGTCGTCGCCGTGGTCGAGCCGGGCGAACCGCAGCCGCACCTGCTCCAACGCGATCTCGCGGATCAGGTGCAGCGCCCGGTCCCGTCGGCGCTGCTCCCCGCGCCCGGTGTCGACGAGCCAGTCGGCGTGCGTGCCGAAGGCGTCGACCACCTCGTCGATGCCCTCGTCGCGTACCGCGACGGTGCGCAGGATCGGGGGCCACCATCCCGCTGGCCCGTCCGGGTCCTCGAGAGCGTGGCCCATCTCGAGCATGCCGCGCAGCTCCGACTCGAGCTTGCCGGCACCCGACGCGTCGGCCTTGTTGATCACGAACACGTCCGCGACCTCGAGGATGCCGGCTTTCGCGGCCTGGATCCCGTCGCCCATGCCAGGTGCGAGCGCGACCACGGTCGTGTCGGCGGTGGCGGCGATCTCGACCTCGGACTGGCCGACACCGACCGTCTCGACGATCACGTCGTCGAACCCGGCCGCGTCGAGGACGAGCACCGCCTGCGGCGTGGCGAACGACAGGCCGCCGAGGTGCCCGCGCGACGCCATGGAGCGGATGAACACGCCGGGGTCGGCGTGATGGGACTGCATCCGGACCCGGTCGCCGAGCAGGGCACCGCCCGAGAACGGCGACGACGGGTCGACGGCGAGAATCGCGACGGTCCGGTCGACGCGGCGCAGGGCCGCGGCGATCGAGTTGGTCAGCGTCGACTTGCCGACGCCGGGTGAGCCGGTGATGCCGATCACCCGCGCCTTGCCGGTACGCGGATAGATCGCCCCGATGACCTCACGCAGCCGTTCGGGGCTGCCGTCCTCGACCAGTGTGAGCAGCCGGGCCAGTGCTCGCCGCTCGCCGCGTTCGAGTCCCGTGAGCAGTTCCTCGACCGTCTGTGCCAACGTCGTCGTCCGCCTCTTCGCGTGAGGCGACGAGGCTAGTGGGGCTGCCGGTCAGGCCCGTTCCAGGGCCTCGGGCTGCCAGCCGGGGCCGTGCCACAACCGCCCGAGCCGGTGCTGCCAGCTGACATCCGCCTTCGCGTCGCGCCAGATCGCGGCGTACTCGTGCGTCGCGATCGCCAGCGGGTTGTAGGTCTCGATGTTCTTGGTCAGGCCGTAGCGGACCGGTTCGACCTCGGGCTCGAACGTGCCGAACCAGCGGTCCCACAGGATCAGGATGCCCGCGTAGTTCTTGTCGATGTACTGCGGGTTGGCGCCGTGGTGGACGCGGTGGTGGCTCGGCGTGTTGAACACGTACTCGAACGGCGCCCACATCCTGTCGATCGCCTCGGTGTGGATCCAGAACTGGTACAGCAGGTTGATCGCCCCGCTCATGATCAGGATGGCGGGGTTGACCCCGAGCAGCACCAACGGCACGTAGAAGATCCAGCTCGTCAGCGGCGTCCAGCTCTGGCGCAGCGCCGTCGACAGGTTGTAGCGCTGGCTCGAGTGGTGCACGACGTGGGCCGCCCACAGGAACCGGTTCTCGTGCGAGGCGCGGTGGAAGAAGTAGTAACCGAGATCCTTGCCGATCAGCGCCACGGTCCAGGCCAGCCAGCCCGAGCCGAGGTCGAGCGGGGTGAGGTTCCACACCAGCACGTAGCCGCCCAGGCCGAGCAGCGCCGTGATGACCACCGGCACGATCAGGCTGCCGATCCCCATGGTCAGGCTCGCCATCGTGTCCTTGAGCTCGTAGCCGGCAACGAGGCGTCCCTGCTCGACCATGTCCTCGAGGTCGTCGATCTGCTTCTCGCGGTGCAGCACGTAGACCTCGAGCATCATCAACACGATGAACACCGGGATGGCCGGCGTGATCAGGTCGAGCTCGACCACGTCGGCGAACGAACCCCGCATCATCTCCATCATGGCGTTGCCTCTCCCAGGCGAGCGCGGACGAGGTCGGCGAGCAGGGCGACCTCGCGGTCGCGCAGTTCGGCGGAGCGGACCGTGCCGACGTCGAGCGACAGACCGAACATCGTGGCGAGCACCAGCTCGACGGTGTCGTCGAAGTCGGGGTGATCGGCGACGTCGGGCAGCATGTGCCGGACCAGGACCGCCAACTGCTCGCGGTGAGGGACGTCGACCGCATCGAGGTGCCCGGCCAGTTCGGAGTCGGTCCGACCGACCACGAACAGCTCCAGCGCCGCGCGGAGGTCGTGACGGCGGTACAGCCGCCACGCGACCGCAATCGCCTCCCCGATCGGATCGGTGCGCTCGCTCGAGCGGGCGTCGTCTCGCTCGCCTTGCTCGCTCGTTGCCGAGGTCGAGAGGAAGTCCGCGACGGCGTCCTCGCGCGAGCGGCGCAGGATCTCGGCCGCCGCCGTGGCCACCAGCTCGGCCTTCGAGTCGAAGTGGGCGAACAACCCGCCCGACGACACCCCGGCACGCTTGCAGACCCGCCCGACCGTGGTCCCGGCGTAGCCGTGCTCGATCAGGCAGGCCGTCGTGGCCGCGAGCAGCTTCGCCCGCGTCGCCTCCCGGCGCTGCTCCTGCGTGCGTGCAGCAACCAACGCTCGCTCCTCTCTCCGTCGCCAAGTAAAGAGCGAGCACTCGGTATTTGCAACCCGTCTGGTTGCGGACCGCGCGCGGCCTCGTCCGCGGCCTAGGTTTCGCCCACGTGCTCGAGGAGCAGTCACCGTGGCTCATGTCGTCCTGTTCCACCACGCGCTCGGCCTGACCGAGGGCGTGCGCCGGTTCGCCGACCGTCTGCGCGAGGGCGGCCACCAGGTCACGCTGCCCGACCTCTACGACGGCGAGGTGTTCGAGGATCTCGACGCGGGGGTCGTCCACGCCGAGTCGATCGGCTTCGGCGCCATCATCGAACGTGGCGTCCAGGCGGCCGAAGATCTGCCCGACGCCGTGGTCTATGCCGGCATGTCACTCGGCGTCATGCCGGCTCAGAAGTTGGCCCAGACCCGCGCCGGTGCCCTCGGGGCGCTGCTCCTGCACGAGGGCATCGCGTCGGAGAATTTCGGCGTCCCGTGGCCCGCGGGTGTCGGACTGCAGGTGCACGTCAGCGAGCAGGATGCGTGGTGCGAACTCGACGCCACGCGTGCCCTGGTCGACGAAGCTGGCGGTGAGTTGTTCCTCTATCCCGGCGGCGCCCACCTGTTCACCGACGAGGGCTCAGGCGAGTACGACGCCGCCGGCACCGACCTGGTCGTCGAGCGCAGCCTCGCCTTCCTCGCCCGGCTCTGAGCCAAACGTGTGGATGAAGCGGGGGTTGCAATCGGTTTCGGCTACACAGTTGTCGGCGCTCGGCGGAAACGGACGGTCTGCCCCGGCCGGAGTTGACCCGCGAGATCGAGGTCGGCGGCGAGCACCACGGCGATGACGGGATAGCCACCGGTGACCGGGTGGTCGGTGAGGAAGAGCACCGGGCAACCGGCCGGCGGGACCTGGAGCGCCCCCGGCGCCATCCCCTCGGTCGGCAGTTCGACGTGTCGTGCCCGTTCGAGCGGCGGCCCGTCGAGGCGGACCCCGACCCGGTTGCTGTCGGCCGTGACGGTCCAGGTCGTGCTCACCAGCCAGGAGCGCGACCGCTGCGTGAACCAGTCGTGGCGGGGACCGAGCCGGACCCGAAGCAGGACCTCCCCTGCGCTCGGATCGGGGCGCGGCGCGAGGTCGACGGCGCCCCGGCCCCCGACGGCCGTCCCCACCGGCAGGACGTCACCGGCCCGCGGGACCGCTGGTCCGAGACCGGCCAGCACGTCGGTCGAGCGCGACCCCAGTACGGGCGGCACGGCGATGCCGCCCCGGACCGCGAGATAGGTGCGCAGACCCGCGGCCGGTGGCCCCAGTTCCAGCATCGCACCGTCGGGCAGGCGCACCGGCGCGTTGTGACCGACCTCGACGCCATCGACACGGGCGGGGCAGCGTGCGCCCGCCGTGGCGACCTCGAGGTCCCCCCGTGCCCGCACGACCAGGCCGCCCAGGGTCACCTCGAGTGCCGCCGTCCCCTCCGGGTTGCCGACCAGGCGGTTGGCCAGACGCAACGCACCTCGGTCGGCCGCGCCGGAGGTGGTCACGCCCCAGGCGTTGTGCCCGAACCGGCCGAGGTCCTGCACGGTCGTCAGCGGCCCGGTGGCGAGCACCTCGAGGTGAGCGCTCACGTTCGATCCTCCGAGACCGGCGGCCTCGTCCTTCGGTTCACTCGGCCACCGCCGCTCCTACTGCCACGAACCTGACCTGCATCCCGGGCCGGAAAAGGGCCGGCGGGTCGCGGTCGTGGTCCCACACCGACACCTCGGTGCGCCCGATCAGTTGCCAGCCACCCGGTGACGCACGCGGGTAGACGCCGGTGAACCTGTCCGCCAACCCGACGGCGCCGGCCGGGACACGCGTTCGCGGATCCGTCCGCCGGGGCACCTGCAGCCGGTCGTCCTCGCCGACGAGGTAGCCGAAACCGGGCGCGAAGCCCGCGAACGCGACCGTCCAGGTCTGGGTGGTGTGCGCCTCGACGACGCCGCGGATCCCGAGTCCGGTCGCGTCACCGACCGCGGCGAGGTCGTCGCCGTCGTAGACGACGGGTACCTCGACCGCATCGGCACGTCCGGGCGCCGACGGGAGCGGCCGCAGGGTCCGAAGCGTGCCCATGACGGTCGCGATGGTGGTGCGCTCGGGGTCGATGCGCACCAACAACGTGCGTGCCGCCGCGACGAGGTCGACCACGCCCTCGAGCCGTGCGGCCTCCACCGCGGCGTGCAGACCGAGCACCATGTCGAGGTCGGCGACCTCGACGAGCACGCCGGCGTCACCGAACGGCAGGAGTCTCACGCGAACGACTCGACGACGATGCCGGCGGTCTCGAGACCGCGGCGCACGGCTTCGGCGAGGCGCACCGCACCGGGGGTGTCGCCGTGCACGCAGATCGACTCGGCCGCGACCACCACCACCGAACCGTCGACGGCGACGACCCGGCCCTCGGTCGCCATCATCACCGCACGCCGCACGACCTCGTCCTCGTCCTGGACGACGGCGCCGGACTCGCTGCGTGGGACAAGGCGGCCGTCCGGGGTGTAGGCGCGGTCGGCGAAGGCCTCGGCCACCGGACGCAGACCGGCGACCTCGGCGTGGCGCAGCAGGGCCGAGCCGGGCAGGCCGAGCACCGGCAGGTCGGGGTCGTACTCGCGCACGGCACGGACCACCGCCTCGGCCTGGGCCTCGTGGGCGACGACGGCGTTGTAGAGCGCCCCGTGCGGCTTGACGTAGGCCACGCGGGCGCCCGCGACGCGGGCGAAGGCCTCGAGCGCACCGATCTGGTACAGCACGGCGTCGGCCAACTCGCGCGGGTCCATGTCGATGAACCGGCGGCCGAAGCCGGCGAGGTCCGGGTAGCCGACCTGGGCGCCGACCACCACGCCGGCGGCGACGGCCTGCATCGTGGTGAGGCGGAGCACGGACGGATCACCGGCGTGGAAGCCGCATGCCACGTTGGCGCTGGTCACCGACGCGAGCACCGCGGCGTCGTCGCCCAGCACCCAGGCGCCGTAGGACTCGCCGAGGTCGGAGTTGAGGTCGACCCGNCCCGTCACCGGCCCTACTCGACCGACACCAGCAGCGCGTCACCCTGGCCNCCGCCGCCGCACAGCGCGGCCGCACCGGTGCCGCCGCCGCGCTGACGCAGNGCCGCGATCAGCGAGACGACGATCCGGGCNCCNGANGCACCGATNGGNTGGCCGAGNGCGATACCGCCGCCGTTGACGTTGACCTTGNCCTCGTCCAGGCCGAGGTCGCGGGTCGANGCGATCGCGACGCTGGCGAAGGCCTCGTTGATCTCGTAGAGGTCGAACCCGGACGGGTCGGCGTCGATGCGGCTNGCTGCGTCACGGATNGCGGCCGAGGGCTGGTGGTGCAGCGAGGGGTCGGGACCGGCGACCGTGCCCCACGAGCGGACCGTGGCCAGNACNGGCAGGCCGAGTNCGTCCGCCTTCTCGCGGCTGGCCAGGACCAGTGCGGCCGCCCCGTCGGAGATCTGCGACGCGTTGCCGGCCGTGATCGAGCCCTCCTTGGTGAAGGCGGCCCGCAGGCCACCCAGCGACTCGGCGGTGGTGCCCTCGCGGATGCCCTCGTCCTGCGTGACGGTCAGCGGGTCGCCCTTGCGCTGCGGCACCTCGACGGAGACGACCTCGTCGTCGAACAGCCCGTCCTTCCAGGCCCGGGCAGCACGCTCGTGCGAGCGGGCGGACCACTCGTCCTGCTGCTCGCGGGTGATCTCGAGGTTCTTGTCGGACTGGTAGTTGTCGGTGGCCAGGCCCATGGCGCAGCCGTCGAAGGCGCAGGTCAGGCCGTCGTGCATCATCACGTCGGTCAGCGTCGCGTCGCCCATCCGGAGCCCGAACCGGGCCTTGTCGAGCACGTAGGGCGCGTTGGACATCGACTCCATGCCACCGGCGACGACGAGGTCGAAGTCGCCGACGCGGATCAGGTCGCGGGCCCGCGAGATCGCCGTCATCCCGGACAGGCAGACCTTGTTGATGGTCTCGGCCGCGATGTTCATCCCGACGCCGCCCTCGACGGCAGCCTGGCGGGCCGTGATCTGGCCCTGGCCGGCCTGCAGGACGTGCCCCATGACGGTGTAGCCGACCCGGTCGGCGTCGACCCCGCCCTTCGCCAGCGCGCCGGCGATCGCCCGGCCACCCAACTGCATGGCGCTCAGCGACGCGAGTCCGCCTCCGAACTTCCCAGCGGGCGTACGCGCGTACCCGACAACGACGACCTCGTTCACGACGGCCTCCCTCGGCTCGACTGCCCTGGCCGCCTCGCCACGACCGGGCCTCGTGCGGCATGGTAGGTGCGTCGAGGGTGACGATCGCAACCGTGCGGCCGGGGCCGGGCTAGCCTCACCCCAGCGCGGGGCGCTCCGCGGGGGCACCGAACGCGAGCAACGCCTCGAACGACGGGGCCCGGCCGCTGCGCAGTTGCCCCTGGACCCGCCGCATCACGTCGCCGACCGGGCAGGGCGTGTGCCCCTGCGCGCTCGGCGTTGGCATCTCGGGGGTCGGGGCGGTGTCCATGCCGGCAACGGTGCCTCGTGC
>JGI24113J20146_1000444_pt1 | contig 11186 bp, 3 predicted proteins | sample SubbioAug_CSWold_FD_20146 | JGI IMG/M metagenome (IMG submission 20146) | reverse complement strand
GTCGCCCCTTTCATCTGAGCTGGCGGGTGGTGGTCCAGACTCACAATGGATCGACAAGCCACCCGCCATTTTTTCCGGATTTCGATGAAAATGTTCGAAAAAATTGGCGTAACGCCAAAAATACTATCGCGCGATCGCGCAGTTCAACCGGAGGTAAATTTATGAATTCATTAAGTGTGCACGCGCGAAACGTACGAGTTCGCCTTACGCTAACATGTGCGTCAGCAGCTCTTCTAGCCTTCGGGACAGGGGCAGCTTCGCAAACGGTCGAGTTTACACTTGATGCGGGCTTTATTCGCTCGGCGTCGGTGACGGATCGCGGGACATCTGTCGTGACAACACAAGAGTTGAGGGACAACGTCCTCTCCTCGATCGAGTCTGGCACATTGGCGCAAAGTTCATCCGGTGCCGTGGGTACCAGCTCTGTCGACATCAGTGCCAATGCCCTGCTGGCCGCCGCCAGAGGCAACCTTGCAGACACATCCGGCCAGTTGTTAGGCGATGCGGCTGATGGGCGTATTGGTCTGCTGACCGGACAGGTGGCGGCGAATTCCGTGACGGCAAATGTAAATAACTCCGCGATTTCCGCTGTCCTGAGCACCGGAGACAATGCGACGAGCGCGTCTTTTGTAGCCTCGGGCAACCAGCTTGATGCGCGTTCGACCATCAATGAAGCGCGCACCATTTTCGCCGACGATATCGCGGCCAATCTTGGCGCCTTGCTGGCGTCGGACACCACGCCTGTTGCGATTGCAACCCTGCGTCGCGGCGACTCCAACGCTCGGTTGGTCGATGTGGACGGTGCCAGCAGCGTCGTGGCAAGCTCGCAGGTTATCACGCGCTCAGGGACCAGCTCGACCGCGACGGCAAATGACAATGCATTGTCCCTCGACCTTCGCGACAGCGCCTCGACATCGAATGTGACAGACAGCGCCTTGGCGATCGACGCCAACCAGATACGCGCGACCCTGACAGGCAATGCGGCCGTTGCGGGGACCGACCTTGCGGTGGATACAGAATTCAGCGGAACAGGTATCGTGCTGAGCCAACAGCAGATCGGCGAGGGGGCAGATACGATCGCGCTGAGTGCGATCGCTGATAGCAACGCGTTATCCGTTGACCTGACCGATGAAACCGGCAGCTCCATTTCTGTCTCTCAGAACGTGATTGGCGCATCCGCCAGCGGGAACATCGCTCGTGATGGCGCGGGATCGGGCACCTTCCTTATTGTTGAGGCCAACCAGATCTCGACCAATGGTGAAGAGGCGAGGGTGTCTTTTGCAACGCCTGACGCGCTCATCCTCGATGGCGCGTTCGTTGCGGGCACCCAGCAGCAGATCCAAGGATCATCCGGTGCGTTGGGAGCGACCAACACCGATTCAACCTTGGCTGTCACGACGGCCGATGTTGCGGGCTCGGTTGTGGACCTCACGCGAAACACGCTTTTCGCAACGGCCACGGGCAACGACGCGGCATCCGCAATTTCCCTGAACGGAACAAGCGTCGATGCCAGTGCGGCGTTGGGCAACCAGCAGAGCGTTGACACCTCGATCGGGGCCACACTTGGCAATGGTACAGATCCGTCGGCGCTCTCCGCGACGATCGAAGGCACACTGACGGATGCGAGCGTGGCGATTGATGCAAACGTCTTGTTGGGCCAGGCCGAGGCAAACAGCGCGCGCAATCAACTGTCGGTCACCTCGGACACCACGATTGCGCAGACAAGCCCAAACAACCGCGCGGCATTGTTCACCACAGATGCTGATGCACGGGGTGGGTTCGTTCTGGGCAATGAGCAAACATTTGCGGGCGTCGGGAATACCCTGACAAGTGCTGTGAACACTGACCTGATCGCGACAATCGGGACGCTGACAGCGGTCGGTGACATCAGTTCGAGTTCCGTCTCGATCAGCGACAACCAACAATCATCCGTTGCAAGGGTCAATCAGGTCCAGAACGGTCTCGATCTGACCGCACTGTCGCTGGGAACTGGCACAGAAGCGGTATCGAGCATCCTGTCGAGCCGTCAGGACGTTGTCATGGATAATGCAACAGCGTCCTCCGTGCTGGATAGCGAGATCGTGCAGGAAAATTATACCACTGGCGTCGGAGCGTTGAGCATTTCCGGGTCTTCCCTGGCGGTGGACGGCAATCAGAACAGGTCTACGGTAAGCGCCAATGAGGCGGAAAACAGGTTGGCCACCAGCTCGGCCAGCGAAATCGTCGGCAACCTGATCCTCGAATCCCGTGCGAATTTGGCTGAACCCTTTTCGATCCGTGCAACCAGTGTCCTTGCCAACGAGCAATCTGTCACTGCGTCAAGCTTGGATGCCGATGCTGTAACCAATGCTACCTTCGACGGAAACGTGGGTTCTGGCGCCGCCGGTATCGAGGGAAGTAACATCTCGATCAGCGACAACCTCACGGCAGCAGCAGCCAACGGCAACACCGCAAACTCCATTATCGTGCAATCTGCGGGGACAGAATCCGGCGCGACCGCTGCGCTGCGCAATCTGCAGGCGACAGATGTCACAAACACAACGGCTGATGCCATTGCGCAACTGACGACAGAGGCACGTGGCACCGCGACGGATACGAACTTTGCAGTCGACAATAACCAGCTCTTTGCTTCCACCGCCGGCAACAGCGCACAAAGTAGTATCCTGGTCGATGTGACGTCATTTGATGGTCCTGCCGATAGTATAGCGTACAACGCATTTTTCGATCCGGGTGCAACTGAGCTAGGGCAGGCGCGGGCAGATTTCGCAATCTTGAGTGATCAATCACAAACTGGCGCACTTTCGGCGACAGCCAATGTCGATGCGGAATTGCGTATCAGGCCAACTGCAGGTAATGGCGGGTTCTTGACCGACAGCACGGCCTCGATCAACAATACGCTTGCCCGGGCGAATGCGCTGGCGAACGAGGCTGACAACACTGTAGGTTTCGCAGCCGCTAGCGAGGCGACAGACATAAGTGCTGCGTTGGCGTCACGGCAACAATCTGACGGTGCGATCACGGCAACCGCGGTGACTGAAGGCACAACAGACGAGTTATCACTCAGCGTGCGGCGGGGCCTTGTGGATTCAAGCGCCTCGATTGACGGGAACGTGTTCGTCGCGGATGCTGGCGCAAACGTGGCGACAAATCGTGTGACCTTTGAAGCAGTGTCCCTGACTGGGGCAACTTTGGCAGCGGATTTTGCTGAGTTAGGCACCCGGCTTGATATCGCCAATGATCTTGTCTCGGCGCGCTCCGACGCGAGTGTTGTAAACCTGCAAGAGACGGCCACCACGGGATCAATCACAGCTATCGCTGATCAGGACGCCGGGCTGTCAACCATCGAGTTTGATCTTGAACGCTCAATTGCATCCGTCAGCAACAATTTTGTGCGTGCCTCCGGTGAGGCCAATGAAGCCGATAACATCGTAGATATCCTTGCGGATAGCCAATCGGTTCTCACGAGTGCTGTTGCCAATCTGCAGAGCAATCTCGCTGTAATCGACGTCGATAGTGTCTTTGATGGCACGATCGCTATTGCCAGTCTTCGTGCGGATGGGAACTCTGGTCTGCTTGAAAGTACTCTGACACTTGACGAAAATTTCTCGGTGGCTCTCGCCAGCGGTAACACGGCCTCGTCCATTCTGGTAATCGACGGCTCTGTCATCGAGGGTTTGTCTATTGCCGGACAATCGGCATCCGTGGCTATTCCGGTCCCGGCGCTTACGGTTTCCCGCGTGATTGCTGACAATGCGGTTGCGTCTCAGCAAGTGTCAGAAGGTGCCATTAATGCAACCTCGGATTCTCGCAGTTCGGCCCGCGTCCGTGGGGATGTCGAGCTTAGCAGTGTCTCTCTGTCAGGCAATATCGGCCAAACGAATGCCATTGCGAATTCTGCAATAAACGGCGCTGATCTGCAGGCGTCCACATCCGCCAGTGGGACGACCGCAGTGACAAATCAACAGCTCGGTACGGCAAATATCGCCGCGTCGACAGAGGTAGACGTGGTCTTTCGCCAAGATAACGAGCTGACAGCCGGTGGGCCCCAGTCCATTGGCCAGAGCGCGCTTTTGTCGGATGCCAACCTCGCGATTTCCTCAGCACAGGGGAATGTGTCCACAAATTCTCTCAGTGTTGCAGCGGCAACCGTCAGCGGGCGTGGCAATACGACTGACCTTACCGTCAGTGATGGATCGATCACCGGATTTGGCACGAACAGAAGCGATAACATCCTGGCTAATGATCAGAGCATGACTGGTGGAGCTGAAATTTCTTCATCCGCGACGATTGTGGCGAATTCCCTTTTGGACTCTGATGATGGGAATGGCACGTTGACCAATGTTCGCACATCCAGCAACCTCTCTGAAAGCAACGTTTCGATTTCCAGAAACATCGCGGACTCGACGGCGAGTGCAAACCGCAGCGCGAACACCATCGCGCTCAATTCGGATGCAAAACTCGAGACATCAGCAGGTTTGGTTAACACACAGGCAAATGAGAATAGTGTTTCATCTGCCGTGCAGCTGACCACCCGGGTTGGAACGGCCGCACTCGGGGATGTCACCAATTCGTCTGTCGCTCTGAATGGCAACTTGGGCGTCGCCCGGGCCAATGGCAACGATGCTGTGAATCGCATTTCTGCAACATCAGCGACCGAAATCGCTGGAAGTTCGGCTGTTACATCTGCGTCAGCCACGGTGAATGCCGCGGCACAAACGGTGCTGAACAGTGCAGCAGATTTCGCAATGGTAAGCAATCAGACGAATACGGGATCAGTAACGGCCCGGGCATCGACAGTGGGCTTGCCAACTGCACTGGAGGCAGCAACAGGCGGGACCGTGTTGAACAGTTCACTGAGTTTGAGCGGCAACACCCTAGTGGCCGATGCTTCGTCAAACCGATCAGTCAACCAAATGACGGTGTCTGGCCGCTCGCCGTCCGAGAATGTCTCCGTGGCTGTTGCCAATCGTCAAGTGGCCTCAGGTGCGGTGACATCCGGTGTGGACAGTTTCCGGGTCTCAAGCATCTCTGGGGCGATTTCCGGAAGCTCGATCCAGGTCGGCGGCAACCGGCTGAATGCTTCGGCTTCTGGCAACACAGGCAGCATTGGTCTGTCGAGAGACTGATAAGAAAGTTCGGGGCAGCATGGTCTTGCTGTCCCGAGCAAGACGCGAGGATGAGCCGCCCTAGCTGGCGAGAATCCCTAAAATTTTGCATTACAGACAAAGGAACCTGAAAGAATGAACCGGACACCTAAAGTCACCTGCGCCGCAGTTGCGTTTACGGCCTTGCTTTCACCGAACACGGGCCAAACTGCGGATGCCAATGGCAACTATGCCCTGCGTGGGGCCGGGAGCATTCCTTGTTCAGAGTATGTCACGGCGATTGCGAATGATCCGGCTCAGGCGCAGGTCTTTGTCGCTTGGATGGCTGGGTATATCACAGCCCGGAGCCGCACCGCAGAAGACACGTTCGACGTACTGCCATTGATTGCGGGTGCCGATGTTGCCGGTCTCATGCGCGTCGTGTGCGTCCAGAATGGGGATGCGACGTTCGAGAACGCAATCGACGCGGCCCTGACCCTTTTTGCGCCTGCCCGTGTCAAGCTTGACTCGCCCCTGCTTGCACTGGAGCACAACGGTCGGACCATTTCCATCCGTGAGGCAACACTGGCTGAGGTTCAGACGGCACTAACCGGCGAGGGCTTGTATAGTTCAACCGTCGATGGTGCCTTTGGGCCTGGCACGAGGACGGCGATTGAACAGTTCCAGGCGTCGCGTGGTCTGCAAGTGACTGGGTTGCCTGATGCGGATACGCTTGTCGCGCTTCTTCTGCCTGCCTCATGAGCCATTGAGAACTTAGCTGACTTGATCGCCGCCTGTGTATCGGAAATCACGAAACTAGGAAACTTAGATGCTTATGACGAGAAGCAAAATCGAGAATTATCCGAAGTTGCTTCACGTGCGATTGGCAGTGCTCGGGCATCATCGCTCTTACGAAAAACAGGTGGGCGCTATAACACCCGAGAAAACAGCGCGCGGACCCGGTTGTCATTGCGCCAGTCAGTGTCAAGCCGCCCACTGACCGCGTGAGGTCATCAGGCCAACAGGAATTCGTTGTGTCCCGGTGATGTTTATCCCGGACACAACCAAAAGAGGTTCGGCGCACGTGATGTGCCGCGCGGGGACGGCTGCCAGAGGGCAGATACCCAAAAAATTCCAACAAACAGGAGGTTCCTAATGACAGCTTATAGAAACAGTCCCCTTCAAAGGGCGAGCCTTATGGCGCGCCTTTTAGGTGGGGCCAGTCTTGCGGTGCTTGCAACTTACGGTCCGGCAATGGCGCAGGCGGTCAACATTACCATTGACAGCGCGCAGGTCGCGCCAGCGAGTGCCTTTACTGCTGCCAATGTCACCGGATTTGAAACCGTTGCGAACAATTCGCAGGACTCTCGCGCCGCAGTCACTGCCTCCATTGTCAGCGGTGTGCTGAACTCCGACATCGCGGGCTCCGGCTCAAGTGCTGTCGGCATTGAAGACAACGCCCTGACCGCAACGGCAACAGGTAACGTGTTCACCCTTGATGCCGATCAGCTCGGCTCGGACGGCGGTGGTGCTGCCGGTACCCTCGCGACACTCAGCGGCCAGTTTGCAGACGGCACCGTTTCCACGGCGATCACAGGCTCCAGCCTGACCATCGATGGGACAGGTGATGCGACCTCTACCTCTCTTGCGGCCAGCGATAACACGCTTTCTGCGACCACGACTGTAAACAACGCGACATCCGTTTTCTCCGACGATATCTCTGCTGACCTCGCTGGCGATCTCGCGCAGGCGCAAGCCGGGTTCGCTACTTCCCCGATCACGTTGACCGGTGGCGATCTGACGGCGCAGCAATTGCTGTCCGTAGAAGGTGGCGGCAGCGTTGTTGCCAGCACGCAAGCCGTTGAAGGCGCTGGTCTGTTGTCGACGGCGACGATCACGGGTTCCGGCATCTCGGTCTCGCTTGGGAATCTCGACGCGACCGGCTCTGCGCTGTCCGTCGATGGCAACGATATCCGCGCGTCCCTGACAGGCAACCGCGCCAGCACCGGCACGGATCTGACCGTGGATACCACCTTCGACAACACCGCTGCCGTACTGACGCAGCAGCAGTTGGGCGATGGGACAACCGATGTTGGTCTGATCTCGACAGCCGACACCTCGGCCTTGTCGGTGGCCTTGGACAATGCGACTGGCTCCAGCCTGACCGTGTCCTCGAACACCATTGGGGCACAGGCTAACGGGAACGTTGCAACACTCAGCGGAGCCGGGGCAGGTTCGTCGGTTGCGGATGGCACGTTCCTGCGTGTGGACGCCAACACCATTTCGTCGAATACGGTCGGAGGCGAGATCAACAACGATCTGAACTCCGTTGTCACGTTTGACGACGGCGCTGCAGCAGCACCGGGTTTCGGATTTGTTGCGGGCTCGCAGCAGGCGATCGAAAGCACCGCGGCAAATGCAGGCACGATCCAAGCTTCCAGCGATGGCAACAGCCTGTCTGTAACGGCAGCTGATTCAGCTGCCCTTGGGGGTGCATTCTCCGGGTCGAACATCTCGGTCACGGACAACACCGCCTTCGCATTGGCATCCGCCAACACCGGGGGCACTGCAATTGACCTGAGCGCAACCAGCATCACGGCGACCGCCGGTCTGGCCAGCGATCAAACGCTGCGTGGCACGGATGTAGACGCGCTTTTGGGTGATACGGGCGCATTCGCGCTGTCTGTGACGGCTGAAGGTGATGTGACATCCTCGTCGATCCTAGTCGATGGCAACCTGTCTGTGGCAGAGGCCAGCGGCAACACCGGCCAAACGCTTTTGCGAGCAGATGCCGACACCGCTCTGCTGTCTAACACCTCAACGGATCGCGGCACGGGGACAGTTGACACCGAAACCACCGACTCGGCTGCCACGGCCACAGCTGTCGACGCCGACTTCGGCGTGTCCGCCAACCAGACCATCGTCGGTTCTGACGTTGCATCAACCGCAGTATCGACCCTTGGTGTCACAATCGGCGAGACCGCTATCGCGGCCGATGATGCGGGTGCCATCGACGCCAGCACGATTTCCTTGTCCAGCAACGTGCAGCAGGCCACCACCAGCGGCAACACGTTGACCAACAGGATTGATCTGGACGCCAATGTGATCGGTGCGGTGCTTCCGACAACATTCGCGGACAACAGCTCTGCTGTTTCGTCCCTCGTGTCGTTGCAGAGCATTGACTCGGCCACATCCTCCACTTCGACCACGACCCTGTCGCTGACACAGGCTGATTTTGCCACCGCGGACACAACTTCGATCAATGCGTCTTCGCTGGCGATCGACGCGAACCAGAACCGCTCCACCACCACGGCCAACCGTGTCACCAACATGTTGGACGTGACCGCGGATACTGCGATCATCGGGGCTGATAGCCTCGGCGGCCGCGCAAACGTGGAAACCACCGCCACGGGTGCCATTGGATTTGCAGCAGGCACAAGCGGCCTGACGAATTTCCAAGTGAACTCCGGGGCGACCGTCGACGCGACGACCACTGCAAACGCGGCCATCACGGCGGGTGGGGCAGGCGCGACCGTTGCCAGCCTGGCAGACTCGTCCGCGTCTATCTCGGATAACATCACAACCGCCTCTGGTGCGTCCAACATCGGCGCGTCGTCCATCACGCTGAATGCTGGAACCGAAACCACATCGAATGCGGCTCTGACCAGCGTCCAGGACAGCTCTGCCGTCGTGACCGCAGCATCGACCTTTGATGCGGGTACTACCGGCACCACAGGGATCAATCTGACAGGCGCAGTCTCTGACTCGACCGTTGGCGTAGACAATAATGTTACCGTCACCTCAGCTATGGGCAACCAAAACGCAAATACCGTGTCGGTTACGGCCACAACAATTGACCGTGCAGAGTCTTCGTTGCCTGGCTCCAACGATCTGTTCTTTACTACGGCAGGCGTCGCCAATGTCGGAGCAGATTTTGCTGCGCTGAACGTGCAGTCTCAAACGGGCAATATCTCCTCTACCGGTGTGATAAATGGTTTGATTGATATTGAGTCTGCACCGACCAGTGGTTCAGATCTGATCAACAGCAGTGCGACGCTGAACGGCAACGTTCTGCAATCGGATGCGATGGCAAACCTTGCAACCAACCGAGTCGCCTTGTCGGGCAGCGCAGCGATTAACGATTCGACCACTGGCCTTGCATCGGTCCAGACCTCGGGCACGGCACCAGCCACGCCGATCACCGTTGGCTCGACTTCAACCGCGACGTTCAACTTTATACAAACCGACGGCCAGGGCGATGTGACCAATTCGACGGTCTCTATCGATGGCAACCAGTCGTTTGACACGGCTACATCCAACCGGGCAAGCAACACGGTCTCGCTCGCTGGCAACTCGATCTCGGGTGAGGCGGCAAATCTGGCTGCTGTCGGCGTGACGCTACAACCTCAGGTTGGCGCACAGGTCTTGGCCGACAATACGTTGTCCAGTGTTCAGACAAGTGTCGCCGCTGTGACCAGCGCGTCGCAGATCACCGCAACAGCCGACACCGGTGGACTGACGACCACAGACAGCAGTCTGAGCATCAGTGACAACTTTGCCCGCTCCTTCGGCATGGGCAACGATGCGGCCAACGTGCTGAGCCTTCTGGCTGATACCAGTGCGGCGGGTGCTTCTGCACTTTCCGGAACGCAGGTTCAGATCGGGAATGTGGGCGCAACCGCGGGTGTTACTGCAACGCTTGAATTGGAAGATGGTCCTACCGGTTCTGCCGCTAACAGTTCTCTGGCGACGGATGACAATATCGGGTTTGCACGGGCCATGGGCAACAATCAGACCAATACCCTGAGCATTTCCGCCACTGAAATCGATGGCGTCAGCGTCGCTGGCGAAAACGCATCGTTCGCAGCGCTCGGTGATGTGGTTGGAACAAACCGTGTTCTTGCTGGTGACAACATTCTTACGGCATTCCAGGGTCTTGTTGGCGATGTCGCAGGTGTGGCGACCGTGACCACCGACATCCTCGTTGCGGATACGATTGATGGCAGCAGCGTCTCTGCAAGCCAGAACATCGGGCAGTCGAACGTTTCGGGGAATGTGGGGAACAACCTGCTGTCTCTCGCGGCGGATACGGATGTAACGGGTCTGTCGGTTCTGACCTCGGAGCAAAGCGGTGGCGCAACATCCGATGTGACTTCTTCGGCAGCTCTGAACTTTACGCTCGATCTGGAGCCTCGCGCTGGCGTGAATGATGTGGTCAACAGCGCGTTGAACGTTGATGGCAACCTCGGCTTCTCGACGGCGTTTGGCAACGATGTGACCAACCGTCTGACGGCAACTGGCACAACGGTCACCGGGCAGGACAATACGGCCCTGTCGAGCGTCAGCATTACTGGTGATGATGGAGCTGGAACCGTCGCAACCGGAACTGTGAGCGGTACATCTGACAACCTGCTGGGGAACTTCCAGACGCGCACAGGTGGTCAGCTCGTTACGTCAGCGGCCACTTTGGCAGTTGATCTGCTGGCATCCACCAACTCAACCCTTGGTACGGATTCCATCACTGGCAGCAGCGCAACGTTGAACGGCAATACGCTGGACTCGACGGCGACATCCAACCGGGCCAACAATACGCTCGCGTTGAATGCCGCGACTGTGCTGACGGCTGGCGGGGCGATTGCCAACCAGCAGAACTCCGACAGTGCCGTGACCAGTGATGTTGCACTGGTGGGATCCCTTGGTTCTGGAAACTTCCAGAATGCGACCGGTTCTTCAATCGCGATGCGTGACAATACCGGAATTGCCCGGGCCGCAGGCAACGATGCCACGAACGTGCTGAATGCCAGCGCGGGAACGGCGATCAATGGACTGTTCGCAGGAACAGGTGGCGCAACAGTCGGGACCGGCACTCCGGGTGCTTTGAACGCAACCGGGACATTTGCTTCGGCATCGAACCAGGTGAATTCCGGTGCGGTGACGGCGCGGGCAAGCTTTGGCGCATCCCCAGCCAACCCCACAAGCCAGCTCGTTGTTCGAACAGCGGCACTCAACAACTCGTCGGTTGATCTGTCGGGTAACCGTCTGGTGGCGGATGCAGTGTCGAACCGTGTGTCCAACACGATCTCTGTCTCGGGTCGTTCGCCT
>JGI24113J20146_1000443_pt1 | contig 11203 bp, 8 predicted proteins | sample SubbioAug_CSWold_FD_20146 | JGI IMG/M metagenome (IMG submission 20146) | reverse complement strand
AAACGACAGGCCCGGCGGCAGCATCAGCCCCTTTTGCGAACCGGATATGGTCACGTCCACACCCCAGTCATCGTGTCGGTAGTCCACCGAGGCGAGCGAGGAAATCGTATCGACCATCAAGAGCGCCGGGTGATTGGCGGCGTCCATCGCGCGGCGTACCGCAGCCACGTCGGTAACAGAGCCGGTAGAGGTCTCGTTATGCACAACGCAGACGGCTTTGATCTCATGCGCCTTGTCGGCGCGCAGATGCTCTTCGATCCGTGCGGCATCGGCCCCGGCGCGCCAGTCGCTGTCGATAAAGACCGGGTTCAGGCCTAGTTTGAGTGCCAGTTTCTGCCAGAGCGCCGCAAAGTGACCAGTTTCATACATCAGCACCGTGTCACCGGGTGAGAGCGTGTTGACCAAGGCCGCTTCCCAAGCGCCAGTGCCAGAGGAGGGATAGATGACCACTCGGGCTTCGGTCTTGAAGATGCTCTTCATCCCCTCGAGCGCCTTGCGGCCGACATCGGCAAAGGCCGGGCCGCGATGATCCATGGTCGGATAATCCATCGCCCGCAGAATGCGATCCGGCACGTTCGAGGGCCCCGGGATTTGCAGAAAGTGGCGGCCAGCGGTCATTGTCATTCCTCCCATAGACAGCATCCTTGCCCACCGCCGGTAAGATCTGGACCGGGGCAAAGGTGAATTCTGTTGAATTGAATTCTGAATTCAATATTCTGTCAAGACCAAACTCTGACCATCGACCGGATCGGGACCCTATGCTGGACAGCACGATACAAAGCCGCCTCAGCCGCGAGGTGCAGGGGGAAACCCGCTTTGATACCTTTTCGCGCGGGCGTTACGCGACGGATGCCTCGATCTATCAGATTATGCCGGCAGGAGTGATTCTGGCCAAGGCACCCCAAGATATTCTGGCCGCGCTCGACGCTGCACGTGCCGCCGGTTTGCCGCTCACGATGCGGGGCGGTGGCACCTCGCAATGTGGGCAAACGGTGAACTCCGGGTTGATTGTCGACTGCTCGAAATACCTCAATCGCATTCTGGAACTGGATGTGGAAGGGCGGCGCGCGGTGGTCGAGCCTGGGATTGTTCTGGACGATCTGAACCGCGCATTAAAGCCGCATGGCCTGTGGTTTCCCGTCGATGTCTCGACCGCGTCGCGCGCCACGATCGGTGGCATGGTTGGCAACAATTCCTGCGGCTCGCGCTCGCTGCGCTATGGCACGACACGGGATAATGTGACCCGGATTGAGGGATTTCTGGCCGATGGCACGCCCTTCGATTTCGGCCCCGGTTCGGGCAACCGCGTGCCCGATCCTTTGCTGCGGCAAATGCTTGATCTGGGCGCGCGAGAAGCTGACGAAATCGCGTTGCGTTTCCCCAAGGTGCAACGCCGCGTGGGCGGCTACAACATCGACGCGCTGGTCCCCGGTGCCGCGCCCATCAACCTCGCCCATCTGCTGATCGGGTCCGAGGGGACGCTGGCCACGTCTACCGCGATAGAGATCAAGCTGTCACCGCTGCCATCGAAAACCCGCGTGCTGGGTGTCTGCCATTTCCCCACGTTCCGCGCCGCGATGGAGGCCGCCAAGCCGCTGGTCGCGCTTGGCCCGACCTCGGTCGAGTTGGTCGATAGCACCATGATTGATCTTGCCCGCGCGATTCCCATTTATGCCAAGACACTTGAGCAATTCGTGCGCGGCGCGCCTGCTGCAATGCTGCTGGTGGAATTCGCCGATAGCCCACCCGAAAATGAAGATAACATGCGCCGTCTGGCCGATACGATGGCAGACCTTGGCTATGGTTTTGGGCGCGGCGGTGCCCATGAGGGTGGCGTGGTCGAGGTCTGGGATATGTCCCTCGCCGCCGAGATTGGTGAATTGCGCAAGGCAGGCCTCAACATCATGATGTCGATGAAAGAGGCGGGCAAACCCGTGTCCTTTGTCGAGGATTGTGCCGTGCCGCTGGAACATCTGGCGGATTATACAGATCGTCTGACCGAGGTGTTTCATAGTCACGGCACCACCGGCACGTGGTACGCGCACGCGTCCGAAGGATGCCTGCATGTGCGCCCTGTCCTCAATCTCAAACTGGAACAGGACGTGCACAAAATGCGCGAAATCGCCGAGGCGGCCTTTGCCATGGTGCGGGAATACAAGGGATCGCATTCGGGCGAACATGGCGACGGGATCGTGCGCTCTGAATTCCATGGGGCGATGTTCGGTCCGCAAATCCTTAGAGCATTCGAAGAGGTCAAGGCGGCCTTTGACCCTGACACCCGCCTCAACCCCGGCAAGATCGTACATGCGCCGAAAATGGACGACCGCAGCCTTATGCGCTATCCGCCGGGCTATGATTTCGCCGATTTGAAAACCGGCCATGACTGGTCTGCCTGGACAGGCAAGGGCGGTGGATTTCAAGGCGCGGTCGAGATGTGCAACAACAACGGCGCCTGTCGCAAGCTGGCAGGCGGGGCCATGTGCCCGAGTTACCGCGTGACCCGAGATGAGCGCGACGCAACACGGGGCCGTGCCAACACGTTGCGCCTTGCGCTTTCGGGGCGGCTTGGCCAAAACGCGCTTTTCTCGGATGAGATGGCCGAAACGCTGAAGCTTTGTGTCGGGTGCAAGGCCTGCAAGCGCGAATGCCCAACCGGCGTCGACATGGCCAAGATGAAGACCGAGGTGCTCTATCAGCGGGGTCAAAAGCTGGGGTTTGGTCTGCGCGCACGGCTGATTGCAGAGATGCCACGCTATGCTCGACTTGCGGTGGCGCTGCGGGGGCTGATCGCCCTGCGCAACCGGGTGCCGTTTCTCGCCGGGCTTGGCGAGCGGATTACCGGTCTGGCACATGCGCGGTCTCTGCCCATGTTTCGAGGGGATTTCTTCAAGGACTCCGAGGTCAAGCGCGCCCACTCGTCGACCAAGGCAGGCAAGATCATTCTCTTTACTGACACGTTCAACCGCTGGATGGAGCCAGAGATTCCGCGTGCCGCTTTGCGCGTTCTGACCCGTGCAGGCTATGAGGTGATCACCGCAAATGCGCCCGGTCGCCCGCTTTGCTGTGGGCGGACATATCTGGCGGCGGGGATGATCGACAAGGCGCGCGCTGAGGCGCGGCGGACCTTGGATGCACTCTTGCCGCATGTGCGCGCTGGCGTGCCGGTGGTGGGGCTGGAGCCGTCTTGCCTGCTCACGTTGCGGGATGAGTTTCTCACGCTCTTGCCGGGGGATGAGGCGCAGCTCCTGTCAAAGAATGCCTATCTCTTCGAAGAGTTCATCGCGCGCGAGGCGCGCGCCGGGCGGCTTGATCTGCCGCTGGGCTCTCTGGGGCACACTGCCCATGTCCACGGCCATTGCCATCAAAAGGCGGCGGGCGTGCTGGGCGATATGGGACAGGCGCTGGCGCTGATCCCCGATCTTGACCCAAAGACCATCGAGAGCAGCTGCTGCGGCATGGCGGGGGCCTTTGGCTATCAGGCTGAAACCATCGACGTATCCCTAAAAATGGCCGAGCTGTCCCTGCTTCCAGCCGTGCGCGCCGCAGCATCCGATGATCTCTTGATCGCGAACGGCACCTCATGCCGCCACCAGATCGCAGATGGCACCGACCGCCGCGCGCTGCATATCGCGGAAATCTTCGACAGGGCATCGCAAAATGCTGTAAGGGAGGGCCGCAAAGATGGATAACCCCGGCCCGGAGGCCCCCATGACCGCCCTCAAACCCGATCCGATTGGCCGCACCGCGCTTGCCGTCGAGATCACAAACCGACTGCGCCAGATGATCCTTGAGGGGCAATTGCAGCCCGGTGAGAAGATCAACGAAAAGGCCCTGACCGAGCAATTCGGCGTGTCGCGCACACCGCTACGCGAGGCGCTCAAGGTTTTGGCGGCAGAGGGATTGCTTGACCTTATCCCGCATCGCGGCGCGGTCATCACCCGTCAGAGCGAGGCGGAATTGGCAGAGGTGTTCTGCGTGCTTGCCGCACTTGAGGGCTTGGCCGGCGAATTGGCCACGATGCAGGCAAGCGCAGAGACCGTGCAGGACATCGCAGAGATGACAACGGCCCTGCGGCGCACCTATGACGAGGCGGACCGCCCGACGTATTTCCGCATCAATCAAGCCATTCACAAAGCGGTTCTGGCCGCAGCCGAAAATGAGACTTTGCTGCGCGCGCATGAGCTTTTGGCCTTTCGGGTGCAGCGGGCACGCTATCAGGCCAACCTGACCCCCGAACGCTGGCGCGCGGCAGTAGAAGAGCATGAGGCCATTCTAGACGCGCTGCGCACGCGGGATGCGGAGCGTTGCGGTAAACTGATGAAAGATCACCTGCTGCGCAAGTTCGCATCAATCAAGGCCAAAACGCAGGCCTGAGCGCAGGGCTGCAGACCTTGTGCAGCGCGTGCTGCTATTCTAGCCCGAACCGCCCCGGCTCCATGGCCGCCAGCACCTCCGACGAGACGTCTGGTGCAACCCCCGCAATCAGTGCCGCTGTCAGGCGTGACAATGCGGGGGCGGTCTGCACCCCGTAGCCGCCTTGCCCGGCCAGCCAGAAAAAGCCTGTCGCGCGCGGATCAAATCCCACTACGGGCGTTCGGTCAGGGGCAAAGGTGCGGAGGCCTGCCCAGCTATGCTCTACCCGTGTTACCGGCACACTGACTGCCTGCTCGAACCGATGCAGCCCCTCGGCCAGCACCATGTCATCGGCCCAGGCATCATGCGGCTCTACCGGGTCTTCATCGGCGGGGGAAACCATCAGCTTGCCTGCCTCGGGCTTGGCATACCATGTCTCTGCGATAGAGCCAAAGATCGGCCAATGCTCTGTTTCATAGCCCTGGGGTGTTGGAATGATCGCGGCTGAGCGCCGATAGGGCTGTAATCCCGCGCGCGGCACCCCGGCCAAGGCGGACACCTCATCCGCCCAGCCACCTGCCGCGTTGATGATGATCGGGGCGCTATGCTGTTCCTGCGCGGTCTTGACCTGCCAGAGCCCGGCGCGATGCGACAGGCCGGTCACCACAGCACCCGTCACGATTCGTCCACCCCTTGCGCGTAGCATCCGCGCATAGCCTTGTAGCAAACGGTCTACGTCGATGCCGCGCGCGCCGCGTTCGATCATCGCCCCGGCAATACGGTCGGCGTGCAGGATCGGCACAATCTCGGCGGCCTCCTTGCCGGTCAGCCGGTCAATGCCGGTCGAGCCGTCGAGATAGGCGTCGAGGATTGGCAATTCTTCCTCGGAGGCGACCATAAGCTCGCCGCGCGGGCTAAGTAGCGGTTGGTCGCTGATTTCGCCCGGCTGCTCAAAGACCGGCTCTGCCACGGCATTGAGTGCGCGCAGCGTGGCATTGCCGTAGTTGCGGATAAAGATAGCGGCTGAGCGGCCTGTGGCGTGATAGCCAATCTGCGCCTCCATCTCGAGCACAAGTACATCAGCCCCGCCGCGCGCCAGTTCCGCAGCAGCGCTGATCCCGGCGATACCGCCACCGATCACGATCACATCGGCCATGATCAAGCCCCCTCATATCCCGTCAAGACCGATGTAAGGTTCTGGCCTAACTCCTGACAGAGATACCCACCCTCTTGCACAAAAAGCGTCTGTATCCCCAGCCCGGCAATCGCGGCCCCGATGCGCGCAAACCCAGGCGTGGTGATGGCCAGCCCCTGAAACGGGTCGCCCTCATAGGCATCAAGACCGAGGGCCACGACCACGACATCAGCCCCGAAATTCGCCACCCGCTCTAACGCGGTGTCGAGTGTTTTCAGATAGGCGTCATCCCCGGTGCCGCGTTCCAGCGGCAGGTTGAGGTTATAGCCCCTGCCGCGCCCCGTGCCGCGCTCGTCGGCGTGGCCCCAGAAGAACGGATAGAACCGCGCCGGATCGGCATGGATCGAGACAGTCAGCACATCGTCGCGGTCATAGAATATCCCTTGGGTTCCATTACCGTGATGCACATCAACATCAAGGATCGCGGCGCGCAGGCCGCTTGAGCGCAGCCGCTCTGCCGCGATCCCGGCGTTGTTGAGAAAGCAGAACCCCCCCGCCAGATCGCCAAAGGCATGATGCCCCGGTGGACGGCAGAGCGCATAGGCGGACCGTTCTCCGGCGGCCAGCATATCCGCGCCGCTGACAGCGGTTTGTGCCGACCAATAGGCAGCTTCCCATGTGCCTGCCCCGATGGGGCAGGCGGTATCGGCCTGATGATAACCCGCTTGGCCTACGGCGGATTTGGGATAACTGTCGCTGCGATTGGCAGGGTGAACATTTGGGATTACCTCATCCCCTGCGCCGTCGATGCGTTGCCATCGGGTGTAAATGTTGCGCAGGAAGGTCACATATTCTGGCGAATGAAGGGCCGCGATGGGCCCAAGACCGGCATCCTCTGGCGCAACAAAGTCACAACCGGCTGCTTTCGCCCCGTCCGTCAGGCGCGCGATACGCTCGGGCTGTTCGGGGCATGGTTTAATCACCCCGTTGGCCATGAAATGTTTGGGGTCGTGTCGCCATTGCCGATCGTCGAAAATCGCCTTCATCCGTCTTCTCCCTTCAATCGCCGCATCGCAGGCTGCGGCAGGCGCATCTGCGTGGCCTGCGGTTGCGCCTCGAACCCAAGGCGCTCATAAAACCGCCGTGAGGCGGGTGTATGCGTATAAACCGCCAGCATCATCCATTCCGCCTGCCACAGCGTGCCTGCGCGCTGCGCTACCTCGGACAAAAGCGTGCGGCCAAGTCCCTGACCGCGCGCGGCTTCTGTGACCCAAAGGTCCGAGACATAGACGCCTGCCGCCCCGCGCACGGTGGAAAAAAGCGGGCCAAAGAGGGCCGCACCGATCAGATCGCCCTCGAGCGCGAGCAGGCCGTATGCCGCCGGTATCTTGCCTGTCAGCCCGGCGCGCAACGCGTCAAGACCGGCGCTATGCGCATCGCCCAAATCCGCACTCAGCTGGCGCAGGGCCGCGTCTAGCAACGCCATGTCGTCCTCTGTTTCGACTGCGCGAAAATCTACCATGGGTCAGATCGCCACCCGGTCAGCACCCTTGAGGCCCAGCAGAGTGCGGGCCTCATCGGGGCTGGCCACGACGCGCCCCAACGCTTCGACAATGCCGCGCACTTTGATGACTTGCTCCGCGTTAGAGCGGGCAAGCGTGCCGCGTCCGATTGTCAGACTATCCTCAAGCCCGACGCGCACATGGCCGCCCATCGCCGCTGCCTGCGCCGCCATCGGCATCTGATGCCGTCCCGCGGCCAGAACAGAAAACATATAGTCCTGACCAAAAAGCTTATCGGCGATGCGCACCAGATGCGTGAGGTTCTCGGGGTCCGCACCCATCCCGCCCAAGACGCCAAAAACAAACTGAATGAAATAAGGGGCGCGGATCAGCCCACGATCCGCGAAATGTCGGAGCATATAAAGGTGGCTCAAGTCGTAGCACTCAAACTCGAACCTCGCGCCCCGCTCTTGGCCCAGTTCCGTCAGAATGCGGGCGATGTCGCGGGGCGTATTCTTGAACACCAGATCGTCGGACCCTTCGAGAAAGGGTTTCTCCCAGTCGTGCTGCCAGTCGGCGATCCTCTCTGCCATTGGATAGAGCGCGAAATTCATTGTGCCCATGTTGAGTGAGGCCATTTCCGGCGCGGTCTCTTTCGGAGCGGCGAGGCGTTCATCCAGCGTCATCGTGGCGCTGCCCCCGGTCGAGAGGTTCAGGACCGCATCACAGCCTTCTTTCAAGCGTGGTAGAAAGGCTTGGAAATGCTCTGGTTTTGCAGAGGGCCGCCCGGTCTTTGGATCACGGGCGTGCAGGTGAAGAATTGCCGCGCCCGCCTCGGCTGCCTCGATCCCTGCGCGGGCGATGTCATCGCCGGTGATGGGCAGGTGTGGCGACATGGACGGCGTATGGATCGAGCCTGTAAGTGCGCAAGTAATTATGATTTCGCGCATTATAAAGCCCGCTCCAGTGCCGGGCGAATTTCGTCGGTAAACTCTGCCAGTGATGCATCCAGCATTTCGGTGATCTCGTCCAGATGCGTCTCGGTCACGATCATCGGGGGGGCGATGATGATATGATCCCCCTCGATCCCATCGCGGGTTCGCCGCGCATAGACGATCAGCCCTTTTTCATAGGCGATCTGCACAAAGCGGTCGAAAGCGCGCAAGCCCTTGGGCAGTGGGGCCTTGGTGCCGCGATCCGCCATGAATTCGAACGCGGTCAGCAGCCCCTTGCCGCGCACGTCGCCGATGATGGCATAGCGCTGCATCAAGCCACGCAAACGCTCTTGTAGGCGGTCACCCATGTGCGCGGCGTTGCCCACCAGATCCATCCGCTCAATCTCGTCGATCACGGCGAGGCCCGCGGCGCAGGCCAGTGGGTTGCCTGCGTAAGTAAAGCCGTGGAGAAAGCCGCCAGCGTCCAAGACCGGCTCGACCAACCGCTCATGCGCAACCATCGCGCCCAGTGGCACGTATCCAGCGGCAAAGCCCTTTGACATGACGATAATATCAGGAGCGAGGTTCCAATGCTCTGAGGCGAGAAACTTGCCGGTCCGGCCTGCCCCGGTCATCACCTCGTCCAGAATGAAAAGCACGCCGTATTTGCGGCAAATCTCCTGCACCCTCTCCATATAGCCGCGCGGTGGCACCAGCGCCCCTGTTGAGGCCCCGCCGATGGGCTCAACCACAAAGGCAAGCACGCTCTCGGGGCCTTCCTCGATGATCTTGGCCTCGAGCATGTCGGCATAGTGATGCCCGGTCGCCTCTTTGTCGGCGTCCAGCCCATCGAGATAGGCGCGCGGTGCGGGAATTTTCGGCATTGCCTGCATCATCGGCGCAAAGGGATCGGTGAGCGGCGCATAAGAGGTGATGGCAAGCGCGCCTAGCGTACAGCCATGGTAGGATGGTGCGCGGCTGATGATCTTCCACCGGCTGCTCTCTCCGATGGCCAGCGCGTATTGGCGTGCCAGCTTCAGTGCGGATTCCACGGCCTCGGACCCGCCCGAGACAAAGAACACCCGGTTCAGCCCCTCGGGGCAGAGGGCTGCGGTCTTGGCGGCGAGTTTCTCCGAGGCCTCGGTCTCGAAATGCAAGCGATAGCCAAAGGTGGATTTCTCCATCTGGCGGCGCATCGCGTCGAGCACGTTTTCGTTTGAATGGCCGATATTGCAGACCATCGCGCCAGATGAGCCATCAAGATAGCGCTTGCCATCCACGTCCCACATATAGACGCCGCGCGCCTGATCGAGGACCGGCTTGCGCTCGCGTCCCTGATAGAAAAGGTGAGAGGGTTTTACGTTCATTGTCTTATCCCGGTAACGCCGCACAATCTTGCGGGCGCAAGTGCAGATGCACCGCAGCGCCCACCGCAAATGGGTGGTCGTCGATCATGTTGATGGCTTGTAACTGCGCCTCACCTGCACGCACGAAATACCGCACAGCCTGCCCTTGATAATCCACTGTTTCCACGGTCGCGGGAACAGAAATCACACCCTCGGGCGCGGGATCGCGCGCGAGCCTCAGTTTTTCCGCGCGCACCACCAGTTTGGCTGGACCGGTGCCGGTCAGGTTAGGCGCCTTGGCGGCGGGCACACTCACTCGGCCAAATATGGCATCCTCCACGACGACCGCTGTGCCATGTTCGACGCAACGCGCCTCAGAGATATTGGACGCACCGAGAAAGTTCGCGACAAATTCGCTGGCTGGCGTGTTGTAGACTTCTTCGGGTTTGCCCACTTGCTCTACCCGCCCCTCGGACATGACAACGATCAAATCGGACATGGCCAGTGCCTCGGATTGGTCATGCGTGACAAAGACCGTGGTCACGCCGATCCGCTCTTGGATACGTTTGAGTTCAACGCGCATATCTTCGCGCAGATTGGCATCAAGTGCCGAGAGCGGTTCATCAAGGAGAAGCACGTCTGGTTCGATCACGATGGCACGGGCAAGGGCGATGCGCTGTTGTTGCCCGCCCGACAGTTCCTTGGGGTAGCGTTCCCCGACATTGGGCAATTGCACAAGATCAAGCGCAGCCTGCACTTTGGCTGGAATTTCGGATTTTGGGACGTTGCGGTATTTCAGGCCAAACGCCACATTCTCTGCCACAGTCTTGTGCGGGAAAAGCGCGTAATTCTGAAAGACGAGGCCAAGATTGCGCTTGTGAATGGGCACGTCGTTGACACGCTTGCCGCCAATGAGGATTTCGCCCTCGGTGGGATCGAGAAGCCCCGCGATCATTCGCAGATTGGTCGTCTTGCCACAGCCCGACGGACCAAGCAGCGTGACAAAAGCCCTCTCGGGAATTTCCAGTGTGGTGCGATGAACGGCGGTAAAGGTGCCGAACCGCTTGACGATGTTCTTCAGGGTGACGGCGCTCATTCGCGGGGTCCTCTCGGGTGGACCGCGCCCCATATCGGGACGCGGTTCTGGCTCAATACCCGCGCTGCACGCGGCTGAAGGTTTCGGACCATTCGGCCTCATTGCCGTTCCAGTACGTCGGGTTGGCAAAAGTCAGCGACTCAAGCGTGCCGGTTGGATCGTAGGCGGGCAGGGTTGGGATCTTGGATCCCAGATCCACCTTGGTCCCATCCAGAGCGGGCGGATAATTCTGCCCCTCGGCCACAGCGATTGACGTTTCAGGCGCGAGCATAAAGTTCAGCAACTCCTCACAAGCCTCAACCGGGCTGCCCTTGAGCACGTGCAGACATTCCTGCCAAGCAAAGCTGCCGGGTGCGTCGTAATAGCCGATGTCATGGCCCTGCTGTTGAAGGGCGGCGATGCGACCAGACCAGCCTTCGGTGACGTAGATCTCTTCTTCGGCCAGAAGGCTCATCAGCTCTGCACCTGAGGACCAATATTTCAGCGCAAGATCGCGATGGCTGCGGATCGCATCCCAGACCGCTTCCATATCCTGAATATTGTTCGGGTCCTGCCCGGTCTGCAACGCGCCATACCAGACCCGCGTGCGCCAATCTGACCAACCGCCGATCTTGCCCTTGTAAGCGGCGTCAATGAGGATCGAGGCACCTTTTTCTTTCATCTCCTCATCTGAGATGTACTTGCGATTATAGGCCAGCCCGGTGGTTCCATAGTCATAAGGCACAGCCGAGAGGTAATCCGGGGTCACCCGGCGGAAGGCATTGGTCAGTGCATCCATCACCAGCGCCATGTTGGGGATATTGTCGAGGTTCAGCTCGACCGTCAGGCCAAAGTTT
>JGI24113J20146_1000440_pt1 | contig 11229 bp, 9 predicted proteins | sample SubbioAug_CSWold_FD_20146 | JGI IMG/M metagenome (IMG submission 20146) | reverse complement strand
CTGCGCTCGTCGCGGAACGTGCGGGCGCGCTCGTGGAGGTGGTCGTGGTAGGCGTCGAGCCGGGCCGGCATGCCGGCGACGAACTCGTCGAAGGCCAGCGTCTCCTTGACGGCACGACCCTTGTCGTCGACCTCGCCCACACGCTGGGCCATCAGCACGTGGCCGGCCTCGAGGTCGCGCGGGCCGAGCTCGACGCGGAACGGCACACCCTTGAGCTCCCAGTCGTTGAACTTGAACCCGGGCGATGCATCGCGGTCGTCGACGTGCACGCGCACGCCCGCGGCCTTGAGCCGGTCGGCGAGCTCGGACGCCTTGGCCGCGACCGCCTCGGCCTGGTCGCCACGCCCGATCGGCACCATCACGACCTGGATCGGCGCCAGCCGCGGAGGCAGCACCAGGCCGGCGTCGTCGCCGTGGGCGAGGATGACGGCCCCGATCATGCGTGTCGACATGCCCCACGAGGTGGTGTGGGCGTGCTGCAGTTGGCTGTTCTCGTCCTGGAAGGTGATGTCGAACGCCTTGGCGAAGTTGGTGCCGAGGTAGTGCGACGTGCCCGACTGCAGCGCCTTGCCGTCGCGCATCATCCCTTCGATCGAGTAGGTGTTGACCGCGCCGGCGAACCGCTCGCCGGGGGTCTTCTCGCCCTGCACGACCGGGATGGCGGCGACGTTGTTGGCGAACTCGGCGTACACGTCGAACATCCGGATCGTCTCTTCGCGTGCCTCCGCTTCGGTGGCGTGCGCGGTGTGGCCCTCCTGCCAGAGGAACTCGGTGGTGCGCAGGAAGATGCGCGGACGCAGCTCCCAGCGGACCACGTTGGCCCATTGGTTGATCAGGATCGGCAGATCGCGGTAGCTCGACACCCACTTGGCGTACATCTCGCCGATGACGGTCTCCGAGGTCGGCCGCACCACCAGCGGTTCCTCGAGTTTCTTGCCGCCGGCGTGGGTGACCACCGCGAGTTCGGGGCTGAACCCCTCGACGTGCTCGGCCTCGCGCTCGAGGTAGGACATCGGGATGAACAGCGGGAACGACGCGTTGACGTGCCCGGTGTCCTTGAAGCGCTGGTCGAGTTGGCTCTGCAGCAGCTCCCAGACCCGGTAGCCGTACGGGCGGATGACCATCGAGCCCTTGGACGGACCGCGGTCGGCCAACTCGGCCTTGAACACCAGTTCGTTGTACCAGGCGGAGACGTCCTCACTGAGGGGCGTCACACCCCGGTCGCCTCGTGCTCGGGGCGCTTTGGTGTCGTTCTTCTTGGCAGCCATGGGAACGCGCATTTCGGTCGGGACGGACGGCGGGTGGTGGTGGACGGCGAGGCTAGCGCCGGACGGGGCGGCGCCGGTCGCCTCAGGCCTCGTCCACGACCGGGAAGGTCGCGTCGAGCGGGATCTCGTCGGCCGGCACCGGACGTGAGAACAGATACCCCTGGCCCAGGGGGCAGCCGAGCTCCCACAGATGGCGGTGCACCGCGGGCGTCTCGATGCCCTCGGCCACCACCTCGAGGTCGAGGGAGTAGGCCAACTCCAGCGTCGAGGCGACGATCGCCTGTAGTCGTCGATGGTCAGCCCGACCTCGTGGTCCCACAGCCGTGCCAGGGCAGCCGCGGCGCGCTTCGGTTCGGCGAGGAACACCTCCTCGGTCAGCTCGAGTACGAGGTGGGTACCACGCAGCCCGGCGACAGCCAGCGCGTCGGCGACCTGGTCGGGCAGGTCGGGGTCGAGCAGGTCGGTGACCGAGACGTTGATGGCCAGGCCGAGTTCATGGCCATTGGCGTGCCAGTCCGCGAGTTGGCGCGTCGACTGGTGCAGGACCGTGCCGAACACCTCACGCATCAGGCCGGCGGTCTCGGCCAGCGGCAGGAACTCGTCCGGTGCCAGCAGGCCACGTTCGGGGTGATTCCAGCGCACCAGCGCCTCGACGGCGACCACCCCGCCTGCGTCGAGATCGATGATCGGCTGATAGTGCAGTTCGAGTTCCCTGGCGCGGATGCCGTCCTGCAACCGCTCGACCTGCCGGCGCCGATCGCCCGCGGTCGTGTGGCGGCCCGGCTCGAACCTTCGCAGCCCGGGACCGTGCTGCTGGGCGTCACCGAGGGCGAGTTCGGCCTTGTGCAGCAGGTCGTCGGCGTCGGTGCCGTCGGTTGGGAACATCGCCAGGCCGACGCTGGTCGTGATCACATGGTGCCCACCGGCGATCTCGAGCGGACGACGCAGCGATGCCCGGACGCGCTCGGCCGCTTCCTCCGCCTCCTGCGGGCTGACACCCGGCAGCATGACGACGAAGTCGTCCGCGGCCAGCCGTGCGACGAGGTCGACGGCCCGCGTGGACTCGCGCATCCGGCGCGCCACGACCTCGAGGACGGTGTCGGCGAGTTCGTGACCGACGGCCTCGTTGAGTGCCCGGAAGTCGTCGATGTCCAGGGCGAGCAGTCCGATGCCGCCACGATCGGGGTGGCGCACGCGGTCCTCGAGCGCTTCGAGCAGGGCCCGGCGGTTGGCGAGCCCGGTGACCTCGTCGGTCCGCGCAAGGATGCGTTGCTCGGCCAACGCTCGCGACTGGTGGTAGCTCCAGCCGGTCCGGACGAGGGCGACGGCGACGGCAGCCGCGGTGAGTGCGACCGCTGCCGTGGACACCGGGGTCAGCGCGGCATACACCAGCAGTGCCCAGCCGAGTACGGCGAAGGCCACCGGCAGCACGATCCCCGTACCCGGCTCGATCTCGGGATTGTCGCGTCGTTCCAGTTGCGGTCGAACCCAGGCGGCCGCCGCCAACACCGTGGAGGCCAGGGCGGAGAGCGCCGACAGCGGGGTTCCCGGGCGGAAGGTGCCGGCCGCAGCCTGGTAGACGAACACGCTGTCGAGGACGGCGTGGGCGAGCACCCCGACCGCGATCCACAGCAGCGGACCGCGTACACGCCAGCGGGCACTCGCCAGGACGCCGATGAATGCCGCGGCGATGGCGACGTCGAGGCTCGGGTAGGCGAGGTTGACGACCACGACGTCGGAGCCGGCCCCGGACGGCAGCAGTTCCAGCAGCGGTGCGTACAGGAACACGGCCGCAGCCGCGGCCACGACCAGCCCGCCGGTCAGCGCGTCCAGCATGATGCCGACCGTCGGGTGCGCCGAACTCTCGCGCGCCAGGACCACCAGGGCGGCCACGAGCAGGACGGCGGAGAGCAGCCAGAACGCGTCCGCGACGGAGGGGTAGGGCACCGGGTCGAGGCGGCGGACGTGGAACAGAAACGCTGCGAAGGCCACCGCTCGCGTCGTCAGCGACGCGGCGAGCAGCGACCAGAAGAGGCGGGCCCGCGGCACGAGCAGCGGGCGCAGGGCGGCCAGCAACGCGGCCAGGGCGTAGATGCCAGCCTGGAGCCAGCCGTCGAGCCAGGGCACGAACCCCGGTTCGGCACGGACGCCGGGCAGTGTCGAGACGCTGAACCCGACGAAGATGACCGCGAGTGTGACCTGCAGCAGTCGCAGGACCGGCCGAGTTGCCCGAGGGACCAGGTCCCCCAGCCGTGGCTCCTGATACGTGCGCTGTCCGATCTCGCACCCCTGGGTCGGACGTGGCAGCCTAAACAGCGAACGGCGCGGGCGGGGCCGGTTGGCCCGTGCCCGCGCCGCAGGATGCGAATCGTCAGGCGTCCTCGCCGTCGTCCTCGCCGTCCTCGGTGACGTCCTCGGTCGGCTCCGCGGCCGGGGCGTCGCCGGCCCGGTCCTGCAGGGCGCCCTCGAGGATCGGCTCACCATCGGTCCCGGCGGCGAACCAGGTGCCGTTGACGCCGTGGCCGCGGGTCTCGCCGGCCTGGTCGGCGACGAAGCGGTACAGCGGCGCACCGTCGTAGGTCACGTGGGTGATGTCGTCGACACGCTCGGCGGTGCCGAGCAGGGACTCGTCGAGGTCGCCGGTCACGGTCGCCTCGCCCTCGACGGGCTGCCAGATGCGGGCGCACTCGAGGCCGCAGTTGCTGACGCCGTCCTCGTCGTTGATCGAGACGTAGAGGGCGTTGCCCTCGGCGTCGACGAGGTGGTCGCCGAAGTCGCCCGACTCGACGGCCAGTTCGACGGCGCCGGTGGTCTCGTCGGTTTCGGTGCCGGTGTCCTCGGTGGGCTCGTCCTCGACCTCGGGGGCCTCGGTCTCGGTCGCCTCGGTGTCGGCCGAGTCGGTGTCGACGCCGCCGGCGGACACGTCGGCGTTGTCGTCCGTCGTGCCGCAGGCGGACAGTGCGAGCGCGCCGGCGGCGGCCAGCGGCAGGAAGCGGGAGCGCAGCTTCACAGGGGTACTCCTAGACGGGTTGGGAGGGGGCATAGCAGTGCCGGCGTCTCGGGTGCCGGGCGGGAGTGGGCACCGCTTTTCGTACGACCGCGCGACATACAGTCGGCGATGTCGTTCGATGAAGTTCGGACGCTGAGGCGATGGAACCGCATCCGATAGGAACAGGCAAACCCGGCATCCGGGCCGAGCGGCCGGGTCCCGGCTCAGCCCGTTGCGGTGGCCTCAGCCGACCTGCACACCACCCCAGAACGCGATGTGATCGGCGATGTGGGCAGCCTTGGGCTTGGGCTCGCGATAGGTCCACGCGGCACCGGAGTTGACCTGGCCGTCGACGACGACGTCGTAGTAGGACGCGGTGCCCTTCCAGGGGCAGACGGTGGTCTTGTCGACCTCGTGGAGCAGGTTCATGTCGACGCTGTCGGGCGGGAAGTAGTGGTTGCCCTCAACCATGACGGTCGCGTCGCTCTCGGCGATCACGGCGCCGTTCCAGACTGCCTTCGGCATTCTCGCGCTCCTGGTCCCGGCCGCGCCCTGCAGCGTGTGCCGTGACGAAGGTAACGCCCGCGAGCCCGCGTCCCTTCCGGCCGATCAGCCCAGCCGGCCGCGGATCTCCTCGACGAACTCCGGATAGCGCCCGGCCGCAGCACCGAGTGCGATCGGTTCGTCACCCTCGGGCAGACCGTCGCGCTCGAGCAGGAACCGCACCATCTCGGTCGCGATCTGGACCGGCGGCACCCCGTGCAGACCGAGGCCCCGCCGAGTGTGGTGCGCCAGGGTCGCCTCGATCCGCCCACGTCCGGCCAGCAGGACCTGGAAGCTCTCCGGTCCGGTCTGCAACACCACGGGATCGGTCATCGCCGCGACCTCATCGGATGCAGTACTGGAACGTGCGGGTCGTACCGGACTTGATCGCCCAGTTCGACGCGGTCCCCCACGCCGTCAACGTGGTCCCGTCCCAGGTGCCGTTCGCGTTCTCGATGGTGAGGTTTCCGGTCAGGTTGGGCGTGATCACGACCTGCCAGGGATGCCAGTCCGGCGTCGTGGACGTCACCGTCACGGACCGCCGCTGGCTGGCGTTGTTGCACTGGCCGCCACCCGTCGAACTGAACGTCGTCCCCGGGGAGTTGCCGCTGCCGGTGGGCATCACCTGTGCGACGCCCGTCGCGGCGTACGTGAACGTCACCGGACTCGAGGCACTGACCGACGCCCCGCTGACCGTCATCGTCGGGGCGGCGTAGTCGTCGAGCGTCGCACCGCTGACGGTGACGCCGGCGGGAACCCCGTACGCGGCGGGAGCGTCGAGGATTACCTGCCACGGCACGGCCGTCGTCGAGTTCGTCGTGACGGTCACCGATCCGGTGTAGGAGGTGCCCCCGTGGGTTGCGGGGCTGGCGACCGTGGCAGTGAAGGTCGGCGGGTCACCCGGATCGGGATCCGGGTCCGGGTCGGGGTCGGGGTAGGTGACGCCGGAGACACCGAAGCGGACCTGGACCGGCTCGAATGCGCTGATCCAGTGCTGGGTCGAGACGGCCGTCAGGGTGAGGATCGGTGCCGAGTAGCTGTACGACGGCGCGGTCTTGCCCGGGATCCAGACCGAGTCGACGCTGCCCGGGATGCCGTGCTCGTACTCGGAGAAGTCGAAATCGAGGACCCACGGCGTCGGCTCGAAGGTGTTCGGCGCCTCGATCGTGATCTCGGCGTTGTAGCCGGTCCCCCAGTTACTCAGCATGTCGAACGCCGTCACGATGAGGTCGTCCTCGGCCGGCGGCGGCGCGGACCGTTCCATGCAGAAGGTGAACGACCGCGTCGGGTTCGAGCCGCCAACGGTGGCCGCCGACGCGATCGGCGTCGCCGTCAGAACGCCGTCACTGAAACTCGTCGTGGCGTCGCCCCAGCCCGCCGTCGCGCACGGAGTGCCGTTGAGCGGGGCACGGTCGATCGCGAGAGACAGTCCCCAGGGCAGCAGGGTCGACGTGTTGTTCGTGGCGGTCACCGTCGCGTTGTAGGCCTGCGTCCAGTCGTTCATCGAGATGGCGTACGACGGCAGCGGGAAGACCCGGTTGAGCGGAAAGCCCTTGATCGTGAGCCAGACGCTCGAGACGCTGCTCAGTGCCACCTGGGGTGACGGCGGGAAGGGCACCGTGAACGACGGCTGTCCCACGGGGATGCTCGGGACCGAGGTCGACAGCAACGTGCCCGAACTGTCCCGCAGGGTCGCGGTGACGATGTCGCCGTTGCACGCCGGGTCGACGCCCCGACCGACGACGGCCACGACGTTGCCTCCCCGCGTGACCGGGATGAACTCGACACTGCTGTAGCAGCGGTCGACCGGCGCATCCATCGCGGTCAACTTGCCGGCCGAGACGTTGAGCGTGGCGGCGGCGGCGACGTTCATCCCGGCGAAGATCGCGAACAGCAACAGCAGCACGGCCAACGACCGTCTCGGGCTGCGTCTCGCTCTGCTCACGTCAACTCACCGGGCGCTCACCTGCATGTGCGGCCGTGGTTTCGACCGGGTCCTTCCCGTCGGCCGCGCTCGCCGCCGGGGAAGTCTTGGAACGCCGCCGACGCTGTCCGTCCGGTGGCGGAGAGTCCGTGCCTTTGCCGTCCTTCGTGGGGAACGTGAAGACCGCTACGAGGAGGGTAACGAGACCGGCTACCACGTAGGGCGAACGCTCCGCAGCCCATCGCAACCATCCCACTCCGCCCGCGATGACGAATCGTGGCTTACCGGTGATGTCGCTGTCACGGACGAGCCACGGATCCGGCAGGTCGCGGTTGTCGCCCTTGAACGTCCACCCGGTCTCGGAGGAGCCGTCGATGATGCGGTGGATGACGCTCTGTCCCTGCCCGACGCCTTCGGGGATGTTGAAGACCGCAACGTCACCGACCTCGTACCGACTGTCACGGGTGAAGACGACGATGTCACCGTTGTCGAGTTCCGGAACCATCGATTCGCCGGACACCATCACGGCACCCGCCCAACCCATGTAGATCGCGAGCACCAGACCGCCGGTCAACACCCACTGCACGACCCAGAGGACCGTGCCGGCGCGCTTGCGGAACCTACGGCGACGGCCGCGACGCGCCTCCTTGGCGGCCGCGGCCCTCGCTACACGCCCATCAGGCCTCAGTTGGGATCAGGGACTCGTGATGAGCACGTGCACGCCCTCGACAGCGGCAGCACTCGCCGTTAGTCCCGTGAAGGTGATTTCGGTCTGCGATGCCGTGATGGCCGCAGATGGGGCCACTGGCCCGCCAGCCACGACCGCGTCATCACCATCAACGAGCACGAGCGTGGCGACCTGATTGAGGCACCCGTCGAGGTCCGTACCACCGGTCTGCGTGAGCGTGACTCCGGTGACCTTGAACCCCGGGGGCGCTGGAGTGGCGCTGTAACCAGTCTGGTAAGTGATCTCGAGTGACTGCCCCACCCCCAGGCATGACGCAACTACTCGGCTGCCGGCGCCCAGGGAGTCGCCTCCGGTCAGATCGAGGGTGGCTGCGGCGGAGAAGCCGAGGGTGCCGACGGTGGACACGGCAAGCAGGGACAACAGCGACCTGCGGACGGTGGAGCTCAGCATGAGCAACATCTCCAGGAGGACGAGCCACAGGGCCCATCGCCGTACTAGGGCCAGCCAGGCCGTGCCCCATCCAGGAGTCAGGGCGCTTGTGCCTGTGCTGTAAGGAGATATTGCGGTTTTCGGCGATAGTTGTCGACCGAACGGGCTGTTGGGGCCGAGCAGCTTGAAAGGCATGACTAGACCCCAATCACCATCCGTGGTGAACAGCCTCTAGCCCTAACGGACGAGTAGATCTGGCCGCTGGCCATCCGGTCGGGGAGGCTTCCTCACCCTCCGGAATCGGCTCGCTACGCAGCGATATGGAGAGACTGGGGCCAATACCAGGTCCAATCGCGCGGTACCCGCGCGTTCGAGCCCGCTGAGCTCAGTACCCCAGCCGCCCGAGTTGTCGCGGATCGCGTTGCCACTCCTTGGCGACGGTCACGTGGGTGGTCAGGTAGACCTTGGCGCCGAGCAGCACCTCGAGCTCCTGGCGCGCCGCGGTCGCGGCGGCCTTGAGGTTGGCGCCGCGCTTGCCGATCACGATCCCCTTCTGGCTGTCGCGCTCGACGTGGATGACCGCGTGGACCTCGACGAGGTCCTCGCGCTCCTCCGACGGCAGGATCTCGTCGACGGTGACGGCCACGCTGTGGGGCAGTTCGTGCTTGAGGTCGGCGATCAGTTTCTCGCGCAGGATCTCGGCCGCGAGCTGCGCCTCGGGCTGGTCGGACACGTAGCCCGAGCCGAACAGGCGCGGGCCCTCGTTCAGGTGCGACACCAGCACCTCGAGGAGACGGTCGACGTTCTCCCCCGTTTCGGCCGAGACGGGCACCAGGTCGGCGAACTCGCGTCCCGGCCCGAGCAGCCGCTGCAGCTTCTCCAACCTCGGCAGCAGCGCCGCCTTGTCCTTGACCAGGTCGACCTTGTTGGCGACCGCGATGATCGGCGTCTTGATCCCGGCCAACTCCGCCGCCAGGAACTCGTCGCCCTTGCCGACCCCGTCGGCGACGTCGACGATGAAGCAGATCGCGTCGACGCCCGCCCAGGTGTCGCGCACCAGTTCGTTGAGTCGGCGGGTCAGCAACGTCTTCGGCTTGGCGAGACCGGGCGTGTCGAGGAACACCAGTTGCGCGTCGGCGCGGGTGACCACGCCGCGGATCGCGTTGCGGGTCGTCCCGGGGACCTGGGTGACGATCGCGACCTTCTCGCCCACCATCTGGTTGAGCAGCGTCGACTTGCCCACGTTGGGGCGCCCCGCCAGGGCGAGCAGGCCGGAGCGGTGCCCCTCCGGCAACGGCTCGTCGGCGCCGGCGAGGATCGCCTCGAGGTCCAGCTCACGACCCTCCGTCACGACTGGCCCTGCGACAGGCGCTTCGGCCCGAAGCCGTGCGGCAACAGGTCGGTGATCAGCGTCACCAGCGGTCGGCCCGCGTCGCCGGAGGAGTACACCGTCGCCTGCGGGCCGAACTCGTAGATCGTCTGGCGGCAGGCGCCGCACGGCGTGCAGGGGTCGTCGCCGTCGCCGACAACGGCAACGGCGACGATCGGGCGGCGGACCCCGGCGCTGATCATGCCGGCGATCGCGCTCTGCTCGGCGCAGGTGGTCATGCGGTACGAGGCGTTCTCGACGTTGACGCCCTCGAACACCTGCCCGTCGTCGGTGACGATCACGGCCCCCACGCGGAAGTGGGAGTACGGCGCGTAGGCGCGTGCCCGCACCGTGCGGGCACGGCGCAGCAGATCGGCCTCGTCGTAGGTGGCGCCCTTCGGGTGAGGGTCGGGCTTCATCGGGCGTGCTCCTCGCTGGTCTCGGTCGCGTCGTCTGCGTCCACGCGGCGGCTGATCAGCACCTTGCCGACACGTCGCCCCTGGACCCGCTCGACCTCGATGCACACGCCCTCGAGTTCCAGCGACTCGCCCTCGACGGGGACCCGGCCGAGCGTGCCGAACACCAGGCCGCCGACGGTGTCCCAGCCCTCCTCGGGCAGCGCGGACGACAGCAGTTCGTTGAGATCGTCCACGCCGAGCCGGGCGTCGACCCGCATCACGTCGTCGTCGAGCAGTTCGACCAGCGGATCCTCGTGGTCGTGCTCGTCCACGATCTCGCCCACGATCTCCTCGAGGATGTCCTCGATGGTGACCAGCCCGGCGACCTCGCCGTACTCGTCGACGACGACCGCGAGGTGGACGGTCGCCTCCTGCAGTTCACGCAGCAGTTCGTCGCATCGCTTGGTCTCGGGCACCAGCGTGGGTTGGCGGACCAGGTCGCTCCAGCGCTCCCGGCGCTGTTCCATCGCCACGCGCCGCAGCAGGTCCTTGGCGTAGACGATCCCGACGATGGTGTCGGTGTCGTCGGGGTCGTGGACTGGCACGCGGGAGTAGCCGCCCTCGATGACGACCCGGACGACCTCGTGGAGCGGGGCGTTCTCGGGCACCGTCACCATGTCGGGACGGGGCACCATGATCTCGCGCACGATGGTGTCGGCGAGTTCGAAGATCGAGCGGATCATCGCCCGTTCCTCGGGCTCGAGTTCTTCGTCCTGCTCGTCCTCGTCGGCGTCGAGTTGCCGCAACTCGTCGTCGCTGGCGTAGGGACCCGACACCTCGTGACGCCGCGGGACCAGGCTGCGGCCGAGTCCGATGGCGGCGCGCGCGACCGGGTCGATCGCCCGCACCAGGGGTTTCGCGAGCCCTGCGAGCTTCAGACCGCTGGACTCGAGGTGCCGCAGCACGACGGTGCGCGGTGTCACCTCGCCGAGCACGAGCACCACGACCACGGCGATCAGCACCGCCAGCGCCGCGCCGACCCCCTCGGCGAACCGCCAGCCCGCCAGCGCGGCGACCGCACCCAGCGCGAGCCGCACGATCACGTTGAGCGTGAGCAGGACGTTGAGGCTGGTGACGCGGTGCTCGGTCAGCCACAGCAGCGCCGGGGCGCCGCGGCGCTCCTCCTCTGCCAGGCGCAGCGCCCGGACCACGTTGAGGCGGTCGATGACCGTGGCGATCGCGGCGAGCAGCGCGGTGACGAGCACCAGGACCAGCGTGGCCACCAGGTACGGGACGGATCCGTTCACCGCTGTGCCGCGTACGACGCCAGCAACTCGTCGGTCAGGCCGAACATGGCCCGTTCCTCCTCGGGGTCGGCGTGATCCATGCCCAGCAGGTGCAGGATCCCGTGGACGGCCAGCAGGCGGACCTCGTCGTCGGGTGTACGGCCGAAGCCGGACGCCTGCTCGTGTGCGACCGCGGGGCACAGCACGACGTCGCCGAGAATGGCCGGCGCGTCCGGGGGCGACTCCCCCGGCGCGTCGATCGGGAACGCGAGCACGTCGGTCGGTCCGTCCTTGCCCATGTGCTGGGCGTTGAGCCCGGCGATGGTGGTCTCGTC
>JGI24113J20146_1000439_pt1 | contig 11229 bp, 15 predicted proteins | sample SubbioAug_CSWold_FD_20146 | JGI IMG/M metagenome (IMG submission 20146) | reverse complement strand
GCTGCGCCCTGGAAGGTGTAGAGCCAGTTGAGCCGGAACTCGGCCCCGCCGCGCCCCGAGGCATTGAGCTTGAGGGTGCCGTTGAGGGTGTTGCCGCGCGCAATGCCGTAGCCCACGCCCAGCACCAGGTCGGTGGCCGTGCGGTCGCTGCCTTGCAGCACGCCGTCGCGCCGGATGCAACGTGCACACGCTGGGCCAGCGCTGAGGCTTGGCTGACAGAGTGCGCGGCTCATCGTTAGGGGGCGGCGCACACCTCTCCATGTTGCCGCACCGACGCGGTGGATGATCAGTGTGGCCTATCGGGTGCGGCCTCCTCAGGGTAGAAGACGAACCCTGAAATTTCAGCAGCGCCCTCGTCGCCCTGTTCAAGTATGGTGTAGCCTTCAACTTCGATCACGCCGTCTGGATAATCATGATCACCATGTAACGCTTGCAAGGCTTCGCTATCGACCAGCTTTTCGTACGCCAGTTGAAACGCCTGTTCTGGATTATCAGCCACCACCAGAACGGAAACAAAAAAGCCACAAATTTTTTCACCGCTGGCACAGTGCAAATCAAAACCAGTGCCTTTGAACAAAACGGAATGGAGTTTCATGTTGCAATCATGCCGCGCCTGATTCACGATTGACCTTGATACGCAACAGATAGTCTATGAACTCAGAAAAATCTTCATCTGAGTAATCCAAATAATATCCCATGACGTTTATCAAGCTCTCGATTTCATCGTTAGCCAACACATCAAACTCATCCCCTCTGAAAAGCGAAACCTTTAGCGCCACCTCGATTTCCTCAGGATTCAGCGCAACCTGTGATGCTCCAATTTCTTGCATCAAATCCCGCGTCAAACTTACAATCTTCGCTTTGGTTTTATCCAACGAGTCCATACGGCATCCTGAATTCTAATGACCAACAGCAATTACTTGCATGAAATACGACGGAACTAAGGATCCAGATTCTCAGCGTCGCCCAGCAGAATTTCTCGCCCATGCCGACACTATCTGACCTGAGCGGTTGATTACGACACTGGCATTGCTTCCAACGAACCGAGTGGTTCCAGCATTTCTCCCTGTAATAAATGACTGTGAGCCAGCCAAGGGGTTTCGTAGTGCATTCAGAATGGCTCGGTTGCTGACACCCACACCATCGCGAGAAATAACCTGGTTGAGTCCATGCCGAGTGAATCCTGTCAGCACCAGCCGGCCCCCATGCATCAGCCCAACGGCCACTAAAGGTGCCACCGCCCCCTGCGTCTCTTCCATCTCCTGCGCCGACAGCACCGCCACCCGCAGCGGCTCGGTGCTGGGCACGAACAGCGCTTGCATGTCGGCCGCGCTGAACGGCGCTGGCTCAGCCACTGCCAGCGCAGCCGGCAACTCGGGCAGCACGGCCGGCAGCTTGGCCGAATATTCGACCACCTGCGCGGTGGGCTCCCGTTCGACCAGCACCACCTGCTCTGGCAATGCCGTGGCTGGCCCGGCCAGCGCCACCTGAACCGACTGCACGCCCGGTGGTTCGGCATCCCACCCTTGAGCCGCCAGCGCCTGACCCAACAGCACTCCGGTGGCCGCTAGGGCCAGCACCATCTGTTTCACCACCCGCTTCATCTGCATCATGATAAACTCCTGTTGCGTTTCGATGACAACAACCGCCCCGGTCTCACCCGAGGCTTCCGCTTCGACGCTGCGTCAACAGCGTCTATCCCTTGGGTGCAGGCTGCTTGCAGTTTTGCACCCTTGTTCTTTGCACCGCGTCGGCTTCATCGCGCTCATGGCAGGGCGCGAAAGCTCAGTTGCTGGCGTGCGGGTTCGCTTTGGCGCTGCGGCGTGCGGGTAAAGAAGTCCTCTGCAGCGCTGACCCCGGGTTGCAGCGGCAAGATGGCCAAGAACTTGCCCGCCAGCTCTGGGTTGGGTCGGCCGGCACGGGTCTGCCACATCTGCTCGAACTGCGCCCGGCTGTAGCTGCGGTTGCCTAGGCTGGGGTCGGCCAGCCAGACGGTGTGGGCGTCGATGCCGCGAATGACCGAGAAGTGCTCGCTGCGCCGGTGGTGCAGATAGACCACGACCGGCATGCGCAAGCGGCTGAGTTGCTCCCAATCGGCCGCCAGCCCTTGGCCTCGAAAGCCAAACTGCGGCAGCACGCGCGCCATGTCGGCAAAGCTGGCCATGCCGTCGCCTTGGTCGAGCGCGGCGAGGATTTGGGCCTCGGTCAGGTGCTGGCCGTAGTAATAGTTGAGCAGCGTGGCCAGTGAGGCCGCACCGCAGGAATAATCGAGGTCTTGCTTGACGATGCGCTCGTCGCGCAAGGCTTTCCAGTTGCGCACGGGCACCACGCCGATGGCGGAGTGGGTGCTGAGGATCGCGCCTTGCGCGGCTGGCTTGGCTGCCTCAGGGGCGGCGGCTGTGGGCGCTGTGGGCATTACGGGCTGCGAGGCTGGCGCTGGGATGGGGTGGGCGTGCGCAGCGCCTGCGAGCAAGACCGCCGCGCTGCAACACCACAGGGTTTGCCGGATGCGCTGCGACATGGCCCCACACCTTCAAGCCGGGCCGAGTGTGGCCATGGTGAGCGCTGCGGCCAGCCCTACGATCAGGCCGGTGACCAGCGTGGCCGGAATCAGGCTGATGAGGATGCCGGCGATGCAGTAGCCCAAGCTGGCTTTGGGGATGGCGCCTGAGAGCGCGTTGGCACCAACCCAGATGGCGTAGAGGTACAGCGGCAGGGTCAGCAAGGGCGGCACGCCGGCTGCCACCGCTCCCGCTCCCAGCACGCTGGCCACCAGCCAAGACGCCGCCAGAAGGTTGAACAGATCGCCCTGCCCGTCCCAGCGCTCGGCGCGCTTGAGCCACCAGCGCAGCACGAGCAAGATGAGCAAGAAGCTGACCCAGACCGCGACCAAACCCACGCCCACGGCCAGCCACAGCGGCGGCACGGGCACGTCGGGCATATCGGGCGGCACAGCGCGCAAGCTCGGATCGAACCCGATCAGCACGCCGATGAGCGAAATCGCCAGCAGCGATTGCCAGCGCGGGAAATCAAAACGCGAAAAGGGCAGTTCGCGCAGGAGGAAGAGGGAGAGGGCGGGGGAAAGTATCTGATTCTTCATTCTTCAACTCAATCAAGCTTGCGTAATTCATACCACAGGGCAGCGTTAGAACCAACGCCAAACAACAGAAACATCGCCATCGAAATGATTACAGGCGTATTCTTATCAGCTTCCGGCTGGGAAATAGTTAGTATGTAAAAAACCCCTATTGACACAACAGCCGACACCGACAAACAGATCAACACCCCCAAACCACGCCGCACACGTTTTGACAAATACTGGGGCAGTTCCCACATGACCAACTCAGCAATCAAAATTGCTACAGCTATTTGCAATATATCCATCGGGAACGCCCCTGTGCGTCTGGCAGAGCAACGAGATTAGCGCCGCGCAAAAGGATTAGCAGTGTTCAATGCCGTCGAGACGGCGAAGCCATTTGCGGACATGAACCTGCCTTGCCATCCGGCAAGTCCTGCGCCAGCAGCCAAGCCTCTACCATGTACACCGCCGACAAACCCAGAACCCGCTGCCCAAGCTGCCCCACGCGCAGAACCTAAGCGCCCTGTGTTATGAAAAGATCTTCCGTGATGTATCCAAGCGCTAGTAGCACCGCTGGCTAGCGACCAAGCCAAAAACGGTGCAAAGGCTATCGCCCCCTGCGTCTCCTCCATCTCCTGCGCCGACAGCACCGCCACCCGCAGCGGCTCGGTGCTGGGCACGAACAGCGCTTGCATGTCGGCCGCACTGAACGGCGCCGGCTCAGCCACTGCCAACACGGCAGGCAATTCGGGCAGCACGGCCGGCAGCTTGGCCGAATATTCGACCATCTGCCCTGCGTGCTCCTGCACCACCAGCGCCACCAGCGCCACCTGCTCTGGCAGCGCAGCTTCAGTACCCGCTAGCGCTGCTTGAACCGGCTGCACGCCCGGCGCTTCGGCATCCCACCCTTCAGCTGCCAGCGCTTGGCTCGACAACACGCCCGCAGCCGCTAGGGCCAGCACCACTTGCTTCATTTGCATTGCAGCCTCTGCGCAGTAGGGCTTACTCCATTTTGACATCTGACTAGAACATCATCGCCCTCATATCTCGCATATACAACCGCTTCATCGCACGAAGCGACTATCCCTGCAACCCAGTTATGTTCACTGCTAATCAGGGGGTGGCGTATTGATATAGATTTTGCTCTAGACGCAGAATTCACTTGCCTTACAATAGCATCCATCTGTTCATTTGAATTTGCGCGCACCAACCAGGAAAAGTCAATATCGAGCTGCTCAGATACAGGGGCAAAAAAGTCTTGATCGAAACTCATCAATATTAAATCATTACCTGACAGCAATCTATTGTCGCCTTCGCCCAAAAGGCGTATGCACATCCAATTTGCCGGCTCTTCTGTGATGCTTTCAATTAATTTATCTCGAATCTCACTTAATTTGCACCAATATTCAACCATAGTCAATTCTCCGAACTTTTCATAAGCCCATTTGGTCAACCAAGGGACAGTTCACAAAGCCTGCCAGGTATAAGCCCACTACTACCTTGCACGCCACGGTGAATGCCATGATCGATGTGCTCGCATATTGGGAGCAACATGAAAATGAAGCCTTGTCGCATGCGGGTTATTATGGTTATCAATCCTAAAGATAGGGTTATTGTTTCTAGACACCTGAAGAATTCTTCCACCGCTAAAAGCCGGCCCAATCACTCTATATGATCTGATCGCAAATCCACTAACTCGAAATACATTCCAAGCAAAGTTAGCGGCCACAACCAGCGGTATCACCGCCCCCTGCGTCTCCTCCATCTCCTGCGCCGACAGCACCGCCACCCGCAGCGGTTCGGTGCTGGGCACGAACAGCGCTTGCATGTCGGCCGCGCTGAACGGCGCCGGCTCAGCCACTGCCAGCGCAGCCGGCAACTCGGGCAGCACGGCCGGCAGCTTGGCCGAATATTCGACCACCTGCGCTGCGGGCTCCTGTACCACCAGCGCCACCTGCTCTGGCAATGCCGTGGCTGGCCCAGCCAGCGCCACGTGTACCGGCTGCACGCCCGGCGCTTCGGCATCCCATCCTTCAACCGCCAGCGCCTGACCCGACAGCATTCCCGTGGCCGCCATGGCCAGCACCACATGCTTCATCTTCATCATGATAAACTCCTGTTGCGTTTCGATGACAATAAACGCCTCGGTCTCACCCGAGGCACCTTTTGGCCTTGCGTCCACAAAGCCAAACCTTGGGGTGTGCGCTGCTTGCAGCGCACACACGCTTTCTTCGCACCCTGCTCCAGCCCCACACAGCCCAAGCGCCTTGCCGCTCAGCCCCCGGTCGCCGGGCGGTTGCGGCTGCCGCTGCGCGCTGCGCCTTGGAAGGTATAAAGCCAGTTGAGCCTAAACTCGGCCCCGCCACGCCCGGAGGCGTTGAGTTTGAAGGCGGCGTTGAGGGTGTTGCCGCGCGCGATGCCGTAGCCCACGCCCAGCACCAGGTCGGTGGCCGTGCGGTCGCTGCCTTGCAGCACACCGTCGCGCCGGGCGCAACGTTCCGACGCTGGGTCAGCACCGTTAAAGGCTAGGCTGGCGGGGTGCGCGGCTCAAGGGCTGGGGCCGCGCACACCAAACTCTATGGTGCCGCACCGAGGCGGTGGATGGGTCAGTGCGGCCTATCGGGTGCGGCCTCCTCAGGGTAGAAAACGAACCCTGAGATTTCAGCGGCACCTTCGTCGTCGCCCTGTTCAAGTATGGTGTGGCTTTCAACTTCGATCATGCCGTCTGGATGGTCATGATCAGCAAGCAAGGCCAGAAAGGCTTCGCTATCGGTCAGCTTTTCGTACGCCAGTTGAAATGCTTGCTCTGGACTATCGGCCACCACCAGAACGGAAACGAAAAAGCCACCAATTTTTTCACCGCTGGCGCAGTGCAAATCAAAACCAGTGCCTTTGAATAAAACGGAATGGAGTTTCATTGCGTAATCTGGTAGGTTTTGTTTATCTCCAGCCGACAGTTTAGCTCAGGATGAAGCAAAATGGCAGAGTCCCCCTTAATGGCAATTAACATGCTTCGCTTGACATCCAAATCACCCTCTTTCTTTCTCATTAAAAAATCCATGAAATAACAATCGCAACCCAATGAAGTTAGACGCAGCACACCTTCCTTGGTCATCTGACTGATAGCACCGTTTCTGCGAGACAGCTGACCCCCTTCATCCATTGTCAAATAGAACCACAAATTTGACTCGGAGCCAAGCAACCAAAAACGGCTACTTCTAATTTTCTCCAATGCAGCAACCTCTTTTGTCGTTGCAATAATGTAGCCGTATGACATGTTAAATGTGCTCAATGATCTTGGAAGGCAGCGGCAGCCAGAGCTGCCGCCTTTTTTAATACTCAGCGCCGCCTACCAAACCAAACATGCGCCCCGTTTCTTGAAGCCGGATGGAAGTGTGTAAATCTGGCGCCCGATCCAGCGTGAAACTCACGCACAGCCCCACGCCCTGCAATTTGATTAGCCTGCTGCGCCGTAGCAGCCATTACCCCGCGCACACTACCAGAATGGGACACAACTTGCCTAGAACCGCTTTGCACCATCCGGGTGGCGAGACTCTGCGAAACATAGCGAGTGGCGATGAAGCGACCTGCATGCATCACTCCAATGGCCACAAGCGGCGCCACCGCCCCCTGCGTCTCCTCCATCTCCTGCGCCGACAGCACCGCCACCCGCAGCGGCTCGGTGCTGGGCACGAACAGCGCTTGCATGTCGGCCGCACTGAACGGCGCCGGCTCAGCCACTGCCAACACGGCAGGCAATTCGGGCAGCACGGCCGGCAGCTTGGCCGAATATTCGACCATCTGCCCTGCGTGCTCCTGCACCACCAGCGCCACCAGCGCCACCTGCTCTGGCAGCGCAGCTTCAGTACCCGCTAGCGCTGCTTGAACCGGCTGCACGCCCGGCGCTTCGGCATCCCACCCTTCAGCTGCCAGCGCTTGGCTCGACAACACGCCCGCAGCCGCTAGGGCCAGCACCACTTGCTTCATTTGCATTGCAGCCTCTGCGCAGTAGGGCTTACTCCATTTTGACATCTGACTAGAACATCATCGCCCTCATATCTCGCATATACAACCGCTTCATCGCACGAAGCGACTATCCCTGCAACCCAGTTATGTTCACTGCTAATCAGGGGGTGGCGTATTGATATAGATTTTGCTCTAGACGCAGAATTCACTTGCCTTACAATAGCATCCATCTGTTCATTTGAATTTGCGCGCACCAACCAGGAAAAGTCAATATCGAGCTGCTCAGATACAGGGGCAAAAAAGTCTTGATCGAAACTCATCAATATTAAATCATTACCTGACAGCAATCTATTGTCGCCTTCGCCCAAAAGGCGTATGCACATCCAATTTGCCGGCTCTTCTGTGATGCTTTCAATTAATTTATCTCGAATCTCACTTAATTTGCACCAATATTCAACCATAGTCAATTCTCCGAACTTTTCATAAGCCCATTTGGTCAACCAAGGGACAGTTCACAAAGCCTGCCAGGTATAAGCCCACTACTACCTTGCACGCCACGGTGAATGCCATGATCGATGTGCTCGCATATTGGGAGCAACATGAAAATGAAGCCTTGTCGCATGCGGGTTATTATGGTTATCAATCCTAAAGATAGGGTTATTGTTTCTAGACACCTGAAGAATTCTTCCACCGCTAAAAGCCGGCCCAATCACTCTATATGATCTGATCGCAAATCCACTAACTCGAAATACATTCCAAGCAAAGTTAGCGGCCACAACCAGCGGTATCACCGCCCCCTGCGTCTCCTCCATCTCCTGCGCCGACAGCACCGCCACCCGCAGCGGTTCGGTGCTGGGCACGAACAGCGCTTGCATGTCGGCCGCGCTGAACGGCGCCGGCTCAGCCACTGCCAGCGCAGCCGGCAACTCGGGCAGCACGGCCGGCAGCTTGGCCGAATATTCGACCACCTGCGCTGCGGGCTCCTGTACCACCAGCGCCACCTGCTCTGGCAATGCCGTGGCTGGCCCAGCCAGCGCCACGTGTACCGGCTGCACGCCCGGCGCTTCGGCATCCCATCCTTCAACCGCCAGCGCCTGACCCGACAGCATTCCCGTGGCCGCCATGGCCAGCACCACATGCTTCATCTTCATCATGATAAACTCCTGTTGCGTTTCGATGACAATAAACGCCTCGGTCTCACCCGAGGCACCTTTTGGCCTTGCGTCCACAAAGCCAAACCTTGGGGTGTGCGCTGCTTGCAGCGCACACACGCTTTCTTCGCACCCTGCTCCAGCCCCACACAGCCCAAGCGCCTTGCCGCTCAGCCCCCGGTCGCCGGGCGGTTGCGGCTGCCGCTGCGCGCTGCGCCTTGGAAGGTATAAAGCCAGTTGAGCCTAAACTCGGCCCCGCCACGCCCGGAGGCGTTGAGTTTGAAGGCGGCGTTGAGGGTGTTGCCGCGCGCGATGCCGTAGCCCACGCCCAGCACCAGGTCGGTGGCCGTGCGGTCGCTGCCTTGCAGCACACCGTCGCGCCGGGCGCAACGTTCCGACGCTGGGTCAGCACCGTTAAAGGCTAGGCTGGCGGGGTGCGCGGCTCAAGGGCTGGGGCCGCGCACACCAAACTCTATGGTGCCGCACCGAGGCGGTGGATGGGTCAGTGCGGCCTATCGGGTGCGGCCTCCTCAGGGTAGAAAACGAACCCTGAGATTTCAGCGGCACCTTCGTCGTCGCCCTGTTCAAGTATGGTGTGGCTTTCAACTTCGATCATGCCGTCTGGATGGTCATGATCAGCAAGCAAGGCCAGAAAGGCTTCGCTATCGGTCAGCTTTTCGTACGCCAGTTGAAATGCTTGCTCTGGACTATCGGCCACCACCAGAACGGAAACGAAAAAGCCACCAATTTTTTCACCGCTGGCGCAGTGCAAATCAAAACCAGTGCCTTTGAATAAAACGGAATGGAGTTTCATTGCGTAATCTGGTAGGTTTTGTTTATCTCCAGCCGACAGTTTAGCTCAGGATGAAGCAAAATGGCAGAGTCCCCCTTAATGGCAATTAACATGCTTCGCTTGACATCCAAATCACCCTCTTTCTTTCTCATTAAAAAATCCATGAAATAACAATCGCAACCCAATGAAGTTAGACGCAGCACACCTTCCTTGGTCATCTGACTGATAGCACCGTTTCTGCGAGACAGCTGACCCCCTTCATCCATTGTCAAATAGAACCACAAATTTGACTCGGAGCCAAGCAACCAAAAACGGCTACTTCTAATTTTCTCCAATGCAGCAACCTCTTTTGTCGTTGCAATAATGTAGCCGTATGACATGTTAAATGTGCTCAATGATCTTGGAAGGCAGCGGCAGCCAGAGCTGCCGCCTTTTTTAATACTCAGCGCCGCCTACCAAACCAAACATGCGCCCCGTTTCTTGAAGCCGGATGGAAGTGTGTAAATCTGGCGCCCGATCCAGCGTGAAACTCACGCACAGCCCCACGCCCTGCAATTTGATTAGCCTGCTGCGCCGTAGCAGCCATTACCCCGCGCACACTACCAGAATGGGACACAACTTGCCTAGAACCGCTTTGCACCATCCGGGTGGCGAGACTCTGCGAAACATAGCGAGTGGCGATGAAGCGACCTGCATGCATCACTCCAATGGCCACAAGCGGCGCCACCGCCCCCTGCGTCTCCTCCATCTCCTGCGCCGACAGCACCGCCACCCGCAGCGGCTCGGTGCTGGGCACGAACAGCGCTTGCATGTCGGCCGCGCTGAACGGCACCGGCTCAGCCACTGCCAGCGCAGCGGGCAACTTGGGCAGTTCGGCCGGCAGTTTGGCCGCCAGTTCGGCCACCTGCGCTGTGGGCTCCTGTTCGACCAGCACCACCTGCTCTGGCAATGCCGTGGCTGGCCCGACCAGCGCCACCTGAACCGGCTGCACGCCCGGCGCTTCGGCATCCCACCCTTCAACCGCCAGCGCTTGGCTCGACAGCACTCCCGTGGCCGCTAGGGCCAGCACCACTTGCTTCATCTGCATAATGATAAACTCCTGTTGCGTTTCGATGACAATAACCGCCTCGGTCTCACCCGAGGCACCTTTTGGCCTTGCGTCCACAATGCCAACCCTTGGGGTGTGCGCTGCCTGTGCAGCGCACACACGCTTTCTCTGCACTCAGCCCCAAGCCCCACACAGCCCAAGAGATCCTTGCTGCTCAGCCCCCCGTCGCCGGGCGGTTGAGGTTGCCGCTGCGCGCTGCGCGCTCGAAGGTGTAGAGCCAGTTGAGCCTAAACTCGGCCCCACCACGCCCGGAGGCGTTGAGCTTGAAGGCGGCGTTGAGGGTGTTGCCGCGCGCTATGCCGTAGCCCACGCCCAGCACCAGATCGGTGGCTGTGCGGTCGCTTCCTTGCAGCACGCCGTCGCGCCGGGCGGCGCCGCGGTGCGTCCATTGCACGCCGGTGCTGAGCGTGACGCGGTCGTTGACGGCAAAGCCGACCGATGGGTGCAGCAAGAACAGCTGTCCGGGTTGCAACTGTGTGCCGGCGTCGGGCCGGCTGCGGTTGATGCGCACGGCGCTGGTGAGCGAGAAGACGATCGGGTCGATCGCGGTGTAGGTGGTCAGGCCCAAGGTGAGGGCGCGCGCGTGGGCGCTGGCTTGGCGTTGGCGCTCGTACAGCGCGAGTTCGACAAAGCCCAGCAGCGCCGGGCCGTTGCGGTCGGGCCGGAACTGGTGGTTGAGGCCCAGCCACGCATCGGCCAAGTGCGATTCGCTGCGGCTGTGGCTGGCCTGTGCGGGTTCGCTGCTGCGCTGGCGGCTGCTCAGGGCGCTCAAGCGCGCATAAACCTCGGTGTGCTCGGCCAGCCCGTAGCGCAGCCCGAGGCTGGCGACGAAGGTGTCGGAGTTGTCGAGCCGCTCGCCTACGGTGGTAGGCAGCAAGACGAAGGTGGCGGCACCGGTCTGGACTTCGATCGGTTCGCCTGTGGCCACCCCTTGGCGCTCTAGGTTGGCGTGGGTCAGCCCCAGCTCTAGGCGCCACTGGCCGCGTTCGCTGATCAAGTCTTCGACCGTCAGGGGCAGATCGGCCCAAGCCAAGGGTTGGGCCAACAGGCAAACGAAAGCGATTAGCGCACGCCAGTGCATAGAACTCCCTGAACTTTTTTGTTGCGACAGCGTTAATTTACCCCCCCCCCC
>JGI24113J20146_1000438_pt1 | contig 11250 bp, 8 predicted proteins | sample SubbioAug_CSWold_FD_20146 | JGI IMG/M metagenome (IMG submission 20146) | reverse complement strand
CCCGCCGCTTCGACGACGCCTTGTGGCTGGGGGTCGATGGCGACACGCTGGCTCGGTTCTTTGCCTGTGGCCGCACCGAGTTGACGCAAGAAGCCGATCTCCGGTCGTGGTTCACACTCGATGCCAAGCGGGATTTCAGCGCACCGCACGGCCCCGCACGCACCACCTTCAAGGCGTTTCGCCCCCAAGTGGCCCGCCTCCAGCGCGTACCCCGCGCCGGCGATGGCGTCCCAGAATTGAGCGACACCTCCAATGCGCAGTTGACCTGGCAGTCCTTTCATCTTACGCCGCACCAGGGGGTGCATCTGCTCGCACCCGCTCACATCGGCATCAGTCGGTTGATCAAGCAGGGGGTTCTGTACACCCATGCCGAGCAGGCGCACGCCGAGGTCAGGCGTTACGCCGTCGGCTCACGCGCCGAGTTGCGATTGCGCTCAGGGAGCAAGACGGAGCGGGTCACGGTGGACTGGCAGTTCCAACATCAGGGGCAGCCCAGTGGGGTGGGGTTTGACATCGATGTGGACGCCCTGGTGCTGGTGCTCGACTTGCCGCAGGAGCTGAGTCAGGTCATCGATTGGCAGGACCCGCAGCGCCTACGCGCCGCCCGTGCCTCGCGCTACAACTGGGAGGCGCGTGTAAACGCGGCGTTTTGCGCGGCGGTGCCCAACCCGTTCTTGCGCGGATGGATCGCTCAGGTGTTCCAGATCGCGGCCCTGCAGGTCTCGGTGGCGCAGCACCTCGACTTGCGCCAAGCCCTGGACTTGGTGGCCGATGGCACCCATCTGGAGACCCTGCTTGCGGTGCTGCAGACCGTGTTTCAGGTGCCGGATCAGGACAACGGCGACGAGGGTTCGGACAAGCTGCGGCTAAAGCTCAACGAAGCGCTGCAGTCCGACGCGGTGCGCCAGGCGGTGCGTGGCGCAGCCCGGGTGCTCGTCGAGCCGATCGACACGGAATGGAACGAGTGGCTGGGGTTGACTGTGCGCGCCACGCTCGGTGCGGCCTGCCTGGATGCGATTCAGCAGGCCTGCCCGCAGATCGACCCCGACGGCTTGGTCGTGGACATTGTGGTGCGGCGCGACGACGGCAGCGAGCCGCCGCAGCCAGAAATCTGGATTTCGGAGGTGAATCCGGGGGGCAACGGCCTGATCGAGAGTGTCGCCGAGTTGCTGACCAGTCGGCCCGACAGCCTGTATCGACACATCGAGGCCGCACTGGGGCCGCGCGACTTCGAATGGACCAATGCCCAGTTGCGTCAGGTGGTGCAATGGCTCGCAGGCGTGCATCCGGATGCAGACGTGACCCAAGCCGTGCGCCTGGTCCGCCAGGCCATGAACGCTGCCGAAGCGGCCCAGCACTACGCCGCACTGCGGGCGCTGCTGGTCAGGCGCGGGCAGTCCATCTTTCACGGCTACAGCGTGGCGCTGAGCATGCGCTTGTTGCGCCCTGACAGCCCCAGCGAATTGGATCGCCTCTTGGCGCAGATTCATGCGCGCTGGGATGAGTTGGAAGCGCTGCACGGTGTGGAGATCGACGTGCGCATCCTGTGCGCGCTCTTTAGCGTGGACGACCAAGTGGACCAAGCCTTTATCAACGCCGGGCAACTCCTGCCTGCTGACAACCGACGGGCTTGGCGCTTCGGCGTGCTCATGGGCCTGCTCTGGCCTCAAGGCCATGCACTGCGCGCGGTCGCCATGCCCTGGTCGAATCGCTTTTCATCGTTCGGCATCGACACCGAGCGCCTGTTGCTGGCGCAGTGGTTGACGCCCCGACCAGAGCCCATCGATCCAGCGCACCCGGATTGGGAGGAGCGGGTGCGAGCGCGCCTGCTGACCGCTGCTTGCGCGGTGGTATCGGTGCCGGCCAGCCAGGCTGGGCTGCTGCTGCCGCAGGTGGTCGCGGCCTTGGTGACCGAACCGGTGCAGTTCGAATACCTCAACGTGTTTGCCCAGCTTACCGAGGTCAAGCGACGCGGTGACCGCATCGAGTGGACCTTCTCGATCCCGGACGCGCCATGACCCACGTGCGCTACATCTTCAAGTCGGCGACGACCGCGCCGCACGCTGCCCGGGACGTGTTGGCCATGGTGCTGGCCGAGGAACTGCTGCTGCCCAGCAAAACCCTCTACCTGGCCGCTCCCTGGGTCACAGACATCGTGATCTTCGACAATTCCACCGGCAGTTTCGAGGGCCTCAATCCGGAGTGGGGTCGCCGGGAAATCCGTTTGATCGAGGTGCTGGTGGCCATTGCGGCCAACAACACGCGCCTAGACATCCGGGTGCGCCCAGAAAACCACAACAAGCCGTTTGGCAAGCGTTTGTCGGCAGCGCTGACGGACATCGGCCTGCAGGACGCTTGCGTGTGGTCGGAGATCCCGGATTTCCACACCAAGGGCCTGCTGACCGATCGGGTCTGGATCGGGGGCTCCATGAACTTCACCGAGCGCGGCATCGGTTTGAACGCCGAGTCTCTGACAATCGATTTCAACCCGCAAAAGGTGGCCAGCATCCGGCTGGAATTCGCAAACCATGGCACCCGTCTCTAGCCCATCGACCAGCCCGGCCGGGGCCACGGCGCAGGCCGTGCTCGGCGGGTTTTTTGCGGGCGCCAATGCCTACGCCAACCCGCTGGCCGGTGCGGTGCCCAGTGACAAACAGGCGGTGCCGCCGGAGCTGGTCGCCGCCATCAGCCGCTACGGCAAGGGGCTCAGCGATCGTCCGCTGTTGCTCCCTTTCTTGGGGCACACCGACGATCGAACCTGCTGGTTTGCCTGTGCTCACGACGAATGGAGCGCGCGGGGTCTGCACGACGAGATGCTGGCCTTTGTCGGACCGAGCTTCGGGGACTTCGAGAAAGACGGCGCGCCCTTGTCTGCAACGCTAAAGAGCGCCCGATCAGTCCTGACTCAGGCGGGCTTGCACCTGACCGCGTTCTTTGCGAGCGCGGCCAATCTGGAACCACGTGTCATCGCAAGTTGGCAGCGCTATTGGCAATTGCTGGATCAGCGGCCTGCGCGCCCGCGCCAAGAACTGCGTACGTTCCAACAATTGCGCGCCGCCTTTGATCGCGCCCTGGTGGCCCGCAACGAGAAGGATGCCGTAACCGCCATGACGGCGTTGCGTGAGCAGCATGGGCTCAGCGCAGAAAACCGTGCCTTCCTCGAAATTCGGTTGCACGCGGCCTTGGGCCGCTGGGATCGGATCCTGGCCCACCCCCAATGGGACGACCTGCTCAAGGTTCGCTTGCCACCCGAGACCTACGGCGACATTTGGGATGCGCTGTACGAGATCTACCTCGCCCCCGTGGAGGCACGGGGGCGCGCGGACGACTTGGTGGCTGCCTACGCCGAGCAGGTGCGCATCATGGCAGCGCACCTGCTCAAGGGGCGTGGTCGCAGTCGCCGGCCGGCCGCCTTCAAAGGCTTCTTGCTGCACGAGTTGTCGTTGGCGGAGCCGTCGGCCCAGCTGTGTGCCTCGCTGCTTGAGGAACTGGGGCCGCGCGCATTCGGCCCCTGTTCGGAGGCCATCGCGGCCATGGCGCGGGCGCTGCAGCCCAAGTCGGGCCTGGAGCAGGCGATGCACGAGATGGAGTTGGAGCGCTACGAACAAGCGTGGGCGCTGCTGCAACCGTTGCCAGACTCGATCGAGGTCCTGCAGGCACAACTGCGTTGCGCCAAAGAGATCGGGCATCCCGGCCACGCCAGCGCGGCGATCGGCCGACTCCATGCGGCCGACGCCGAGGTGGCGACGAAAGTGCGGCAGTCTAGGCCACGGCTGCTGGCGGATGTCGCCAAGCTCGCGGCGCAGGACATCTCGGCGCCGGCGCTGCCCAGTGCCCAGCCGACCCCCAGTCCAGCCAAGGTTGACGACCTGCTGGTGTACTGGCGGGAGTTGGTCCAATCGCCTGAGGCCGCAACCCTGCTGGAGCGGCCCGGCTTTGTGCAGTCTTTGCTTTCGACGCTTGAAGATGTCGCTCTGGATGCGTCGCCTTTGTTCGAGTCCTTGCTTCCCATCTGGTTTGACTGGTTGCTTATGCGTACCGCGCCCGCCAGCACGTTGGTGCGGATTTACCTGGGTTTCATCGAGGCGCTGCAGGTCCGCGACCGCGCGGGCGAGAGCGAACGAGAGCTGGTTCGACTGGCCACGCGCCATGCGTTGATCGCCGGCCTCACACCCACCGAATACACCGCACTGGTGGACCGACTGGGCGCTGTCTTTTCGGACAGCCCCTCGCCACGGGAGATCGCCTGGGGTCTCGACCTGGCGGACTTGCTAGTGCTTCACCCCTGCGGCAATGACGAGGCGCGCTTGCGGTGGACGGCCAAGGTGGTTCATGCCGCCAACCAGAGTTGGGCGCGCCTTTCGACCGCCGAGAGGTGCCTGCTGGAGCTGCTGGCACAAGAAATCGGGCTCCAACTGCCGCCCAGGCAGGCGCAGGATGCCGACGACGAGGCGCAAGTTCGTGCGCACATTCGGGCGCGCATCCTCCGACGCGTATCGTGGACAGGGTGATCCGGCAAAGTCATCTTTGCTAGCCCTTTTGGTAGGTCTCATAACCAGCCTGGCGCAATTCGCATGCCGGGCACTTGCCGCAACCGTAACCCCACGCGTGACGCTGACTGCGGTCGCCTAGGTAGCAGGTGTGCGTCTCCTCCAAAATCAGCGCGACCAAATCCTTGCCGCCCAGTTGCTCGGCCAGGCGCCAAGTGGCCGCCTTGTCGATCCACATCAACGGCGTCTCGATCACCATGCGCTGATCCAACCCGAGGCTGAGGGTGACCTGCAGCGATTTAAGCGTGTCGTCACGGCAGTCGGGGTAGCCCGAGTAATCCGTTTCACACATACCGCCCACCAGCACCGTCAAGCCACGCCGGTAGGCGAGGGCGCCGGCGAAGGTCATGAACAGAAGGTTGCGACCGGGTACGAACGTGTTGGGCAGTCCCGTCTTCTCGAACTCGATCGCCTTTTCCTGCGTCAGGGCAGTGTCGCAAACTTGAGCGAGCAGCCCCATGTCCAGCAGGTGATCCTCGCCCAGCCTGTGACCCCAAGCGGGGTATCGCTGGCGCAACGCCTGTAGCAGTGCTCCACGGCAGTCCAACTCGACAGCATGGCGCTGACCGTAGTCGAAACCTATGGTTTCCACCCGTTGATAGCGCTCGAGCGCCCAAGCCAAGCAGGTGGCCGAATCTTGGCCACCAGAGAACAACACGAGGGCGGATGTGTGCATATGCTCAGGCCACACGGCGTAGTTTGCGCAATTGCCGCTTGGTCGTCGAAACCAAATGGCGGGTAAGGGTGTCGATGTCCTGCGGCGTGTTCTGCAGGTGGTTCCAAGGCACCCCGTAATCGGCGATGGGCCAATTGCCCTGCGTCCATGCGGTGTACGGCTTCAGCAGTTCCAGGCCCTCCTCGAAATGCTCAGCGAGCCTGGCGCCTTGGTTGGCGTAAAGCAGGTCCATCACAAAGCCCATCGCCACGATGCCGGCACCATGGCGCAGTCGCGAGTGGCGCGGCGACATGCCCGCCCACTCGCCGCCAAAGACCTTGGCCACTGCCGTAAAGAACTCATCGATCAACTTGACCGCGCGATCTTCCCGATCCTCATAGACGATCAGGTCGCGCACGGCCCCTTGGGCGGCTGAGTTCATCACCAATTTTTGCATGGCGGTGTCGCTGATGACGCCGCTTGGGTTGGTGTGCTGGCGGATTTGGCCGCGCAGGGCGGCGGAGCCGTTGAAGTTCAGGCGTTCGACCACCCGCGCAGCGAACCGGCGGGCGGTGTAGCGATCGGGCAGTCCCTCCACATTGGGCAGCAGTTCGTAAATCAGGGTCTTGGGCAGGGGCCGGGCGCTGTTAATGAAAACGAATTGCTGACGCAGTTCATCGTAGTCCTTGCACACCAAGGCGGAGACAAACACCTGGAAGCCGGGCTTGACCAGACCGGACAGGGCGGTGAGACGCTGCTGACCATCCACCACAAAGCCGGGGGGGCCGTGCTCGGTGTCGATTTCCACCTCGACACGGCCATCCTCATGGTGTTCGAGTTTGACGCCGTCTAGGAAGGCCACGATCACGGCATTCGGCAACAGGGCGTCTTCGCGACTCAGGTAAGCGCGAATATCCTTGATGTGCGACGAAATTTGGTGCCGCTGGAAACCTTTGAGTTCGCCGCTGTCTTTGCGACCTAGGCGCTCAATCTGCGCGAACTCCAGCACCTGCTGGGGTTCGGCAGCAAACACGAAAACTTCGTGGTCGGCCGCCTGGCGCGCCTTCAGGGCGGGGAATCGGTAGAGGGTCATGGCTGGCTGGCAAGGGTGCGGTGAAGGTGGCGGTGATAGACACCCAGGTTGTGGAATCCCCGCCGCTTGTTGCGATTGCTGCCGCGAAAGATAATGACCTCGACGCCGACGTCGCGGCAGATGGCGCAGTCACAGCGTTTCCATGGCCGGTCTTGGAGCGTGCGTTCAATGTGCCCACGGGTCGTGGCCAGCGCACGGTCTTGCGCCGCAGAGCCGGTCGCGTCGCCTCGAACCAGGAACTGGGAGTAGTCCATGATCGCCTCGAGTGTCTCTTCGACGGTGCGCGCCCCTTGGTCGAATTCACGCAAGAGCCGCAAACTTCGCTGTTCGCGCGCCTGCAGGTCCTCCGCGTTGAACAGTCCGCGCTTGACACCCTGCATGAGGCGGGCGTTGTCCAAGGCCTGAGGTATCCGGATGGCCGTGTAGTAGTCTAGGCCCCCACGGCCGTTGTCCAGGTAGTAATTCGACTTTTCATCCTTGAACGCACGAATCAGCGGCGATGTGGAATCGAAACTGCTGATGCCGTAGCCCGTGAACTCGCCTATGTGGTCGGCCTTGGCGAACCCCAGCAGGTGCATCTGCGGATCGGGACCGATTTGGTCGCGGATGGCTTGGAGCACCTGCTTGATCGCGTCCACCTTCAAGGGCACCAAGCCCCCAATGGCTAGGTACTTGTAGCCCATTTGGACCAAGGCAGCCGCGGCCTCCGCCATGCTCTGGGGTGACCATCCTTGGACCGCTCCCAGCGGCTCGAACAGCTCGCCTTCATTGCGCACCAACTGGAGGAAGGTGCGCGCATTCTCCAGTGTGATTTCGTATCGAGACCGTGTGTCCTTGGACTGCTCGCTGGCCGGCGGGTTTTGCATGTCGCAGGCGAAGATCACGTGGTCGGGTGACACCCCGTGAGTGAACTCGGCATCTAGGTAGAACTCGACCACCTCAGTCGGTGAGTAGGCCGGTTCGTTGTGCTCCACGTAGGCGAACGCACCGCAGTCGCCCATCAGCATGAGATCACGGTGTTGCGGGCCATCAAAGCGCAAAAAGCGCCGCGCGCCTTCGCGCAGCAGGCGCTGCTCCTCGGCCGTTGAGTAGCGCACCTTGGAGGCGGTTACGCCATCGGCTTGGCGGATGGCGCTCATCGACACCAACAAGCCATCGTAGGGGGCCGCATCCATGATCTCGTGCGCGTACTGGTCGTGCCAGTAGCGTTCACGACCGGGCAGCGAGGAGTCCGCCAAGAAGTCGTACTTTGGGTCGACGTAATCTTGGGTATCGGAGTAAAGGAACTTCATCGCACCGCGCTCCGCCGATGTAGGCCTGCACCAAGGCAGTCGGTAGGCGCCGCATGCCGCGCGACGATGGCGGGCTTGGTTGATGGGCCCTTCATCCGTGGGCTCCGCTGTCTGTTCTGGACGTTATTTCCTGCTGGATTTCGCGCCAGATCTGAGCGAATCGCCCCTGCTCGCAGGCGACCGATTCCTTGTCGCGAAGGGCGCGCAGCAACTGGGCGCTGCGGCCTTGGCAGCTGTGCCAGTGCTGGCGGATCAAGGCCTTTACTTGGCTATCGCCGAGCCGTTGGCGCCGCGGGGTGTGACGCGCCGCATAGGGAGCCAGCGCATGGGCAACCAGCGCGCGACTGGTCGGCAGACTCTGGTCTGTGCCGTGCCATCGTTCGACGAAGTGGCGCAAGGCACGCTGCGGGAAATCCGCTTGCGTACCGGCAAATCCGCTGACCGACTCCAAGCGTGCGTCATAGGGCATCACGACCGACCGCAAGGTCTCGGGGATCTCGAGCGTGCCGGCGGGTGAAGTGAAAATGCGCAGGCGGGAGGCGTCTTCGGGTCGAATTTCTGCCAGATCAAACGCCAACATCCTCAGGTAGGTGGCAGGTAAGGCCACCAGCACATATTCATCGGCGCGCATACGAATCAATCGACTCAGCCCGGCGCCGGTCAGCAGGTGCCACCACTGGGCAGCTGTCGCATGGTGATGCGCCAGAGCAGACTTTAACCCGCCTGCGGCTTGCGCAGGCGTCAAATCGTAGGCGGGTATCAGGGCCTCGGCCGGCACGACACCCATGCCAGCCGACACAAAAAACAAGGACGCGTTCAGTGGCTGCGCGGCGCGGCGAACTTCGGCAATTGAGCGCCCAGCGTAGCAGTCCAGCGCAGACTGCACGGCCGTGCAACCGGCAACGGCGGCCTGCCACTGGGCCACGGTGTCGGCTAGGGTCGGCCCTAACAGGCCAGCGTCCATCACAAGCGCCGCTTTAGCGCCTCGCTTTCTGGCGGTGCAGTTGGTGACGATAAGGGGCATAGAGGCAGTTAAAAACCCAGGGTTCAAAACGGAATGTCGTCTTCCATGCCGTCAAAGTCGGTCGAGGCGGCGGCGGGTTTGGCGGCGGCGGGGCGGCTGGGGGCGGGCCGGCTGGCTGCCGGCGCGGCAGCGCGTGGTGCGGCGCTCCCATCGTCTGAGGTGGGGGCGCCCATGCCTTCGCGGCTGCCCAGCAGCTGCAGCTCGGAGGCCACGATATCGACCGTGTTGCGCTCGACGCCGGACTGATCGGTGTACTTGCCGTATTTCAGGCGCCCTTCGACGTAAATCGGGCGGCCCTTTTTCACGTACTCGCCGGCGATCTCGGCCAGCCGCTCGTAGAAGGTGATGCGGTGCCACTGGGTGTCTTCGACCACTTCGCCGCTGGTGCGGTCTTTGCGCCTGCTGGTGGTGGCCAAGGTGACGTTGGCCACTGCTTGGCCAGAAGGCAGGTAGCGGATCTCGGCGTCGCGGCCGCAGTTGCCGACCAGAATGACTTTGTTGACGGATGCCATGGCGCGGGTGCTCCTCTCTGAGGGTGGGGGATGGTGGGTGGGATGCGAAGGATTGTGCAGCATTTCAGGCCCGGGTCTGCTGCCTGAATTGCAGCCAGATCGGCAGCCGGTGGCCGCACCGATAATCGCCGCTGACCCGGCTGCGATCAGTGCTTTGGCGCTTGCCTACAATGGCTGACGCGCAGACCTTGCTGCCCCTTTCGCCCCAGTGTTTTGACTACGCCCCCTTTGCCCCTCAACCCAGAGCCCACCGTGCTGGTGGTCGATGACGAGCTGCGTTCGCAAGAAGCGATCCGGCGCACTCTGGAGGAAGACTTTCGCGTGCTCACCGCGGGCAGCGCCGAACAGGCCAGCGCCTTGCTCGAGCGCGAGCCGGTGGCGGTGCTGCTGTGCGACCAGCGCATGCCCGGCACCAGCGGCGTGGCTTTTCTCAGGCAGGTGCGCCAGCGCTGGCCCGAGGTGGTGCGCATCATCGTTTCGGGCTATTCCGAGAGCGCCGACATCGTGGCCGGCATCAACGAAGCCGGCATCTACCAGTACATCCTCAAACCTTGGGCGCCCGAGCATTTGCTCGACTCGGTGCGCAACGCCGTGGAGGCGCAAGCCCTGCAGCGCCAGACCGCGCGCCTGGATCTGGAGCTGCGCACCAGCACACCGGCGCTGCGCCAGCGCGTGAGCCAGCGCCAGCAGCAGGTGCAGCAGGTGTATGGCTTCGAGCGCATCGTGCGTGCAGCGGGCAGCCCGCTCGATGGCGTCTGTGCGCTGGCGGCAAAGGTGGCACGCTACGATTTGCCGGTGCTCGAAAACTGCGCCGCCATCACCGACACGCTGCTGGAGTCCGAACTCTTTGGCCACAAGCGCGGTGCCTTCACCGGCGCTTACGAAGACCACGTCGGGCTGTTTCAGCGTGCCCACGGCGGCACCGTGCTGCTCGACGAGATCGGCGAGACCTCGGCCGCGTTTCAGGTCAAGCTGCTGCGCGTGCTGCAAGAGGGCGAGGTGCGGCCGGTGGGTGCGGCGCGGCCGCTGCCGGTCGATGTGCGCGTGCTGGCTGCCACGCACCGCGAGCTCGAGCAGCGCGTGCGCGACGGGCTGTTTCGCGAAGACCTGTACTACCGCTTGGCTGCGGTTACGCTCACCATGCCGCCGCTGCGCGAGCGCGTGGCCGACATCGGGCCGATCGCGCAGCAGCTGCTGCACCAGGTGGCGGCCGAGCTGCGCCGCCCGGCGCCCGAACTGCCCGATGGCACCCTGGCCTGCCTGTTGGCCTACCCGTGGCCGGGCAACATCCGCGAGCTGCGCAACGAGATCGCGCGTGCGCTGGCGCTGCACGACGGCGCGCGGCTGCCCCCCGAGGTGTTCTCGCCGCGGGTGCTGCAAGGGCACGGCACCGGCAGCGCCGCGGCCCAGTTGGCGACGCTGGTGCCCAGCAGCGGCACCTTGGTGCAGCGGCTCGAAGTGATCGAGGCCATGCTGCTGCGCGAAACGCTGCTGCGCCAGCGCTGGAACAAAACCCGTGCGGCCCAAGAGCTGGGTTTGTCGCGCGTGGGCCTGCGCAGCAAAATCCAGCGCTTTGGGCTGGAGCCCGGCGCATGAATATGCTCTGGTTGCAGGCCGGGGGCTGTGGCGGCTGCAGCATGTCGCTGCTGTGCGCCGATACCCCCGACTGGCACGGCCAGTTGCGCGCCGCCGACATCGAGCTGCTCTGGCACCCCTCGCTCTCGCTGGCCAGCGGCGCCGAGGTGCAAGAGCTGCTGCAGCGCTGCGCCGACGGCCGCCAGCCGCTCGACGCGCTGTGCATCGAAGGCTCGCTGCTGCGCGGCCCGCACGGCACCGGGCGCTTTCATGTGCTGGCGGGCACCGGGGTGCCGATGATCGATTGGGTGCGCCGCCTGGCCGCTCGGGCGCGGCACGTGCTGGCGGTGGGCAGTTGCGCCGCGTGGGGCGGGGTGACTGCGGCGGGCGAGAACCCGACCGACGCCTGCGGCCTGCAGTACGAAGACGAGCGCCCCGGCGGCCTGCTGGGCGCCGAATTTCGCAGCGCCAGCGGCCTGCCGGTGATCAACATCGCCGGCTGCCCGACGCACCCGAATTGGGTGCTCGACACGCTGGCGGCGCTGGCGG
>JGI24113J20146_1000432_pt1 | contig 11288 bp, 9 predicted proteins | sample SubbioAug_CSWold_FD_20146 | JGI IMG/M metagenome (IMG submission 20146) | reverse complement strand
GGGTCGCGGCGACGGCGGCCGCGAAGGACCCAGCAGCTCCGACCGTCGCGGCGACCGCGGTGCGAGCATGAACCAGCACCGCGGGAAGGACGCATGGCGCGACGCATGGGGCGACGCACGGGATGACTCGTACCGCAAGGACGTGCGCGGTCCGGCACGTCCTCGCGGGCAGGGCAAGGACCATTCCGGGGCCGGCAAGGGCGGCGACGGCGGACTCGTGACCGCCGCCAGCGTGCAACCCGCGCGGAGCGTGGACAACGACCGCCGGGCCGAGCAGCGGGCCAGGGACCAGGCCGAGCGGGCCCGCCAACAGGCGGCGCGTGAACGCCAACGGGCGCAGGCCGAACGCGAGCGCCAGGAGAGCAGGGCACGCGCCGAACACGACCGCCTGGAGGCGGCCCGCGACCGGGCTGCCCGTGGGAACCGGATCGAGCTCGACGCAGCCCGCGCCCTCGTGCCGGCCCCCGACCCCGCGCCGGCCCCCGACCCCGCGCCGGTCCCCGAGCCCGCGCCTGCGCCTCGCGTCATACCCGACGGGGCGCCGCAACAGGACGAGCCCGCGGTCGTGACCGGCGTGCCCGCCACCCCGTCGCCGACTGCCCTGGCCAGCGTCGCCCCCGCATCGTTCACGGCCGCGCCCGAACCGCAGACCGCCGCGGCGACGACGCCACCGGTCGACGTCCTCTCCCACGAGCAGGGCGTGGTCGACCCCACGGTTCGCACCGGTGGCACGCTCCTGGGCGACACCGGTCGCGCGCTGGTCGCGGCGATCCCGCCGCAGGCACGCAGCTTCTCGATCCCGCTCGGCCTGCTCGTGGCGCTCGGCGGCTACCTCGTGGTCCAACGCCGGTTCCGCCCGGGCATGCTCCCGATGTCGGCGGCCGCGGTACCCCAGCAGGAGGGCGCGCGTGAGCGCCACCACCTCTGACGAGACGGGGCGGCGCTCACGGCTGCAGGCGGTCACCGTCGGCCGGTTGCTCGCCAACCTGTTGCTGTTGGTCTACCTCTCCACCCTCGGCACCGACCTCCTCGACCCGGCCGGCGTCGCCCTGCTCCGCGCCGTCGCCGCCGTCCACCTCGCGGTCAACGGTCTCGCCCTGCTGACACCGAGGCGGCTCCCCGCGCTGGCGTTCGCCACCGAGGCCACCGTCCTGACCGACGCAGCCGCGATCGCGGTCCTGGTCGCGGTCACGGGCGGCGTCGCCAGCCCTCTGACCTGGTTGCTGTTCGCCGAGGCGGTGGCCGTGACGTTGGTGTTCGGTTGGAACGGCGGCGTGCGTGCAGCCGCGATGCTCACGCTCGCACTGGTCTGGATCCACCGGGCCACCCCGGTGGCGCTGCCTGACGCGATCGACGCCCTCGGGGACCGCGACGGCAGCCTGGCGCTCGCGCTGTCCCCCGACCTGCGGGTGGTCTGGCTCGGCCTGGGCATGTGGGCCGTGACCGCACTCGTCGGCTTTCTCAACGGGGTCGCCGAACGCGACCTGCGCAACTGGCTCACCGACCTGAACATGTTGCGCCAGGTGACCCGCGAACTCGACCCGCGGCTCGGTGTCGACCGTGTCTGCGACACGCTCGCCACCACGATGGTCGACCGACTCGGCTACCGCGGCGCCGTGGTCTGGATGATGCGGGACGTCCGCCTGCACCCGGTCGCGCAGGCAGGGCGCGGTGGTGTCGACGCCGTCGGCGAGGCAGCCGAGCTGTCCACCGTGGTGGCGCCGTTGGCCGACGCGGTCCAGCGCCACGGCGTGACCCTGGTACGCCGCAGCGAAGCACGTCCCGGACCGCTGCAGCGCGTACACGGCCCGGGTGCGCCGCTCGTCCTGCTCTCGCTCCACGCCGAGGGCCGGCTGTTGGCCGTCGTCAGTGCCGAGGTGCCACGCCCGCTCTTCGGCCGCCCGTCGCTGCGGGGCTCGGAGCTGCGGCGGCTGGGACTGCTCGCCGACGAGGCCTCGCTGCTGCTCGACAACGCCCGACTGCAGGCCGAGCTGCGCGCCCTCGCCACCACCGACGGACTGACCGGTCTGCCCAACCACCGGTTCCTGCAACAGCGGCTCGGCGAAGAGGTCGCCCGCGTCGAGCGCGCCGCCGCGGACGGCGAACGTCGGCCGCTGTCGGTCGCCCTGTTCGACCTCGACTTCTTCAAGAAGGTCAACGACACCTACGGCCACCCGACGGGCGACGCCGTGCTGGTCGCGGTGGCACGCGCCGCGGACGGCCTGCTGCGCACCAGCGACGTCGTCTGTCGCTACGGCGGCGAGGAGTTCGCACTGGTGTTCGTCGACGCCGACGCCGACCGGGCGGTGCATGCGTGCGAGCGCCTGCGCGAGGCGATCCGTGCCCTGCGCATCACGTCCGAGGACGGTCGCGACCTCGGCACGCTCACCGCCTCGTTCGGGGTCGCCACCACCATCGGCCCCGGCCTCGACCGGCCCGGGCTGATCGCCGCGGCCGACGAGGCGCTCTACGCCGCCAAGCACGCCGGACGCGACCGCGTCATGCACATCGACGCCGTCGACGATCGCCTCGCCACCTCGACCTCGACCCCCGAGGAACGCTGAGCCGTATCCTTGCGATCGACGAACGCCGTCGCCGGGCAGAGCCGCGCGGTGATCATCGCGACCGCAACGGCCACCTTCGGCATCGGCAGCCTGGCGGTGGCCATGGCGCAACTGTTGGCCTGACAAGGGCGGCGCCCCGGCCGTCACCGACCGGGGCGTCGTGCGTGCGGTCTCCCTATTGGTGTCGCCGGTGGCGCGGAGCGAAGCGAGCACGCACGGCGCTAGGAATTCAGGCGCTTGATCATGAGCTGCGCCGCCTCGGAGGGGTTCATCGCGACGGAGATCCCGTAGCTCTCGAGGATCTCCTTCTTCTCGGCCGCCGACTCGCCGCCGGGACCACCCTCCTTGACGATGGCGCCGGCGTGGCCCATCTGCTTGCCCTCGGGCGCCTCGAAGCCGGCGATGTAGCCCACGACCGGGGTGTCGGGGATGTTGTCGCGGATCCACTCGCCGGCCTTCTGCTCCTCGGAGCCGCCGATCTCGCCGACGAAGGCGATCGCCTCGGTCTCGGGGTCCTCGGCGAAGGCCTGGATCACGTCGAGGAACTGGGTGCCGATGACCGGGTCACCGCCGATGCCGACGCAGGTCGAGATGCCGATGCCGGCCACGTTGAGTTCGTGCATGATCTGGTAGGTCAGCGTGCCCGAGCGCGACACCAGCCCGACCTTGCCCGGCCGGGTGATGTCGGTGGGGATGATGCCGACGTTGGACTTGCCCGGGCTGATCAGACCGGGGCAGTTCGGGCCGATCAGGCGCACACCGCCGCGCCGGACGACCGTGTCGTACACCTCGGTCATGTCGTGGACGGGCACGCCCTCGGTGATGGCGACGATGGTCTGGATCCCGGCCTCGTAGGCCTCGAGGATCGCGCCCTTCGTGAACGGCGCGGGCACCATGACCATCGAGGTGTTGGCCCCTGCCTCGGCGACGGCTTCCTTCACGGTGGCGTACACCGGGACACCGAGTTCGTCCCAGGTCGTGCCGCCCTTCTTCGGGTGGGTGCCGGCGACGACCTTGGTGCCGTAGTCGAGGTTGCGCTTGGCGTGGAACGTGCCCTGGGAACCGATGCCCTGGACCACGACCTTGGTGTTCTCGTCGATGAAGATGCTCACGGGTTGCTCCTCACGCCGCGACGGGCGTCTGGTCAGGCGTTGGCGAGGCGGACGGCTTCGGCGGCGGCGTCCTGCATCGTCGGCTTGGACACGACGCTGTCGAGGTTCGCCTCCTCGAGGATGCGGCGGCCCTCCTCGGCGTTGGTGCCGTCGAGGCGGATCACCAGCTTCTGCGGGAAGTCGCCGAGGCGCTTGGTGGCCTCGATGATGCCGTTGGCCACCTCCTCGCCACGCGTGATGCCGCCGAAGATGTTGATGAACACGCTCTTGACGCTCGGATCCTTGAGCACCAGCCCCAGCGACTCGGCCATCTCGTCGGCCGAGGCGCCGCCGCCGACGTCGAGGAAGTTCGCCGCCCGGCCGCCGTTCTGGGCGACCACGTCGAGGGTGGCCATGACCAGGCCGGCGCCGTTGCCGAGCACGCCGACGTTGCCGTCGAGCTTGACGTACTGGATGCCCTTGTCCTTGGCCTCGGCCTCGAGCGGGTCGTCGTTGTCGATCCCCTCGATCTGCCACTCCTCGTAGCCGTCGTGGCGGAACGCGGCGTTGCCGTCCAGGGTCACCTTCGCGTCGAGGGCGATGATGCGACCCTCCCCGGGACGGTCGGCACCGGGAGTGGACTTGGTCTTGATCAGCGGGTTGATCTCGGTGAGGGTGGCGTCCTCGGCCAGGTAGGCGCCGAACAACTCGACGAGCAGGTCCGCGGCCTCGTCACGGGTGTCCTCGGGCATGTTCGCCTGGGTCATGATCTCGAGGGCGATGGCCTTCGGCAGCCCGTTCTCGCGCTCCGACGGCAGCACGGTGCGCTTGACCACGGCGTCGGGGTTGGTGCGGTTGACCTCTTCGATCTCCACCCCGCCTTCCCTGGAGCAGATGATCAGCTCACCCTTGTTGACCCGGTCGTGCATGACGGAGAGGTAGTACTCCTCCTCGATGTCGCTGGCCGGCTCGATGTAGACCACGTTGACGGTGTGGCCCTTGATGTCGAGCCCGAGGATGTTGCCGGCGTGTTCGACGGCGTCGTCGACGGAGGGGGCGTACTTGACGCCGCCCGCCTTGCCGCGACCGCCGGTCTTGACCTGTGCCTTCACCATCACCGCCGCGGCACCGTCGGCCTCGATGTAGCTGCGTGCGGCAGCCTCGACCTCGTCGACCGTCCGGCAGGCCGTGCCCTCGGCGGGGACGGGGACACCGTTGCGGCGGAACAGCTGCTTGCCCTGGAACTCCACGAGGTCCACGCGGGGCCTCCTCGGTCAGTTGTCGTGTAGGGGATGGCGAGGACGTGCGACGCCGCGACCGTCAGACGGTCGCGGCGTGGGTTCAGACGCGCTCGGGGACGTTGCCCTTGACCCAGTCGGTGATCGTCTTCATCGGGGTCCCGGGCGTGAAGATGGCGGCGATCCCCTGCTCCTGGAGCTTCGGGATGTCCTCGTCGGGGATGATCCCGCCGCCGAAGACGACCACGTCGTCGGCACCGGCCTCGCGCAGGAGCTTGACCACCTTGGGAAACAGCGTCATGTGTGCACCGGAGTGGATCGACAGGCCGACGGCCTGGGCATCCTCCTGCAGCGCGGCGCTGACGATCTGGTCGGGGGTCTGGTGCAGACCGGTGTAGATGACCTCGCAGCCGGCGTCGCGCAGCGCGCGTGCGACGACCTTCGCACCTCGGTCGTGGCCGTCCAGTCCAGGCTTGGCCACGACGACCCGGATCGCCATGTCGTGTCTTTCTATGGGCACCTCGCTGCGAGGATAGTCGGGAGGCGGGGACCCCTCCGAAGCGGCACCTGACCGCACGTCGCAGGTCGCCGAGGCGGCGGGGATCCACAGGCGACACCGGTACCGTGCCCCGCGATGAGCGCCTCGCCGCCAGGGCCCGAGCGGCCCGAGTTCGGCCCCTCGGGTTACCTGCCCGAGCGGGCCTCGAAGCGTGCCCGCAAGATCGTGCTGCGGGCACCGCTCGGGATGCAGTGGATCGTGGCCTCGCTCCTGGCAGGCCTGCTCGTCCTGGTCGCGGGGGTGCTCTACCTGCAACGTCGTGACGACCCGCCTCCCCCGCCGTGGACGGCGGTCGGCCAGGTCGACGCCCTCGCGGACAGCCAGTCGATCGGCGACCTGGACGCGCTGCTCGTCGCTGCCGGTGGGCGCGTCCGCGCCTTCGCGGGCGCGGACGAGGTCGCCTACTGCGACGCGTCGAACCGGCTCGAGGACGGCACGCGGGTGTGGAGTCTCACCGGGCGCGGGCTCGGTGGGGCGCCGTCGCTGGGCGAGCACCCGACGCTGGTCCACGACGGGACCGTGTACGTCGACCCGAGCCGCATCGTCGAGGGCCCGGCGCCATCGACCGAGTCGGTCGACCCGGCCTGTTGAGGCGACGCCGGGCGTCGGTGTCACGGGCCGCACGTCAGGAGCGGTCGGCCATGTGCCGCTCGAGCCGGGTCAGGGTCCTGCGGATACCGACGAGGTTGCGGCGGGGGACGCTCGACAGGTCGAGCCAGAACCTGGTCCTGGCGCGCGACCAGTCGAAGGACTCGGTGACCAGGGTGGCGGGTCGGGCGTCGTCGGCCGTCGTGTCCTCGAGTTCGTAGCGCCACCGGTGCCCGTGGAAGTGACGCCAGGCGATCAGGCGTCCCTCCTCGAACTCCACGACGGTGTTGAGGATCCCGTACGGCACCCCGATCCGCATGTCCATGCCGAACCTGACGCCGGGGCCGAGCCGGTCCGGCCCGCCCGGCTGGACGTCAGTGACCGTGCCGGACCCGTCGATCAGCGGGTGCTGCGCCGGGTCGGCGAGGACGTCGAAGATCGCCTGCCGGTCGGCTGCGATCACCCGAGCGGCCGACACCCTACGCGTGCGGTTGGCCACGGAACTGCTCCTGCCCGTCGGCTCCGCACGGTAGTCGACCCGTTGACAAATACTCTAGGGGGGTATTGCATGGCCGGGCGAAGGAGGTCGACATGCAGCCCCACACGAACCAGCCATCCCCCGAACAGCACGTGAACGGCCACGACGACCACGCGGGTCACGGCGACGGCCACGCGGGCCACGACGACGGCCACGCGGATCACGGCGACCCCGCGGGCCACGACGACCATGCGGGTCACGGCGACCACGCGGCGACGTTCCGGGACCGGTTCTGGCTCACCCTGCTGCTCGGCATCCCGGTCGTGATCTGGTCCCACCACGTGCAGGAACTGCTGGGCTACACCGCGCCGACGTTCGCAGGATCGGACCTGGTCGGACCGGTGCTCGGCAGCGTGGTGTTCTTCTACGGCGGCTGGCCGTTCCTGACCGGCGGTTGGCAGGAGGCCCGCGCGAAGCAGCCGGGCATGATGCTGCTGATCGCCATGGCCATCACGGTCGCCTACGTCGCGTCCATGGCCACCAGCCTCGGCTGGTTCTCGCAGGAGGTGTGGTGGGAACTCGCCTTGCTGATCGCGATCATGCTGCTCGGTCACTGGATCGAGATGCGGGCGATCGGCCAGGCGCGGGGGGCCCTGGCCGCGCTGGCCGAGTTGCTGCCCGACGAGGCCGACCGCGTCGCGGACGACGGGTCGACCACCACCGTGCCGATCGGCGACCTCCTGGCCGGCGACGTCGTCCTCGTCCGACCCGGCGCGCGGGTACCTGCCGACGGGCACGTGGTGCAGGGTGCCGCCGACGTCGACGAGTCCATGCTGACCGGTGAGTCGAACCCGGTCGCCCGCACCGAGGGCGACCGCGTCGTCGCCGGCACGGTCGTCATGGACGCCAGCCTGCGGGTCGAGGTGGACGCCATCGGCGAGGACACGGCGATCGCGGGCATCCAGCGCCTGGTCGCGCAGGCCGAGGGGTCCCGCTCCCGCGCCCAGGCGCTGGCCGACCGCGCGGCGGCGCTGCTGTTCTACGTCGCCGTCGCGGCGGGCGCCGTCACCGCCGCGGTCTGGATCGCGCTCGGACAGCCGGCCTTCGCGGTCAACCGCACGGTCACCGTCCTGATCATCGCCTGCCCGCACGCGCTGGGCCTGGCCATCCCCCTGGTGACCGCCATCTCGACCTCGAAGGCGGCCCGCTCAGGCATTCTCGTCAAGGATCGTCTCGCGCTCGAGCGCATGCGCACCGTCGACGCCGTGCTCTTCGACAAGACCGGGACCCTCACCCGCGGCGAGCACGTCGTCGCAGACGTCGCCGTCGCCGACGGTTTCGACCGACAGGAACTGCTGCGGTTGGCCGGAGCGGTCGAGGCCGACTCCGAACACCCGCTGGCCCGCGCCATCCACGCCTTCGCCGCCGACCGGGCCGGCCCGCTGCCGGCCGCCACGGGCTTCCGTTCCATGGCGGGCCGAGGCGTCGAGGCCGAGGTCGACGGGACCACCGTGGCGATCGGCGGCCCTGCCCTGCTCCGCGAACGCGGGCTGCGGGTGGCCGACGGGCTCGCCACCGCGACGGAGGCCTGGCGGGCGCGAGGTGCTGCCGTGCTGCACGTCGTCCGCGACGGCGTGGTCGTCGGCGCGCTCGGCCTCGAGGACGAGGTCCGCGACGTGTCGCGAGCCGCGGTCGAACAACTCCACGCGGCCGGGGTGACCGTCGTGATGATCACGGGTGACGCACAACAGGTCGCCGACGCCGTCGCGGCCGAACTCGGCATCGACGAGGTCTTCGCCGAGGTGCTACCGGAGGACAAGGACGCCAAGGTCGCCGAGCTGCAGGCCCGCGGCATGACGGTCGCGATGGTCGGTGACGGCGTCAACGACGCGCCGGCCCTGGCCCGCGCCGACGTCGGCATCGCGATCGGTGCCGGCACGGACGTCGCGATCGAATCGGCCGGGATCGTGCTGGCGTCCGACGACCCGCGCGGCGTGGTGGCGATCCGGCGGCTGTCGGCGGCGACCTACCGAAAGATGGTGCAGAACCTGTGGTGGGCTGCCGGCTACAACCTCGTCGCGATCCCGCTGGCCGCCGGCGTGCTGGCATGGGCCGGCTTCGTCCTGCCCATGGCCATCGGGGCGATCCTGATGAGCACCTCGACCGTGGTCGTCGCGCTCAACGCCCAGTTGCTGCGGCGGGTGCAGCTCCGCGAGGTCGCTCCGGCGGCGTGAACACCCGACGGACCGGACGGGTCGGCGGCGGCTACTCGGGCGGTGCCATGAGGCCGTCGCGGACGAGCCGGTCCGCGGTGCGCACCAGGAACGAGGCCATCTGGTCGCGGCGGACCGACGCACCCGGGTCGAACTCAGACACGGACGTGCCCGCGGCGAACCCGGCGAACGCCGCGCGGTCGATGGCCCCTTCGTGGGTCGAACCGTCGTCGTCGGCGAACTCGTCGAACACGCGCTCGAGGTCGGTGTCTGCGGCCAGCTCGTACGCGCGCACGAGGAAGCTCGCCATCTGAGCCCGGGTCACGGGCCGCGCGGGGGCGTAGGTCGCGTCGTCGATGCCATGGACGATCCCGAGCTCGGCCAACTGGTTGATCGCGTCGGCGTGGACGTTGCCGGCCACGTCGCTGAAGCCCTGCGACGTCGGCTCGGGCAGGTCGACCCCGGCGCGGTCGAGCAGCCGCACGACGAACGAGGCCATCTGGTCGCGCCTGACGGGCTGGGCGGAGCCGTACTCGCGCTCGCTGCGACCTTCGACCAGGTCGTGCCAGTGTGCGCAGTCGATGGCCTCGCCATGGATGCCACCGGAGTCGTGGAAGCCACCGCTCGGCACCTCGAACTGCGGGCACGCCGCGTAGGCGGCCGGCGTGGCTGCCCAGTCACGAACCGTGTGCTTGACCGGCGGCATCGGCCAGGTGACCTGGTTCTCGGGGTGCTCGGTGTCGAGCCAGTAGGTGAAGATGACCCGCTCCTCGCCGAGCGATTCGTCGAAGATCTGCCGTTCCCGGCTGAACGCGAGGAAGCGGCCGTCGGGCGACCAGACCGGCGACTGGTCCGGGACGGCGCCGTCGGTCATGGCCTGCAGGTCGTCACCATCGCGGTCGACGATCCAGATGCGACCGTTCTGCGCGTCCTCGCCGTCGACCTTCTGCACCCGGCCGAACACGAGCCGGGTGCCGTCGGGCGCCCAGTCCGGCTCGGTGTCGGTCGTGGTCGTGGTCGGGTCGCTGTCGTCGGTCACCTCGACCACGCCGGTGCCATCGGTCGCCATGGTGACGATGCGATGGTCGGCGTCGCCGACACAGGTGCGGCTTGCCGCGATGCGGTCGCCGGTCGGCGACCATACCGGCCACTGGTAGGTGCACCCGGGTTCACCGGGCAGCGCGCCCGCTGGCGCACCGGAGGCCGCGTCGACCAGGACGAGTGAGCCGGTCGCGGTCACCGCCACCAGGTGGGTGCCGTCGGCCGACCAGCCCGGCATCGACAGTCCGGCGCCAGCCGCCATGACCCGGGAACCGGAGCCGTCGGCACGCGCGACGACGAGTTCGTGACCGCCGGAGGTCGCTCGTTCGTACGCCATCCAGCGGCCGTTGGGCGACAAGGCCGGGGCCGCGCCGCCCTCGACGACGTTGTCGAAGTCCTGGGCGTAGCGGATCTCGACGCCGACGATGCGGGTGGGGTCGCCGGCTTCGCCGCTGTCGCGCTCGTAGTAGATGCGGCCGTTGCCGCCCGGGAACGCGGCATGGGCCGCGCCGACCGGGCCTGCGACCAGCCCGAGTGCTGCCAGGCAGATGACGAGGATCTTGCGCATGTGTTCCCCCCGGCAGGAGCGCGACGTCGTCGCACGGACATCCTGTGCATTCCCTGAAGGTAGCGGTCATGTCTTGACGAGGGGGGCGTAGGCGAGCATGAGGTGCTTGCGCCCGGCCTTGTCGAAGTCGACGGTGGCCTCGGCGCGCTCGCCCTCGCCCGACAGCGACGCGATCGTGCCGGGGCCGAACTTGGTGTGCAGGACCCGGTCGCCGGGCCGGAACTCCTCGCCGGCGACCTGCAGCAGTTCCTTGTCGCGGCGGCGCGACCCGGCGGTCGAGCCGCGCGTGCCACCTCGGCGTTCGAGCAGTTCCTCGGGGATCTCGTCGAGGAAGCGTGACGGTGGGTTGTACGAGGTGCCGCCCCACAGGGTGCGGTGGTCGGCGTGGCTGACGTACAGCCGTTGCTGGGCGCGGGTCAGCCCGACGTAGGCGAGGCGGCGCTCCTCCTCGAGTTCGCTGGTGTCGTCGAGGGAGCGGACGTGCGGGAACACGCCGTCCTCCATGCCGACCAGGAACACGACCGGGTACTCGAGGCCCTTGGCGGTGTGCAGCGTCATCAGCGTCAGCGTGCCGTCCTCGGCGTCGTCGAGTTGGTCCTGGTCGCTGACCAGCGTGACCGATTCGAGAAAGGTCTCGAGCCCGGCCATGCCTGTCACCCCGCGCTCGGGGTGCGAAGGATCAGACCCCCCGCCGCGCTCGTGGACCTCGGTGGCGACGGACTTGAGCTCGCGCAGGTTCTCCTCGCGGCCGAGCGCCTCGATGGTGCGTTCGGCCTGCAGCTCGCGCATGTACCCGGTCCGGTTCCAGATCTCCTCGATCAGGTCGGGGACGTTCATGTCGTGATCGAGGGCCGTACGCAGGCCGTCGAGCAGGTCGACGAACGAGGTGACCGCACCGATGGCGCGGGCGGCGAGCCCCTGGACCTGCTCGGCCTGGCGGCAGGCCTC